>Ga0070733_10001679_pt1 | contig 16303 bp, 16 predicted proteins | sample Coa_R1_9_FD_66450 | JGI IMG/M metagenome (GOLD analysis project Ga0070733, IMG submission 66450) | Surface soil microbial communities from Centralia Pennsylvania, which are recovering from an underground coalmine fire - Coalmine... | ecosystem: Environmental > Terrestrial > Soil > Unclassified ... | reverse complement strand
GTGCGCGAGGTGTTGCCTGATGCCGATGTGGTTGTACACCCCATACCCCGAGCTGACCGGAAAGAGAATATTTTCGACCGGGTGCGTGCGGTGGCCACGCGCCATAACCTGAATGTGCACGACGTGAGCGTGCAGGACTTGCACGGACGCTTGCACGTGGAGCAGCACGTGGAACTGCATGAGGAACTGAGCCTGAAAGATGCTCATGATCGAGTGACGCTGCTGGAGTCAGAAATTCGCAGCGACGTGCCGGAAATTTCTTCGATTCTCACGCACATTGAGAGCGAGCCCGCGACCATCGAGACCGGAGACGAAATTGTGCGGGACGCGGCCCTGGAAAAGAAATTGAAGAGGATTGTGCAGGAGTTTCCCGAGGTGCTGGATGTGCATGAGGTTGAAGTGAAGCGGGTACGCGGGCGAATTTACGTGTCGTGCCACTGCACCTTTTCCGATCACTTGCCGCTTTCCCGGGTGCATGAGGTCCAGACAGAATTGGAGATTCGTTTCAAGCAGGAAGCGCCGGAGCTGTTCCGGGTGCTGATCCATCCCGAGCCCCAGACTGACAATCGAAGGTGATTTCATGACAGAAGCGCATGCGACGTGGAAACACGACCAGGAATTCACGGGAGTAGCCAGCAGCGGCCACACGATCATTGTGGATGGCGACAAGAAGGTTGGGAACAGTCCCATGGAGTTAGTGCTGATTGCGCTGTGTGGGTGCACTGGCTATGACGTGGTCTCAATCCTGAGCAAGAAACGCGAAGCTTTTACCAGTCTGGAAGTGCGTGCGGAAGCAGAGCGGGCGGCCACTCCGCCGACGGTATATGCGGATATCAAGTTGGTCTATCGAGTCGGCGGAAAGGTGTCACACAAGGCCGTGGAGGACGCGGTGCGGCTATCGGAAGAGAAGTATTGTTCGGTGGCGGCGATGCTGAACAAGACGGCCCAAATCAGTTACCGGATTGAGTACGTGGAGGGGTAGTTTGCGGATTGCAAGGCTTGCATAAGAACCGGTTCCAGATCTCAATTCCCAGATCTCAGTTACGATAATCTACTGGCTTGCCGACTCGCGCCCATCCGCTACGAGGATATTGTTACATTGCCGCTGCCGCATTTCTATGGGGTGTGGCAGCGACGCTAGGCAGGGCGGCGTTCACCGGGCGGCTGTCGGCGCACGCGGACGCACTGCGGCCGATTGATCCGCTGATTCTCTCCCAGAGCCGGGCCACGCTTTCGTTACTGGTATTGTTCGCGGCGCTCCTGGTGATTCGCGGTCCGGGCAAATTGCGACTGCCGATGGCCGACATACGGCGGATGTTCCTGCTGGGAATTCTGGGTGTGGCGGCTTCCAATTATCTCTACTACCTCGCCATCCAGCGCACCAATGTCGCGACCGCCATTGTTCTGCAATACACGGCGCCGGTGTGGGTCCTGCTCTATACCTTGGTACGGGGAGCGCAGAAGCCGACGATACAGCGAATCGGAGCAGTAGGGCTGGCGGTTGGCGGAATTGCCCTGGTAATTGGAATCTTCAATACCGGCGGGTTTCGTCTGGATGCGATTGGTGTGATTGCGGCGTTGCTGGCGGCACTCTCGTTTGCGTTTTACAACGTCGGCGGGCATAGCATTTTGGCGCGCTACGATCGCTGGACGGTATTGCTGTATACGTTGATTTCCGCGTCGTTGTTCTGGATGGTGGTGAATCCGCCGTGGAAGATTGCGGCCGCCCACTACGCCGAAGGCCAATGGCTGTTCCTGCTGGCATTTTCTCTGATTTCAGTGCTAGGACCATTTTCGTTGTACTTCGCCGGCTTGCAGCATCTGGAACCGACACGGGCCATCGTGGTCAGTTGCCTGGAGCCGGTATTTTCCATCGTAATTGCGGCCTTTGCCCTGGGCGAAATCCTGCGGCCCCCGCAGGCCCTGGGAATCGCACTGGTCCTGGTAGCCATTGTGGTGGTGCAATGGCCGGACCGGACCTCGAAAACGGCGGTTACCGTAGTAGATCCTATCGACTGATCGGCGTTTCCAACCTACATCACCAACGTAACTTCGAATCGCACTTTTTACAAAGTTCTCTGCTACGCCAATGAGATTCTCTAGGGCAGCGACCCGAGGTCAAGTTATGAAGCGTTCTCGCATGTTCGTGCTGTTCTTTCTGGTAGTTGCAGTTGTGCCATGCCTCGCGCACCACATGGCAGTGGTGGTCAACAAAGACAGCCATGTCGCCGACATAACCGCAGCCAATCTGGCCCGTATCATCCGTCTGGAAGCCAGGAAATGGCCGGATGGAAAAGATGTGTTACTGGTGCTGCACAAGGATTCTGCCGGAGAACTGGAAACGCTTGAGCACCTGACGCATATGTCAGATAGCGAGTTGAAGGCCTTTGTCGCGGCGCACAAGGACGCATTGACTTTGGCGGATAGCGACGGCGATGTGTTGCGGATTGTTGAGACCGTGCCGGGGGCGGTGGGATTGGTGAATGTTCGCTCCATCAACGATCAGGTAAACATCTTGCGAGTGGGCGGAAAACTGCCGATGGAAGATGGGTACCTGTCTCACTAGCGTGCTGCGTTAACGCATTCCAACTAACTGAACCGCTCGAGCAGATGGAAATATCGCCGGGCGCGTTTCACGTCCCTGGCAATCTGGTCGCGCAAGGCATCAATCGAAGGGAACTTGATTTCGTCGCGGAGTCTTTGCAGAAAGTGAATTTCTACTTCGGTTTCCGGGGTCAACTCCAGGGGATGAAAGTTCAGCAGGTGAGTTTCAACGGCAAAGGAATCAGCGCCGAACGTGGGCCGATTGCCAACGTTGGTAACGGAATCGAAGCACTCCTCAGCCACCCGGGTGCGGGTAATGTAGACGCCATCTTTGGGGAGCAACTCCTCATAGCGGCTCAGGTTAATGGTGGGAACGGTGTGCTTGGCACCGTATCCTCGTCCGCGGCCGGGAGTAGATAATACGCTGAACGGGCGCGATAGGAGGTAGCGGGCCCGGTTGACCCGGCCGCTGCTGATTAGTTTGCGGATGTGGCTGCTGGAAACTGGTTCACCGCGGAGACGCAGGTCGGGGTACACCTTCACGCTGAATCCTAACCGCTTTCCCAGGTCTGCAAGCAGGTCGACGTCTCCGGCGGCTTTGTGACCGAAGTGAAAATTGAAGCCCTCGTGCACCTCCCGAGCCTTCAAGTGTTGCTTTAAGATGGACTCCGCAAACTGTTGGGGTGTCATTAAAGACAGGTCGCGGGTGAACGGCAGCAAGAGTGCGGCATCGATAGCGCTGGCTTGCAGGAGACGAATCTTCTCGGGCAGCGGGGTTAAAAGCTTCAAAGAAAAGTCTGGTCTGAGAATGCGGACAGGATGCGGCTCGAAAGTCACGGCGACTGCCTTGACTCCAAGTTCCCGGGCGCGTTCGACGATGTTGGACAGCACTTGGCGGTGGGCGCGGTGCAAGCCGTCGAAGTTGCCCACACTGACTACGGTTGGCCCGAAGTCAGCGGGAATGTCTCCGAGTTTGCTAAAAACCTGCATGTTGGAATCGGCATGCATCAAAGATCAATCTTCGAGCAAATCATTCTGCGCGAAAATCAAATCTCAAACTCCAGCTTCATACCGTCATAGGAAAGCTGCACGTTAGGCGGAAACGAAGCATTGGTCGCTGCATGAGGCAAATCATGGCAAATGTGAGTAAAAAAGGCACGCTTCGGCTGGAGCCGTTCCACTATGCGCAGCGACTTATCCACCGTGGAATGGGTGGGATGTGGCTTGTGACGCAGGGCATCGAGGAAAAGAATATCGAGGCCTTGCAGCTTGGCAAAAGAAGCTTCTGGAATCTCGCTGTGATCGGTCAAGTAGGCCGCAGTGCCGGCGCGAAAGCCGTAGATCTCAGTTTCGCCATGAATGACTGCGATGGGCTCGAAGGTGGCGCCAAAAAGCGCCAGTGGTCCGAGGATAGACTTAAGCTCCACCTGCGGCAGTCCGCCGAATTTGTAGTCGGCGTCAAAAATGTAACGGAACATGGTGCGGATGTCCTCGGCCGCTTCGGGACGGGCGTAGAGCGGGAGTTTGTTGGGCTGAAAGCGGAAAGTCAAGGGGCGCAGGTCGTCGATCCCCAGGATGTGATCGGCGTGAGTGTGAGTGTACAGGACGGCGTCCAGTTTACGAATACGCTCGCGGATCGCCTGCTCACGAAAGTCAGGAGTGGTGTCGATCAATACAGCCTTGTCGTTGTACTCGATCAGCACCGAGGGCCGGGTGCGGCGGTCGTGAGGGTCGGGGGAGCGGCAGACTGCGCAGTCGCAGCCGATGGTGGGGACGCCCATTGACGTCCCACTGCCCAGGACGGTGAGCGTGGCTTTCATGGCTTGCCGGAAACTGTACCTGCGGCCTGGGGCGGGCGCGCCAGCGCATTCGTGACTTCCACATAGGCCATGCGAAGTTCGTAAAGACAATTCTGCAGAAAAAGTTCTTCTGCGCTGGTGAGGTTACCCTTGGTTTTTTCCGACAAGAGGCTCAGCGTGTCGATGGTCTGACGGGCGCCGATGAGGTCGATGCGGGGCTGGCCGCCCTGCTCGTGCATCAGTCCGAGTTGCAGCATGGCATTCATGTACAAAGAAGCCATGAAGCGCTCGAAGGTCATCTCGAGTTCTTTGGCAGAGTGACCGCTCAGTTCCACGCGGGTGTCCAGGTCCTTGGCGGACTTACGATAAGCGTCGGCCTGCTCCTGCTGTTCGGCGGCAGTGGGCGCGGGCGGCATGTCGCCGGGCGGCGGCGGGGCGGCCGATGCGTGCGGAGCCGCAGGAGCCTCGACTGGTTGGGGACCGGAACTGGGAACTTCTTCTTGCGTGACCTCGCTGCGAGCCTCGCCTTCCGAGGTAAACAGCCGGCGATCAGTTACGGTAAAGCTTTCCTGTTTTTTCTCAGGCATGTTTTTTCCTTATTCCTTGGACGAAAAAATTCCGGCAAATGGCAGATTTGCCACGGTAAGCTGTGCGTCACCCGCCTGCACACGCTTGCCGGAAGCGAATTCGCGGCGAATATAGCCGATTGCCACTCGACGTTCGCCGTCTTGGACCGGCAGAGAAGCTGCGCTGGTGATCTCGCCCACGTCTTTGCCCTCGGCTTGAACCCTGGTGCCAGGGGCGGGCAACGGGCCGTCAACTTCAAAACCAGAGAATTTACGGTGCACAGCGCCGCGGGAGCGAATGCGTTCGACGATTTCCTGGCCAACGTAGCAGCCCTTGCTGAAATGCAAGGCGCGTTCCTGGCTGGTTTCCTGAGGCAAATCGCGCTCGCGAATGTCCTGGCCATAACGCGGGATTCCGGCGGCGATGCGAAGCAGATCGAGGGCAGCAGGGCTTACCGGTTTTGCGTCCGACTGCGCGAGCGCGCTGCGCAACGCCGGGACGTGAGCGGGTGCAAGCCACAACGCGTACCATGGGACGCCCGGGTGATCTCCGCGAATGAGAGTTACGGCGGCACCTTGCCACATTGTTTCGGCGAACTGCAAAGACTCTAACGGCGGGAGATCGAAACCCGCTTTGCGTAGCACATCCTCCGCGCGCGGCCCCGCGATTCCGACGGAGTGTTCCTGGTCGCTGAGGTTGGTGACCTCAACGTCATCCATGATGATGTAGCGGTCGAAGGTGGCGACGAGCTTTTCCAGTTGGGCCTGATCGGTATCCACGGTCAGGGATTCGCCACGGTTATAGGTGTACATATCGCCCAGAATGTGCCCCTGGGGATTAAGCAGGAAGGCGTAAACTCCCCTGCCCACGGCCAGGTCGCGAATATTATTGGTGACCATGCCGTTCAGCCAGCGCACCCGGTCGCTGCCGCGGAGCCCGATCCTGGCGCGGTTGGTCAGGTCTAAAATACCGCAGCCGGACATTAGTTCCGCAAACTCGGAGGGCAGGTTTCCGAGGCCGGAAGCTGGTGAAATGGCGTCGTTGTGAACGGCGGAGGAGGTCATAGCTGCTGTTTGAATTATACAAGGCAACATTCCCAGTCCCCGAGTGTGTTACCTTTTTCAGCCGTGGGGCAGAAGAAACGAATTGCCATCATTCCGGGCGACGGTATTGGAAAAGAAGTGATTCCCCAGGCTGTGAACGTCATCGCGGCCAGCGGCGCCGACGTCGAAACTGCGCAGTTTGATTGGGGCGCCGACCGCTATCTTGCCGATGGGGTCACGGTGCCTCCCGATGGCTTTGCCATGCTGGAGCGCGACTATGATGCCATTCTGCTGGGCGCGTTCGGCGACCCGCGGGTGCGCACCAATATTCATGCCAAAGAAATCCTGCTGGGCATGCGTTTCAAGATGGATCTTTATGCGAACGTGCGTCCGGTGCGATTGCTGGATGCTGGTTTGTGCCCGCTAAAGGGTATTGAGCCGAAGGATGTCGATTTCGTAGTGATTCGCGAGAACACCGAAGGCGTGTATACCGATGCCGGCGGAGTATTCAAGCAGGGTACGGCTGACGAAATCGCGGTGCAGGAAGACATCAACACGCGCAAAGGAGTAGAGCGCATTATCCGTTACGCATTCGATCACTGCGAACGCCACACCAAGATTGACGGCAGCAAACGCAGCCGCGTGCTGATGTGCGACAAGTCGAATGCCATGACCCATGCCGGAGGGCTGTGGCAGCGGGTGTTCAAGGAAGTGGCCGGGGAGAATCCGCAGATCAAGGCCGAGCACATGTATGTGGACGCGCTGTGCATGCAGATGGTGCGTGATCCGAGGCAGTTTGATGTGATCGTCACCAACAACATGTTCGGCGACATCATTACCGACCTGGCGGCCGGGCTGCAGGGTGGGCTGGGGATGGCGGCGAGTGGCAATATTCATCCCGGGAAGACTTCGATGTTTGAGCCGGTGCATGGTTCGGCGCCGCCGATTGCAGGGAAGAACGTGGCGAATCCGTTGGGCGCGATCTTGACGGCGGCGATGATGCTGGCGTATCTGGGAATGTTGTCGGAGGCGGCTCGAATCGAGGACGCGGTCCTGGAAGCAGTGCGGCAGAAGAAGACGACGGTGGATATTGGTGGGAGTTTGGGGACTCGGGAATCTGGGGAGTGGGTGGCCAGCAGAGTTAGCCACGGCGGCTGAAGCCGGTCGCTTCCACGGTGGCTCCAGCATCGAATCTGCGCGACTTTGCACGCAGCATCGAGCCAGCATGCTGCAATCCATATGTTGGCTCGGGCCTGTGAAGTGCCGTGGAAGGGCACGGCTTCAGCCGTGCCGAAGCCATGCTTATGCGACCGGCTTTAGCCGCTGTGGAGGCCAGCGGGAACCAGCAGCTTTTAATTGGACATAGCCCGCAGCCGGCGTAATCCGGCGAGCGCGGCTACGTACCGTTTGTCCAGCGAATATGCCATGGCGTAGCACTCTTTGGCTTTTGTCCAATCACGCTGATGTTCGTACACCCGGCCCAGGTTGAAGTAGGGGTACGGCCGGGCCTCATAGCGGGACGCGATCATGGCCTTCTGAAACCAGGGGACGGCCTCGTCCCATTTCTCTTGTTCAATCAGATAAGCCCCGATATCGTTGTAGGGATTGCCGAACTCGGGATCGACTTTTATTGCTTCCAGGCACTCGGCGATGGCGCGATCGTAATCGCCGAGAAAGGAATATGTCCAGCCGCGAAAGGTGTAAGCCTCAGCCGTGGGGAAAGCCTCGATGGACCGGGTGTAGAAGTCGATCGCCTGCTGGTACTGGCCCTGCACCTGAAGCTCGTAGGCTTTTTGAAAGTACTCAGCGGCGGCTTGGCGGGACTCGTCAGCGGACATAACGAACCCATGAAGGAATTCCACCGATTGTATCTAAAACGCGTGTCCTGGTGTGTGGCCATGTGGTTGGTATTGGCGTCGTTCGGTTGGACGCCGGCACCGGCTCAACCGCAGGCGGGACAATCGGCGCCCGCCGACCAGCAAAAAACCGTTCCGCAAGAGCCGAAGATCTCGCCCAAGGAAGCCGAGGAACTGTTCCATGATGTCGACAAGATCCTGAAGTTCGCCAGCAAAGACTCGGGTTTGCCGATTAAACACGACGTGAAGCGCCAGCTGGTGAGTCGCGACGAGGTGGTGTCGTACCTGGAAAAAAGCATGGCGGAGGACAAGGACGCGCAACGCTTACGCCGCTCCGAGCTGGTGCTGAAGAAGTTCGGGCTCTTGCCGCGCGACTTTGACCTTCAAGGTTTTCTGGTAGCGCTGCTGCGCGAACAGGTGGCGGGATACTACGATTCCAAAACCAAGACGGTGAACCTGCTGGATTGGCTCGGAGCCGAGCAGCAGCGCCCGGTCCTGGCGCATGAGCTGACCCACGCACTGCAGGACCAGTCTTTCGATCTGGAAAAATGGCTAAAGCCGGACACCGACATAAACGATCGCAAGCAGCCCACGGCGGCGGACATTGAAGAAGACGAAGTCACTGAGGCGCGGCAGGCGGTAGTCGAGGGCCAGGCGATGGTCACACTAGTTGACTACATGCTGGAGCCTACCGGGCAGTCACTGCTGGAGTCGCCGCAGATCGCAAAGGCGCTGGAAGAAGGCATGCTGGTGGGCACAGCGGACTCGGTCGAATTCAAGAACGCGCCGCTTTTTCTCAAGGAGGCGCTGACGTTTCCGTATCGCTACGGCTTGGATTTCGAGGGCGAGTTGCTGCGTAGTGGCGGCAAACAGAAAGCCTTCGTCGACACCCTTACTAATCCGCCGCTGAACACACGGCAAATCATGGAGCCGAAAACATATCTTACCGGTGAGCGGCTGGAGCCGATGCGCTTGCCGGATTTCGACCATGACTTCAAGAGCTATGAACGTTTCGATATTGGCGCGATGGGGGAGTTCGACGTCGCGCTTCTGGTGGATCAGTACGCGGGTGTGGCGGCGTCGCACGCCCTCTATCCGCATTGGCGAGGCGGCTACTATTACGCGGCGAGGCCCAAAGGCGATGCGGCAGCTCCGCTGGGCGTGCTTTATTTGTCCCGTTGGTCAGACACGGAGAGTGCTGCGAAATTCGCGGCCACTTACGCGAATGCCTTGGGGCAGAGATACAAACATGTTCACCAGGTTGAGGGAAAAGCTACCAAGGACGTTGCCCACTTGCCGCCGCTCGAAGCTCTCACCGGCACGCACACCTGGCTGACGGAAGAGGGGCCGGTGGTGATTGTGGTGCAGGCGGCCAATGTGCTGATCACTGAAAGTTTCGATCAGGAAATAACGGAACGGCTGGAGCAGGAGTTACTAAGCGCGCCAGCCACGAAATAATCGTTGTTGTGGCAGGGTCCAGAACCGTCTTCTGTATAATCTTCAATTCGCACAACTGAACAGAGGACAGCCTTGTCACAAGCGGAAATCGGCATCATCGGCGGTAGCGGGCTTTATTCGATGCCCGGATTCACTGACGTCAAAGAATTGCGTCAGCAAACCCCGTTCGGCGATCCTTCTGACGCATACGTGCTGGGCACGCTGGCCGGGCGCAAGGTTGCATTCCTGGCTCGTCACGGCCGCGGACACCGCATATTGCCCAGCGAGCTCAACTTTCGCGCCAACATTTACGGGTTCAAACAGCTGGGGGTTGAACGCATCATTTCGGTCTCAGCGGTTGGGTCGCTGAAGGAAGAACATAAGCCGCTGGACTTCGTGATTCCAGATCAATTTTTCGACCGCACTCGCCACCGCATCGATACGTTTTTCGGCGACGGCGTAGTGGCCCACATTGCGTTCGCGGATCCGATCTGCGCGGAAATGGCTGAAGTCGTGCAGTCAGCCTGTGTGAGAGCGGGCGTGACCGGCAAACGCGGCGGGACATACATCTGCATGGAAGGACCACAGTTTTCGACGAAAGCTGAATCGAATGTTTACCGCAGCTGGGGTATGGATGTGATCGGCATGACCAACCTGCAGGAGGCCAAGCTGGCGCGCGAGGCGGAGATTTGTTACGTGACCATTGCCATGGTGACCGATTACGACTGCTGGCATCCGCATCATGATTCGGTGACGGTCGACCAGATCATTGCAGTCCTGCTGAAGAATGCAGAAAACGCGTGTACCGTGGTGCGTGAAACCGTGGCGGCGCTGCCCGCGGAGCGGCGTTGCAAGTGCGGCTCGGCTCTGGCCCATGCAATCCTTACGGAGCGGAGCAAGATTCCGGCGGCCACACGGGAAAGATTGAAACTAATCCTCGGGAAATATCTGGAAAAAACTGCATGAGCATTGTTGCCGTCGGTTCAGTTGCCTTCGACTCTATCGCCACTCCCTCGGGACGGGTGCAGGACATTCTTGGTGGATCTGCGACCTATTTCGCGCTTGCTGCCAGTTACTTTACTGAGGTGCGCGTTGTCGCAGTGGTGGGGGAAGACTTTACCGCCGAGCATGAAAAACTCTTCACTAAACGCAAGATCGACATCCGTGGCATCGAACACGCCCGGGGGAAGACCTTTCGTTGGGGCGGACAATATCTGGAGAATTTGAACGAGGCCAAAACTGACTTTACCGAGTTGAATGTTTTTCAGCAGTTCAAGCCGAATATTCCGCCGGAGTACGTAGATTCAAAGTTTCTGTTCCTAGGGAACATTCAGCCCACGCTTCAGGCGGAGGTGCGGCGCAAGATGAAGAAGGTCCAGCTGACCGGGTGTGACACCATGAACTTCTGGATTCAGGGCGCGCGCGCCGAATTGCTGGAGACTCTAAGGTTGATCGACGTATTGCTGATCAACGACGGCGAAGCCAAGATGCTGGCCAGTGAGCGCAATCTGCCACGCGCAGCGCAGAAGGTATTGGCCATGGGGCCGCAGGCACTGGTCATCAAGCACGGAGAGTACGGCGCGACGATTTTCTTTCGCGAAGGCGCATTCGGCATCGGACGACATCCATTCCGCGCGCCTACTTTACCGATTGACGAAGTCAAAGATCCCACCGGCGCCGGCGATTCATTTGCCGGCGGGTTCATGGGATACATCGCTTCCCAGGAACAACTCAACCGCGAGGTGCTGAAGCGAGCGCTGTTTTACGGTGGCGTCATGGGATCCTTTGCGGTGGAGCGTTTCGGCACGGAGCGCTTGCAAGACCTGAGCCGGGAAGAAATCGACGCCCGCTTTCAGGTATTTCGCGAACTCACTCATCTGGAATGAAGCTCCAGCCTACAGGCCGCTGGGACCGTGAGACCACACTCGTAGGCCAGCTTGCTGCCGCGATGTCGCTGCTGGCGTTTCTGTTTTACTTCCGAAATGGCGACCTGTTGCTCTATGGCGATGCTGTGGCCCATATCAACATTGCCCGCCGCGTGATTGACTCCAGGACGCCCGGTTTGTTGCAACTGGGAACGGTGTGGCTGCCCTTGCCGCATCTTGTCATGATTCCGTTTCTTCTTTCCGACGCGGCCTGGGAGACCGGTATTGCGGGTGCGATTCCGTCAATGGTGGCGTACGTGTTGGGCACAGTGGGCGTATTCCGGCTGGTGCTTGGGGCATTGAGTCACGACAGTAAGCCGAGCGCGGGAGCGAGAGTTTCGGCCTGGCTGGCGGCCGCGATCTATGCCGGCAACCCGAATCTGCTCTATTTGCAAACTACAGCGATGACGGAGCCGTTATACCTGGCATGGTCGGTGTGGGCTCTGGTTCACTTCGGCGAGTTTGTGCGGGCTTCTGCGAACGCGGACATCGGAGCGCGGGTGGGGTCGTCGTCATTGACCAAGTGCGGACTATGCCTGGCAGCCGCGTGCCTCACGCGCTACGACGGTTGGTTGCTGGCGGCCGCGCTGGCAATGGCGGCGGTGTTGGTGGCAGTGCGCTCCGGCAAGAGACATGGCGCGGGACGCCTTGTCCCGCGTTTTATCTTCCTGGTGGCCGCAGCACCGGTACTGTGGCTGACTTACAACGCGATTGTTTATCGCAATCCGCTGGAGTTCGCCAACGGACCATATTCCGCCCGGGCCATTGAGCAAAAGAGCATGCAGAGCCATCCCGGTGCCCGTGATCTGCCGGTTGCGTTTAGTTATTTTCTCAAGTCGGCCGAACTGAACATGACGGAAGCAGGTTGGCAGCGGTTGTGGGTGGGAATACTGCTGGCCGGTACGCTGATGATTGTCTTTTTCGATCTGAGGCTATGGCCATTGTTGCTGCTGTGGACGCCGCTGATTTTTTACCTGTTGTCAATTACGTATGGAGGAGTTCCAATTTATCTTCCCCCCTGGTGGCCCTTTTCCTTGTACAACGCCCGTTACGGATTGGAGCTGCTTCCTGCGTTCGCTGGATTCGCCGCAGTACTTTTGCATTTCCTGTTGGCGCTGGCGCGCGGCCGCTGGATGAAAGCCGTGGTCGGCACGGTCATGGTGGGCTTTGTGGCAGCGAGCTATGCATCGGTTTGGCATGCTCAGCCCATCTGCTACCGCGAAGCCTGGGTGAACTCGCGTACCCGCATTACTTTGGAGACCGAGCTGGCATCGAACCTAAGACTGCTGCCCCACAATGCAACTCTGCTCATGTACCTTGGAGATCACGTGGGCGCCCTGCAGAGAGCGGGCATCCCGTTGCGCCGGACGATCAATGAGGGCAATCACCGTCCTTGGGCGAGGCCGAACGATCCGGAAGGGTTGTGGGAGCGAGCTCTGGCTGACCCTCATCAGTATGCCGACTACGTGGTCGCAATGGACGGTGATCCAGTTTCCGCCGCTATGCAGAAGGCAGCGCAGAAACAAGGCTTCACTTCCATGGTTGTCATTCATACCGTTGGCCAGCCACTGGCCACCATTTACTGGACGGGCCGTGCTAGCCGGTAATCACACGGGTTAACTCATTGCGTCAGGAAGCGGTTCCGGCGCGGTTTTGCAGTGATAGAATCCAGCCAAATCGAGCTTTCATGCCGACCTCCCATCACATTTACGAGATGTTGCAGGCCGAGATGGCCACGACAGCCGGAATCTCGACCGTGAGATTGATCGTGGCGGCTATTTTAGGAGGCCTGATTGGCCTCGAGCGTGAACTCAAGCATCGCCCCTCTGGGCTTCGTACCAATCTTTTCATCTGCATGGGAGCGGCGATGTACACGCTGCTCTCCGATGCTTTGGCCGTGGAACACATCGGCGATCACACCCGCATCGCGGCACAGATTATTCCGGGGATTGGTTTCATTGGCGCCGGTACCATCATTCACGCGGGGCGCGATCTGGTTACCGGCATTACCTCGGCAGCGACTCTGTTCGTGGTGGCGTCGGTGGGCATGGCGGTGGGCGGCGGTTTCTATCTCACCGCCACATTCGCCACCGGCCTCATCCTTATTTGTCTTTTTCTACTAGGGAAAGCCGAGGACCTGTTCAGTCTTAAGCTGGCGGTGCACACCTACGAAGTCGCCGGGTCAAGTGCCGAGGAGATTAGCGTAGAGGTCAACCGCATTCTGGAATGTGTTCACGCGATTACACAGAATGTGCAGATAGCCGCCACGCGGCAACACTTACGATTTCAATTTGACGTTGAAGGCACTCGAAAAGAGCAGCAACAGGTTTTCCAAAGGCTCAAGCAGTCCAGTGTTTTTCAGAGCGTTGTCGCGGTGGGGCGAGAGCAGGGCTGAATGAATCCGTCCGGCGTCATTCCTTTTACGAAAGCCAGCGCTTGCGGCAACGACTTCCTGATTGTTGATGGCCCACAAGCACCGGAGGACCTGGCTGCAATCAGCAGGCGCCTCTGTGACCGTCACCAAGGTGTCGGCGCGGACGGCGTGGAATGGCTTTTCCCGGCTTCCGATGCCGATGTCTGTGCGCGGTTGTTCAATGCGGACGGCTCGGAGGCGGAAATTTCGGGCAACGGTACGCGCTGTGTGGCGGCTTATCTTTGGGCTGAGCAGGCCAGGGAAAGAGTTGTGGTGCGGACGGGCGCTGGGTTGAAGACTTGCACGCTCATTTCCAGCAATGAGGTGCAATACGAATTCGAAATCGCCATGGGCGTGCCGCAAGTCGGAAGTGAGTTGCCGGTAAAGCTGGCTTCGCGAGAGCTTCGCGGGATTCCAGTTTCAATGGGCAATCCCCACTACGTGATTTTTGTGAAGGAGTTTTGCCCTGGATGGCAGGCGGAAGCGGCAGAGGTCGGACGGAATGGCGACTTCAAGCAGGGAATTAATGTTGAACTGGTGACAGTTGAAGATGGGCAGAATATCTCCGCCAGGTTTTTTGAGCGCGGTGTCGGGGAAACGCAGTCTTCGGGGACTGGTTCGTGCGCGGCAGCGGTCGCAGCGATTGCTACGCGCGAGGCCCAGTCGCCGGTGCGCGTACATGCTCCCGGGGGCACGCAGACCGTGCGCTGGCAGGGTCAAGTGTTTCTGCGCGGACCGGCCCAGTTGATCTGCCGGGGAGAGTTCTTCCGTTAAAATTGGATTCGCATGCCGCCTACGCCACCATTGAGTTCGCGCGTCAAAGCACCCGCGCTACAACCCGGTGATACAGTCGGCGTGATCGCTCCTGCCAGCAACATCAAGCGTGAACTGCTGGATGCCGGATGCGACGCGCTGCGTGCGCTGGGCTACAAGCCGTTTTATTTCGACTCGATTCTCGACCAGGAGATGTATTTTGCCGGGTCGGTAAAGCGACGGGTGCAAGAACTCGAAGACATGTTTCTGCGGCCTGAAGTGCGCGCAATTGTTTGCGCCCGGGGCGGGTACGGTGCGAACTATCTGCTCGAGTTTATCGATCTGGAGAAAATTAAATCCCATCCGAAGATATTCGTCGGCTACAGCGACATTACAACTTTGCTCACCTACTTCGCCGACGCGGCGGGGGTGGTTACGTTTCATGGACCGATGGCGGCTAAGGACTTCGCGCATGCCGGCGGAGTGGATCTGGGTTCCTGGAGGGCGGCGCTGGGTGGAAGTGCTGAATGGGCCATCGGTTCAGACGATGTGAAAGCGCTTGTAGAAGGCTCGGGTGAAGGGATGCTTTACGGTGGGTGTCTCTCGATGTTGGTGGCTTCGCTGGGCACACCTTACGAAATCAAAACTGCTGGAACGATCCTATTTATTGAGGATGTGGCCACGCGCCCTTACCAGATCGATCGCATGCTGATGCAATTGAAGCTGGCGGGAAAGTTGAGAGGAGTCGGCGGAATCATTTTCGGCGAAATGCTGGACTGTGCGCAGAACCCGAACCAAGGCTACAGTCTGGAGGAAGTCGTGGTGCGGGTCGTGGGAGACTTGAAGGTGCCAGTGGCTTACGGGCTTCGTTCCGGGCACGTCTCAGGTCATAACGTGACTCTACCCATCGGCGTGCGCGCTGCATTGAAGGTGAATGGCGGGGAAGTGAGTGTGAGGATTCTGGAACCGGCAACCACCCCCAGGTCGATGCATGCGCGGGAAAATTCTTAAACATAGAGTTGCATGGACGGAACCTCGTCTGTGTGGCTATGGTTTTGACTCATGACCAACGGTAAGCACATCCACTTGATCGGTATCTGCGGAACGGCCATGGCCTCCCTCGCTGGAATGCTGCAGCAGCGGGGGTTTCGCGTTACCGGATCGGACGCAGCGGCTTATCCGCCGATGTCCGAGTTTTTGGCGGCGCTGGGAATCACTGTCTACCAGCCGTTTGCAGCGGAGAATCTCAATCCAACGCCAGACCTGGTGGTCGTGGGCAACGTGGTCTCCCGCGGCAACGTCGAACTGGAACATGTGCTTGATCAGCGCATTGCGTTCTGCTCGCTTCCGCAGATTTTGCATGATGAATTCCTGCGCGGCAAGGAAGTGCTGGTCGTGGCCGGCACGCACGGTAAGACCACAACGACTTCGATTCTAGCCTGGATTTTCCACTCGGCCGGATTGCAACCATCGTTTCTCATCGGCGGCATCGCGGAGAACTTCGGCAGTAGCTTTCAGCTGGGACAAGGCGGACACTTCATTCTTGAGGGAGACGAATATGACACAGCGTTCTTCGACAAAGGTCCGAAGTTCCTGCACTATTTTCCTGACGCCGTCATCCTTACTTCGGTCGAGTTCGACCATGCCGACATCTACAAAGATCTCGACGCAGTAGAAACGGCCTTTAAGCGATTGGTTAATCTTGTTCCCAAACGCGGACGGATCGTCGGCTTCGATTGGGGAGAGAGCGTCGACCGTTGCCTGGCCGGGGCATTCTGTCCGGTTGAGCGATATGGCTCGAGTCTGCAGGCGGCTTGGCGAATCACCGATTTGCGGATCGAGCCCGCGCGCACCAGTTGGACGGTTTTGCACCATGGCAAGCCGTGGGCGAGTTTTGAATTTCCCCTCGCCGGCGAATACAACGTGTGGAATGCTACTGCGGCGGCTGCGCTGGCTGCGGGTTGTG
>Ga0070733_10001674_pt1 | contig 16328 bp, 16 predicted proteins | sample Coa_R1_9_FD_66450 | JGI IMG/M metagenome (GOLD analysis project Ga0070733, IMG submission 66450) | Surface soil microbial communities from Centralia Pennsylvania, which are recovering from an underground coalmine fire - Coalmine... | ecosystem: Environmental > Terrestrial > Soil > Unclassified ... | reverse complement strand
AGGCACCGAGATGGTGATGCCGGGCGATAACGTGCAGCTGGTGGTGGAGCTGATTACGCCGGTCGCCATGGATAAGGGCCTGCGCTTCGCTATTCGCGAAGGCGGCAGGACCGTCGGAGCGGGTACTGTCAGCGAGATCCTGGATTAGCGGGCGCGAAAAAGAACGCGGCTGTTGCCGCATGTCCACAAAAATGAGGTGAGAAAATGCCGAGAGAAATTATCACGTTCCAGTGTCAGGAATGCAAGAACCGGAACTATACGAGCACCAAAAACAAGAAGACGACTACCGAGCGTCTGGAAATGAAAAAGTTTTGCCCGCATTGCCGCAAGCATCACGCGCACCGGGAGACGAAGTAATAGTACGGAAATTGTACGGTACAATAGATTCCGGACTCACCCGAAACAGGGGCGTAGGCTCAACGGTAAACCGGCGGTCTCCAAAACCGTTTTTGGGGGTTCGAATCCCTCCGCCCCTGCCAAACGCCCTGTGAATAAGGTTTAAAACTATGGCTGGCGAACTGGAACCGAAGAAGAGCAACGTAATCGAAAGCACGCGCAGTTATCTGAACGACATCCGCAGCGAGATGAAGCGGGTGACGTGGCCAAACCGCGATCGCGTGCAGTCGACCACCATGGTGGTGATCGTGAGCGTATTTATTTTCGCCACGTATTTCAAGATCGTCGATACGGTCATCGAAAGAACTGTCCTGAAGGTTGAGCAGAGCCTCATAAAGTAAATGCCGGACATCGATAATTCTCCCAACGAAGAACCCGAAACGCCGGCTGGCGACGATCTGATGGCCGACCAGATCGTGGGCGGTGAGGCCGGCTCCGAGTCAGTCCCAGCCGAACCGGTTGCGGCGAGCGCCGCGGAAGACACCAAGCACTGGTACATCATCCACACGTATTCGGGCTTTGAGCGCAAGGTCGCGGAATCGCTGCGGACGCGCGCCGAAGCGTTCGGGTTCTCCGAGCAGATCGGGCAGATTCTGATTCCGGAAGAAGAAGTGGTCGAACTGCGGAACGGGAAGAAAGTCACCAGCAAGCGGCTGCTTTATCCGGGCTACGTCGTGGTGCAGATGGAAATGAACGACGAGTTGTGGCATCGCGTGAAGGATACGCCGCGAGTGACCGGCTTCGTGGGCGGCGGGCAGACCCCGGTGCCTTTGAGCGCCGACGAGATCAACAAGATGCTCTATCGCCAGACGACGGCGGCGGAGCGTCCGCGTCCGAAGATGACGTTTGAGAAGGGCGAGCAGGTGCGGATCATCGACGGGCCGTTCGCGAACTTCCAGGGCAAGGTGGACGAGATCAATCCGGAGCGCAATACGCTGCGTGTGCTGGTGACGATTTTCGGTCGCGCGACGCCGGTGGAGTTGGATTTCCTGCAGGTCGAAAAGACGGCATAATGTGACGCGGCTGATAGCCGCATGTCCAGGGTTGTATAAGAGAAAGGTTTTGTAATGGCGAAGAAAATAACTGGTTCGGTAAAGCTGCAGATTCCCGCGGGTAAGGCAACGCCGGCGCCGCCGGTCGGCACCGCGCTCGGTCCGCAGGGCGTCAACATCATGGAGTTTTGCAAGGCGTTCAACGCGAAGACTTCGAGCAAGGAACAGGAGGGCCTGATTATCCCGGTAGTGATCACGATCTTTTCCGACCGCTCGTTCACGTTCATCACGAAGACGCCTCCGGTTCCGGTGCTGATCAAGCGCGCGGTGGCGATCGCAAAGGGCTCGGCCGAGCCACACAAGGTGAAGGTTGGCAAGATCACCCAGGCGCAGGTGGAAGAGATCGCCAAGATCAAGATGCCTGACCTGAACTGCTTCGACGTGGAAGCGGCGATCCGGAGCGTTAAGGGCACGGCGCGCTCGATGGGCGTCGACGTCGCTTAAGTCCGATGCGTTTTCTCTCAGTCCCCGCCGCCCTGGCGGTGTGCGTTGTCTGTTTCGCACAAACTCCCGCGCCCGCGGCAGTGCCCGATGAGCCGGGTCTGTATGCGACCTTCGATACGTCCATGGGCCAGATCGTCGTCAGGCTTTTCGAGGACAAGGCGCCCGCAACGGTGAAAAATTTCGTTGCGCTGGCTACCGGCACGAAAGCCACTCTCGACAAGAAGGGCGCGATGGTCAGGCGGCATTACTATGACGGGCTTACTTTTCATCGGGTCATCAAAGGATTCATGATCCAGACGGGCGATGTCAATGCGACGGGCAGCAGCCCTTGCGGGATACCGCATATTCGCGATGAAATCGACAAGTCGCTCAACTTCAAAGAGCCCGGCCGTCTGGCTATGGCGAACACCGGCAGCCCCAATACAGGAGCTTGCCAAGTCTTCATTACGGTCGGAACTCCCGACTATCTGACCGGCAACTACACGATTTTCGGACAGGTGGTTTCCGGGCAGGATGTGGCGAATAAGATCTCGCAGGTGCCGACAGTGCAGAACGACAAGCCGTTGGTTCCGGTGATCGTGAAGACTGTTACGATTCAGCGGAAGTAGTAATCGGGGAACGCGGCTGAAGCCGCGTGTACCTCTCTTAACGCGCGCCCAGCAGTAGTCTGGATTCCAGTTTTTCCCTGTGGTTCTTAGTCAGCGTCAGCTCCGTGCCGTCGTGCAGCATCACCTTATAGTCGCCGCGGAACCAGGGCTGGAGCTCTCTGATGCAGTCCAGGTTGACGATGGCGGAACGGTGAACACGGATGAACCGCGCCGGATCGAGGCGCGCTTCGAGTTCGCTCATCGTTTCGCGCAGGACGTGGGTGTCGCGGCCGCAATGCAGGCAGACGTAATTGTCGGCGGCTTCAATCCAGTCGATCTCGCCCAGCTTCAGGAAAATCACGCGGCCGTTGTTGCGGATCGCGATCCGGTCCGGGGCGTTGCGCGCCGTGGCCAGGTTTTCAAAGAGCGTGAGAATTCGATCGTCCGCGATGACGGGTTTGGCCTGCGTGAGCTGCGCACGTGCGCGCTGCACGGACTCTCTGAAGCGCCGGCGGTCGAACGGCTTCAGCAGGTAATCGAAGGCGTGCACCTCAAAGGCTTTCAGCGCATACTCGTCGTATGCAGACGTGAAAATGATGAGGGGGTGCGCCCGCGAGATCGCGTGCACCACTTCAAAGCCGTCCATCTCCGGCATCTGGACGTCCAGAAACAGAACGTCGATCTTCTCCCGCTCCAGGAGATGGATCGCTTCCACGCCGTTCTCGCACTCACCCACCAGCTCGCATTCGGACTCCAGAGCGAGCAGCCGGCGGAGCCGGCGGCGAGAGATCGGCTCGTCGTCAACGATTAAGACCCTGAAGTTCGGCATTCTCCCCTTCCCTTGTTTCGGGTATTCGAGTGTCTTCTCCGTGCTTTCTGAACGGCAATGTAATGCGGGCCTCCGCGCCGCCTGTTTGCAGGTTGCGCAGAACCAGAGACTGGTCCGGCCCGTAAAGCGATTCGAGACGGCCGCGCGTAATGGCAAGTCCCCTGCCCGAGTCGGGACGGATGCCGGTATTTTCGCGCAATCCTTCGCCGTTATCGGTGACACGCAGGACCAGCGTTTCACCGTATTTTTCGGCGGCAACGGAAATCCATCCCGAGCCGGATTTTTTTCCGACGCCGTGTCGAATGGAATTTTCGACGAGCGGCTGCAGCACCAGGTTCGGCACCATTGCGTCACGAAGCTCGGGAGGCACGTCGATGTGAACGCTCAGGCGGTCTTCGAACCGCGTTTGCTCAATCTCGAGATAAAGATCGAGTATGCGCAACTCCTCGCCGAGCGACACTTCGTGAATGGTGCTGGTGGCGAGGAAAAGCCGCAACAGTTCGCTCAGGCGGGCGATCGTGCGTTCGGCCCGGTCGGGATCTTCATGCACAAGCGCGGATATCGTATGCAGAGTATTAAACAGGAAGTGCGGATGCAGCTGCATCTTTAGAGCCTGCAACTGCGCCCGGGCCAGATCCGTCTGCAAACGGCCCGCGTTGAGAAGTCCGTTCCGGTAGCGCTTGTAGTAAATGAGCGAATGCTCGACGAGAACGGTCATCCAGTAAAGGAACACGCCCGTGTCGGAGGTCATCACGATGGAGCCGAAAAGCTTCGGCCAGGTGAAGTGCACGAAAGACGAATCGGGAGGCGACGCGATAAGTTCGAACAGCGGCTTGGTGAGCGCTACGAACACGGTCATCACCGCGATGTGCACAAGCAGGTGACGCGTGCGATGATCACGCTCGATGCGGTAACGGTTCGCGAGCCAGAGGACGACCGGGCTGCATGCGCCCCAGAGCCAGGCGTACGTCAGCTCATAACGGAGTGCATTCGCCCACGGCATGGGATTCTTGTTGAACGAATACCAGTAATGGATCTGCCATGCGGAGAGCAGCCCATAGGCGGTCCAGATGGCGAACAGTAGTGCCGCTTTGGCCAGACCCGGACGTAAATTGGGGAGGCGCATGAGCTTGTAAAGTAATACGTACGGAAAGCGGCTCCGTTCCGTTTTTGGGACGTTTATTTTTGTGTTGGATAGGTGGACAAACGCTCCCTTTGGCCGCGGCTCCGCAGGCACTCTTTTTCAGAGCCGCGACGTTCGATTTGAACCTTTAACGCGGCTGAAGCCGCGTGTACCGGTCAGAATCGGATCAGGCCTTTGATTTCGACGAAGCGCGGCGAGCTGCCCGCGCCTACAAACGAGCCCAACAGGCTGGTGGGAGGACCCACCGCGGCAATGCTGGAACCGAACTGCGGGTTGGCGATGTCATTCACCGGCTGATCGAAATTCGCATGGTTGAACAGGTTGTAGGCCTGAGCGCCAAAAGAGAAATTGACGCGCTCGGTAATGGCGACGTCCTTCATGAGCGCCATATCGACATCGAAGAAATGCGGGCCGTAAACGGAGTTGCGTCCCATGGTTCCAAAGCCGGTGAGCGCGCCGCTGGGAGCGAATTGGGACGCACTGAGACATGGCGCGTTGACGGCATTGGCGCAGTTGCCGGAAATGTTGGTAACAGCCGAGGCGAAGATCGACCCGTTATAATTCAGGCCCGCCAACGGGGCCAGATCCGCGCTGTCGATTATCGTAAACGGCAGGCCGGTGCGGAAGAACCAGTTGCTCGATAGCGTCCAACCGCCGAAAACGCGGTTGGGGCCGTAATGGAACCCCGCGTGGCGGAGCGCGTCGGTGAACACGAAACTGGCGCTGATGTAATGGCGCACGTCGTAGTCGGCATTTCCGTAGTTGCCGCGGATGTTGAATGGGTTCTGGGCGATGGTAACGTTGGCATCCGTTTCCAGCGCGCCGAAAGGCAGATTGGCAACTCCGCCGTTCGAAACGTCGTCGAGCGCGTGGCTCCAGGTGTAATTGAAATTGAAGCTGAGCCCAGCCGACAGGCGCTTCTGAAGGCTGACTGTGAGGCCGTTGTAGCTTGAGGTTCCGGCGGAAAGGTATTGGATTACGTTTCCGAACGCGGCGCTTGCCGGCGCCGTCGGCAAACCGGCAAAACCGTTGGGGCAGACGCTCGCCGGGCAGTAAGCGTTCATGCCCGCGTCCGCTATGGGGATGTGAGTGCCGTGCATTCCGGTGTAGTTGACAGTGAGGACCATGTTGGACGGGAGCGCCTGCTGAACTCCGAAATTCCATTTGTAATAGGTCGGCTGGTGGAAATAGCTGGGGAAGGAGAAAAAGTTGGGAGGCGAAAAGCCGGGAACCGCCTGCGATATGGAATTCAGACTACCGCCGGACTTGAATTGCGATAGCAGCGCCTGATTGGCCTGCGCGGCCGTGTTGAAGAGGCTTCCGGCAGCGCCAGGGGCGAGGGTTCCGTTGCCGATCGTGAAGGCATTGAGCCCGGGTGCATTGAACCCGGCGTCTTCAGACAACCCACCCGGAAGTTCGTCCGCAAAGACGCCCCCGCCGGTGCGGATGACAGTCTTGTCGCTGTGGAAGGGCCTCCAGGCGATGCCGAGCCTTGGCTCCCAGACCACGGGAGTGGTATTGGGGTAAGCGTTCTTCTGGCCGGCAAGAATGAGCTGGTTGTAGGGCGTCGAAGCGGCATTGGGATCCGCGGAACCGTTGAAGGTTGTCGCCAGGCGCGAGAAGCAGTTGGTGGAACAAACCGGATTTGCGTAGTGTTCGAGCCGCAGATTCAGGGAAACGGTCAGGCGATCGTTTACCTTCCAATCATCGGCTACATAGCCGCCAAATGTATTGAAGACGAAACCCGCTTCCGGGGACGAAGGAAAGGCCTGGGTCAGGGCTGTCGCCTTGCCGCCGCCGTTATAGAAATCGGATAGAGTCGTCGCGACCAAACCATGCACCGGTCCGCCCTGGGCTTCGAAATCCAGATCGGTGATGTTGTCATGCAGCCAGCTGATACCCGCGCGGAACGTGTGATTCCCGATAACGTGGGAAAAATCGTCGATAATCTGATACTGGAACACGCGCCTTCCCTGCGGGAAAAAGAAGCCGGGGGGAAAAGGCGGCTCACCGAAAGCGCCAACGGGCGAAAACGGGTCTCCCGCGAAAGCGAGGAACGTCGGCAGCGCAGCCAGTGCGCCGCTGGGATCCGACGGCACGAAGATGGCCGCATAAAAGAGGGCGGAACCATTGAACTGGTTTACGGTGTTGGGGCCGAACGTGTGGATTTCCGACACCTGCCCGGACATCTGGGGCTGGTTGCTTTCCTCGTTAAACGTAGAACCGAACGGGCTGGTGAAAGTGGGCTGGAACCCGTTGTCGCGCAGGACCCGGATATAGCCGCGGTCCTTATCGCTGAAATTGTGATCGACGCGGCCCGACCACTGGTACTCCTTGTTCGAATTGGGAGGCGTGGTGCGGAACCCGAGCGCGCAGGGTACGCCGGCCGGCAAACCTGTAAAACTCTGGCAACCGCCTGCGACCGGTGTCGCCGCGCCGACCCCTGGCGCGCCGTTGTAGACGGCGAAAATCTGTTTGTAGAACGGGATCTCGTCGGCGTTGCCGTTCGCAGCGAGGTTAGTCAGAGTCGCGGCCTGGAATTGCGGGCTGGGAACCAGCGTGAGGGTGCTGGCGGTGGGCAGGACGTTGCGCAGGCCTTCATAATCCACGTCGAAGAACGTGCGGTTCTTCCGGATCGGTCCGCCGACACCCGTGGCCCATTGATTGAAATTGTTGAACGGCGTGGGCGCGCCGACCGTGTTGCTGAAGAACTGGTTCGCGTTCATGGCGCGCCCGTTCCACATGTAGTTGGCTTCTCCGTGAAACTGGTTGGTCCCCGACTTGGTGATGTAGGCGATCTGCGAACCGGCGTACTGACCGTACTGCGCCGAGTACGGGCTGTTGATCACGTTAACTTCCTCGATGTCGTTGGAGCCGAGCAACAGGTTGGAAGCGCCGCTGTTATTGATGCCGAAAAACGGATCGTTATAGTTCTGTCCGTTGATGCTGAAAAGATTGGAGGTGGCCGGCATTCCATCCGCCACGAAGTTGCCGTAACCGGCCTGCGTGTTCATGACGACGCCGGGCGCGGTCTGGGCGACATAGGTGATATCGCCGCCGGGGTTGGGCAAGTCGCGGATCAACTCGCGGTTGAACGTGGTTCCGACATCGGCGTTCTCAGTCTGAATAGCGGCAGCGGTTTCGACGACGTCCACCGTTTGGGAGGATTTGGCAAGCGCCAATTGTACATTGACGGCCGTGGGCTGCCCTGCAGAGACAGAGAGGTTAGGGCGCTCCTGGGTTTGAAAACCACTGGCGTTGACAGCGATCTTCCAGAGACCCGGCGGAACGAATGCAAACCGGTAATTTCCTTCGGCGTTCGTGGTTGCCGAACGGGATGTATTGGTATCGACGCTGGTCAGTGTGACGGCGGCGTTGGGAACCGCGGCGCCGCTGGGGTCGGTCACGATGCCGGTGACATCGCCGGCAGTGATCGATTGTCCCCAGGTTATGTTTGCGAAAAAAAGAGAAATTACAACGGCCGCGACCAAAGCGGCGCGAGAGCGGACGACTTTCCTCAGCATGGCCCGATTCTAAGGGCCAACAGTGGCGAAACAAGACGTTTTGGGGCGAACGTGTACGACGGTGCGGTAGAACCGCACCGTCCTGGGGTGAACGAACGATCAGGTTTTGGTGGCACTGGCAGGCCACAAACGACGATGGCCTGCTCCACGCGGCTCGGAATGTCCACTAGCTTTTTATGGACCTGGCCCTCGCTTCGATGTCTTTCACTTCCGTCCTGGGCGCGCCGCAGTGACGGAGGATGTCCGCATATTCACGGAACACCGGCGCCATTGCGGGATGGTTGGAGCCGATGGTCGATTCGTAGATTTCCAGGGCTTCGCTGTACAGTGCCTGCGCCTCGCTCCAGTTATGCTCGAGGGCACGCAGTTCGCCGAGTCCGCGAAGGCCATCGGCGAGAACCCGCCGATTCGACATGCGGCGCTCGAGGACCACCGCGCTTGGCAGGATTTTGGCGGCTTCGGCGATTTTCCGCTCGCGAAGATAGAGCGTGGCGAGCATTACGTTTTCGACGGCGATCTCCGGGCTGTCGGGTTCCTGCCGCCGCGACAAAATGGCCAACGACTGCGTTGCGTCAGCCTCTGCACGCGCATACTGCCCTTCGGCGGTTTCGACGGCGGAGAGATCCGCCAGTACGGTTCCGAGACGCGAACTGCCTGGCCCAAGCCTGGTTTCGACGACGTGGCGGGCGCGGTTGAGCAGCACTTCGGCGCGGTCGTACCGGCCCTGGCTGTAGAGTGCGAGCGCGAGATTCGCCTGATAAAGGGCGGTGTCGGGATGAGATTCACCAAGAGCGCTCCGCGCCACCGAGACCGCTTCGCGGAGATTGGATTCGCCGGCTTTATAATCGCCGGCGCGGAGATCGAGCATGCCGAGTGAATTGGACGCATAGGCCAGTTCGGCATTCGAGAGCGCGGATGCGTGAAGCATGGAGATCGCCTGATTCAACAGGGGCCGGCCGCGTTCCGGCGCGTCGGTTTCGCTATAGAAGCCACCCAGCCGGCTCGCGGCCACCGCCAGAACCTGGTCGCGGCCGATGGTTGTTTGCCGCGCGACATCGAGCCCCTGCGTCAGCATATTCTCCGCTTCCTTCGTTCGGCGCCCGGTGCGATACAGGCTGCCGAGGTTCACCAGAGTTGCGGCTCGATACGCGGCGTGTTCCGGCGCGAGTCGCTCCCAGATTGAGAGTGCGTTGCGGTAGTGTAATTCCGCGGCGCCGGTGCGACCGGATGCTTCCTCGACGGCGCCGGTTTCAGTTTCGCAGATCGCCGCGGTTGCCGAAGCGCCTGGGGCGGGGCAGACCTGATTCAGGATGGCGCGGGCGGCATCCAGGTCGAACCTTGTGAGCGCGGTGTGCGCCTGTTTCATGAGTTGCTCGAAATCGCCCGGTGCGCCGGAGGCGGCCGCGAGGCAGACAACAGGACTCAGTAAACCGAAGACAAGCTTGATTCGCATGTTTCCATGCTGTAATGCTTGCGTCGCGGACTGAAAGAAGTTTGGGGCGAAGGCGCGGGCGGGCGTGGCGAAGACGAAGCGTCCGGGGTTGAGGAGTGCCGGCACACGGCAAGCGTGAGACTATCGGGTTACGTGATGAGGGCTTACATCAAGGACGGCGATTTTTGGCGGGCCTGCAATTCGCTCCAGCTGGATGAGACTGTTGCGATCCATACGTCGAGGCTGTCAGGAGATCCGTCGTATGTGAGCCTTGACAACAATAAACATCCGCCGATCCCGCTCTCGATTCTCCAGGCGGCTTACAGGCTGCTGGTGCATGGACTTGCGGCAGAGTGTCTGCATGCGACGCAGGTCCATTTCAAACGGCAGCAGATGCCCGGGGCTGACGCTTGAGCGTTAAACTCGGGTTATGCGGGCTGTTTGCTTCTTAATCATCGCGTCGACGTTACTCGCCTCAACACTCGCCTCAACGCTGGCGGGCGCCGCGACGGACCCGGCCCTGGCACGGCTCGAACAGCAGATCGAGTATGTTTCGCATTCGACCGATGGCGTGGCCGGCGTGGGCGCAATCCATATTGAAACGGGGCGAACCGTCTCGCTGCGCGGGTCCGAAGCTTTTCCCATGGCCAGCGCGTTCAAGCTGCCGATCGCGGTCCAGGTCCTGTCTCTGGTGGACGATGGCAAGCTGACGCTCGATCAAATGGTGTCCCTCGCGCCCTCCGACCTGCATCCGTACAGCAGGTTGACGGATCTGTTTTTCCATCCCGGCGTTTCGCTCTCGATCGCCAATCTGCTGGAACTGGCCATCGTGATCAGCGATAACAGCGCCGCCGACCTGCTGCTGCGGGAAGCGGGGGGGCCGGCGGCGGTTACCGCGAAGATGCGGTCGCTCGGCTTGGGCGGCATTCGGCTCGACCGTTCCGTCGCGCAGATGATTTCCGATTGGCAGGGCGTCAGGAACCTGCCACCGGAAAGCCAATGGACCCGCGACATGTGGGACAAGCTCTACGATGCAGTTCCGGAGCGCGATCACATGCGCGCGCGCCGCACGGAAATGGCGGATCCGCGCGACACCGCGACTCCGGACGATATGACGAGATTGCTGCTGCGGATCTGGAAGCGGGATATCCTGACACCCGAGAACTCGCGCGTTCTGCTCGATATGATGGACCGCTGCCAGACGGGAAAATCGCGAATCAAGGGATTGCTGCCGCAGGGAACCGATGTAGCGCATAAGACCGGCTCCCTCGGCGGGGTGGCGAACGACGTCGGGTTCATCACGCTGCCCGGCGATGCGGGCCACATTGCCATTTCGGTGTTGACGAAAGCATCTAACAAACCCGAGGAGGCCGCGGAGAAGGCGATCGCCGAGATCGCGCGCACGATTTACGACTACTTTGTATTGGTTCCGCGGTGATGGCAGACAAGTGGGACAGTTCCCTGTATGACGACCGGCACTCGTTCGTCTGGAAGAAGGTTGGCGATCTTATCGACGTGCTGAACCCGAAGGTGGGGGAGCGGATTCTCGATCTGGGCTGCGGGACCGGGCACCTGACAGCGCAAATCGCCGCGCGTGGGGCGGTGGTGACAGGGCTCGATTCTTCGGTGTCGATGATTGCGCAGGCGCGGCGGAATTATCCGAAGCTTGGGTTTGTGCTGGGGGATGCCGGGGCGTTCGGCTTCGACGATCCTTTCGATGCGGTTTTTTCCAATGCGGCTCTGCACTGGATCCCGGAGGCCGTGCCTGTGATTGCGAGCGTTGCTCGGGCGCTCAGGCCTGGGGGGCGATTCGTTCTCGAAATGGGGGCGAAGGGGAATATCGCGCGGATTGTCGAGGTGCTTGGCGCGGTGATGCGGGAGGCGGGTTATGCGCCGCGAAACCCGTGGTATTTCCCCAGTGCCGGCGAGTATGCCACGCTGCTCGAACGGCATCGGTTCGAGATCGAAGCTTTGTGGACGATCGAACGGTGGAATCAGCTGGAGCATCCTGAGAAGGGTCTGCGCGAATGGCTGGAGATGTTCGGGGGCGTGTGGTTCGAGGAGGTTCCGGAAAAGGATCGCGAAGGCCTTGTTGCGGAGATGGAATCACGGCTGAGGGCTGGTTTGTATCGCGATGGCGCGTGGTGGGCCGATTACCGGCGACTGCGGTTGTCGGCGAGGGTATCCTTCGGCTCGCAGGGGTAATAAAAAGGGGTCAGACGCATTTTTCGCTTGTTTGTAAATAGTTGGTTCGATTGGCGACAGTGCCCAGGGAAGGGCCGGAAAATGCGTCCGACCCCTTTTTTCTTTTATTCTTTTTTTATATTTTCGGCGGCCAGTTTTGCGCTTCTTACGCAGTCTGGAATTCCGACCCCGTGATAAGCGTTCCCGGCCAGGCGCAGCCCCGGAATTGCCGCCACCCGCGCTTCCACTTCAGCAATGCGCGGCACATGCCCGACCGTGTATTGAGGCATGGATTCCGGCCATCGGTTGCCGAAAGCAAAAAGCGGCTCGGCGGTGATGCCCATCAGCCTTCGCAAATCCGCCCGCATGGCGTCTTCGGAAACGTCCGGATCGGTTGAAAAGCAGCGCAGCACGGCTTTGCCTTCGGGCACCCGGCCCTGCCATTTGGTTGCGACCCAAGTGCATGCCATGATCGTGTTGCGCTCCCGTTTGGGTACGAGGAATCCGAAGGCATCGAGCGCGCGCGGCACATCTCCGGTGCGATACCCGAACGTCCAGATAGCGCTGCCACTGTGCGGTATGGACGCCAGCAGTTCTCCTGCCCTTGCGTCGACGGCTGAAATCAATGGCGCCGCACGATTGGCCCCACAGCTGAGAACGATCTGGTCGAAATCGTGCCACTCGCCGGCGGCGAACAGACTCCAGGGGTGCGTCGGCTGAATCGATTCGACTCGTGCCGGAATCACCGTGGCCTTCGCGCGCAGCACTTCGATCAGGGAGCCCATACCATTGCGGAGGGATTTGAAGACCGGATCGCCGGATGGCTTTTTCTTTTCACGCAGGGCTCCGACCACGACGCTTCCAAAGCGCTGTTCATGCTCGACAAATTTCGGCAAAACGCTCACTGCGCTCAGATGGTCGGGTGAGCCGCCGTAAACGCCCGCGAGAAGTGGCTCGGCCAGGTAATCCACTGCTTCGCGGCCGAAATGATCCGCCACGAACTCCGAGACGGAGCGATCCGGCAAAGACTGGGGATTCCGAAATACTTCGGTACCCATGCGGAATTTCGTGCTCCAGGTAAACAGTTCGGTCTTCAGGAGCGGGATGAGGCGGGTCGGAACGACAAGTTGGAGACCTTCGGGCAGCGTGACGAAACGGCCGTCGCGAAGCACATAGGTGCGGCGCTGGGCGTCATTGGAACCGGTGAGTTCGCCGCCCATCCCGAGTTCCCGGATGAGTTGTTCCGCCCAGGGCTTGGAAGCGAGCCAGCTTTCCGGTCCCGTTTCGAGGATGCATCCCTCGACGTGAACCGTGCCGATCAGGCCGCCGGGAGTGGGGTCAAAAACGACGGATTGAATTCCCGCCTGCTCGAGAAAATACGCACAGGCGAGCCCGGAGATTCCGCCGCCAACTATCCCAACGCTCCCGACCTTCATTGTCGCGATTCTATGAAAGCTGCGGGCGGTTCCTCCGCCTTACGGCCGGAACTCCCGCACCATGTGCACCACGGCTTTCACGTGATCCACCGGTGTTTCGGGCAGAATGCCGTGACCCAGATTGAAGATGTGGCCCGGGCGCGTGCCTGTACGGCGCAGCAGATCGTGCACCTTATTGCGCAACTCCGGAATCGGCGCGAACAAGGCCACCGGATCGAGATTGCCCTGAATGGCCGAACGGTAGGAGATATCCATCCATGCCTGATCGATGTTGATGCGCCAGTCGCAGCCCATCACGTCGCCGCCCGCCGCGTGCAGTTCGCGGAAGTATCCCGAAGCGCCGGTGCCGAAGTGAATCACGGGTACGCCGCTCGACTTGATGCGCTCAATCAGAGCGCGCGAATAAGGCTGTGCGAAGCGGACGTAATCGTCGCCCGCCAGCGCGCCCACCCAACTGTCGAACACCTGGATCGCGCGCGCCCCGGACGCCACCTGCATGATCGCGAACGGCGCGAGCACGTCGACGATCTTGCCCATCAGCCGGCGCCAAAGCGTTTCGTCGGAGTACATCATGCGCTTGGTGCGGATAAAATTCCGGGAAGCCCCGCCCTCGATCATGTAGCTGGCCATGGTAAACGGCGCGGCGCAGAAACCGATTACCGGAACACGGCCGGCCAGGGCGCGGACGGTCTGCTGGATCGCCTCGCCCACATAGCCGAGGTCGTCGGTGTTGGAGGTGGAAAGGGCGTCTACGTCCTCGCTGGTGAGCACCGGATTCTCGATCAGCGGACCTTCCTTCACCGGATAGCTCAGCTTCAAACCCATCGGTTCGACGGGCAGCAGAAGGTCGGCGAAAATGATGGCCGCGTCGACATCCAGCGCTTCCACGGGCTGCAGAGTAACGGCGGCCGCCAGATCGGGGCGCTTGCAGATTTCGAGCAGGGTGTGGCGGGCGCGGATATCCCGGTACGATTTCATGTATCGACCGGCCTGCCGCATGAACCACACCGGCCGAACATCGGTCGGCCGCCGCCGGCAGGCGTCGAGAAAACGACTAGTCATTGGAGCCACACGCATGGTTGATCCTTCACGACACCGCCGCCGGGAGCCGACGGGCCCCCTTTGTGGGGGCTTCAGCCTGAAATCAGTCCGGCAACAAAAACAAAACTAACACAAAGTGTTTGTTTTGTGGGAGTTTTTCACAAACGATTTTTGCGGAAACCGACCGGCTCGAAACGCCGCGGCGGACGGAGACACCATTTCAGTTTAGCCCGTATTTCGAACGATCACAAGGATTTGCGCTAATTCTTGTACCAGCTTCAGCGACGCTTGACGGCAAGATCGAAGCCATCCTTCACCGTTACGACAAGGGTGGGAGCTTCGGGATCGTAAACCCTGTACATGGCGCCGCGCAGCCGGTCCTTCTCAAGAGTAAATTTGACGTAATGGAAGTTGGGAAATAACACGCTTTGATAGAGATCCTGTGGAGTTCGCTCCACAAAATAGGGTACCGCCCCACCCCCGCCCGCAACAAGATATACAACTTCCTCTAAAGTATTACGTTCGTAGTTATGAATGTGCCCGGCGGAGACGAGAAAGCGCGCATGGGATCCCCGGGCGGCCCTGGAGAGATAATCGCGGAAGGCGATTTCATTCGGCCGCGGATTGTGGTCCACATAGATGTGTTTCTGGATGTCGGCTACCGGCGGATGGTGCATGGTCACGATGACGAAGTCTATCGATGCCGGCAACCCGGCGATTTGCTTGTCGATCCATCGCGCCTGGTCGCTCTCGGGCAGGAGCGATGCGTCGCTGTCCAGCGCGAGGATGTAAACGCGGGATCCGAGCTGCGCCGAATACCAGCGCCGGTTTCGCAGCTCCGGGAAGGTTTTCCACCAGTTTTCGAGATCCTGCTTCGGATTATCGCCGGAGAATTCGTGATTCCCCAAGGTGGGGAACACGCGCAAGTGGGCGTCGCGCCAGGCTTTGGTTTCCGATTGGAAAACGGCATAATCGTTTTGAACATCTCCGTTGAGTGGCACATCGCCGTTGAGGATGATGGCTGCGGGCTTTTCCGCGGCGATCCTGTTCGCCAGCCATTGACGAACTTTCGGGTCGGCGGACTTGCGGTTGGCCGGATCCGTGAAACGCTGGTCTCCGTAGGCGATGAAGGTCAGCGGTTTGGGAAGCCGGCTGTCGTCAATACGGAAAGTCGGCCCCGGTTGGCTGAGCAGGTCGTTGGTGGGAAGCTCCGCGGCCCGTTGCGCGAACAGGAGGGAGGGGAAGACGAGCAACGGGAGGAATCGCGTCATTTGCCTATGAATTCCGCCACGCGACACCGAATTCACTCGCGACGGCAGCGAAGCTCCGATCGGCTGTCCACAACTGCAACTGCCCAACGATTGCCGAAGCCAGCAGATGAACATCGACCCAGCCGAGGCCGTGGAGGTGCCGGGCGCGCACGAATGCGACCACATCGCCGTGAGGAACCAAGCTGGCCTGATGCATTTTCTCATAACTGGCGAGCAGCTTCGCGCGCCCTCCCCGGTCTCCGATAAGAAGTTCGCCGTAGACCAACTCGTGGCCAGTCACCTCGCCGAGATCGAGAAGGGCGTCCAAACGTTCTGCATAGGGCGCCTGATTACCGAGGAAACGGATCCACACGGACGTGTCGACCAGAATCACGCAGAGCGATTCCGGGAGGACGGCTTCTCGCGGCGTCTGGGAACGTCCTGCGCGCCAGGCTCCGAACCGCGCAGCGCCCTGAGACGTTGATAAGCGGCGTGCCGAACCACGGCTTCGAGACCCAATCGAACGGCTGCCGTGTCCGTGGGAGCTCCGGAGGCAAGCTTCGCCTCTTTCAGGAGCGCCTCATCAATGTGCAGGGTCTTCTTCATACATACCATAATGCCATATTTGTATGGCTATTTTATCGGTGCAGCGAAAAGGCAGTCGCGCGATCGAGGTCTTGCTGGGCAAGGTCGAATACGGGCCTGGGACCTTTCTGCCTGAACACCAACAAGTACTGCCTTGCCAGTTGCGCGTCGGTGACACTGCCGTCGGCGTGATGAACCTCCAACGCAGCGGCGACGGTCGCAAGGTACTGCAGGAGTTCGTCCGGTTTATGCCCCTGAAAGGCGAGCACGGCGTGGGCGAATTTCGCCTCCGTCGCGAGACGGCTGACTAGCCAAGGGCTTCGCCCTTGATATCCCATCTTCGCCCGAGGATGAGGGTTGCCCGGAGAGGCGTTCACGGCGGTATGCTCCTGGTATTCCACCACACAGGAGGACGTCATGAACG
>Ga0070733_10001673_pt1 | contig 16329 bp, 11 predicted proteins | sample Coa_R1_9_FD_66450 | JGI IMG/M metagenome (GOLD analysis project Ga0070733, IMG submission 66450) | Surface soil microbial communities from Centralia Pennsylvania, which are recovering from an underground coalmine fire - Coalmine... | ecosystem: Environmental > Terrestrial > Soil > Unclassified ... | reverse complement strand
TGCTCGAAAAACACGCCGTTCTCCAGTTTCTGCGGCACAAAATCTTCGCGGCAAATGTCGTAGTATCCGCGAATCGTCCGCGGATCGCCTTCCAGCTTTCCGACCACGGTTCCAGCATGAATGTGATCCACGCCGGCCAAGCGCATCCATTTCGCGATCACGCGAAACGAAACGCCGTGTATCTTCTGCCGCGAATAAGTTCCATGCCCCGCGCGATGCAAATGCAGAATCATGCTGTTGCGCCGCGCCCAATTCGCCATGGACTGGATCGCCGTGTAGCCGATCACCAGATCAATCATGATGATCACCGAGCCTAGTTCTTTGGCGAACTCCGCGCGCTCGTACATATCTTCCATCGTCCCGGCCGTCACGTTCAGATACGTGCCCTTCACCTCGCCCGTCATCGCCTGCGCGCGATTCACCGCCTCCATCGAATAAAGATAGCGGTCGCGCCAGTGCATGAATGGCTGTGAATTGATATTTTCGTCGTCTTTAGTGAAATCGAGGCCGCCCTTCAGCGCTTCGTACACCACGCGCCCATAATTGCGACCGGAAAGTCCCAGCTTCGGTTTCACCGTCGCGCCCAGCAGCGGACGCCCGAATTTATCCAGCCGTTCGCGCTCCACCACGATTCCCGTCGCCGGCCCGGCAAAAGTTTTGATATAAGCCACGGGCATGCGCATGTCTTCCAGGCGCAGCGCCTTCAGCGGCTTGAATCCGAAGACATTTCCGATGATCGAAGCCGAAAGATTGGCGATCGAGCCCGGCTCGAAAAGATCCAGATCGTAGGCGATCCACGCGAAGTAGGATCCCGGCGCATTCGGCACCGGTTCCACGCGATAACATTTGCCGCGATATTTCTCGCAAGCCGTCAAGCGATCGGTCCACACCACGGTCCAAGTCGCCGTGGAAGATTCACCCGCCACCGCCGCGGACGCTTCGATGGGGTCCACTCCGTCCTGCGGGGTAACCCGGAACAGCGCGAGGATGTCCGTATCCTTGGGCTCGTACTCCGGCTCCCAGTAGCCCATTTTCTTGTATTCCATCACGCCGGCTTTGTAACGGTCCTTGCCGCGCACCGTCGAGGACTTCTGGTCTAACGAATTTTCTTGCACTGATTTCAAGTTCGCGCTCATGGCCTCTCTCCTCGCTGCGCAGTCACGCAAAAAACCTAACAGCTTGCGCCCAACAATAAAACTGAATATAATTTCCCATAGCCTCAATTAAATTTACTGAGCCAAAATGAACAACCTCACGTTCAAGCAACTCGAAGCGATCCACGAAGTCGCCCGCAACGGCACAGTCGTCAAAGCCGCGGCAGCTCTGCACGTGACCCCAGCGGCGCTCACCTCGCGCATCAAGCTCCTTGAGGAAGACGCCGGCCTGCCGCTCTTCGATCGCACCGGAAACCGTCTCCGCCCCACCGACGCCGGCCGGGAAGCCGTGGCCGCAGCCGCGCGCATCGAGCGCGTAATCGCCGACTTGGGCGACACGCTCGATGCCATGAAAGGCCTGCACGGCGGACGAGTGCGTTTCGGCGCGGTCTCCACCGCGAAATATTTTGCCGCCGAACTGATCGCCGCATTTCTGCGGCAGCACCCGGCGATCGACTTAAAGCTGGTGGTGGGGAATCGCGCGGAAACGGTTGAATCGCTGCGCAATTACGACATAGATGTTGCCGTGATGGGGCGCCCGCCCGGCGATTTCGCGGTGGATAGCGAGCCTTTCGGTCCTCATCCCCACGTGATGATCGCCGCGGCCGATCACTCGCTAGCGCACAAGCGGCGCGTATCAAAAACCGAGTTAGCCGAGCAGAAATTCATCGTGCGCGAGGAAGGTTCTGGCACGCGCAATATTTTCGAATATTTTTTCAACGTGGAGATGACCAAGCCGCCGAAAATCACCATCGAAATGGGCTCGAACGAAACCATCAAGCAGGCGGTGATGGCCGGACTGGGGCTTTCGTTAATTTCTGCGCACACCATCGCCTCGGAAGTAGCCGCCGGGCGCCTGGCCGTTCTGAAAATTGAAGGACTGCCCATCGTGCGGCAATGGTACGTGGGGCATCGCGCGGACCGCGAGCTCCCGCCGGCGTGCCGCGCGCTGCGCACCTTCATCGTGAAGAAAGGCAAAACCTTCCTCCCGCAGAGCGCAAACGCATGAGCTGCTCACTCGGATTTCATCTACTCGTGGCGGTTCGCCTTGGTGCGATTTTGAGTTTAGGTCCGCGCACTTCTCACGCGGACGCTAAAAGAGGAAGGGAATTCACGAGCGGTACTCGTAGTACCGAGGAATTAGTCGCAACCGATTACTTGTAACACACTTCACCTCGGCTGCCTTATCGCATTTTTCGATAGACTTCCCTCAAACATTCAATGACACGCCTGATGTTTCCTCTTATATTATCTGCGGTCAAGAGATATACGCGGCGGCGCGACATCGCCATAAGTTTCCCAGCCCGGCGAAAGCAGCGATCGCCCCGTAACAAGCGACAGCTGGCAATGCGGTTCTAAGAGAGGAATCCCCACATTTCTCTATTTGGCGGGCCATGGTCGGTGAACGGGTGTACGTCGACGGCGAAAAGGAATCGATATGGTACCGGTAATCTATCCAGCAGAATGCGTTCCGATTAGAGCAATGGATGATGCGTATCCACCTCGAAAAGCGTCTCGCCTTGAGACCATCTGGCTGCATATTTGTCGGTGCAATTCATTGAGCCTGGAAATGATGGGCGCCAAAACTCAGTACCATTACTCTCGTGCTACGCATGTCGGACGAAAGAGTGAAAATTCTTGTCATAATTGTGGAAATCTTGCGCCTTCGTTTTTAAAGGTCTTCTGCAATATGTTCATTAGAAAAGACTTAGAATTGGCCGAAATTGGCCCGCCACTTGCGAACTGTGCTGCACCCGCCCACGTACGAATGTACTTGTGTCCGTAGAGCTTGAGTTGTTGAAGACGACTGGTGAGGAAAACGAATGGCTACTATGAAAGCATTGAGCTTGGCGATTCTTCTTACGGCAGCCCCGTTGAGTGTCTGGGGCCAGCAGAACAATACGGTCGCCGCCGTCACCGCCCCAATCTCGGCACCCGCGGCAGGCGCGGCTAAGCCCAACGATGATCGGCCGGCTCTGCAACAGCGCAACCCGCGCTACCAGGTGCAGAGAGACGACGTCCTGCTGATTTCTTTTCCCATTGCTCCAGAATTGAACCAGACCGTCACGATCCAGCCCGATGGCTACATTAATTTGCAGAACGTCGGCAGCTTGTACGTCCAGGGGATGACGGTGCCGGAAGTCGTCGTGGCCCTGAAGAAGACCTACGCGCAGACGCTGCACGATCCGATTATCGACGTGGACCTCAAAGACTTTCAGCGGCCGTACTTCGTTGCCTTGGGGCAAGTTGGCAAGCCCGGCCAGTACGACCTCCGTTACGACATGACGGTTACCGAAGCCATCGGCGTCGCCGGCGGATTCATGCCTACCGCAAAAACGCAGGTATTTCTCTACCACCGCGTCAACAACGAATGGGCGGAAGTCAAGGAATTGAAGCTGACAGACATGCTGACCGGCAAGAAAATTAACGAAGACGCCCACTTGATGCCCGGCGACATGATTTTCGTGCCGGAGAAATTCATCACCAAGTTCAGAAAATATGTCCCGTACGGTATCGGCACGGGAGCCTACGTTCCTTATTGAGATTGATTTCGTTCACAGCGCGGATAATACCAAGCTTCAAAGGCGAAACTTACATGACTACATCGAATCGCAGAGATCGGTCGGCGCAGGAAATGCCGGAAGTTACGTTGAGGGATATGTTGTCGCCCATCTTCCGGCACCGCCGCGTGGTGCTCATCAGTTTTTGTTGTGTGTTCGCGGTCGCGATTCTGGTCGCTTGGGGCTGGGCGGCACGCTACTACGTTTCGACGATGCAGGTAGTCGTGGAACAGGATCGTTCCGATCCAGAAATCACCACGGCGCAGATCGCGAACGTGAATAACAATCGCGCGGTCACCACCGATCAAGTCGCGTCCGAAGTCGCGCTGCTGCAGGGCGACGACATGATGCGCAGCATCGTCTCCACCTGCAAGCTCGTGGACGACAAATGGTCGCCGTTCGACGCGTTTACCGATCCCCAGCGCCGCCTGGCCATGCGGCAAGAAGGCGTCGCGCGCGGCTTGGCCAAGAAGATCAAGGTCGAAGCGACCGCCAGCTCCGACGTCATTGACGTGAAATACGGCAGAACGGGCGAACCGGAAGTTCCCGCGTGTGTGTTGCAAACTCTCGGCACGCTATATTTGCAAAAGCATATGCAGTTGCAGCGCCCAGTAGGCACGGCCGACTTCTTCGCGCAGGAAACCGACAAATATCATCAGGCTCTTACCGATGCAGAGACCCGCCTCGCTGAGTTCAGCCGCACGTCGGGTGTCGCAGCGCCGGACATTCTGCGCACCGATATGGCCGGACAAGTCGCCGCCACTCAGGCCGCACTCTACACGGCCCGGCAGGCAATCGCTGCCGATGCCAAGCGCATTGACAACCTCAACGAGCAGATGGCCTCCACTCCGGCCAGATCCGCCACGGTCGAGTCCTCTGAGGCAGCCAACCTGTTGCTCGAAAATCTGAACGCGACTTTGTTGGCCGCGCAGAACAAGCGCAGCCTGCTGGTCATGAAGTACGACCCGAGTTACCCGCTGGTCAAAGAGACGGACGAGGAGATCGCACAAACGCAGGCTGCGATCGCGAGCGCCGAGAAGGCGAAGTACATCAATCAAGCCACCGATCGCGATCCAACCTATGAGTTGCTACGCGCGGACAAAGCGAAAACCGAGGCCGATTTGGCTACGGAGAAGGCCACCGCAGCTGCTCTGGTCACCAGCCTCAAGAGTATGAACGCCGATATGGTCTCATTTGACGGCGACGCGGTGAAGCAAGGCGCTTTGATCCGCGAAGCCAAAGCCGACGAGGCGAATTACCTGCTCTATCTCACCAAGCGCGAGCAGGAACGCACCTCCGATGCTCTCGATAAGAGCCGGATCGCCAACGTCGCAATTGCAGTTCCTGCTGTCGTGTCTTTGTTGCCCGCACATAGCCCGTGGCTAATCATGTTCCTGGGGTTGATTGGTGCAGTCGTCGTCAGCCTGGCGGCGGCATTCATTGCGGAGTATCTGGACCCATCCTTCCGCACGCCTGAGGAAGTGATGGAAACTTTGAAAATGCCGGTGCTCGCTTCGATGCCGAAAAGGGCGGCGTAGCCGAAATGTTTTTGGAGTATTACAAACTCACCGAGCAGCCGTTCGGCGTTACGCCGGACTCGCGCTTCCTCTACTTGGGACCCAAGCATCGGGAAGCGTTGGCCTCGCTCGTGTATGGCACGGAAAGTAACCGTGGATTCCTGGCGTTGATTGCCAAGCCGGGAATGGGCAAGACTTCCTTGCTCTACCACTACCTTTCCTACCTGCGCGACAAAGCCCGGACGGCCTTCATCTTTCGCACCGATTGCGATTCGCGCGAGTTTATTCGTCACCTGCTGATCGATCTGGGTATTGACGTGGCTGGAATGGATTTGCCCGCCATGCATGACAGTTTGAACCGGCTGCTCACCGAGGAAATGCGCGCAGGACGCCGCTTCGTATTGGTTATCGACGAAGCGCAAAATTTGGATGAAAAAGTTCTCGAATCCGTCCGGCTGCTTTCCAATTTCGAAACTCCTTGGATGAAATTGATGCAGATTGTGCTGGCCGGGCAGCCTCAGCTGGCCGACCGCCTGGCGAGCCCCTCGATGGCGCAATTGCGCCAGCGGGTCTCGATGGTCATCCGCATCGAACCGTTCACAAACCAGGACGTCAACGCCTACATCGATCACCGCTTGTGGGTTGCAGGCTGCGAGAAGCCGAATATGTTTACAGTCGGCGCGCGCAAACTGATTGCTGAACACAGCGAGGGCATTCCGCGCAATATCAATAACCTGTGTTTCAACGCGATGTCCCTGGCCTGCGCTCTGAAGCGCAAGACGATCGATCGCGACATTGTCCAGGACGTGATTGCAGACCTGGATCTCGAGCCATTGCGCCAGAAAGCGGTTGTCGCGCCGAAGTCAGAAAAGAAACCAGAACGGCCGGCGCCCAGCTTTCCTCTCGCTCCGAAAAAACAGTCGGTCGCCGGCGGTTGGCTTCCCAAGCTGGCCATCACCGGCGTTCTGGCGCTAACCGCGGCCGCTTTCATCCTTAACTTGGACCACAGCGCACCCCGCGCTTCCGTGTCGCCGACGCGCGTGACGAATGTATCCGATGTCAGCCCTCAGCCTTCCGCTCCGATTGTCGTATCGAAGGTTTCACTAATGCAGCCGGACGCTGCGCAACCTAAGGCTGTGCCGACGACAGAGCCGGCCACGGAACTCAAAACAGAGCCCACGACAGAACCCAAGCCGGAGCAAGTATCCGAAGACGTTCGCGTGAAGCCGGGCCAGACGCTTTATCAAATCAGCGTACAGAAGCTGGGAAAGTACAACGGCAAGGTGCTCGAAGAATTTCAGAACCTGAATCCTGGACTGAACGATCCCGACCGTATTCATCCCGGGCAGAAGATTCGCGTACCAGCGGCGAAAACCATTTCCACAGAAACACAGCGAGCGGCCCAGCAGGCACCCAATGCTGCACCCGCAGAGGCAGGAAAACAATGAGCAAGAACTTTGAATTGATGCAACAGTCAGGCAAGGATCAGGAATTTCGTTCCTCGCGTGTACCGGAACCGGCGCCGGTAGTTTATGGCAATGGCGGCGGAAACGGCCATCGCGTAGCAGATGACCCGAACCTCGACCAACTCGCAGGGGAAGAAGCTCTGCGGCTCGTCCAACGCGTCTTCCTGCTGCAAGCGCAAGAACCGCCGCGCATGGTGGCTTTCGCCGGCATTGACCACGGCAACGGCGTGAGCCGGACTTGCGTGCGTGTCGCGGAGACGTTGGCCAAGAATATTCGCGGCACCGTTTGCGTGGTGGAAGCGAACCTCCGCTCACCCGCACTGCCTGGGATGTTCGGCACCACGAACCATCACGGATTGACCGATGCCTTGCTGCAAGACGGCCCGATTCGGTCTTTCACGAAGCCGGTGCGCGGCGATAATCTCTGGCTGCTCTCCAGCGGCGCGCTGGCGGCCGACTCCGCGAAGCTGCTGAATTCCGACAAGCTGAAGACGCGCCTGGCGGAATTGCGCAAGGAATTCGATTTTGTGCTGATCGATACGCCGCCGCTGACCCGCTACTCGGATGCGATCGCGTTGGGGCAAATGACCGACGGTTTCATTCTGGTCCTGGAAGCGAATTCAACCCGCCGCGAAGCTGCTCTCCAAGTCGCAGAGGGATTGCGTGCTGCGAACATTCGAATTCTGGGCGCGGTGCTCAACAAGCGCACCTTCCCGATTCCAGAGACTTTGTACAACAGGTTGTAAGCGAACCGTGTCGTTCGCGAGGGTCTAGTAAGGATCTTGGTGCAGCACGAAAGCCATTGCCGGGATATTAGTTGGGCTCGGAAGAAGTGGGCAGTCTCCGGTGGTAAGTTAATTACCACCGGATGTGACTGAGAGTAGCGGAGCTCTGTCTCTGAATTACATCGAATCCATCACAAGCGAGCTGCCTACCGCGAATCCGGGAAGCGAAGTCGAAGCGCAGGCCTGGTTTGCCGTGCAAACGAGGCCGCGGCATGAGAAGAAGGTCTCAGCGGAACTGCAAGAGAAGGGTGTCAGCGCTTTTCTTCCGCTGGTTTCCAGCACGCGGCAATGGAGTGACCGCTCCCGTGTCGTGGAGATGCCGCTATTTCCGCAGTATGTGTTCGTCAGGATTGCGCAGACGCTCCAGACGCGCGTTTCCGTGTTGCGCACCAACGGCGTCACCAATTTCGTGGGCACGCGCGGCATCGGCGTCCCGATTCCCGACGAGCAGATTGAACGTGTACAGACCGTGGTCACGCGAGGTATCCCGGCTACCCCCCATGCGTTCCTGAATGTAGGCAAACGCATTCGCATTCGCGGCGGAGCGCTCGACGGGCTCCAGGGAATTCTTACCGCGGTGAATGGCGATCAGACTCTGGTCGTGTCCGTGGAATTGATTCAGCGTTCGATTGCCATCCGTATCGCGGGGTTTTCGGTCGAGCCGGCCTAAGAAGAGCGTTCTGCTTTTCGATGTCAAATCATTACAAACAGGAAATCTGCAATTCATCATCCAGCTGCTATTTTTTGCCGGTGAGTCTTATTTCCAGCGTTGTTCCTAACTAAGCAGTTCGTTCCAGATGCCAAACAAAAACCCAGCCCGAAGAGAGAAACAGTGAACGAAGCAAAGCGTCGGTTTCTTTTGAATGCGCTGAAGTTGTATGACCTCGGAATCATCGTAGCGTCATTCGGCTTGGCTACTTTCCTGCTCGTCCAGGCGGACAACCGAGTTTCGCTGCACGATTTCGTGAACATGCGCGTGAAGCTTTCCAATATCGCAATTTTCGCGTTTGCTCTGTTTTGCTGCCACGCCATCTTTGCAATGTGCGGGCTGTACAGGTCCAGGCGTCTATCCACCAGGCTGGCGGAAAGCGTCGACGCTCTGAAAGCGACGTCGCTCTCCACCGTATGCCTCGCCATGGTCGCCGTGCTTTTCTCGGTGAGCATGATTACCGTCCGCTTCCTGATCACCTTCTATGCGATCAGCTCGCTCGCGGTAATCGCATCGCGTTTCGTGATGCAATACTGGCTGGCCATCGTGCGCCGCCACGGCCGTAACCTGCGTTATATGTTGATTCTGGGCACCAACTCGCGCGCCATCGAATTTGCGCGAAAAATTGAGGCCACCCCGGAACGTGGCTTTCAGATTCTCGGCTTCGTGGACGAGGACTGGCCAAGGATGGAAGAATTCAACGCGACCGGCTACAAAGTTTGCTGTGACTACGCCGGACTCGCCGAGTACCTGCGCCGCAACGTCGTGGACGAAGTGGCGATTTATCTACCGTTGCGCTCATTCTACGAACACTCCTCGCAAGTCGCCGCGCTGTGCGAGCAGCATGGCATGGTGATGCGCTTCGCATCCGATATTTTTGGCCTCAAGACTGCCCGCTCGCGCGCCGAAGACTTCGAAGGTGATCATCACATCGCGGCCTACACGGGTGTGCGCGATGGATGGCCGCTGCTCGTCAAGCGCATCCTCGATCTGGCCATCTCCTTCACGCTGCTAGTGGTGCTGGCGCCCCTGTTTCTTGTCGTGGCCGCACTAATTAAGCTTACTTCCGACGGGCCGGTCTTCTTCCGCCAGGAGCGCATGGGCGTCAACAAGCGGCGGTTCATAATTTACAAATTCCGCACCATGATTCCGAATGCCGAAGAAATGATGGCGCAGCTGGAAGACTTGAATGAAGTGACGGGTCCCGTCTTCAAAATCATGGACGATCCGCGCATCACTTCGATTGGAAAGTTCCTGCGCCGCACCAGCATTGACGAGTTGCCCCAACTCTTCAATATTCTAAAGGGCGATATGAGCCTGGTTGGCCCGCGCCCGCTTCCCGTACGCGACTACCAAGGTTTCAATCAGGATTGGCAGCGCCGCCGCTTCACCGTTCGGCCAGGCATCACCTGCCTGTGGCAAGTGAACGGCCGCAGCGCGATCCCCTTCGAGCAGTGGATGAGGCTCGACCTGCAATACATGGACGAATGGTCGCTCTGGCTCGATTTAAAAATCCTGGCGCGCACGATTCCGGCAGTGCTCAGAGGATCAGGCGCCGCATAATTTCTTATCTTCGTTCGTGCTCAATAGCAGCTCGGCACCTTATTCCTGCTTCGGATGAATCCTCAACTCCGCCTTTTAACGGAATTGGGTGTCTTCACCTTGGCAGCGAGCGCGACGATACAGCAGCATTCAGCACTTGGAGTTGCACAGCACTAATATGACTCGCGCAAACGTTCTCGGTGTCGGCGTTCACGCCGTGAATCTTCCGCTCGCCGCGGAAATGCTCGAGGCAGCTGTCGAGTCAGGCCGCGGCGGCTATGTGTGTGTGACGGGCGTTCACGGCATCATGGAAGCCCAGCGTAACGCGCGTTTCAAGAAGATACTCGACGATGCCATGCTGGTCGTCCCTGATGGCGTACCCACGGTTTGGGTGGGCCGATGGGAAGGCTTCAAGAATATGGGCCGCGTATTTGGCCCCGAATTGATGCTCGAGTTCTGCCGCAGATCTTTGGCTTCCGGACAGACCCATTTCTTGTACGGCGGCAAGCCCGGTATCGCTGAAGCGCTCCGCGAAAACCTGGAGCGCCGCTTTCCGGGAATTCGCATCGTAGGAACGTACACGCCTCCGTTTCGCCCGCTCAGCGAAAGTGAGAAGTCGGACTTGCAGGAAAGGCTCTCAACGGTCGCGCCTGACGTCCTCTGGGTAGGCCTGAGCACGCCAAAACAGGAAGTGTTCATGGCCGAGAATATTGGCTCATTGAATTGCAAAGTGATGGTGGGCGTTGGAGCCGCGTTCGATATTCACACAGGCAATCTGAAAGATGCCCCGCAATGGATGAAAACCGCCGGGCTGCAATGGCTGCACCGCCTGTACCAGGAACCGTCGCGCCTCTGGAAACGCTATCTGTTCAATAATTCGGCGTTCCTGCTGCGCATCGCGCTGCAATTCACGGGCATCAAGCGCTACGAATTAACGCCGCGAGTCGTCACCGGCGATTAGGTTTCACTAGAAGCCGTCTCATAAATACCTCTCGCGGAAGGGCGGGGCTTCAGCCCCGCCGTAAAGCACCGCGAGAGAGGGGCTTTAGCCCCTGAAGCCGCGCCTTTCGACCGCGGCAACCTATTTGTGAAATGCGTACTAGGGAAGTATTCGTTGCACTCATCAGGTGGCGTTGCCGGTATTTTCCTCGCCACTTCATTATAAACTCAGGGGGTCTGCATCATGCGAATTGCCGTAATCGGTTCGGGCTACGTCGGCTTGGTATCGGCCGTTTGTTTCGCGGAAATTGGCCATGAAGTGATTTCCGTCGACAACGATAGCGCCAAAATCGCGGCGTTAGAACGCGGCGAAGTCCCCATTCACGAGCGCTATCTTCCTGAGTTGCTGAAGCGCCACCTCGGCGGACGTCTGCGCTTCTCCAGTTCCATCGCGCAAGCGGTCCAGGAATCGAACGCCGTCTTTATCACCGTAGGAACTCCGCAATCCGAAACCGGAGAAGCAGACCTTTCCTACGTCGAAGCCGTCGCCTACGAAATCGCCGCCGCGATTAAGAGCCCGAAGCTGGTAATCGAAAAAAGCACAGTGCCGGTGAGCACCTGCGAATCACTGCGCAAAACGCTTCTCCTGAATGGCGCGCCGTCCGGCTTATTTTCGGTTGCTTCGAACCCGGAATTCCTGCGCGAAGGAACCGCAGTCACCGATTTCCTGTATCCCGATCGCATCGTCGTCGGCGCGGACGATCAATTCAGCGCTTCACTCCTTCAGGCCATCTATCAGCCGCTCACCTCCGGCGATTACTACACTCAGTCCCACGCGATTCCGCACCCAGCACAATTCCGCGCCAAGGCCCCGCTCATCCTTACCACCGCCAAGAGCGCCGAATTGATCAAGCACGCCTCCAACGCGTTTCTCGCCATGAAAATTTCATTCATCAACGCCGTCGCCAATATTTCCGAGGCGGTAGGCGCGGATATTCAGCAGGTGTGCGCCGGCATCGGCTCCGATTCCCGCATCGGGCCGAAATTCCTCAACGCCGGCATCGGCTACGGTGGCTCCTGCTTCCCGAAAGACGTCCGCGCATTCCATGCCGTTGCCACCCAGTGCGGCTATGATTTCGGCCTTCTCGGCGAAGTCACGCGCATCAATGACGAGCAGCGCCGCCGCTTCGTGAAAAGCGTCCGCTCCGCGCTCTGGACGCTACGCGGAAAGCGCCTCGCCGTGCTGGGACTCGCCTTCAAAGACGGCACCGACGACATCCGGGAATCGCCTGCGATCGGCATCATCGAGGCGCTCCTGAAGGAAGGCGCCCACGTGCGCGTTTATGACCCCGCGGCCGTTTCCAACGCGAAGAAAGTTCTCTTGAGTGATCGCGTAACCTACACCGATGATTCCTACGATGCGGCCAATGGCTCCGATGCGCTGCTGATCTTGACGGAGTGGAAGGAGTTCGCGAGTCTCGATCTCCCCCGCCTCAAGCACCTTCTGAAGTACCCGATCGTCATTGATGGCAGGAACCTGTACGAACCCAGCCGCATGGCCAGCGCAGGAATCATTTATCACAGCATCGGCCGAGCCACAGGCGTTCCGGAACATTTGTCTGGCATCGTGCAACCAGCTGAAATTGAAATGCCCGTTCCCGTAAAAGACTTCGCCAGCGACGCCGCTTCAGCAGGCTAATCCTGCGACGGCCATTGCAGCTTTATCCGAACGGATCCGCGATAACCACCGGCCAGTACGTTTCTCGCAATTGTTTTGCACCATTGATAGAGAACCTGAACGGAGATAGTAAAAAGCGCCCTGCAGCTAGTTTGCTAAGCAGTATTCCCAGATTGCGGACTAAAACACTATTCTAATGTTCAAGTCCATACTCAAGAGTCCGCTGGCGCGCAATGCCGCGTGGATGTTCGTAGGGCAGGGGCTGCGGCTCGTCCTGCAGGCATTCTATTTTATTGAGATCGCCCGTTCGCTGGGTGTATCCAATTACGGCGCGTTCGTCGGCGTGGTGTCGTTGGTCGGGATATTTTTCCCATTCGGAGGAATGGGCAGCGGCAATCTGCTCGTGCAGAACGTCGCACGCGAACCGGACCAGTTCCGAAAATACTGGGGCAAAGCGTTAGCCACCACCGCGACGTTCAGTTCGATTTTGCTCGTCGTCGTGCTGCTGGTTTCCTCCTTCGCGCTGCCGCGTTCCATTCCGATTTTATTGGTATTGCTGGTGGCGGCCTCGGACCTGTTCGGTCTGAACATAATCACGATCAGCGGCCAGGCGTTTCAGGTATCCGAGCAGCTCAACTGGACCGCAACTTTGAACGTGATGGTCAGCCTGTTTCGTTTGGCCGGCGCTGTGGGGTTGGCCGCGGTTTACACACACCCTTCCGCGCTGCAATGGGGATACATTTATTTCGGCAGCACGGCGCTATCTGTGGCTGTCTCGATAATTGTTGTATCCACGAAACTGGGTGCGCCCATCCTCCAGTGGCGCCGTTCGATGCGCGAACTGCGCGAAGGCTTTTATTTTTCCGCCGGCTTGAGTTCGCAAACCATTTACAACGATATTGACAAGACCATGCTGGCCCGCATGGGCACTCTGGATGCCACCGGTATTTACGGCGCGGCGTACCGCATTATTGACGTCAGCTTTTCTCCCGTCTCCGCGTTGCTGGCCGCCACTTATCCCAGTTTTTTTCGCCGTGGCGCTCGGGGAATTTCCTCGAATCTCACATATGCCGGCTCGCTTTTGCCGCGCGCTTTAGGCTATACCGGGCTGGCATGTATCTGTCTTCTGCTCGGTGCGGGAATTATTCCACGCATTCTCGGTCCGGACTACGCCCGTTCCGCCGAAGCGTTGCGGTGGCTCTCGGTTCTGCCGATGCTCAAGGCTGTGCACTATTTTCTTTCGGACGCACTTACCGGAGCAGGGCATCAAGTGGTGCGCACCGCGATTCAAGTGGGTGTGGCCATTTTCAATGTGTTGCTCAACCTGTGGCTGATCCCCGCCTATTCCTGGCGCGGAGCCGCGTGGTCCAGCATCGCCTCGGATGCTTTGCTGGCGTGCGGAGTCGGCGCAGCCGCATTTATCCTGCTGCGCCGCTCGCAAAATGTGCTGGCGAAAGTAACCGCAAATGCCGAGTCGGATTGACAATTGTTCGCATATTTCCATGCATGATTCCGCAATGATTCAAGGTGATCGCTCAAAGTTTGGATGGAGAATCAAACTATGAATATCTCGCGTAAATATCTCGGCGACGTCTTCACGCTTCTCGTGCTGATTCTGGCGACGGGCGCCTTCCAGTCCTTAGTCGTAGACACGTCGACGACCACAGCCGTCAACGAAGGCAACCCGCTCCTCCAGATGATTTGGACCCTCGTGTACGTGGCCGTTCTGATACGCGCGATCGGGAATTTTCGTCCGATTGTAGAGGTCGTGCGCGCCAACAAGTTTCTGATCGGCCTCGTGTTACTCGCAGTGCTGTCCGTTTTTTGGTCCGAAGAGCCCGGCCTCACGCTTCGTCGCAGCCTCGCGCTGCTGGCCACCACCTTGTTCGGTCTGGATTTTGCGGTTCGCTATTCCATTCGCAAGCAGCTGCAGCTGGTCGCGATTGCCTTAAGCGCCGTCGTGGCGCTGAGCGTGGTGGTGCAGGTATTTTTCGCGGGCCTGGTTCCGGTTGTGGATAAAGCCTATCCCAACGCCTGGGTCGGCTTGTTCGACCAGAAGAACGTATTTGCCAGAGTAATCGTGCTCACTGCAATTGTCGTGCTCGCATCCGTTCGTCGTTCGATGCGCGGCATCCTTACCGCCATCTTCACCTTCCTCGCGGCGGTCACGCTGATTATCCTTACCCAATCGATCACTGCAGTTGTCGCTCTGGTCGGCCTGATTATGGTTCTGCAATTTGCGCCAGCCCTGCGCTGGACGGGACGAGTCCGAACCTTTATCAAGTTTTCCGCCGCGGTGATGGTTGCGCCAGCGATCTTCCTGCTGGTCCACTATTGGAGCCTGCTGTTGAATTTGCTCGGGCGCAACGGCACCCTGACTGGCCGCGCGCAGCTCTGGGCCATTTCTCTTTCCAGCATCGAGCTGAAACCTGTCTTGGGTTACGGCTACAGCGCTTTCTGGATGGTGTCCGACGAAGCCCTGCGCATCAACGCCATGCTGCGTTGGACGGTTCCGCACGCGCACAACGCCTATATTGACCTGGCACTGGAGCTGGGCCTGATCGGACTCGCACTCTACGTAAGTGCCTACGTCGTCGCGTTGTGGAGGGCAGTCGGGTACATGCGCACGGATCCCGAACCGGGCGCGAAGTGGCCGCTCGTCTACTTGTGCTTCATATTGCTCTACAGCTTCACCGAAAGCTCAGTTCTGGTGCCCGGCTCGATCTTCTGGATGCTCTTCGTAGCCGCAGCGTGCACCGTGGCTCAGCCCGAGGGTGCTCTTGCTTTGGAATCCGCAGACGAGCGCGCGCCCCAAACAGACCCCGGAAGCGATCCAGGTCCGTCTTTCGCAACCAGCTAGCGGTAATAGACTGACAGCAAACATTTCGCCCTGAGCCGCTAAAAGTCTGGACGCAAGTGACGAAAATCGTAAGCCTCTGACATGACTTCGCAGGCCCCTAAACGAAAAGTCGCGCTACTGCTGAACATCATCGCGCCCGCGCGGCTGCGCCTCTATTCGTATCTGGCGGACCACTTCGACCTGCTGATTCTGCACGGTGGCGCCGAATCAAACCGTGACTCATGGATCGGACTTGAAGAGGCTATACCCAACGCGCACGTCGTGCGCGCCTGGGGCTGGCAGCTTCATCAGGCGAAAAAAGTTGACGGGGAAGTGTTCGATGAAAAGTATTTTCACGTAACCCCCGGTTTCGCCTGGCATCTGTTGCGTTTTCGCCCTGAAGCGGTCGTCAGCAATGAGATGGGTTTTCGCACCCTCACCGCGCTGGCGTATGGAACGCTGTTCCGCAAGCCGGTATGGGTTTGGTGGGGCGGCACCTCGCACACGGAGCGGCAGATCGGGCCACTCCGAAAAATCATTCGAAAAGTTGTCACGCTCTGGACCCGTCACTGGATTAGCTACGGCCGCACATCAACCGAATATTTGCTGCAACTAGGCGTGAAACGCGAACGCATTCTGGAATCGCAAAATGCCGTGGATGAAAGCCGCTTTCAGGTTGACGTTGAACCCGCCTGGACCATTCAACCGCGGCCTGTCGTGCTACATGCAGGACAGTTCATCGAACGCAAGGGGCTCGGCTTGCTGTTGGCCGCAGCCGCGATTCTCCAGCAGCAAGGCTGCGAATTCTCGCTGCTCCTGGTAGGCAGCGGCCGCGAGAAACAGGCCCTCGAGCAGCGCGTCGCGGCGATCGGGCTGAAAAACGTGTACTTTCACCCTGCGCAGACTCCGGACAAAATGCCCTCCGTCTATCGCAGCGCGGACGTCCTGGTTTTTCCCACGCTCGAAGACGTTTGGGGCCTGGTGGCAAACGAAGCGATCCTATCCGGCGTTCCGGTGCTTTGCTCGAAATATGCCGGCTGCGCCCCGGAACTCTTTTCGGCAGAAAATATTTTTTCGCCAGACGACCTGAACGAATTCACGCAAAAGCTGCGCGATGCTATCGAAGGCCGGCTGCCGAA
>Ga0070733_10001672_pt1 | contig 16332 bp, 13 predicted proteins | sample Coa_R1_9_FD_66450 | JGI IMG/M metagenome (GOLD analysis project Ga0070733, IMG submission 66450) | Surface soil microbial communities from Centralia Pennsylvania, which are recovering from an underground coalmine fire - Coalmine... | ecosystem: Environmental > Terrestrial > Soil > Unclassified ... | reverse complement strand
GTGAAACAGGCGCCTCCGGGGAAGCCAGCTACGCCGAATGTGGGACACCCGGCCAACTTGCCGAATGCGCCGCGGCCCGGCCAGACCGCACCGGCGATGAACAGGCCTACGAATCAGCCGGCGAACCAACCTGCGAATCAGCCGGCGAGTCAGCCCATGAATCAGCCGATGGTTCGTCCGGGCAATCCACCCGCGACGAATGAGCGTCCGGCCGCGACTGCTCCAATGCAGCCGAATCGCGCTCCTCAGCCGAACCAGCCGCCGAGTCAGCCTCAGTCCAAGCTTCCGGAGATGAGTCGGCCGGAGCCGAATCGTCCGCCGGCGGCACAACCGAACAATCTTCCGAATAATCGTCCGGAGCCGACTCCACATCCGCAAACTCCTCCACCCAGCGAGCGTCCGCAACCGCGAACGCCGCCGCCTGCGGCAGCGAAGCCTGCTCCAGTTCCGCCTGGGGCGAAACCGGTTCCGGCACAGAAGCCGAAGCCGCAGACACCGGAGGAGAAAAAGCAGGAAGAGGAACGGCAGAAGAAAGAAGCCCAGAAACCCCAGAGTGAATAGAGGCGCGGGCAGAGCTTCAAGCGTGAATAGCACGGGCACCCTGAGCGGCTCAGGGTGCCATTTTTAGAGGGCTGAAGTTAGAGCACTGGAGTGCGGCCGAGATTGAGAGTGCACCGACTGCCAGCGCCGGGCTTTGCCCGGCCGGACAGCCGGGGGCGGCTGTCCCCACACCATCGGTTCAGAAATCAGCTCCTATACGCGAGTTCTTTCGAGGACCGCGGAGTCGGCGGCCAACACGGCCGGAGCGGGGGCGGGCGTGGCTTCAGTTGCAACCGGTACCGCAGCTGCCGCGGGCGCGATGGGGCGCTTGATGGTGAAGCGCTGAATCTTGATGTCGCCACGGGCGCATACGGCGAGGAGGGCCTCGACCGCTATGGGGTCAAGGCGCTTGCCGGCCAGGTTCTTGATGATCTGCAGCGCCTGTTCGGGCGTGTGCGCGGTTTGATAGGGACGGTTCGTCGTCAGTGCGTCGAAGGTGTCGGCCACGGCGATGACTCGCGCCAGCAATGGAATCTGCTCGCCCTGCAGGCCGTAGGGATATCCTCGTCCGTCGAGCGCCTCGTGGTGCAACTCGATGCCGGGCAGCATTTCCGCGAGCTGCGCCACCGGACGCAGAATGTTGGCGCCCTTGGTGGTGTGCGTCTTCATGACTTCGAATTCTTCGGCGGTCAGCGCTCCGGGTTTTCTCAGGATGTGATCTTCAATGCCGATCTTGCCTACGTCGTGGAGCTGCGCGGAAATTCGCAGGATCTCCAGAAAAGTTTCCGGCAGATTCATCTGCTTGGCGATAAGCAGGGAGTAGCGCGTGACGCGGTCGGAATGGCCGCGGGTGTAGGGATCTTTTTCGTCGACCGCTCCGGCCAGCATCTGGATGGAGCCCATGAACAGCTCGCGATTTTCTTCAGCCGCGCGCTTCAGGTGTTCGACGAAGCGTTCGAGTTCATCGGACATGGTATTGAAAGTGTGGGCGAGTTCTCCGATTTCGGTGCGGCTCCAGAGATTCACCCGCTGTGAGAAGTCGCCGCGCGCCAGTGCCCGGCTGGATTGCGTGAGAACCTGCAATGGATTGGTGATGCGGCGCGCGGCAAAAATGCTCACGCCGACGCTCAGCAGCACCGCGGCCAGAGCCAGCAGGCGGCCATTGCGCTGCATTTCCAGGACTCCGCGATAGGCCTCGCGCTGCGGCTTTTGTACCACCACAGCCCAATCCAGCGACATGACCGGGCTGTAGGTGCCGAGCATTTCCACCCGCTCGGAGCCGGTCTTCATTGTGAACTCTATGGTTGGCGCCAATTGCGCCTTGTTGCCGCTATCGACAAAGTTACGCACGATGTCGAGGTGCTTCATGTCCTGGCCGGTGGCGAACTCGGGTGTGGCGGCGGCCACCAGGCGGCCCTGAGCATCGACGACATAGGGCGTCAAGCCGCCTCGGCTGACATCCTGCAAACGGCTGATCAGAAATTGCAGATCGACCACGGTGGCAATCATTCCCAGGAAACGCTGGCCGTATTTCACGGGATAGCTGACGAGAAATACGGTGCGGGAATTCTTGCCCTCGCCCACGACCAGGGCCTGGCCGTTGTAGACGCGGCCGTCGCGGGCCGCGGCGTAGGCGCGCTCCAGTTCTCGCTGAAGAAAGGCGTCGGGAGAGATGGTTCCGGCGGTAATGCCTTTGGCGTCGGAGTTGAGCAGGGTGGCGTAGGCGATCTCGTCGGACGAAGAGACGAATTGCTCCAGCAAGGCCCGCAGCTCCGGGGCTTCAATATTTTGTCCGCCAATATCGCCGCCGCTGGCGATCTGAATGGCGGAGGACAGATTGGCCAGCATCATGCGCAACGAGCGTTCGTGCTGGGAGAGATCGTCGGCCAGCGAACGCGTGACCGTATTCTGCAGCATCTTCTCGTTGGTCTTCAGGCGGTCACTATTGATGGCCTCGACCTGAGACGAATAGAAATACATCGGAACGATGCTGATGACCAGAAGCACGCCGAGAATGACGTAGAGAATCGGGATGCGAGCGTGATTGGAAGCGCTGGAGGACAAGTCTCTCCCTTCACTCAAATTCGCAGACGCCGAAGGCGAAGTGGCGGCGGCTTTCAAGGTATCTATAAATTTTAATGGCGAATGAGAGCAGTGGAAGGAAAAGGTCGTCACGCTGGCATTACCAAAGTACCTGGGAAAAGCGGCGTGCGGAGCGGGTTTGGAACGGAACGGGCGGGATTCACGCGTCGGGCGTTACCACAGTAGCGTCGGCATCCTTCGACTTCGTTTCAGGACAAGCCTTGCCAGCCGTTGCCGGGGGCGTTTCGCCTGCGCGGAGGCGGCGAGAGGCCGCCACCACAGCCGTCGCGACGCGGCGTTACGGTGTCTTAGTTTAGAAGTTTCTTCAAGTCCTTCCACTTGATGAGGATTACGTGGTTTTCTTCCAGTGCGTGCTTGAATTCCTGGCTGGTGACCGCGTCGTAGTCGCGCTGGCGCCAGGCTGCGCCGTAATCGGGATGATCGACCATCACGGCCTGCAACTCTGCATCGTCGTGGCCGAGGTGAACGATGATTTCGGTGACACCGGGCTTCAAATTCTTGATCGCATTTAAATAGAAGTCTCTCCAGTTTGTGATGCCGACGGACGGGTTGGCGATCACGACGGCATTTATGAGGACGTCTTTGTCTGAGAGCGTCGACGCCAGTGCAGGCGGCGTGTTCGGGCCGAGAAACGCGAGGAAGGGCAACTTATATTCGCGTGCGACTTTTACATAGACGGCGAAAAGATCAGGTCGCGCGAAGAGTGTACCCATGTGGCTGTCGAGGTGCGTGGGATGAATGCCCATGGCGATTGCGCGTTCGACCTGGGCGCGAATTTCACGTTCGGCTTCATCGGCTTTCAGGCTGCGCACGGCTTCGGGCGCGTCGGGCCAAAGATATCCCGAGGGATCGAGCAGGCTGGGGACTGTGTTTTTGGAGGCGACCGGGCCCCAACGATACGTGCTCCATTCGCTGGTAAGAGTGAGGTGCAGGCCGAGATCGGCTTCGGGATGAGCTTTCGCGTAGGCGGCGACTTCGGTCAGCCAGGGGCAGGGAATCATGATGCTGGCGGACGTGACGGCGTTTCGGTCGAGCGCGTCGAAGCTGGCAGCGTCTTCGGAGTGGGCGACGGCAAGATCGTCAGCGTGAATAATGAGGAGTTTCGAATCGCGCGGGTAGCCCAGGCGTTCGGCGATGCTCTTGGTCTGGGCGAATGCGTTGGTCAGAGCAGAGAGGAGGAATAGGATCGCGAGAGCGGAAGTCGTTCTGCGCATTGAGAGCTCCATGAACGTGGCTCGGAAAAGCGTAACACGGTGTGCGCGCTGCCGCTGCGGCTGGAGATCCAAGCGAAGGAACAATGTTCTGCGCGGCAAACGTTGCATAGGTCCCTTCGGCAAGCTCAGGGCAAGCTCTTCGCTTCGGTCAGGATGACAAAACAATTTTGAGTTTGACCCAAGACCGAAGACCCAAGACCCAAGACCTAAGACCGGCCTTCACTCTTCCCACTGCGAGTCATCAGTTCGTGAATTGCTTCGCGGGGAGATTTGCCGTGATGCAGAATGGCGTGCATCTGCTCGGTAATCGGCATTTCGACGCTGCGGGCATGAGCCAGGCCAACCGCGGCGGTGGTCGTGAAGACTCCCTCGGCGACCGCGCCATGCATGTTGGCGATGATCTCGGGGAGTTTGCGTCCACGGCCGAGTTCGACCCCTACACTACGATTGCGCGAGAGGCCGCCGGTGCAGGTAAGCACGAGATCGCCGAGACCGGCGAGTCCGGCCATGGTGTCGGCGCGGCCACCGCAGGCCACGACGAGGCGCGTCATTTCGGCCAGGCCGCGTGTGATCAGGGCTGCCGCCGAGTTGTGACCGAAGCCGAGGCCATCGCAGATGCCGGCGGCGATCGCAATAATATTTTTCAGCGCGCCGCCCAACTCCACGCCGATCACGTCGCTGTTGGTGTAGACGCGGAAGCTGGGGTCGCTGAATTCGCGCTGCACGGTGTGAAGGAGTGCTGTATCCTGCGAGGCAATGGTGATGGCGGTCGGATCACCGCGCGCGACTTCCAGTGCAAATGATGGGCCGCTGAGTGCGCCCACGGCGGGAGTGTGCCCCAGGACTTGAGTGATCACTTCGGTCATGCGCTGCAGCGAGTTTTCCTCCAGACCCTTGGTCGCGCTCACGATCAAAGCCTGCGGTGGAATCAGCGGGCGCATCCGTTCGAAAAGGCCGCGGCAATGTTGCGAGGGCATGACGCTGACAATGATTTGCGCGCCAGTAAGAGCTATCGCTAGAGCGTTGCTGGCGGTCACGGAACCCGGGATGAGGCGGCCGGGAAGAAACTTCTCGTTGACGTGTCTCTGCGTAATTGATTCACAGACCTCGGCTTCATGCGCCCACAGGTGAACACGGTGCGTGCCTTTGCGTCCGAGCACGATGGCGAGGCCGGTTCCCCAGGCTCCCCCGCCGATGATTGCGATCTCGCTCATTTTCCTCCGTGGCTTCCAAAGCGACTTTCGGTACCGGCTAACAGGCGGCGTATGTTTTCGTGATGCTTCGCCACGATGAGCAGCGACGCGAGTGACATCAACGCGAGAGCCAGCCATGCTCTGCCGTAATCGTGTACCCGACAGGCAAGAATGGGGAAGGCCGCCAGAGCGACGATCGATGCCAGCGATACGTAGCGGAATGCGAGCACAACCGCGACGAAGATGGCGACCGCTATGAGCACGGCTTTGGGAGTGATGATAGCGAACGAACCCAATCCCGTGGCGACTCCTTTGCCGCCACGAAACCTCAGCCAGACCGGGAACATGTGGCCGATGACGGAGAAGAGCGCGGCCATGGCCATTACGCGATATGGAGCGGGCGGATGCGTTCGCGCGCAAAGCGCCACTGCGGCTAATACCGCGGCCGATCCTTTCATCGCATCGAGGATGAGAGTGATTACGCCAAGCGCAGGTGATTTACGCGAGACGTTGGTCGCGCCGATATTTCCACTGCCGGTTTCGCGGACGTCTTCGCCGCGAAAGACGCGTACCAGAAGATAGCCGAACGGGATCGAGCCTAGCAGGTAACTTGTCGCGGCGATGAGGACGAGTCTCGGCATGGAGTGAGTTTGTCGGCGGTTTTTCTCGCTGTCGGCGACTGCGCGGAGGGAACCCTTCGAGTTCGCTCAGGACAGGCCGCCGGCACTACTTTAATGCAAAGGCTGCCACCTTGGTGTACTTCGATCCTTGCGGGGACAACTGGCTCTGGTAGAGAAAGAACTCGCGGGGCGTCATGGTACCAAACTCCGGCGTCGGCAGGGCGGATAGCTTCTGCTGGAGGATCTGAAAGGCGCAATTCGGACCGGCGCCCTTGCGCCATCGCGGCGATCCTGAACCGCCTGCGCCACGCGCGAGCGTCAGATGCGGACTGAACGCGCGATCTTCTTTCGGAATTCCGATCGAGGCCATCTTGTCATCGACCATTGCGGCCAGCGCCGCGAGTTTGGCACCAGCCTCGATCCCCAGCCAGAACACGCGCGGGGATTTCGCCGTGGGGAAGAATCCGTAGCCACGAAAGTTAATCTCCGCGGCGCTGGCTTCGATCCTTCCCATTTCCTGCTTGATCTGCTCAACTGCCTGGTGCGACTGTTCTCCGATGAATTTCAGGGTGACATGCAGCGACTCGGGGCGCACCCAGCGCACATCCGGCGCGAATCCGTGGACGCCGTCCATGAAGCGGGCGATGCGTTGGCGAATGGCTTCGTCGATGTCGAGAGCGATGAAGAGGCGCATGCCGGAGCTTTTGGCTGTTGGCTCTTGCTTTTAGCTTAAACCTCTTTGCGTCTGCAGCTCTGCTCCACCGGAAATGTCAGCACGCCAATTCCCGTTTGCGCGGGCTATGGTCATCGTCAATCAGTGTCCGGAGGATCCATGGGGCGCGTATCGTTCAGGAAGAAATCTTCGCCGACGGGAGCGCTGATGGGGTTGAAGGAGCGAGGCGGCTGATTCAGGTTGAAGAAGTTTGTGAGATCCGTCGTGGCGCGCTGGTCGGCGAAATTTAGAGCGCCCTCCGCTATGCCGAAATTGTGCTCGACAAAGCGGAGAATGCTGCCGAAGTCGTGGCGCTGATTGTCGATGTATCCTTTCGGTGTGTAGGCCGAGATCACCACTAATGGTACGCGGAAGCCGTACTGGTAGTCGCCTTGCCCCAGGTGCGGTACCGACAGGAGAGTTGGGGGCTCGTGATCATACCAGCCGCCCCAGTCGTCCCAGGTAAGGATGATGGCCGTATCCTGCCAATAACTCAGGGTCCTACCGTTAACCGTGTCCGTACACGCGCTCTGGCCGATTTTATTGACGATGGACGAAACCCAGGAGGGCCCGCCGACGCTGACGCCACCCGGTTCGGGATGATCGGAGTTCTGTCCCGCTGGGATCACCCAGATGACATTGCGGAGATTGCACGCGCCAATGTCGGTCAATACGTTTGCCGGCTTGAGGTCGACATTGTTCGTCCATTCCGCGCCGGTACACTTGGTGAACGTTGCGTCGGGCTGACAGATTTCTTTAATCCAGTTGGGCGCAGTCCAGATGCTATCGGTGCCCGGAGTGTAGTATTTCCAGCTCAGCTGTGGAGAATGGCGATCGAGCAGAGTGGCCATGGTGTCGCGGGTGAAGCACATGGTGCCCAAAGGATTGTTAAGCAGATGGGATTCCTTGGGTGCGGTCTGTGGGGAGATGAAGTTGTAGAGGGCATTCAACGGAGCCAGGCATCCCAGTCCGCTCGGGTTTTCGGAAACAAAAGTGGCGGCCTCATCATCGACCGCACTGGGCGCTGACGTTCCTCCGAAGATGAATTGATGCGAAGGCGCGCTCGGGCCCTGGTTGGTCTGAAACATGAAGTTGGCCCAGCCGTATCGCTGCGCCATAGTGACATAGGGGGCTACGTCGGACGGCTCTACGTATTCAAACGAACACTGGCTGGTGCTACAGTTTGCGCTGCTCAAGCCATCCATCCGGCACTGATTGGTGTGGGCGTCCAGGTGGCACATTTGATCGAAACCGGAATGGCTATGGTCAGGATCGTGGGGACTTCCGAGCGCAACCTGTGTGAGGGGAACCGTTTGCCCAAGGCTATCGATCCCGAAGTTCTGTAGGTTGTAGGGATTGGGACAAAGCCCGCGCGCAGGTCCGCATAGTCCTTGGAAGAGGTTGTCGGGACTGCGGTTCTCCTGATAAATGATAACGATGTGCCGAAAGTCCGATATCTGGCATTGGGGGAATATCCACGCAGTTGAAAGCAGGAGGGAAAATACCAGAGTCTTGGTAAGCGAATTCATGAGCCACCGCCAATCGCTGTAGAGTCTTTGCGATCGCGCCCATTCTAGCTCAATCAAGCGGACAACGTTGCTATGGGAAGGCAGCGGCCGGGGATGACTTCAGATCAGTTTCTTCCTCACCATATCGAGCGCCATGGTGGAGGCGAAACGGCGGATGCGTTTGCGGTCGCCGGGGAAATTTCGCTGGATCACTTCGGTTCCGGTGCTGCTCGCGACTGCGTGAAATACCAGGCCTACAGGTTTTTCCGGCGTGCCGCCGTTTGGTCCGGCAACACCAGTGATGCCCACGCCTAGTGTCGCTTCGCAACGATAGCGAATACCTTCGGCCAGCGCTGCTGCCACTTCGCGGCTGACCGCGCCGTGGCGATCGATCATCTCCGCGGGGACGCCGGCGAATTCGGTTTTCAGACTGTTGGAATACACGACGGCGCCGCCGAGGAAGTAGCGCGAGCTGCCGCTGACTGACGTGATGCGTTCCGCCAGCAAGCCTCCGGTGCAGGATTCGGCGACGGCCAGAGTCGCGTTGCGCATCTGCAGCCAGTAGCCGACGATCTGCTCCAGCGATTCGCCGTTGCGCGAGTAGACGGCGTCGTCAAGTTCGTCCTCGACGACTCCGGCAACTTCGTCGACTCGTCTCTGCGCGGCTTCCTGCGTCACGGCCCGGGACTTGAAGTGAAGTTCGATTTCTCCGGCACCGGCGAGGATCGTGGTGTCGACATCGGTGTAGCGTTTGTAGATGGGTGCAACCCGCGCGTCCACCGCCGACTCGCCCAACATGGCAACCTTCAGCGTGCGTGTAACCAGAAACGCAGGAGGAACTTTGGCGCGCAGGCGCTCGCGCACTTCAGCCTCGAACATGGCTTTGAGTTCGAAGGGAGGGCCGGGAAGCAGCACGATGGTGTGCTCGCGGCCGTCGAATTGTCCGCTGAGCCATTGGCCGGGAGCAGTGCCGTTGGGATTGGGAAGCGCGGTCGCGCCGTCGAGAATGTCGGCCTGCTTCGTGTTATTGGCGGCCATCTTCCAGCCGCGCGCGGCGAAACGCTCCTCAAGGCGCGAAAGGATTTCCGGGTCGCGCCGCACACCCACGCCCAGGGCTTCGGCTACGGCTTCGCGGGTCAGGTCGTCTTCGGTGGGACCGAGGCCGCCGCTGAAAATGAGAATGTCGGAACGAAACAGCGCGTGCTGCGCCGCTGCGACCAGCCGCTGGCGGTCATCGCCGACGATGCTCTTGAACACTACATCAACGCCGAGCAGGTTCAGTTGCTCGGTGAGGTAGAGCGAGTTGGTGTCCATGCGGAAGGGCGTGAGAAGTTCAGAGCCCACCGCGATGATTTCTGCGTGCACGCAGTTCCAAGTTTAAATGAAAAGATAGTTAGGTGGACGGCAGCGGTTGTGCTGGCAAAAGCAGGTTCCTCCACCTTCGCTTCGATCAGCGCCGGAATGACAAGGATTTGGGCTATTCCGGCAGCTCGCAACCGTCAGGACCTGAGATCACTCCGGCAGCAGCGGCAGTCCTTGAATGTTCCAGGAAAGATGGTGCACGGCACTTGTAGTGGAGAGAATTGCTGAGCGGCCGGGCGCGAAGGCGAGGCCAACCAGATCCTGGCCCGCGACTTCAAGACTGGCCCTGGCGTCAGGCGTGAGCTTCACGATGCCGCGTTTGCCGGCGAGTGACGCGGCGACATACAAGTTGCCGGTGAGGTCGAAAGCCAGTCCCTGCGGACGGCCGAGGCCCTTGAAGAATGTGGTGACGGTGCCGTGAGGGTCGATCTTGTGTACGCTGTCGAAGCTGGAGGTGTTTGGTCCGGTAACAAAAAGATCGCCTTGCGGGCTGAACGCCAGGTGGTACGCGGAAACGCTGGGCTCGAGCGTGGCGAAGACGAACATCTGCTGGTCGCGGGCAATCTTGAAGATGGTGCCGTTGCGGTCGCCCACGTAAAGACTTTGGTCGCGGTCAAACGCTATGCCGGTGGCCACGCCCATGCCCTCCGCGAACGTCGTCATGGTTCCGTTGGGGGCGATGCGATATACCGCACCGTCATTGCGCGAAGAGACATACATTTGTCCCTGGCGGTCGAAGGCGATGGAGGTCGGGTTCATCATCTCCACCACGAACGGCTTGACTACGTAGTTGGTGTCGACCTTAAAAATTGCGACGGGAACTTTCTGGCCGCGCGAACCGGAAAACGTCGCGTAGATATTACCTTCGGCGTCGAGCGCGGGATTGGTGACGGGGTGGAGATTCTCGGCGATGAGCTCGGCGACCTTCACAGTCTGAGGATTGCTGACGTGGCCGTCGGCCGCGACCACGACCGGACCGGATGTTGCACCTTCGGGGACGCGGGCGACCACGAATGCATCGGAGCTGACCACCACCGATCCTTCGACCTCGCCGAATTGCACCTTCGGACGGCGCAATTCCTGCGGGCGCAGACCCGAGCCCGTAATGCGGATCTCGCCTCCGGCGAGCGCCAGAGCCGGCGCGACGGCTTCAATCCGCGGCCCACCATTCACGCTTTTCTTGCCGAGGATGCGGTCGGAGAATCCCATGAGGAAAGTACCGAGTACCGAGTAGCGAGTGCCGAGCCGAGAGTCATGATTCTTACCCGGTTCTTGCGACTCGCTGCTAACTTAGTAGACCAGAGTGCAACAGAAGTTGCATCACCAGCAGCGCATAAATTCCTGCGGCGACATCGTCGAACACGATCCCGGCGCCTTCAGGAAGGCTCTCCAGTTGCCGCACGGGGGGTGGCTTGACGATATCGAAGGCACGAAAAAGTATAAAACCGGCGAGAAAAGATTTCCACGCGAGGGGCGCGGCAATCAGAGCGATCAACTGCCCAGCAACCTCGTCGATCACGACGAACTGCGGATCTTTCACGCCGGAGGCGCGCGCGACTTGCGTGGCGGCGGGAATGCCGATCAGCGTGACCAGCAGCGCAAGCGCGATCGCGCCCGGAGTTCGCAGCGAGGGAGGCAGGGCGTAGGCGGCTGCGGCCCAAAGAACAACGGTCGCGGCCGAGCCCCAACTACCGGGGCCGGGATGTAGACGGCCGATCCCGAAGAAGGTCGCGACCAGTGTTGCCCAAAGCGGAGCTATCTCAGCGGTGCGGGCTGACTCCGCGTCGGCCATCACGATTCGTCCTCGGGGCCTTCGGGATCGGTGTCGCGGATCGATTCGTCGGCGTCGGTGACCGGGGACGAGATGACATAGCCTCCGCTGGCCCATTTTCCCAGGTCGATCAGGCGGCAGCGGTCGCTGCAGAAGGGGAAGTCGGCGTCGGTGCTCTTCACCAGTTTCTTGCAGATGGGGCAGCGGAGCTGGACGAGACGCTTGCGGGGCATACGAACGTTAATTCTACGGAAGAGTCGATTTCTACGGAACGCCGATTCTACGGAACGCTGGTTTCACAGACCGCCAGTTCCGGAACGCGGGTCCTATGGAACTCTCGACCGCCGCCCGCGCGGCATCCGCTACAGAATTTTCGCCACCAGATCGTAATCATGCGCTTCCCTGATCTGGCAGCGGTAGAACTGGCCGGGCTGGGGCACGGAGTCTTCGGGGAAGTCGTTCACGAAGACTTTGCCGTCGATTTCCGGCGCGTGCATGGAAGTGCGGCCTTCGAGCAACAATTCTGTTTCCTCGGATTCGCCTTCCAGCAGCAGATCGAATTCGCGGCCTACCAGCGCTCTCTTTTTCTTCTTGCTGATCTGGCGCTGGATGCCCATCAGATGCTTGCGGCGACGCTCGATCTCGCGGGGCGAGAGCTTCTTCTCGAGAGCATAGGCTCCGGCGCCATCCTGATCGGAGTAGGCGAAGGCACCCATCCAGTCGAACTGGGCTTCGCGAACGAAATCGCACAACTCTTCGAATTCTTTCTCCGTTTCTCCGGGAAAGCCTACGATGAACGACGTGCGCAGCGTGAGGTCGGGAATCACCCGGCGCATCTTGGCGATCGAACGCAGAAACACGTCGGCTCCTCCGCCGCGCTTCATCCGCTTCAGCACCGAGGCTGAGGCATGCTGCAGGGGCACGTCCATGTAGGAACAAATCTTGTCGTATTTCGCGATCGTATCGAGCAACTTGCCGGTAATTTTGTTGGGATAGGCATAGAGGAAGCGGACCCAGCGAAGATCTTCCACGGCCGCCAGTTTTTCCAGCAGAAGGGCCAGGCCGTCTTTCAGGCCGAAGTCTTCGCCGTAACAAGTCGTGTCCTGGCCGATCAATGTGATTTCACGTACCCCGCTCTGGGCCAGCCGTTCGGCCTCAGCCACCACCGATTCGAAACGCCGCGAGCGGAATTGTCCGCGCAGCTGGGGAATGATGCAGAATGTGCAGGGATGGTCGCACCCCTCGGCAATCTTGATATACGCCATGTGCCCTGGCGTGGCTAGAATGCGCGGCGTGGCGTCGTCGTAGAGATAGTTGGGCAAGTCAGCGACCGACCCGTCCCACGATTCGCGCGAAAAGCGGCCTTGCGCGGCGCGGGCGTCGCCTTCGGGGCGGGATGGCAGAACCAAGTTCAGAACTGTATTCAGAACGACGAAGGGCGAATTATCATGGACCGGGGCAGGCGCCACGCCGGTCGCGGCAAGAATATTTTCCAGTTCACCGGTTCCTACGACCGCGTCCACCTCGGGAATGTCCCTGCGAATCTGGTCGCGGAAGCGCTCTACCAAGCATCCTGCCACGACCAATTTCTTGGCTTTGCCTCCGGTTTTATGAGCGGCCATTTCCAGGATTGTGTTTACGGATTCCTGCTGTGCACTTTCGATAAACGAGCAAGTATTGACGACGATCACGTCGGCGTCTTCGGCACGGCGGGTGAGTTCGGCTCCAGCGCGGGCCAGCAGGCCCATCATGACTTCAGTGTCGACCAGGTTTTTAGGGCAGCCCAGGCTGACGAAGCCGACTTTCTGACGCGGCCCTAGCGGTATAAAAGGCGGGCACGAGGCGGATTGCGAACTCGAAGCTTCCTTAGGATCTGGCTTAAGATCAGGCTCGAGGGTAGCGGAACCGCTGACAGTGAGATGCTTTACGGGCATGCAATCTTCCCATTTTAGCATCCCGAAGCCGGACATCTGGCATCGCAACCCCTTTAGGCTGCGCGGGCCCCGGGGATCACAAAAGATAGTACTTGAGGATTCAAAACCGGTGCGGTCGTGCTAGGCTAGGTCTTACCGCCGTAACAAACTATGAACCACCTCGCAGGAGGGGAAATGTTTGGCAAACGATTCTGGATTGCGGCCCTGAGTCTTGTCGTGACTATTTTGGCGGCGTCGGCGGCTGCCCAGGACGAGAAGAACCAAATCGGGGGCATTCTAGGCCGCACCTTCGTCAGCGACCAAGGCATCACGGGAGCAAGCTACTTCGATCCCATCATCCATTTCGGCAAAGGCTTTAGCGCTGAGGGAGAATATGCCCGGCTCTTCCTGGTCACTCCGATCTACTCCGTCGCCGCCGAACTGCCGGTGATGTACGACCACGACATGAAGCTGAATGCCGGCGGCTACGGATTCGCCGTAGTGCCCACCAGCCTCAAAGCATTTTTCGTGACGCCGGCGGCGCGATTAAATTTATTTCCAACCACCGCAGTCTCGCCCTGGGTGAGCCTGGGCGGCGGCGTTGGCCATTTCAGCGAGAGCAGCACGTTGGTGTACGGGGGCGCCAACCCCGGCAAAACCACCACGGGCTTTACTCTGCAGGGTGGATTGGGCCTCGATGTGAAGGTGTGGCACAAGATCAGCATTCGTGGCGAAGTGCGGGATTTCTGGTCGGGCGAGCCGAGTTTCCCGCTCGCGCCGACGGGTAAGTCGCGGCAGCATAATTATTTTGTTGGCGGCGGAGCTTTCTGGCGGTTCTAGGCGAAGCGTTGGCCGCGGATATTCACGGATGCTCACGGCGCAAACCCAAGAGATGCGTGTGAGATTAAACTAGCGTCCTAGCGTCCTAGCGTCCTCGCGTCGCCAGTTCCACTTCCTCGAACAATTCCGGCAGACGCTGAGCGTCATCGGCGGAGTTTCCGAAACGAGCGGACTCGTAGACTTCGGTAAAGCGAGCCACTGGCGTGCGCAGCCGCGCGTCTTCGATTTTCTTCACAAACTCCTGCGGAGTTTGCGCCGCGGGCTTCTTCATTCCACGCCGGGCCAGGGCGCGCGCCATGCGTGCATACCACATCGCGGCCGCTTGTTCGGGAGAGCGCTCCGGATGCGCCTGCAACCATTTTTCGTGGAGCAGGCGCGCGAGCCGGCCTAGGTTTCCGAGAATCAGCAGCGCCATCGCGATCACCAGGCCGATTACCGCCCAGCGCACCGGTGAGTTTTCCACGCGATCCTGGCTGCGCCGAGCCCACTTCAGCATGCGCTCATAGTGCATCCGCGCCCAGGTGCGCGCTCCCTCCCACAGGCCGCGCGTTCCGCTGACCGCCGCCTGACCCAGAATGAACTGATGCGAAGTGTCGTAGCTGACGATCCAATCGCGCCAGAACGACGCCATGGCATCCACATAAAGCCCCACTCGTCCCCAGCCTTGCGGAGTGTCGGCGGCGCCGCCCGGAGTGGGATCGAAGGTCTGCCAGCCGTAGCCGGGGAAGTAGGCTTCGACCCAGGCGTGCGCGTCTTTCGCACGCACCACGTAGTTCCCGGTCAGATCGTTGAATTCGTCGGTGCGGAATCCGTTGACCACGCGCGAAGGAATACCGAGAGTGCGCAACATGACGGCCATGGAAGACGCGAAATACTCGCAATGTCCCTGCTTGCGCTCGAAAAGAAAATTGGCGATGGGATCGTTCACCGTGGTTCGCGGAAGTTGCAGGGTGTAGCCGTAGCGCGTTCGCAGGTGGTTTTCGACGGCGGCGGCTTTGTCGAAATTGTTTCTCGCGGAAGCGGTAACCTGCGCCGCCAGCTGCGAAACCCGCGGATCAACTCGGGGTAGGCGCAGATACATCGAGGTGATTGATGCGGGATAGTTCTGACCTGCCGTGCGCAACTCGGAGGCCGCAGGAGAGGCAATGTCGGAGTCGGCCTCGTAGCGGCTGATGGCGCGGGACGTGTCGAAGTCATAGACCGCGCCGCTGGAGTCGGCTCCCAGAAGCCGGTAATCTCCAGTGATGCTGCGAGCCCAGGGCGCGAGAAAAAAAACGTTGGTGCCGATCGGCTCCATCAGCACCCGGTAGTGGATCACCTGCTCGCGCAACTGGTTCGCCATCACGTAGGAGGTTAAGACAGGGTTGCCAAACCGGGGCACGGTAAAGCTGTTTCCCGGCTGGCGCTGCAGGGCGAACTGATCGCGTGGATTCGACCAGGTATGCCCGTCGAAATTGGCCAGGGCCACGCCGCGCCAGTGCAGGTCGTAGCGGCCGACGGTGTCGCCATCGATCTGAATGTGCATGACGACCGCGGTTGACTGCTGGATCTGCCCAATCTGCCCCAACTGCACGCGATCGCTGAAGCCGGCGGAGAAATCGGTGCCGAAGGAGTATCCGCCGAGGTAGCCGGCCGACATGCGGGGCAGCAGGAAGAACACCGCTGAGCCAGCCACAAGAATCATCAGCATCAGCGCCGGCGCAACCCGGGCCAGGGAGAACGCGAGGCGGCGGTGCTCCTGGGGATCGCTGGAGTGCCGCGCCTGGATGTTGGCGGAGTGTCCTGAGCGCCGCATCTCCATGAGAACGAACGTAGCGACGGCCATCAGCATGAACGCCGCAAATGAGAACAGGAACACGCTATCGACGGTGAGCACGGCCGATGCCAGCACCATGAGGAAGGCGAGAATCGCCAGCATGACGTGATCGCGTTCCTTGCGCAGCGAGAACATCCGCACCACCACACCGAACAGGGCGAGATGGACCGTGGCTGGCAGGAAACTCCGCGAGAAAACGAAATAATCGATGGCGAAAAAGACGAAATAGGCGACCGTGAGAGGAGTGGTCCAGCTTTCGGAAATTACCACCCGTCGTCGCTTCGCCAACAGATAACCGCGGATCGCCAGCCCTACTCCCACTAAGATCGTGGATGGCAGATCCAGTCCGCCGGTGCTAGCCAGCGTGGCAAAGCCCGTCAATACCAGCATATACAAGGCCAGATCAAAGTAATGGTCGATGGCCTGCGTCAGCGGGATTGCAGCGGATTGTGAGGACTTCGACGCCATCAGTCAGTGCGCAGCAGAAACTCGAATGGCTGCATCACCATTGTTCGACAAGCGCGAACAGAAAGGAAGGCTTGGGAGGAAGTTTCTTACACCGAAAGTCACATGTCCTTTCGCCGCGGCTAGGCGCTACGAGGCTGGGGCGACCAGAACGCAATGCTAGAATGATTCAGGTCAGGCATCGGTCTTACGCGACGTACTCCCGCCAACCCCGCCAGGTCCGGAAGGAAGCAACGGTAACGGGCTCTTGCGTGTGCAGTGAGCCCCCGGTGCCT
>Ga0070733_10001671_pt1 | contig 16334 bp, 13 predicted proteins | sample Coa_R1_9_FD_66450 | JGI IMG/M metagenome (GOLD analysis project Ga0070733, IMG submission 66450) | Surface soil microbial communities from Centralia Pennsylvania, which are recovering from an underground coalmine fire - Coalmine... | ecosystem: Environmental > Terrestrial > Soil > Unclassified ... | reverse complement strand
GAGTTCGCGATTGCACACGCGCGCCAGTTGCCGTTCGTGAGCGGCGATCGCCTCGGCGTGCTCGGTTTCGACCAGGGCGGCATGGCGGCCGTGGTGCTTGCGATGCGCAACCGGGACGTCAACGCGTTCGCGAGCTTCGATTCCGGGATTATGTATATACATCCGTCGGGTTTGCCGCAGGCTTCCCCGAGCTACGATCCAGCAGCGTTGCGAGTGCCATGGCTGCACGCCACGTCACCGGCGGTAATGGGGCGGCCGCAGGATACAGACATGGAATCTCTGTTCGACACGGCGGTGCATTCGAATCGCCGGCTCCTCGTAACCGAAGGAATGAATCACGTGGACTTCACGAGCTACGGCCTGATCCCCGGTCGGCGCGCGATGCCGGGCTATTGGGGTGATCCCGCGCCGGAAGCCGCTAGCCGTCAGGGCATCATCGCGGACTACCTGACTCATTTCTTCGCCGCGTTTCTTCGTGCGGACGCCGCGAGTGTGGCGTGGCTCGATCGCGATCCGAAGGTTGCATTCCCCGACGCACAGATGACCATCGAACACCGCGCGGCTATACCGCCGTCAATTACCTATGACGAACTCGTGCAGGCAATCGTGCGCGGAGATGCAGAGGCAGCCATCGGACGATTGCGGGCCGTCGGCGCGGTGGAGGCCGGGCGCGCGGCGCTCGATCAGGTTCACCTGGAGCGGCTGGGGGTTAGCTTGGTCTTCGAATGGGGACTCGCGAAGGCAACGCTTCCGTTGCTCCAGTTCACGGTCGAGCGCTACCCCGCATCGGGACAAGCCCGGCGGACGTTGATCGAGGCCAATGTGCAGCTCGGCAACTACGCGGCCGCGATCGAGATCCTGAACGCGGTCTTACAGCAGAATCCGAACAATGCGGGTGCGCGGGCGCGCCTCGACGAGATACGTAAGCTCGAGAACGGACAGTGCAAGTAGCCGATCCCGCCGGGCGCCGAGCGGCACGCGCACAAGAGCCGCCCGAAGGCCGTCCGCGCCCGGCTTCCGCGCCGGCGGATGGCGGCCGCGGAAATCGAATTCCCGGTCATTCCCGGTGCACTGCCGCGGCCTCCGGTGCCATAGAGCCAGTCACACCTGAGCGGCAGTTATGTGGGAGGGCGGAGGCGATCAACGGAACATTCGGGCTGTCCCCCAGCGCCGCATAATCCGGCTGGAGGTTGCGAAGGAACTGCATTAACGTGACGTCGTTCTTCCAGTGTGTTTGGGGCGACCGCCCGCGCACTTCGCAAGTCGCGAGAGCCTTGGCCTTCATCTCCAGGTCCACCTCCGCGTAAATATTCGTTGTGTTGAGTGAGCAGGCCCGAATGGTGTTGATATCAACTCCGGCACGGACCAGATGGGTCGCAGTCGTGTGGCGGATCGTATGAGGACTTACCCGTTTGCCGGCGAGGGAAGGCATGACCGGAAGCGTTCTTCGTACGTATCTTTCGACCGTGGTGTGAATCCCGAACCGCGTGATGGGTTCGCCAAACCTGTTCAGGAACACGTGATCCGCGGACGAGCGGCGGGTTGTCAGCTCCGGCAGTTCACCCACGATCTGCGGCCACAAAGCGCAGCGTCGGAGTTTGTTGCACTTACCGCGAATGCGAACGAGTGAATGGTCACGCGGCGAATGGCCCAGCGCGAGATAGAGGATTTGGTTTGTGCCGCCGTAGCGCGTCCATTCCCGAATAGTCGATCGAGCCTCGCGTGACGCTTCCTGTACGACCATCGGTTTGCGGCCTTTTCGACCTCCTCGATGCTGATTTGACCGGCGGGCCGATTAGCCAATTTCAGGTAGTTTGCTATGCGTAGCAAAATCCTCGCTTTGAAGCGCAGGGTTTTCCGGGACATCCCCTGCTCCTCGCAGTTGGTGAGATATTGGCGGGGTTCGTCAGTGAGCGGGGCGGACGGTGGCGAGTTAACACATCGGAACGATTTTCTCGCCACGCTCACGGCCGCAAAATGACGATCGCGTTATGTGGCGTCCATTCGAAGAAGCACGCCGGTCCCCAACTACGTTTCAAGACCAGCGCCACATAACGCCGAAGGCCACAGAAGAAGGCAAGCTCAAGTATATGAACGATCCGAAGTTCAAAGATCTGGATCCGCCCGTTCAAGGTTTATGCAGCGAGCTCGCCACGCTCGGCTCTTGCGATCACCTGTTCGGCCAAGTCACAGCCAGACCTTGCCCTTACCCCGCATATCGCGGAAGTGGTGTCGGGGCCTGGGCAACCCGATATGGCTAAAGCGGTCTGGGGTGCAGACTGAGATCTCGCAGCGCTGGTAATGGCTTGGGAGATCAACAGCTCAGGGAAGCGGCAAGGGGATTTTCAAACGTGTCCGATTGATCCTCGGAGCCGCGATCGTCGACGCAGCGGAAATCCTTCTCGATAAGCACTTCCAGATTTTTTCCCGGCCGCACGGGGATTTCTGCGCTCATACCGACCTGGCCCGGGGAATACCAGTCGCTCAGTTGCTGCGCCGGAATAGCCACGGTAACGACGCCATCCCCGAGCGATGCGTTGAAATTCGCGGCTTCGGAAGCCGACAGAACATACTCCAGCCGTGCGCCGCCGGGAAATTCAACGGTTTCACGGCATTCGCCGGATTCCCGAAGACTCCGAACCTCCGACTGCCCGAGGCGGAAGCGTATTGAGTTGTGCCGTACGCGAAGTTTCATCGAATTTTCCTTATGGCGGGCTTCGGCCCTCCAGTCGCCTTTTCAGGCGGCTCGGGCATTAAACTAATCCTTCTGAATCATGACCTCGGTAGACTTCACCACCACGCGAACGGAATCGCCCTTTTTCAACTGCAACTCTTCCGCGCTGGTTCGTGTAATAACGCTTTCGATCAAATTCGGGCCCACTTTGACCGTAACGTGGGCCATGATGTCTCCGATTTGGATGTCCTTGATTTTGCCTTGGAGCTGATTCCTGGCCGAGAGAGCCATGTACAATCCTTCCGCCTGAATCATAGCAGTTGGCCGTGTATACCAGGCAGGATCGTGGTCAAAGCATATCAGAGCAGACCGGCCCGCCGGGTTAAGATATACTCTCGCTGATGAACGGCCAGACGTGGCGGCGCGCCGCCGCCGGTCTCCGAGGACTTCAGGCCGCGAAGCTCGGGATGTTCCCGCGTATCAGCGGTTTTTCGGCGTGGGGCGCCAAATAACTCCGGGAAGACACTGCCTCTCCTGCTCCGATCGCGGCTCGAATCTTCTCCGCCAGTTGTGCGGGCGTGTACGGCTTTTGCAGAAAGCCGGCGAGTTGCGTTCCCCTGAACCCGCTCAGCACTTCTTCTTCATCGTACCCGCTCGACAAAAGTATGCGCGTCTCCGGCCATCCGGTTTGAATCCGCTCGACCGCCTGCTGGGCGCTCATCCGGGGCATGGAGAGGTCCAGCAGCACCGCGGCGATCGGCTGACGCGCCTGTCGCAGAATTTCTATCGCCGAAACAGCGTCTTCGGCCACCAGCACCGTGTAGCCATATTTTTTGAGGGCCGTTTGGGCAAGATTTCGCACGCAGCTTTCGTCGTCGACTACCAGCACCGAGCCGCTGCCCTCGAGTTTCGCTCCCGCGGAGCCGGATTCCACGGTCTTTCGGCTTTCGGATACAGCTGGCAACAAAACCTGGAACGTGGCGCCTTCACCGGGAGAACTGATCACGTTCAATTCTCCTTTATGGCTTCGCACGATACCCGAGACCGCCGAAAGCCCCAATCCGCGTCCAACGAATTTGGTGGTGAAGAAGGGCTCGAAGATCCTCGCCTGCGTCGCTTCGTCCATGCCGATCCCGCTGTCGTGCACTTCGAGCGCGACGTAGTTCCCGGGGGCGACTTCCTGGCCCGTGAACTGCGTGCCGACGCGCGTTTCATCCACCCTTTGCAGGCCCGTCCGCACCAGGACCGTTCCGCCCTGCTGGTCCGTGATAGCTTCGGCGGCGTTTATCACAAGGTTCATGATCAGTTGCTGCATCTGTCCGGCATCGGCTTCCACACAGGGCAGGCCGGCTCCAAGGTCCAGACGCAAATCGACATGCTTGAGTATCGACGACCGCAGCAGGCGTTCGGTATCGCGAATCAGCGTCGAGAGATCCAGCCGTTCCATCACAAACTTCCCTTTCCCGGCATAGGCAAGCATCTGGCGCGTCAGATGCGCCGCCTTCTGCCCCGCAAGAACGATTTCATCGAGCTGATTACGCACGGAGTGATCGGCCGCCAGGGATTCCGCCGCCAGGCTGGCATTCCCCATGATCCCGACCAGCAGATTGTTGAAGTCGTGTGCGATGCCGCCGGCGAGCACTCCGAGGCTCTCCAGCTTCTGGGTGTGCCTCAAATGCTCTTCGTTTCGCTTTTGGTCGGTGATGTCGATCCCGATACCCACTACCCTGCAGGGAACACCGGAGGAATCGGAGCACACGTTGCCCCGGCAAAGCATCCAGCGCAACTTACCGCTCGCATGCCGATAACGGAACTGGATCTCAAACGGGCTGCGCTGTTCTATAGCGCGTGCGATGGCCTTCCGCGCCTCCACTCGATCGTCCGGATGAATAAGGCTGAAGAAGGATGCCTCGACCCCGCCCGAAGACCTCTGCGCAACGCCGAAGATTTGTTCCAGTTCCGCGGAACAGACGAAGTTCTGTTTCACCAAATCCCAGTTCCAGATCCCGATGCGGGCGGCTTCGGGAGCAAGCCGGAGCCGATCCTCCGCTTCGCGCAGAATTTCTTCGGCATGTTTCCGGTCTGTAATATCGCGACTGAAAAGAGACAAGCCGCGCGCATGCGGATACGCACTGGTCTCATACCAGCGGCGCAGGCGCGGCATGAACACTTCCACCCGGACCGGAATCCGTTCCCGCATGGCCCGCTCGAGCTCCTCCCGGACCGGCGCTTCCGCCAGTTCAGGCCACGCGTCCAGTGCCTTCTTGCCCGGCAACTCGCCCAAGGGGTGGCCTGTCAGGGTCGCGAGTCTCTCATTGGCGTGGAGGAATTGCCAGTTCTCATCGAGCGAACCGAACGCATCCGAGACGGAGTTCAGCATAGCTCTTTCTCGTTCCAGGGCACTCGCGGTTTCGCGGCTGGCTATGTCAGCGGTGCGAATGGCGGACGACATTCGTTCGCCAAGCCAGCTGATTGCCAGCCCGTCGAGCAGGAAGATGACGAAATACGAAGTCTGAGGATGAGCCAGCGCATGCCTGCCCAGAAACACGATCACTCCGGCGCTCGAGACTGTGGCAAACAGGCCCGGCAGCAGGCCTCCGTAAGCCGCGGCAGCGATGATCGGAAGGATGTAGAAGGAATAGGGAGTCGTGTTCCCGAATATCGGCTGCGCCAAAAACCGCAGCGCGGTGGCTGTGATCACGGCAGTCAGCGCGAAAGCATAGACCTGCAGTATTCGCGACCTTGCGGAATCGTATTGAGCGCGGGACGACGGCAAAGAATCTCCTTCTGTGCGGTGCTGGTACTGTGTGCCGATGGTGGTACTGTAACCTGGTTGGATACTTTCGGCCAGACTCACGCTGGATAGTGCGGTGTCTGCTAACGAACGGAAATGCCCGATGAACCGCGCTGAAATCTGCAGCCGAATTCGGTCCCACCGGGCCGTTTGGGACATCGTTGTCATAGGCGGCGGTGCAACGGGAGTGGGCGCGGCGATCGATGCCGCCGCCCGCGGGTACGATGTGCTGCTGTTCGAGCAGAGCGATTTTGGAAAGGGCGCGTCCAGCCGCAGTACCAAGTTGGTGCACGGCGGCGTGCGCTATCTCGAACACGGCAACCTGTCGCTCGTGATGGAGGCTCTGAAGGAACGCGGACTCCTGCTGCGTAATGCACCTCATCTGGTGCACAATCTCGGCTTTATGGTTCCGCGCTACGACTGGTGGGAAGCCCCGTTCTACGGTGTCGGGCTGAAGCTTTACGATCTGCTTGCCGGCAAATATGGATTCGGCTCTTCGCAGATCCTTTCACCGGAACAGACGCGCGCATACCTGCCAACTATCGAGCCGGAAGGACTGCGCGGCGGAGTCCTCTATTTCGATGGGCAGTTTGACGATGCGCGCCTGCTGATCGCCATGGTTGCGACTGCCTTCGAGCAGGGCGCGACGCTGCTGAACTATGCCGCCGTCGAGGGTTTTGCGAAGGACGCTCACGGCTTCGTAAATGGCGTGGTCGCGGCGGATGCCGAAACGGGTGAACAATATCGCGCCGGAGCGAGAGTGGTGATCAACGCCACAGGCGCATTCAGCGATAATCTGCGATGGCAGGCAGATCGGGATGCCTCACCTCTGATCGCGCCGAGCCAGGGCGTCCACCTCGTGTTGGACCGGAGCTTCCTGCCGGGTACGACGGCGATTCTGGTGCCGCACACCAGCGACGGACGCGTAATGTTCGCCATTCCATGGCACGGCCACACACTGGTCGGAACCACGGATACTCCGATCGCGGAGCCAACGCTCGAACCGGTGGCCATGGAGCAGGAAGTGGATTTTCTGCTTTCCACGTCCGCGCGATATCTGGCCAAAAAGCCTGCGCGCGCGGATGTTCTGAGCGTGTTCGCGGGCATTCGGCCTCTGGTGCGCGGGGCCAGGATGTCGAACACAGCGGCGCTGGCACGCGACCACGTGGTCCACATCGATCCGTCGGGTCTGGTCACCATCTGCGGCGGTAAATGGACCACATACCGGAAAATGGCGGAGGATTGTGTCAACCAGGCCGCTACGCTTGCGCACCTCGAGGATAGGGCCTCCGTCACCGACCATCTGAACATTCACGGATTTCACAATGCCGCCGGCAAGTTCGGCGACCTTGCGATCTATGGTGCGGACGCTCCGGAGGTTCGGAAGTTGGCGGACGAAAACCCCTCGCTCAACGCACTCCTCGATCCCAGCCTTCCCTATATCGCCGCCGAAGTAGTTTGGGCCGTGCGAATGGAATTGGCCCGGACGGTGGAAGACGTGCTGGCGCGCCGCACGCGGGCTCTCTTTCTGAACGCGGGCGCGGCGCTGAAGATGGCCCCCGGCGTGGCGGAACTGATGGCTCGGGAATTGGGCGCAGGTGAAGCGTGGAAATCGCGCCAGCTGGCTGCGTTTGAAGCTATTGCGGCGAACTACCAACTGCACTGAGGAATTTGCTTGTGCTACTTCACCTGAATTTTACTTGCGACCCTGCCGCTCTCCGGGGCGGACGATAAGTCCTGGGCGAGCGACATGGAAGTTGTTCTTCACGGTACCAGGCGAAGACGCGGCTCTCGCCGCATGTCCACGAAACCTGCCATCTTCCAGGCCCTGGATTTTTGTATCATGAGCCAAGGGGATTTGCATGAAGCGCATCGGTTTTTTTGCCTTGGGAATGTTTGCGGGGACGGCCTTCGCGGCCGATTCCATCACCTTTCACAAAGACGTCGAGCCCATTCTCCAGGCCCACTGTCAGAGCTGCCATCGCCCCGGTCAAACCGCGCCGATGTCGTTGCTGAGTTACGAAAGCGCGCGCCCCTGGGCCAAGGCCATGAAAAATGCCGTGTTGACGCGCAAAATGCCGCCCTGGTTCGCCGATCCGCGCTACGGACACTTTAAGAACGACCGCTCGCTCAAGCAGTCCGACGTCGAGACGATCGCGCAGTGGGCCGACTCCGGCGCGCCGGAGGGCGATGCGAAGGACGCCCCCGCGGCGGTGAAGTGGCCGGCCGACGGTTGGGAGATCCAACCCGATTTCATCGTCGACGGCCCCGAGTTTGCCGTTCCCGGCAAGCCCCAAGCCAACGTGATCGAGTGGAACTACATCACGGTTCCCAGCGGCTTCAAGGAGGATACCTGGGTCACCTCAATGGAGATCCGTCCCAGTGAGCCTTCGGTTACCCACCATATCTGCGTCTACTTCAAGCCGCACACCCCGGACACGGAATACAACAAGCCGGTGTGGGCGGCGCGTCCCCGCAACGAGAAAGGCATCGCGCCCGCCGAGGCCGCGGGAGTGAATGGACGGGATCTTCCCAAATCGCTTTTGGAGGGTACCAACGGCGTGGAGGGCTGCTACGTTCCAGGGCAATACACGCAGGACTACCGGCTGTTCCACGCGGCCAAGCTCATCAAGGCCGGCAGCGACATGGTGTTCCAGCTTCACTACACGCCGAACGGCAAAGACGTTGTGGATCACCCGCGCCTCGGCTTCACTGTGGCCAGGGCGCCTGCCGAGCGAAACTACGTGACGATCGGTACTTCCGCGCCGAGCGATGCCAAGCACTTCGCCATTCCGCCCAACAACCCGAATTGGGAAAGCCCGCCCATGGAAGCCGAGTTCCTCGCGGACGCGGAACTGGTGAACATGTTTCCGCACATGCACGTGCGCGGCAAGGATATGACCTACCAGCTGACTTATCCCAACGGCGAAACCGAGACGATTCTCAGTGTGCCTCACTACGATTTCAACTGGCAGCTGGGTTATGACGTCGCCCAGCCGATCAAGATTCCCAAAGGGACGCGGATCAAAGTGACCGCCCACTTTGACAATTCGGTGAACAACAAGTTCAACCCGGATCCCAATCAGACCGTTTACTACGGAGACATGACGTGGGAAGAAATGATGTTCCCGTTCTTCAGCGTCACCGTGGACCCGGCGGTGAACACGAAGAAAGTGATCCGCATCATCCGTGGAAAAGACGGAGACGGAGCTTAATCTCTACTTCCCTGTAGCCTGTAAAGCCGCCAAAGAAGGGCCCGCGGTAGTGCCGCGAGGCAAAAGGCTGGGTCCGGACGGAATAAACACCTTATTCACATCCGTCCTGGCGTCAAAAACCAACCCAAGGAATCCGGACTGCATCTCGTCCCAATTCTGATCGCCCCACCAGATGGTTTTCGTCGGATCGGGATTGAACTTGTTATTCACCGAATTGTCGTAGTGAGCGATGGCCAGAATCTTCGTACCTTTGGGCACAAGCAGCGGCTTCGCAAGCTGATATCCCACCTGCCAATCGAAATTCCAGACGCCCTTGAAAACCGTCTCTGTTTCGCCCGTCGGATAGGTCACGCGCAGTTCATAGTCCTTACCCCGCAAATGCATGTGCGGCTGAATGTATACCAGTTTGGCCCCGTCCACGCCCACCGTGACTTCGCTCACCACCTCGGCATTCCTGTCTCCTGCCGGAATTACCAGGTTGAACGCCGCAGGCGTTCCCGGCGACATCCAATATCGCGATACCGGGGGATTCTTCGCAAACACCAGCCCCACCTTCGACCGGTCGGTCTGCGGCGTCCCGACAGACGTGTAATGCAGATTAAACACCAGGTCCGAACCCTTCGGAATGAATTTGGCCGACCCATCCACGTCAAATCTCTGCGCGCCCAAGCCGGGGTTGTACTTGCCCAGCAGATCGGTGCCTTCCTTGGCGCCGCCCATCCCTTCCGATCCTTCCTCGTACGCCTCACCAGGCTTCGCATTCTTCATCCAGGTGGCTCCCGGCGGCAGGACGATCACCCGGCCGTGGTGCACGACTTTCGCATTACCCGGCCGCATTTCCGCCGCGACCACCCACTTATCCTCGGGGAAATTCACTTTGACCTTGATGTTTTGGTAGTTGATCGTGCCCGTCGCCGCCACGTGGAAATCGATCGGCATTTCGACGATCATGTCGGGCTTGATATTCCATCCATCCTGAAACGTGATCGGGGCGGGCTTGTCCTTCGCATCGCCCTCCGGCGCTCCGTTGTCGGCCCACGCCACTAAAGTATCGATCTGGTCCTGGCTCAGCGTCCGGTCGTTGGCGAAGTGGCCTTTCTCGGCGAACCACGGTGGCATCTTTTTTTCCAGCACGGCCTGTTTCATCGCCTTGGCCCACGGCCGCGCATCGGTGTAGGTGAGCAACGACATCGGCGCCAGTTCACCGGGCCGGTGACACCCCTGGCAGTTCTTCTGCAAAACCGGCAAAACGTCCTTATTAAAGGTCGGGGCGTTTGACGCGGCCATAGCCGCCATCCCCATCCCAAAACCAACCAGCGATGCCCGTAGCGTGATCATTCCAAAATCTCCTTCGTAGTGCCGCACCTGCGTGCAATGATATCCAAGGCCCGGCGAAAAACGCAATCCCGCCGGTTCTGGCCGATCCCCGGACGCGCGAGTATAGACTTGGAACATGATTCCACATGAACTGACGACCAGCGCTTTCGAGATCCCCGGCTTCCGCGTCGCTCGCGGTTTTGGAATTGTACGCGGGATCGTGGTGCGCTCGCGGTCCGTGCTCGGCAGTATCGGCGCCAGCCTGCAAACGCTGGTCGGCGGCGATATCACCCTCTTCACGGAGCTGTGCGAGAAAACCCGCAACGATGCTTTCGAGCGTATGCTGCAGCACGCGGACCAAGCGGGCGCGGACGCCGTAATCGGTGTGCGCTATGACGCCACCGAAATCATGCAGGGCGTCACCGAAGTTCTGTGCTACGGCACCGCCGTACAGCTTCAGAAAATGTAATGGCCGCGAAGTGCCTCATCCCGGCTTTCTTGTTCTGGGGTGGAATCGCCAGCGCGCTCGACTGCCCCCAGGTTACTCCAACGCGTGTACCAGAGTGGTCGGATATACTTTCGAATCGTTTTGACAGCGCTGGCTCTCCCGGCACGTCCTTCCTGTTCTCCGGTCTGCAGGCAAATCCCCGCACACCGGGCCAAAGCCTGCCCTTCACCGTCGAGACTCCTCCCAGCGCTACCGGCGCATACGACACCCACACCTTCCCGGCCGGCCCTGTGTACTACTCCAACTCATCGGGTGCATCGATCGACTGCCTTCCTGGTATCGACCCCACTCAGCCCAATGGTTGTCCTTACGGGCAGGTAGGAGAAGGATGCTTATCCAATGGCGACTGCACCGGTAAGCCGATCTTAAAAACACCGGCTGCCGGTATCGAAAGTAATTTCGCGCGCGGCATCGCGGGGATTACCTACTTAGGCACCTTCGAAGGAACCTCCAACGCCGCCCCGGGCCAACTGCTCCAGGTCGTGTTCTTCCATCAAAACGCCGACTATCTGAGCGAAGCGGAGTACGGATTTTACAGGGATCTCCATGTGCCGAATCAGATGGTGTTCTACTGGCAAACCAACGCCAATTGTACGCTTCGCCCGGACATGGTTCCCAACGACACCATGTGTACCACTCAACAGGCCGATCGCCAGCCTTCGACCTACATTTACACCGACGATCTCCTGCCGCCAGGCGCTTCACCCCATATCACCTCTTTCTGCACCATCGATCTCACGGCAATAGGCGGATTCGGACTTTACTACTATTCCATGTGGATCTTTTTCGAAGAAGGAACCTGGAAGTTTGGAATGAGCATCCTGGATCCGAATACATTCAAACCCGTATTGCCTCCCACGTCGATCGATCCAAATACAGGAGCATCCGCGGCGTGGTTTCCCATTGCGGCAATCAGCCGGAAAGGCGGTTATATCACCGCCGGCTTCAGCCGCTACGATCCTTTCAACACCCAGACCTTTTCCAACCCACCACCATCCATGCACGTCGAAAGGCTTATGGTGGGGCGGGGCTTCGCCCTGCCGCTGGCCTTCCGGCCGGCGCCCCGACGCAAGAACTAACGGGCCGAACTCAGATTCTTAGTAAAGAACGGCAGAAGCTTCCCCTCAAAGCGTTCCGGCACCTTATTCGTATGGTTGCCCTCATAAGTCTCATAACTATGCGGAACGTCGAACCGGGTAAGCGTCTCATCCAGAATCGCGTTACTCCCGGCCAGGGTATCCTGCAAACCGACCTCAAGCCCGATCGCATGCATCTTCTTCAAATTCGGCATATATTGATCGATCATAGCCAGCGGAGCGTTCGCCGCCCAACGCGCCACTACTTCTGCCTGAGGCTGGCCGTCCTTAATCGGAAGATCGAAGAAAAACGGAGGGTTCTTCGGGTTCGGCGACCACGCCGCCGATTCCGCCAGCAATGTCATAATGCCGCGGTTGTCCGCGTTCTTCGCCTCTTCCGGGCTCTTCAGCGCTTCCGCCCGCGCGCCGCCGCGCCCTCCCGGATTCAGGCTTGCGGTCAGGCAGCACGAACTCATCGCATACAGACTGGAAAACACTTCCGGATTCTTCATACCGATCCGCATTGTGCCGTACCCGCCCATCGAGTGGCCCGCCAGGCCGCGGCTCATGCGATCCGGTATGGTGCGGTAATGGCTGTCCACATAGGCCACCAGGTCGTGCGCGATGAACGCTTCCCAATCGCCGGTGGTCGGCGAACTCGAATACATGCTGCCGTTGTAAAGAGTGAAAGCGTCGGGATGCACCAGAATCACTTCACCCGCGGTTCCCGCCGCGATGTCCTTGTCCGCCGCTTCCGGCACCTTCATCATTTCCCAGTAGCGCTCGGCGCCGATCCCATATCCGTGCAGAAAATACACCACCGGATATCGCCGGTTGGTCTGCCTGGCATAACTCGGAGGCAGATACACGATCGCGTCGCGATCCGCGGAATCGCCTTCAAGGTTTCCCTCGAGTGATTTCCCGTGAACTTTTATACGCTCCACTGTGCCCTGACCGTACAGACCATCGGCGATGCAGAACAGAAGCGCGGCGCAAAATACGGATTTCATTCGACCTACCTCCGCAAACGATTTTATCGCCTTTTATCGCCTATCGTCCCCATCACGCATTCCTATCGAAGAAACAGCAACCTTTCCGTCGGCCAAACATCCTCATAGGTATGAAAACGAAGATCGTTCTGTTCCTTGCCATTGCTGGTTTATCGTTCGCAGCTACAAAGAAGTATGACGTCACATTCGCCGCACCAGCGGTTCTCGGTCCCATGGAAGTCGAAAGCGGGCACTACAAGCTCACCTTTGACGGATCGAAGGTAACTCTTGTCAGCGAAAGCACGGGCAAGAGCTTTGAAACCACAGCCACGGTGCAAACGTTGGGCAGGAAGTTCGATGAAACAACCGTCGAATCGAAGCAGGACGGGGGCAAGATCCTGGTCGACGAAATCCAGTTAGGTGGAACGAAGACCGCGCTGGACTTCAAGCGCTAGCCCAAACCCACGTGGGGCAGGCCATCGTCTTATGAGGCCTGCCTCCGCCCCTACTTTCCAGCGCGCCCGAAGAATCGGATCCGCACCACGTAATGGCGGCCCTCGTCGCCCAAAAACTGGAGAAATTGAGCGGAGCCTGCCACATTATTCACCTGCGTTGGATTCCTTTGTTTCGTCGCGTTGTCCACGCCGCCGCGCAGCGCGAACCGGTATCCGCGTAAAGTCATCATGCGCTCGATCGCAATATTCAAATCGAAATTCAGCGGATAGCGATACGAATCGACCGCGCCGTCGATGACTCCTGTTTGATCGCGCACGGAAAACGGAAACCCCGTGCGCATATCGGCCAGAACCGATACCGCCCAATTCTTCGTGAACCGATAGCCCTGCGGCAGCGGAAGGTACGCAAACGCCAGCAGTCGATTCGGCGCGTCCCAGGGCATGGGAACCCAATACACAGGCAGAACGTTCGGCAGCACCTGCAGCGGCTGGGCCGTATTGGCATCGAGCACCGCGTTCGAGAGCGCGCGGGATCGCGTGTAGGAGACCATCCACTCATATTGTCCGGAAAGCTTCTCGCGCACCGCGACCTGCACTGAATCGTAATCGTCGCGCCGGAGATTGGTGAGCTGGAAAACGCCGGCCGCATCCGATCCGGGCAACGGCAGCAGCGATGCAGGCGCATCCGGCGCCAGCGTATTGACGAACGCGAACTCGTCCGCGCCGCGCCGCCGCAGATACTTCGCTGTTACAAAGATTCGCTCACCCAGCTGATGATCCACCCCGATAGTCCAGTTGGTGGAGCGCGGCAGGAACAGCGGCGCATTGCCTGTCGCGACACGTGTGGTGAATATCGTCGGCGCCGCCGGTCCCAATGGAACGCCGTTGGCGTTGTACTGCGTCGTATACGCGGTCTGATCGAGCGGGCGTCCCAGTATATCCAGCGTCAGCGCGTCGTGCAGCAGCGAATAGCCGCCGGAGATTCGCGTACGGCCCGAAGCCAGCGGAGACCACGAAAAAGCCGCGCGCGGCGACCATGCAACGTTATCGATCCGCCGGTCCCAATCCTGCCTGATCCCCAGCATCAACTGAACCCGTTTGGACAGCCGCCACGTATCGAGAAGGTACGACGACATTTCGATATCGCCCACGCGGAAACCGGCGGGCGTCGGGAACAGTGTCTGGGAAAGCAGCTGCCCGGAAAGCCCCAGAACATCGTAGCCCGTGCGATCGAAATAGCCGTTGTAGCGCAACCGGTCGCCATCGACGCCCGCTTCGATCTGATGCGCTCCCCACAACTGAAACTTCGGCAGGTACGCGTGAACCATGCCCTCATCCCGCGCGGCTCTTTGTCTCGCGTCCAGAAAATAGTTGCCACTGTTGCCCGAAGTGGAAATCACAAACAGGTTCCGGCCCTGCGGAGTCTGGGTGTCGAAGAAGTCGTTGTGCGCGTAGCCGAATTCCACCAGCATGCCGTGGCCGAAATATGCCTGGTCTTTGACGCTGCCGAAATACTCGTGCGTGTGCACGTTGGAAGTAGTGGAAACCGGATCGAGGGGCGCGAGCCCCACGCGCCCCTGATTATCCACATTGAACAGAAAATCCGCGTACAGAATGTTGGAAGGCGTCAGGTTCACCTGCGTGTGCAGCAGATTGCTGCCCAGCCACCCACTGCGCGTATTCTGACCATTGGGAAGCCCGGGCACCAGCGATTCCGTGTATTCGGAATCCAGCGTATCGGAGTACCATGCCTTCCCTTTGACGATCGGGCCTGAGACTCCAACCCGCGGATACCAGCTTCCGAGGCGCACGCCCTTCTGCACGCCGACTCCGGGAATAAAGTCGGTCGCCGTGTAGTGGAACGCATCCGTTCCGTTTTCAGTGCTGATGTTGAGCGCCCCCGCCGACCCCTTGCCCAACTCCGGCGAAAAGTGGCCCGATGAAAGGTCCAGCGAGCGGATGCCTTCCACCGCCAAAACCGTTTGAAACCGGCCCGTGATCGGATTCGTAATGTTGAAGCCGTTGAGCACATAGAGGACCTGGTTTTCAGACGATCCGTTCACATGCAGCGCGCCGCCCTGGTCCAGCACCACGCCCGGCATGAGGATCAGCGAACTTCGCAGGCTGTGGCTGTTCCTGGAAGGGATGTCGTTGACTTCGGTGCCGGTGAGGCGCTCCTGGTTTTGAGACTGGTCCACATCGACGGGGGAGGTTTCCGCGTTCACGTTTTCGGATTGAAACACTTCACGCACGCTCGCGATCTGGAGCGTCAACTGCTGATCGGTCTCGAGGTGAACTGTCCGGTCCTTCAGCGTGTAATAGCCTTCACGCTCGACTTTGACGAGATAATCGCCGGGCGCGGGAAGCGTGAACCGGAAAGCGCCTTCTGCATCTGTCTGCGCTTCCCGGGAATCGACTGTAACGCGGGCCGCCCGCACGGGAGCCTCGTCCTCGTCGACCACCCGGCCGTTCAACGTCACGCTTGCCGCACAGAGCGGTAAGCAGATCAGCGCGGAAAAAACACCCAAGCGCAAAAGCACGTCCGCTGGCTCTCTCTGGACGATTGTAGCTCCGCCAGTTTTTGCTGCGGGTGGCACCCGGCCTGGATCGGAATCGGAAGACTGGTGGCGGGAGGGAGACTCGAACTCCCGACCTACGGATTATGAGACCGTCGCTCTAGCCAGCTGAGCTACCCCGCCTGATCCAGAAACGATTTTAACATTCACTATTCGAGCAACGCGTGCACCCGGATTGAAAACTCGGGCAGTAACTCCGGCGTGGACGGTTGCGGAATCGGGGTCGAGCACCTACACGATACTCGTGCCCACCGCGAGATATCTGCCGATCTTCCGATGTAATCCGGCCGCGTTGTCGTCGGGCGCCAGTATCTCGAACGCAAGGTCGGGAGCGAATTCGCAGTAGCGGTCCCAAGCCATCTGTGCCTCCGTTCTTCGCGAATGAAGGCGACATCGGGAGTCTGTACGACATCCGGCGCCAAACGAAATCCGCATTCGCTGAGGACCATCCGGGCGCTGGCCTTTCCGGCCGCCTGGCGGAGCGCCTCTCCGACGGCCATTTGAACGATTCCGTGCCTCGGCCCCGGTGGCGGCATGACGATCAATTCGAGTTCGTGGCGATTGCCATCATCGGGCAATTTTTCGAATCCGCCACGGTCATCAGCGTACGCGCCGTCACACTAACTAGCCAAGGGCTTCGCCCTTGATATCCCATCTTCGCCCGAGGATGAGGGTTGCCCGGAGAGGCGTTCACGGCGGTATGCTCCTGGTATTCCACCACACAGGAGGA
>Ga0070733_10001670_pt1 | contig 16336 bp, 10 predicted proteins | sample Coa_R1_9_FD_66450 | JGI IMG/M metagenome (GOLD analysis project Ga0070733, IMG submission 66450) | Surface soil microbial communities from Centralia Pennsylvania, which are recovering from an underground coalmine fire - Coalmine... | ecosystem: Environmental > Terrestrial > Soil > Unclassified ... | reverse complement strand
AAGCGGTAGGTGCCCTCGAGGCCGTACATGCGCGGCGCCCCCGGAATGTTCCAGGCGATCGTGGGCGTCGGCGTCGGCAGCCCTCCGGCCCCGGCGCCAAAGGACTCAATGGTGCCGCCGGTGTAGGCGTAGCGCTTGTCGGTGAGGTTGCTGGCGAAAAGCGCCAGCTCCCAGCGCCGCGCCGGCTGCGCAAGCGCTACCCTCGCGTCCAGCGTGCCGTAGGCGCCCTGGAAGTTGAAATCGTTGATCACGTTGAACTGGATCTTGTCCTGCCACGCATAGTCGGCGCGCACGCTGACGTCGCCCACGGGAGTCGGGATGTCGAGGATGCCGGCGAGCGAGGCCTGATAGCGCGGTGTCTGGTAGAAGTCGTTCCCCGACAGATCCACCGTCGGCCCGCCCGGCACCGGCTGATAGAGAAAGCTCAGGTAGCGCGCGTCGGTGTAGCCGAACGAGCCCTGAAGCGCCCAGAGGCGCGTCAGCTGCCATTGCGCCTCGAGCTCCGCTCCGCTGATGCGCGCGCGCCCCGCATTGGTGACCAGCGTCGCCGGGGCGCCCGGCGTGCCGGGAGCGCCGGGGACGAGCTCGGCGAGCAATCGCTGCATGTCGTCGTACTTGCCGTAGAAGACATCGCCCGCGAGACGCAGCGCATGATCGAGGAGGTCGGCCTTCATTCCGATCTCGAAGTCAGTGAGCTGCTCGGGGCGAAACGGCTGGTCGTTGAGGGAACCGACGGGCGCATTCCAGCCGCCGGAGCGCTGGCTGCGCCCGATGCGCGCGTAGGCGTTGAGCTGGGGGGTGAGCTCATAGCGCGTCGAGAGCTCCCATGACCAGAAGCCGTAGCTGACACTGTGATCGAGCGGCGGGCAGGGTCCCGGCAGCGCCCCGGTGATGGTGCAGTTCTGCCCGAGGCCCGGCACATCCACGTAGTCGTTTTCCTCGAGCTCGCGGCGATCGTCGGTGCGGCGCAGTCCCGCGGCCACGGCCCAATCCGAGGTGAGGTGGTACTCGCCGTGAACGTAGGCGGCCTCGGAGCTGTTCACCACCGAGTTCTGCTCGTACACCGGCAGCGGACTGAAGAACGAGGTGAGGTCGAAACAGCTGGGGGCAGCCGGGCAACCGGTGAGCTGGGCGATCTGGCCGAGCCCGGCGATGAACTGCGGAGAGGCTGGCGACTGGACCGAGGGCGCGCTGCCGTTGTCGCGGAACCAGTAGAGCCCGGCCACCCAGTCGAGCTTCGCATCGAGCGCCTTGTCGTTCACCTGTAGTTCCGCGCTCTTCTGATTCGAAGTGTTGATCAGAGTCGAGTCCGCGAGCGGCAGTGTGGATGCGTCGACGTCGAGCGCGGTGGTGGCATCGAGATGCCGATAGCCGAGGATGAGCTTGAGCGTCGGACCGCCGTCCAACGTATGGGTGGCGGTGAGCTGCAGGCTGTCGGTCGTCGCGTCATCGCTTGCCGGGAGGTTCCCGTCGGTCTGGTACGGATTGCCCGGGAAGGAGACGGTGGGGATGCCGGGAATCCCCGCAAACGCGCCCAGCGCCTGACCCAGTTGCGCCACCAGCGTGCCCGGAGCGGGGCCGGCGAGGGGGTGCAGGATTGCGCCGGCCTCGCGCGCCTCGAAACGCTCGTAGGTAAAGTACACCTCGGTCGCGGCGTCGGGCCGCCACAAGGCACCGACGCGCGCCTCGTATCGGTGTTGATTGCCGAGGTTGTCCTGTCCGGTGGAATCGCTCGAGCCGAAGCCCTGGCGCTGGTTGTCCTGGAAGGCGAAACGCAGCGCGAAGGTGTCGCTCACCGGCACGTTGACGATGCCGCGGCCCATGAACTCGCCGTAATCGCCCACCGAGCTCGCGAGCTCGGCCTCCGTGGAGCCGAGGTCGGGCCGGTGCGTGAGCAGCAGAATGGAGCCGCCGGTGTTGTTGCGGCCGAAGAGCGTCCCCTGCGAGCCCCGCAGCACTTCGACCGAGTCCACATCCAGCAGCGTCATCATGGCGCCCTGACCGTTGGCGACGTAAACGCCGTCGACGTAGAGCCCGACCGCCGGATCGAACACGATCGCCGAGCGATTGACCGTCTGCCCGCGCATCGTGACGTCCAGCGCCGAGACCGACTGGGGCGAGGCGTACATGTGGACGTTGGGGACGTCGCGCCCGACATCCTCGAGCAGCACCGCGGAAGCCTCGCGCAGCTCCTCGCCCGTGCGCACGCTCACCGCGAGCGGCGTCTCCTCGATGGGCTCCGCGCGGCGGCGCGCGTATACGATGATCTCGTGCAGCTGGGTGTCGGCGGTGGAGGCGGCTCCCTGCGGCGCCTCATCGGCGGGCAGTGCGGGAGAGGCGCCGAAGAGCGCGCCGAGCGTAAGCGAGGCAGCGAACCGCTTCAGCGGGTGCACCAGGGCACCGAACGACTCGACCTGTTGTCGCGGGTGCATGCGGTGTTCCTCGCTCAGATCCGCCCCAGGCGCCTCGCAATGTAACAGATTGTTCCATCCTATAATCACAACATGATTACGCAAGCCGCGCGTCCGCCCGAGCGGTCCGTGTGCGTCTACTGCGCCTCGAGCCGCACGTCCGACCCCGAATATCGTCAGGCTGCACAACGGCTCGGCGAGGTGTTGGCAGCGGCCGGCATCGGCATCGTTTACGGCGGCGGAGCCTCAGGCTCGATGGGGGCGCTCGCCGACGGTGCGCTCGCGAAAGGCGGCCGCGTGACCGGCATCCTGCCGCGCTTCATGGCGGATCTGGAATGGGGGCACCGCGGACTCACCGAGCTCGAGCTCGTCGAGGATCTGCGCGTGCGCAAGCACCTGATGTTGACGCGCAGCGATGCGGCGATCGCGCTCCCCGGCGGCTCGGGGACGCTCGAGGAGCTGCTCGAGGCGATTACGCTCAAGCGCCTCGGGCTCTACCTGAATCCCATCGTGCTGGTGAACACGCGCGACTTCTTCGCGCCGCTTCTCGCGCTGTTCGCGCGCGCGGTCGAGGAGCGCTTCATGGACCCGCGCCACCTCACCATGTGGCAGGTGGTGTCGCGGCCCGAGGAGGTGCCGCAGGCGCTCGCGCACGCCCCGGCCTGGGGCGCCGAGGCGCGCAACTTCGCCGCCTTGTGAGCTCGCCTCTAGGCGCGCGCGTGGCGCGCCGCGGCAAGATCGAACGGCAGCGTGTGCAGCCGGATCCCGGCCGCATCGCGCACCGCGTTGGCGACCGCGGGTGCGATGGGCGGTGTCCCCGGCTCCCCGACTCCCGAGGGCGGGTTGGTCGAGGGCACGATGTACACCTCGATGGTGCGCGGCATGTCAGGGAGCCGCAGCACCGTGTACTGGTGGAAGTTGCTCTGGTCGACGTGTCCGTCGGTGAGCGTGATCTTCCCCGTGAGCGCCGCCGACAGTCCGTAGCCGATCGCGCTCTGCATCTGTGCCCGCACCACGTCCGGCGTCACTGCGATGCCGCAGTCGACCGCGCATACCACCCGGTCCACCGTGAGCTTGTCGCCCACAACGGTGACTTCGGCGATCTGCGCCACCACGGTGCCAAAGGACTCGTGCACCGCGACCCCTCGCCCGCGCCCGCCTGATTTCTCAAAGGGCTGGTCCCAGCCGGCCTTCTCGGCTGCAAGCTTGAGTGCGGCCACGTGGCGCGGGTGTTTACCGAGGTGCGCGAGGCGGAAAGCCACCGGGTCCTGCCCGCCGGCAAGCGCCAGCTCGTCGATCATCACTTCCTTGGAGTAGGCGGTATGGGTGTTCTCCACCGACCGCCACCACAGCACCGGCACGCCAACCTTGGGTCCGTTCCAGCTGATGTGCGCGTGATCGAGGTCGTACTCCTCCGCCGCGTTGCCGCCGACCGCGGTCGGATCGATGCCGTTCTTCACCATCACAGGCTCGAAGGGCGTACCCATGATGATCGACTGGCCGACGAGGCGCTGCCGCCACGCGATCGAGCCGTCCTTGCCCATGCCGGCTTCGATGCGGTGGAAGTTCATGGGGCGGTAGCGGCCTCCGGTGATGTCGTCCTCGCGCGTCCAGATGAGCCGCACGGGGTATTTGCCGCCGGTCGCCTTGGCGATCGAGGTGACTTCGGACACGAAGTCCGAATCGGGCGTCGCCCGCCGTCCGAAGGTGCCACCCGCGGCGAGCGTGTGGATCACCACCTGCTCGGGCTTCAATCCCGCGATGGCGGCCGCGGCCGCCTGATCGGCGGTCTGCATCTGACAGCCCGCCCAGATCTCGCACTTGTCGGCGCCCAGGCTGCACACCGCCGTGAGCGGCTCCATCGTCGCGTGCGCGAGATAGGGAAACTCGAACTCTCCGGCGACGCGGTGCGCGGCGTGCGCGAGTGCGGCGTCCGTATCGCCCGACTTCACCACCAGGACCGCATCTTTCCCGCGCGCGAGCTCGCGATACTCCTTGAGGAGCTGCTTCGTGCCGCGCTTCTCCGCCGCCGACTCGTCCCACTCGACGCCGAGTGCCTCGCGGCCCTTCTTCGCCGACCACATGTCGCTTGCGACCACGGCGACCCCGCGCGGGATCTCGACCACGTCGACCACGCCCGCGACCGCCTTCGCCTTGCTCGCATCGAAGGATTTGACCTTGCCGCCGAAGCGCGGCGGCCGCATGACGACCGCGGTCATCATGCCGGGCAACATCACATCGATCGCGTACTGCTGCTGGCCGGTCGACTTCGCCTTCGCATCGAGGCGCGGCAGCTTCTCCTTTCCGACGATCCTGAAGCTCGCCGGGTCCTTCAGCTTGACGCTCGTCGGGACCGGTTGTTTCGCGGCGAGCCCCGCGAGCTCACCGAGCGTCGCCTTGTGGCGCGAGGCGGCATGCGCGATGACGCCATCGCTCACGGTCACCTCCGCGGCGGGCACGCTCCAGTACTTTGCGGCGGCCGCCACCAGCATGGCGCGCGCGGTTGCGCCCGCCTCGCGCAGCTGTTGCCAGGAATTGGCAACGGCGGTCGACCCGCCGGTGAACTGCGCATGCACGCCGAGCGGAACGAACGCGAGGTTCTGATAGAGGGGCACCTGGGCGGGCGCGCTCTCGACCCTCATCTGTCCCCAGGCCGCATCCAGCTCCTCCGCCACGATCGCCGGAAGTCCCGTCCAGACGCCCTGCCCGGCCTCGAGGTGCTTGGAAAAGACCGTCACGGTGTTGTCGGGGTCGATGCGCACGAAGGGCATCGAGAGGGGGGCGGCGGGCGGCGCCGGAGCCGCGCAGCCGGGCAGCACGACACCGAGCGTGAGCCCGGAGCCTGCCAGCGTGGTGATCTTGAGGAAGTCGCGTCGATCGAGCTGTCTTGCGTACATGGCTCAACCTCCCTGCGCCGCGGGCATGGGCGAGAGCTCATCCGCCGCGCGATGAATCGCCGCGCGGATGCGCACGTACGTCGCGCAGCGGCAGATGTTGCCGGCCATGAAGGCATCGATCTGGGCATCGTCGGGGTGCGGGTTCTGCGCCAGCAGCCCCGCCGCGGACATGATCTGCCCGCTCTGGCAATAACCGCATTGCGGGACGTCCAGTGCCATCCACGCCGTCTGCACGGCCTTGCCGGCGGGCGTCGACAGGCCCTCGATGGTGGTGATCTTGCGCCCCGCGGCCGCCGCCACCGGCGTGACGCACGAGCGCACCGGCTGTCCGTCGAGATGTACCGTACAGGCGCCGCACAAGGCCATCCCGCAGCCGAACTTCGTGCCGGTGAGCTTCAGGTGATCGCGGATCGCCCAGAGGAGCGGCATCTGCGGATCGACGTCGAGCTCGCGCCGCTCGCCATTCAGATCGAGTGTGACAGCCATAGAAACCTCCGGCGGCGATGTTGGCTACTGAGATTAACTGACTTTAATCATTTGCCCACCGCGGGGGAACCTCGCCGGCGTTACCGTCGAGGCCATGCCTCGATGGCAATGGACATACGCCGCGGCAGCCCTGCTGCTCGCGGCCTGCAGCGTTGGGCCCTGGTACCACCGGCCTGAGGTTCCACCCCCGCCGGCATGGACCACCCAGGCGAGCCAGGATGCCCCCGAGTGGCCCTCCAGGGACTGGTGGCACGGTTTCAATTCGCCCGATCTCGACACCCTCATCGCGCAGGCGCAACAGGCCAACGACGATTTGAAAGCCGCCATCGCGCGGGTCGAAGAGGCCGATGCCCAGCGCCGTGTCGCGCTCGCCCCGCTCCTGCCGGCACTGTCGGCGACCGCCAATGCCACCCGCGCCCGCCAGTTGCTCCCGGGCAACCCCGCGCCGCAGACCGGAAATGCCTTCAGCCCGCTCCTGTCGGCGAGCTACGAGCTCGACTTCTGGGGCAAGAATCGCGCGGGCTATGTCGCGGCGGCGGCCGCCGAGCGCGCCACCCGCTACGACCGCACGACCGTCGAGCTCGGCGTGCTCGCCGGAGTCGCGACCAACTATTTCCAGGTGCTGGAGCTGCGCGACCGCGTGGCGATCGCCAACCGCAACCTCGCCAACGCGCAGCAGGTGCTGCACGGACTCGAGCTCGAGCAGCATGCCGGGCTCGCAACGGCGCTCGATGTGGCACAACAGCAAACCGTGGTGGACACCCAGGGCGCCGCCATCCCGCCGCTGCGGCAGCAGCTTCGCCAGAGCGAGGACGCGCTCGCGATCCTCCTCGGCTCGACTCCCGAGGCGCTCGAGGTCACGCACGGCACGCTCGATGAGATCGGGCAGCCGGAGGTGCGGCCGGGATTGCCGTCGGAGCTCCTCACCCGCCGGCCCGATGTCGCCTCGGCCGAAGCGCAGCTGGTCGCCGCGAACGCCAACATCGGCGCGGCGCGCGCTGCGCTCTTTCCCAACATCTCTCTCACTGCGAACGGCGGCTATGTGAGCTCGGCGCTCGCGACGCTCCTCACTCCGGCCAACCGCGTGTGGTCGATCGGCGCCGGTCTCACGCAGCCGATCTTCCAGGGCGGGGCGCTCGTCGGACAGTACCGCTACACCCAGGCCCGCTACCGCGAGCTCCTCGCCGACTACCACAAGGCGGTGATCTCGGCGCTCGCCAATGTCGAGGACGCCCTGATTGCCGTGCAGCAGACCTCGGACCAGGTCGCGCGGCAGCGCGCAGCGACCGAGACGGCGCGGCGCGCCTATCGCTTCGCACAGCAGCAGATGCGCGCGGGTACGATCAACGTCCTCACACTCCTCAACACCGAGACGAGCCTCTTCACCGCCGAAGACGCGCTCGCGCAGGCGAAATATGCGCGCCTGCAGGCGCTGGTCTCGCTGTACCAGGCGCTCGGCGGCGGCTGGCAGGAGAGCGAGCCGGCATGAGGAGCCTTCGCGGACCGCGCCTCACGCTCGCCGCCCTCGCGGCCTTCATCGTCGTCGCGGCCATCGCCTGGCGCTGGGTGGGCCCGTGGCTGCACCCGCCGAAGGCTGTGAAGCCCACCCCGGTCGCGGTGGACGTCGCCGTGGTGCGCCGCTCGGATGTGCCCGTGCACCTGGAGGGACTCGGCACGGTGCAGGCCTTCTATACGGTGACGGTCAGGACGCGGGTCGACGGACAGATAGACAAGGTGGCGTTCCGCGAGGGACAGCATGTCAAGAAGGGCGATCTCCTCGTACAGATCGACCCCCGCCCCTTCCAGGCGGCCCTCGGCATCGCGCTCGCCACGCGCGCCAGGGATGAGGCGCTGCTCGCCAATGCGCGGCTCGACATGCAGCGCTACGAGGAGCTCGCCCCCGAGGAGCTCGCCAGTAAGCAGACCGTCGACACCCAGCGCGCGCTCATCGCGCAGCTCACCGCGCAGGTCAAGGGCGATGAGGCATCCATCGACAACGCCCGCACCCAGCTCGACTACACCACCATCACCTCCCCGATCGAGGGCCGCACCGGCGTGCGCCTGGTCGATCCGGGCAACATCGTGCATGCGGCCGACACCACCGGCATGGTCGTCGTGACGCAGCTGCAGCCCATCGCCGTGATGCTGAGCCTGCCGGAAGAGAGCTTCGAGGACCTCGCCGCGGCGCTCGCGCGCGGGAAGGTAGCGGCCAGCGCGCTCTCGCGCGACGATGAGCAGGTGCTCGATACCGGCACCGTCGAGCTGATCGACAACCAGATCGATCAGACGACCGGCACCATCCGCGTCAAGGCGATCATGCCGAACCCGAACCAGCGGCTCTGGCCCGGGCAGTTCGTGAACGTGCGCCTGCTGACGCAGACGCTTCATCAGGTGCTGACCATCCCGGCCGCCGCCCTCGAGCGCGGCCCCGAGGGCACCTTCACCTACGTGGTGCGCCCCGACTCGACGGTGGGCGTGACCCCGCTCGCCGTCGTCGAGCACGAAGGCGACACCGTGGTGGTCGAGAAAGGGCTCGAGGCGGGGCAGCAGGTCGTCACCAGCAACCAGTACCGGCTGCAGCCGGGCGCCCTGGTGCGCATCAACGGGCCGGCGGCCGCACGCACCCGCGCCGGAGAGTCGCCGAGGTCCGCGCCGTGAACATGTCCCGGCCGTTCATCGAGCGTCCGGTCGCCACGACGCTGCTCATGGCCGGCCTCGCGCTCATCGGGCTGGCAGCCTTTCCGTTCCTCCCGGTGGCGCCGCTCCCGCAGGTCGACTTCCCGACCATCCTGGTGAGCGCCAGTTTGCCGGGGGCGAGCCCGGAGATCATGGCCTCCTCCGTCGCGCAGCCGCTCGAGACGCAGTTCGCGCAGATCCCGGGCGTCGCGCAGATGACCTCGACCAGCGTGCTCGGCGGCACGCAGATCACGCTGCAGTTCGAGCTCGACCGTAACATCGATGCGGCGGCGGGAGATGTGCAGTCGGCCATCAACGCCGCCGGTGGCCAGCTGCCGAAGAACCTGCCCTCGCCCCCCTCCTACCGCAAGTACAACCCGGCGGACTACTCGATCATCATCTACGCGGTGCACTCGGACGTCATGCCGATGACCGAGGTCGACAATTACGCCGAGACGGTGATCGCCCAGCAGCTGTCTCAGTTGCCGGGCATTGCCAACGTGGGTGTGGGCGGCCAGCAAAAGCCGGCGGTGCGCATCCAGGTCGACCCGGTGAAGCTCGCCGCGGTCGGATTGCAGCTGGAAGACGTCGCCAACCTCATCACGACGGCGACCGTCGATTCCCCGCAGGGGGCGATCACCGGCACCCTCCACAACTACACCATCTACGACAACGACCAGCTGCTGAAGGCGGCGCCCTGGAACGATGTGATCGTCGCCTACAAGAACGGCGCACCGATCCGCATCCGCGACATCGGCGCGGCGGTCGATGGTCCGGAGAACAGTCAGTCGGTGGCCTTCCAGAACGGCCGCATGGGTGTACTGCTCTTCATCCACAAGCTCCCCGGCAGCAACGTGATCGACGACGTGCAGGAAGTGAAGGCGGCGCTGCCGCACATCATGACCTCCGTCCCCCCGTCCCTGAAGCTCGATCAGGTGATCGACCGCACCGTCACCATCCAGGCTTCGGTGCGCGATGTGGAGCTCACGCTCCTGCTGGCGATCTGCCTGGTCGTGATGGTGATCTTTCTCTTCCTGAAGAATTTCTGGGCGACGGCGATTCCGGGGGTGACCGTTCCGCTCGCGCTCCTGGGTACGGCGGCACTGATGTACCTGGTCGGCTACAGCCTCGACAACCTGTCGCTCATGGCCCTCACGATCGCGGTCGGCTTCGTGGTCGATGATGCGATCGTGATGCTCGAGAACATCTACCGGCACATCGAGGCGGGGATGGCGCCGCACGAAGCGGCCATCAAGGGGGCGGGCGAGATCGGTTTCACGATTCTCTCCATCAGCATCTCGCTGGTGGCGGTGTTCATCCCGCTGCTGCTGATGAGCGGGCTGGTCGGGCGGCTGTTCCATGAGTTCGCGGTTACCGTGACCATGACCATCGCGGTCTCGGCGATCGTCGCGCTCACCCTCTCGCCCATGATGGGGGCGCTGTTCCTGCGCGATGAGCGGCACGTGAGGCACGGGCGCGCCTACCTGGCGCTCGAGCGCGGCTTTGAGTGGCTGGTCGAGCACTACACACGCGGACTCGACTTCGTGCTGCGCCACCAGCGCGAGACGCTGGCCACCTTCCTCGCCACGGTCGCGACCGCGGTGCTGCTCTACGTGGTGATCCCCAAGGGCTTCTTCCCGCAGCAGGACACCGGAGTCCTCGCCGGGGTCACCGATGCGCCGCAGGACGTCTCGTTCGACGAGATGGTGAGCACGGAGCGCAAGCTCATGAAGGTCGTCGGGGATGATCCGGCGGTCGCGGGTTGGGCTTCCTTCGTCGGTGGCAACGGGCCGCTCAACAACGGCTACGTGTTTCTCGGGCTGAAACCCCGCGATGAGCGCGACGTGACGGCCGATCAGGTCGTCACGCGGCTGCGCAGGAAGCTGGCCGCGGTACCCGGGGGGACGGTGTTCCTGCAGGCCGCGCAGGATCTGAACGTCGGCGGGCGCCCCTCGCGCACGCAGTACCAGTACACGCTGCAGGACGCCGACATCGAGGAGCTGAACCTGTGGGCGCCGCGGTTGCTGGGAGAGCTCAGGAAGGTGCCGCAGCTCACCGACGTCGCTTCCGACCAGCAGTCCTCGAGCACCAAGCTCTCGCTCGTCATCGACCGCGACCAGGCGGCGCGCTTCGGCATCCAGCCGGCGCTCATCGACAACACGCTCTATGACGCCTTCGGCCAGCGCCAGGTGACGCAGTACTTCACCCAGCTCGCGAGCTACCACGTGGTGCTCGAGGTGAGTCCCAGGTTCCTCGGCCAGCCCGATACCCTCAACAGGATCTACATCAAGTCACCCACGACGGGGCAGCAGGTGCCGCTGTCGGCATTCACGAAGTTCGACACCGGCCATACCAGCTACCTCTCGATCAACCACCAGGGTCAGTTCCCGGCGGTGACGCTGTCTTTCAATCTGGCGCCGGGCGCGGCGCTCGGGGACGCCGTGAAGGCGATCCAGAGGACGACCGCATCGATCCACATGCCCCCCGCCATCTCCGGGACCTTCCAGGGCACGGCGCAGGCCTTCCAGTCATCGCTGAAAACCCTGCCGCTGCTGATCCTCGCGGCGCTCCTGGTCGTGTACGTGATCCTCGGCGTGCTCTACGAGAGCTACATCCACCCGCTCACGATCCTCTCCACGCTCCCCTCCGCCGGCGTCGGCGCACTGCTGATGCTGATGCTGTTCCACTTCGATCTGTCGATCGTGGGAACGATCGGCATCATCCTGCTGATCGGCCTCGTCAAGAAGAACGGCATCATGATGGTGGACTTCGCCATCCACGCCGAGCGCAACGAGCATCTACTGCCCGAGGCCGCGATCCGCAAGGCGTGCCTCCTGCGCTTCCGGCCCATCATGATGACGACGATGGCGGCGATCCTCGGGGCGCTGCCGCTGATGCTGGGCCACGGCACCGGCTCGGAGCTGCGCCAGCCGCTCGGCTATACAATGGTCGGCGGGCTGATCCTCAGCCAGATGCTGACGCTGTTCACGACTCCAGTGGTGTACCTCTATCTCGATCGCGTCTCGGTGCGCTGGGCGCGCAAGCACCCCGCACACAGGGACGCGCCCCTGCCGCTCCCCGAGCCGCCCGGAAGCCACGCGTGAAGATCCTGGTGGTCGAGGACAACGAGCGCGTGGCGCAGTTCGTCACCAAGGGCCTGCGTGAGGCGGGGCATACGGTCGAGCATGCCGACAACGGCCGCGACGGGCTCTTTCTCGCCGCGAGCGAGCCGCACGACGTCATCGTCATGGACCGCATGCTTCCCGGCAACATCGACGGCCTGGGGATCATCGAGGCGCTGCGCAAGTCGGGCAACCGCACGCCGATCCTGATCCTCTCGGCGCTCGATGCGGTGGATGAGCGCATCAAAGGGCTGCGCTCGGGCGGCGATGACTACCTCACCAAGCCCTTCGCCTTCGGCGAGCTCCTGGCGCGGGTCGATGCGCTCGGACGGCGCGCCTTGGGGAGCGATGCCGAGCGCACGCTGCAGGTGGGGGACCTGCGCATGGATCTCCTGTCGCGCCGGGTGACCCGCGGCAGCCGCGCCGTGTCACTGCAGCCGCGGGAATTCAAGCTGCTCGAATACCTGATGCGGCATGCCAATCAGGTGGTGACCCGCACCATGCTGCTGGAAGGGGTATGGGAATATAACTTCGATCCCCAGACCAACGTGGTCGATGTGCACATCTCGAAGCTGCGCCAGAAGATCGAGGTGGGCTCGGAGCCGGCGCTGGTGCGCACCGTGCGCAACGCCGGCTACATGATGAGCGATCGTGAATAGGCTGATCCGCTCCTCTCCGGTCACCTGGGCGCTGGGCTCACTGCTCCTCGGGCTCGCTGCGCTGGTCGCCTTCGCGGTGCTGCTGTGGTACGCGTGGAACGTGAGCATCTTCTCGGGGCGCGAGGAGATCCTTCATGCCGATGCGCAGCACCTCGCGGATATCTTCGCGCGCGAGGGCCCCGAGGGACTCAAGACGCACATCGAGACACGCCTGCGGCTGCAGATCGTCGGCGAGCGCACGCTCCTGCTCACCGACCCCGCCTACCACCCGCTCGCCGGCAACCTCGCCGCCTGGCCGCGCGAGATCCCCGACGACGGCTCGGGCACACACGCCGTCATGGTGGACCAGCTCGCAGGTCAGCCGGTGCATACCCTTCTGCTGCGCACCACGCTTGCCGGTGGCTACCACCTGCTGGTCGGCCGCGACCTCGGGTTCTACCTGCCGCTCGAGCGGAAATTCGCCTGGGGTCTCACCGCCGCCGTGAGCTTCCTCTTCGTGGTGGGGGTCGCGGGCGCGCTCCTCATCCGCCGCCAGCTGCTCGCGCGCGTGCAGGGCATGCGCACGACCGTGTCCGCCATCATGGGGGGCGATCTGCGCCGGCGGCTGCCGGCCTCAGGCTCGGGCGATGAGCTCGATACGCTCTCGCAGACCATCAACGGCATGCTCGATCACATCGAGCGCCTCATCCACGGCATCAGCGACGTCTCGAACTCGATCGCCCACGATCTGCGCACGCCGCTTGCGGAGCTGCGCTCGCGTCTGGAAGTGCTCGTGCTCACGCGACCCTCGCCTGGGGAGACTTTCTCCGAGATCGAGGCGGCCGTCGCCGACATCGATCGCGTGATGAGCATCTTCGCAGCCCTCCTGCGCCTCGCCGAGCTCGACACGGGCTCACGCCGCTCGGGTTTCGTGCAGGTGGACGCATCGCGAGTGGCGGCCGAGGTGGTCGAGTTCTACGAGCCGGCCGCCGAGCAGAAGGGTGTGGCCTTCTCCTTCGAGAGCCGGGGCGAGGCGCCGGTGGCGGGCGATCCGGTGCTGCTGGCCCAGGCGCTCAGCAACCTCATCGACAACTCCCTCAAGTGCGTGCCCGAGCGCGGCGCGATCCGCGTCGAGGTCGGGCCGCGCGAGGATGGCGCAGTCGAGATCGCGGTGGCCGATAACGGCCCGGGTATCGCCGCGGCCGACAGACCTAAAGTCACCGAGCGCTTCTTCCGCGGCGATGCCAGCCGCGGCACGCCCGGCGTCGGGCTGGGACTCTCGATCGTGGATGCCATCGCCAAGCTCCACGGCGGCGTCCTCGAGCTGCTCGACAATCATCCGGGCCTGCTCGCCCGGATGGTGCTGCCGGTCACAGGCGGTCGGTGGAGTCGATGAACTCGTCGAGATCCTTCTTCATCCTGGCGATCGAGGCGGGGTTCACGTACATCATGTGCCCGGCCTCGTAGTACTTCATCCGGATGCGCGCGCTCGCCGCGGGCGGCACCCCGAGATGGCTCATCATGTACTCGGTCGCCGAGAAGGGCGTCGCCAGGTCGTAGTACCCGTTCAGCACCAGCACTCTCAGATTCACGTCCTGAATGAGCGCCTGCGCCAGATCCACGTCCGAGTTCACGATCGGCTGCTCGCCGTTATCGGTCTTGTGCGTGAATTTCCATTTTTCACCCACACCGAAGTTGGTGGTGTAGTAGGTCTTGCCGCGGCCGAACTTGAGGTCGCCGTGGTAGTAGTCGAGGAACGCGGCGCTGAAAGCCGCGCCGATCGCGGCTGACTGCGGATCGTAGTCCGCCTCCTTCGCGAGCGGATCCTGTGTCGGTCCGACGAAGCGCCCGTCGAGCCTGCCGATGGTCTTGCGCTCGCTCTTCAGCAGCTCGTGCGCGAACATGATCTCCGACACTCTGAGGTTCGCGTACTTGAGATACTCGACCGAGAGACCGGTGTACTCGTGCAGCTGCGTGGCGACCGCATCGCGCTCGGCATCCCCGAGCGCATCGCCCTTGAGGAGCGCGGCGGTGTAGGGGCCCATGGCGTAGGCGCGCACCTCGGTGAGGAAGGGCTCGAGAGATGCCGGCTGGTGCGGCAGCGCCTTGTGATACCAGGCCACCGCGGCAAAACCGGGCAGATAGACCGAGTACGGCCGATCATTCCCCGGGAGCTCTGCGAAGATCGCCTCGATGTCGGTCGCCACCGAAACCAGGACGAGTCCGTTGAACTCGAGCGAGCGGTGCACGCGCAGGTAGTTGAGGATCGCAGCGCCGCGCGTCGTGCCGTAGCTCTCGCCGAGCAGGTACTTGGGCGAGGTCCAGCGGTTGTTGTCGCTCACGTACTGGGCGATGAAGCGGCTGATCGAGTCGATATCGGGGTCGACGCCGAAGAACTCGTCGTCCTTGTGATTGCAGACGGCGTGGGAGAGGCCCGTGCCCACCGGATCGATCATGACCAGATCGCTCTTGTCGATGAGGCCGTACTGGTTGTCGACCGTGCGGTAGGGAGCTGACGGCGTCGGCGTGGGATCGGAGATCACCACGCGCCTGGGTCCCAGCACTCCCATGTGCAGCCAGAGCGAGGAGGAGCCGGGGCCGCCGTTGAAGGCGAAGGTGACGGGGCGCAGCTCCCCGTCCTTGCCCGGCTTACGCGTATAAGCCACGTAGCCGATGCTCGCCATCGGCTTGTCCTCGTCGTCGCGCACGATGAGGGTGCCGGCGGTCGCGGTGTAGTCGAAAGCCTTCCCGCCGGCGGCGAAGTGATGCTCGGTGACCGAAGTCTCCACCGTCGGCAGCCGCCGCCACTCCTCCTTCGCCTCGCCCTTGAGGTCGATGTGGCAGAGCCGCATGAGGTCGCCAGTCTCGCCCGCTGACTCGGCGTGCGATTCGGGCTTGCCGGTCGACTTGCCGGCCTCCTGCGCCTGCACGAGGCCGAGGGTCCCGGTGAGCGCGGGCAGTGAAACGAGCAATGAAAGGAACGCACTTCTCAACATCGGTTCTTCTCCTCCTGGCAGCGCGGGCTTATACCATGGCGGCCGCCGCGCCGCCGCGGCGGTTGACCGGTAAGATCACGAGTCATGCCCGACAGCGGACACCCGCGCGCCATCCGTTCCTTCGTGACCCGCGCCGGGCGCATCACGCCCGCCCAGCAGCGCGCGCTCGATACGCTCTGGTCGAAGTACGGCGTTGAATATCGCGAGGAGCGGCTCGACCTGCGTGCGCTCTACGCCCGCGAAGCACCCTGCACGCTCGAGATCGGCTTCGGGAACGGGGAGAACCTGCTGTCGCTCGCGCTCGCACACCCGGAGCGCGACTATCTCGGGATCGAGGTGCACCGCCCGGGCGTCGGCCGGCTGCTGCTCGCGCTCGAGGAGCGGCGGCTCACCAACGTACGCCTCATCTGCCACGACGCCGTCGAGGTGCTCGAGCGGCAGATCGCACCCGAAAGTCTCGCGCAGATTCTGATTCTCTTTCCGGACCCCTGGCCGAAGAAGCGCCACCACAAGCGGCGGCTCGTTCAGCCGGCCTTCGTCGCCCTCCTGACGCGCGCGCTCGAGCCCGGCGGGAGACTGCACATCGCGACCGACTGGCAGCCCTACGCGCTCGAGATGCTGGCGGTGCTCGAGGGGGCGCCGGGGTTGCGCAATCTCGCCGCAAGCGGCGGCTTCGCGGCACGCCCGCCCGAGCGCTCGCCGACCCGCTTCGAGCAGCGTGGCACGCGACTCGGCCACGAGGTGTGGGAGCTGGCCTTCGCCCGCACTCCCTGAGGCGTCAGCTGGCGCTGAACGCGGCCCGCAGCCCGTCGAGCACGAACTGCACCGCGAGAGCTCCCAGGATGACGCCGAGCAGCCGGCTCGCGACGTTCGCGCCGGTCACCCCGATGACGCGCATCAGGGGCTCCGCCACGAAGAGCAGCGCCAGCACGATGGCGAGCACGAGCGCCGCGGCGACGATCAGTCCTGCAAAGAGGCCCGCCTGAGCGGGCAGCTGGATGCGCCCGAACCAGAGCAGGATCGTGGCGAGCGCGGCGGGACCTGCGATGAAGGGGAAAGCCAGCGGGAAGACCGAGATATCCGCCCGACGGCGGCTCTCGGCGGCTTCGT
>Ga0070733_10001667_pt1 | contig 16343 bp, 14 predicted proteins | sample Coa_R1_9_FD_66450 | JGI IMG/M metagenome (GOLD analysis project Ga0070733, IMG submission 66450) | Surface soil microbial communities from Centralia Pennsylvania, which are recovering from an underground coalmine fire - Coalmine... | ecosystem: Environmental > Terrestrial > Soil > Unclassified ... | reverse complement strand
TAACTGGGTGCGGGAACTGCGAAAGGATGGCGCCGTACTTCTCACGGGAGTGCCTGGCGCCACACTGCGCGTTGGAGGCATCTCTGCGCTTATTGCCGATTATCAGACGATCGTGAGGGAAAAGTTCACTTCGGTACTGGGGCTGGTGGTAGTCGGCACGCTCGTAGCGCTCCTTGTCGGCTTCCGATCGCTTTTTTCCGCAGTGAAGGCCATCGCTCTGAATTTGCTCTCGGTCGCGGCCTCGTTTGGAGCATTGGTTCTGGTGTTTCAGGACGGACACGGAGTTCACCTCTTCGGAGTTCCCCAGGGAACGGACAGTATATTTCCCATTGTGCCCATCGTTGCGTTTGCCATCGTCTTCGGACTAAGTATGGATTACGAAGTATTCTTGGTCGCGCGCGTCCTCGAAGAGAGAAGGAGAGGGCTGAGTGAAATGGAGGCAATCCCCGAGGGGATGGCTAGAACCGCGGGGCTGATTACCAGCGCCGCCGCCATCATGATTGTGGTATTCGCGGCCTTCACCTTCGGCAACTTTTTGGTAATCAAGATGCTCGGATTTACCCTGGCGGTAGCCGTGTTCATTGACGCGACCCTGGTTCGCATTGTGATTGGACCTGCGCTTCTTCGCGTTGCAGGAGATTGGAACTGGTGGCCTGGAGGGCTCGCAGCGCGGAGTGCACCGGTGATCGACAGCGGCGAATGATGCACAATTGCCGCCTTGCATCGCGAAAGAAAAACGGCCGACACGACGACAGCCGTTTCGCAAGTAGGACGCACCTCTATATCGGTCCGAATTGTCCCTGCGTCATTCTGCTCCTCATTCACAGTGCCTCCGGCCCCGTCAGTCCCAGGATTGGAGAGCCCACATTTTTTATCTGAAACGGTGCCGTCACCTTCCGCACTATTCGGTATGAGTGGAAAAGGTCGCGCTGTGCGGCGACCGGGTTTCATCCACCGAGATCCCGACATGGAAGACCCTTGGCGACCGGGGGGAAGCATGGGTCCTTCAGATCGCCGGAGCAGCAATGGGGAAGCGGTTCCGGCGGTCTTCGGGTATTTTGAGGCATTCGCCTATCTCCTTTCGCCATATTCGCGCGACCCCACTTCGAATCATTCCGTCCTCTCGCACCGAAAGGAAAAACGCTCGCGTGCGGGATTTACGAACACTCCCGATCGGTTATTTTGGAAGAGCGCCACAAACTGGGGAGAATCCGAGGGGTAAGCTACCGGAAGATATTCAGGGCGAAGATAATCACAGTCGGAGCGGTTCGATGGGCCGCTGCGACTAGGTGTTGAAGGCTCTCCCGCGCCCAGCGAATGAGCGTTGTTTTCCTTTGCGCAGTCTCTCGATCACCGGAAGTCCCCCACCTGGTTGGATGGGGGACCCGGTTTTTCGCGGTCCAGATTCGCCGTAGCGAATGCGCCAGAGCTGTCGTCACGCCCCCTCCATGGCGTCGGAATCGTCGATGGGACCGATTTCACGGCGGGCGCGTTTCAGGCGTACCAACGCCGTGTCGATACTGATTCCGAGAATGACCGCGCTCTCCGCGAGCGTGTGGCCTTGAATCTCTTTCAGGAGAAATACCTCCCGGTAAGTCTTGGGAAGCCCGAACGCACGCAGCAGAGTTCGTTGGAAAGTACCGGGCTGCTCCATGCGCGAATCAAGTTTCCTGAGTTTCCTCGGAGAATTGCACGTCATGACAGGGCCCTCGACCGGGGACTACGGTCGCCTTCGGAGGAGATAGTGCCGCGCCCCGCCTTTTCGTTACAGACCGCACGACCCCCTGCGTTTTTCCCGCAGTTGAAGTGCTAAACTAGCTGCCACTTCAGTATCCCCGGGGCTAGTTCTTGCAACTCCAGTCTTTTGACGAGTCCTACGTCGAGCGTCTTCGTGCGGGAGACTTTCGGACGCAGGAACATTTCGTGGCCTATTTCAGCGAGCTGATCCAGCTCAAGCTGCGCTCCCGCCTGCATTCTCCGCAGGCGATCGAAGACGTGCGCCAGGAAACCTTTACCCGGGTTTTCGCCGCGCTGCACAGCGGGAAGCTTCGCCAGCCAGACCGTCTGGGCGCGTATGTGAACTCCATGTGCAATAACGTCCTGCTGGAACACTATCGAGCGTCCTCGCGCGATAGTTCGCTGGAGGATGAAGAACAGAAGGATTTCCCCGCCGTCACTGTAGACGTACTGGGTGCCATCGCCGCCAAGCAAATGGGCGAGAAAATCCGCGAGATCCTCGAAGACATGCCCGAGCGAGACCGCCGGCTGCTGCGCGAAGTATTTCTGGAGGAGCGGGATAAGGACGAGGTCTGCCGAGACTTCGGAGTCGACCGCGACTATCTCAGAGTGCTGCTTCACCGGGCAAAGCAGTCCTTTAAATCATTGTATTTAAAGAACATGGCGGGGCGTCCGCCGGGGGTGGTAACGGCCGGGAAGGCCTGAAACGCTTTGCCGCCACAAGTCACTACTGTTATGAGGGAAACCGACCATGGATCACGATGAGGCGCTCCGGCAGAAAGCCACAGAACGGTATCTTCTGGACGAGCTCGATCCTGAGCTGAAGGATCAGTTCGAAGAGCACCTCTTCGACTGCCAGGATTGCGCCCTTGATGTGCGCGCGGCGGCCATGTTCGTGGAGCAGAGCAAAATCGTGCTCGCGGAACCGGCCATAACGTCTCCGGTGCAAAAGCCTGCTCCGGCGCCTTCAAAAGCAGGATGGGCCTGGTTCCGTCCGGCGTTCGCCATGCCCGTTCTAGCCTTACTGCTAGCTGTGGTCGGCTACCAGAATCTTGTGACCTATCCGAATCTGCGCCAGCCCCAGGTTGGACCATGGGCCTCTATCAACGTAGGCACGCGCGGCGTCACGACGACTTTGATCAAGGCGCGCCCGGGCGAGGGCTTCAACCTGCTGGTCAGCCTTCCGCCCGAGTATTCCGCCTATACTTTCGAGTTGCATAACCCGGCGGGACAGCTAAAATGGTCGCGCACGCTTCCGGCCTCTTCGCTGGGCGATACGCCCTCGATCTTCGTCCCCGGAGGCCTGGAGCAGGGAAGCTATAGGTTTGTAGTTAGTGGCTCGACGGGTACGGGCGAGAAGTTGAGTCTGGGGAGTTATCCGATCGATTTACAGATTCAGCAGTGACCTCGACGAAGTGACCAATAAGCTCAACCAGCGGAGCGAACAAAATGGCGATACGAGCGTTAGTATCCTCTGAGGCTGTGCATCAATACCACGCAGACGCCTACGTGCTGAGTGCCGATCTGCAACAGCCAGTGGAAAGCAAGATTGAACGGCAAGGCCTGGTCGATCTACCCCCAGACGGCACCTATACCTACCAGCCAGTGCCTGCCTTCAACATCAAGGGAGTGCTTTCATATCGCTCTGGCTACACGCAGGTCGCCGGGCACCGCAGCCCCAAGGGGCACGGCTTCACCACTCTGGCGACTTCGGTCGTGGAAGATCTCAATGTTCTCGACGTAGTCACCGCCGATCGCGTGGTTGGGCAGATTTCCACCGAGCACCCCATCGAGGGCGAGGTGCCGTCGGTCACGTTCCTCGGTACGCGTTTCGTGAACCTGCGGATTGGCGGCCACAAGGTCGAAGTCGATCAAGACATCCATATCCTCGGCCCCAAGCCCGCCAAGGATAAATCCTATTTCGAAGACTCTGGCGTGTTGTCCCGGATGTCGCAACAGTACACCAATATTCGCAAGGCCAAGAATCTTCCTGACTGGGCGGACAAGGAATTCCGCTGGGATAAGAACGCGGTTCAGCGCGAAGGCACAGCATCGTGCTCGCTGGTAAACAAAGTCAGCGGCGCTCCGGGAACTTCATTCGGCCACGTCATCGACGTTCCGCACTTTGGAAAGATCTATCTGGGTGAGTTGAGTGTGGAGCGCAAAGCCGCGAAAAAGGGCTCACTCGACAAGGACCTGTACACCTTCCATCTGAAGATGATCCGCCTGGAAATGGGCTGCATCGGAACCGGAAGTACGACAGTCGTAGCGATGGATGCGAACGGCAGCGGTAGCGGCGGTGGCCCGCACAAGTAGCGCGAAGGTAGACCAGGGACGGTTGCGGCGAATGTCTCCCACTTTGGGGTACCCGTTTCCGTTTCAGGCTTTTTGTCCTTTCGCCGATCCAGAGTAAACTCCAGTGTCCGGCTTGGGCACTGGTATGACGCTCCGTTGGCTCTGCGAATCGAGATCGTTGCGCATCCACCCGCTGCCGACGCTGATCCTGATCGTAGCCGTGATCAGCGCGTCGTCAGCTTGCACTCGTATCCCTGCGCCCGATGCCGTCTTTGATCACGCCTGGCAGACCTTCCAGAGCGGCGACTTGATCGGCGCCCAGGGCGAAGCCGACAAGGCCTATCGAGAGTTCCATTCGCTGAATAGAGATTGGGCGTGGACGTTCACAATCCTGAGCGCTCGGATCCTTTATCGGAGGGGCTTGTACGAGGAGGCGCTGAAACGCTTGGCCTCGGAGACAGCTCCGCCTCCTCAAGGCGAATTGGCAATTAAGAAACTGTGGTTACAGGGGCTTCTCTATACATCGTTGCACAACTTCCAGGAAGCAGAGCAGCAACTCGCGGAGGCTGAAGGACTTTGCATCGGAGTCACTTACTTCACATGCGAAGACGTGGCGACGGCCCGTGGATTTCTCGAGATGGAACGGGGGCATTACTCTCGGGCCCAAGGGTTCTTCTCAAAGGTCCTCGCAGCTGCGCGTGCTGGCAACGATGAAATCGGCGCAGCAAGCGCCTTGCTCGACCTAAGTCATGCTGCGGAGGAGCAGACGCACTTCGACGAAGCGCTCGACTGGGCCAGCGCAGCACGCCACATGGCACTGCACTTGGGCTCTGCGGGAATAGCCCAGACCGCCCTTGGGAACATGGGCTGGGCATACTACAGACTCGGGGATTGGGAGAAAGCCGAGGGGATGTTTCTAGATGCGGAAAAGCAAGCCGAGAAGCTCGGCAACACCTCGGACCAACTTAAATGGCAGTTAGATCTCGGCTACGTTTACCTGGATCGCGGCGATCTCAACTTGGCCGAAAAAGCCTACCGGCAGTCGCTTGATCTCGCAACAAAGCTCAAGAGCAGAGAAGACATCATTAACGCGCTCCAGGCCCTTGCCTTTGTATCAGAACAAACCAACAAGCTCGACGACGCCAGCCACTACGCAGACGAAGCCCTTACCATGGCCCGGGCCGACGGCAACAAACGGGACGAAACCTATCCGCGGCTGGTGCAGGGGCGCGTAGCCGCGCAGGAGCACGATCCTGCTGCCGCTGAAGCGGCCTTCCACGAGGTAGAGCAATCGCCGGACGCGCCCGTTTTTCTGAAGTGGGAGGCGGAGCGTTCGCTGGCACGGCTCTACGAGGACGAGAAGCAGGTGGACGCCGCCGGCCGCGAGTATCGCACCGCGTTGAGCACCTTCGAGGCGGCCCGCTCCGAACTTCAGCACGAGAATTCGCGGCTGCCGTTTCTCACCAATGCCACGCACATCTACGACGACTATATTCACTTTCTTGTGAATCGGGGAAAGACAGGTGAGGCGCTGGAGGTTGCCGAATACAGCCGCGCGCGCACCCTCAACGAAGGCCTGGGGCTACTCAAGACCGGACCGATCAAGACTGGACGGACTAAGACCGGGCCGGCCAAGAATGGAGCCTGGTTTCAACCAGATCCGCTCAACGCACCACAAGTTGCCCAGAGAGTTGGTGGCAGCGTTCTTTTCTACTGGTTAGGAGAAAAACAGTCGTATCTCTGGACCATCACGCCGCAGAAGGCCGCGCTGTTCTCGCTGCCGGCCGCATCTGAAATCGACGCCATGGTTCAGCGCTACAGAAAAGCGCTCATCGGTCCGCTCGATCCGCTGAAAACGTCGAATGTAGATGGCCTCGCGCTCTACCGTGCCCTGGTAGCACCGGCCGCGTCCTTATTGAAGAAGGACGCGAAAGTGTTCGTCATCCCCGATGGTGCTTTGAATACGCTCAACTTCGAGACGCTGCTGGTTCCCGGCCCATCGCCGCACTATTGGATTGAAGACGTCACTCTTGCGGACGCCAGTTCCCTGCGGTTGCTGGCCGCCTCGCATGCCGCGAATCGGCATACCAGCGGCCTGATGATCCTGGGCAACGCGGTCGCGCCCAACCCGGACTATCCGGAACTGCGCAAAGCCGCCGCCGAAATGGAGATCGTCGAAAAACATTTCCTCCCCACGCAGCAAAAGATTTTTGCAGGCGAGCAAGCGACTCCGGCTGCATACGTGTCGAGCAAGCCGGAGCAATTCTCCTACATCCACTTTGTCGCCCACGGAACCGCCAGCCGCACCAACCCGCTGGACTCTGCCATTGTGCTATCGAAGGCGGATACCGAGGATGATTCCTTTAAGCTCTATGCACGCGAAATCATTCATCACCCGTTGCGCGCCGATCTCGTCACTATCTCCACCTGCTACGGAGCGGGAGCCCGCGCCTATTCCGGCGAGGGACTGGTAGGGCTATCGTGGGCATTTCTGCGTGCGGGAGCGCACAATGTAATTGGCGCGCTATGGGAGGTCAGCGACGCCTCCACGCCCGGCCTTATGGACGAACTCTACAGCTCCCTGAAGAAAGGAAATCGTCCCGAAGCCGCTCTCCGCGCCGCGAAGCTTTCCCTGCTGCGTTCCGGCAGCACTTTCAGCAGGCCCTTCTATTGGGCGCCGTTCCAGCTCTACAATGGATCGTAAATCCGTCGCGCTACGCCGTGGCCAGATAAACGTACCGCAGAAGAAACAGGATCGTGAGAATCCAGATGAGCGCGTTGATCTCGCGAATCTTCCCCGAGGCAATCTTCACGACGGTGTAAGAAATCAGTCCGAGACTCAAGCCGGTCGCGATGCTAAAAGTAAGGGGCGTGGCCAGCATCGTAATAAACGCCGGGACGGCTTCACTGAAATCCTTCCAGGCGATTTGCGCGATGGATTGGGTCATCAGAACCCCCACCAGAATCAGCGCGGGCGCCGTCGCATAAGCTGGAATCGCGGCGGCCAGCGGCGAGCAGAACGTGGCCAGCATGAACAGCGCAGCGACCGCGACATTGCTCAGCCCGGTGCGAGCACCGGCGGCAACTCCTGCGGCGCTCTCGATGTAACTCGTCACCGTGGAAGTTCCGGTCAAAGCTCCGACGACGGTTCCGACTCCATCGGCAACCAGAATTCGTCCCGCTCGCGGAATTTTTCCGTCCTTCACGAAGCCGCCCTGTTCGCAGACTCCAACGAGCGTACCGACGTTGTCGAAGAGATCGACAAACAGAAACGCGAACAGGATTTCGAGAAAGCCGAGATGGCTGGCGCCGCGGAAATCCAGCTGCAGGAAAGTCGAGGAAGGATGCGGCATGGCGAAGATCGCCGTCGGCAAGTGCGTGATCCCGCGAAGAACTCCCAGCACCGCTGTACCAAAGATGCCGACCAGAATCGCGCCGTGAAGTTTGCGCGACATCAGGACCAGCGTCAGGGCAAGTCCGAAGCAGGCAGTCTGCACCTCTTTGTCGAAGAAGTGCCCCAGACCAACGTAGGTGTCGGGATTTGCCACGACAAGCTTTGCGTTGCGCAGTCCCACAAACGCAATGAACATGCCGATTCCGGCCGCGGTGGAATGCTTCAGGCAGTCGGGCATGCCGTTGACGATCTGCTCGCGAACCCGCGTCACGGTGAGTACAAGGAATAGAACGCCGGAGCAAAAGACTACCGCCAGCGCGGTGCGCCAAGGAACATGCATTGCGATGCATACCGAGTATGCGAAGTACGCGTTCAGCGACATTCCCGGCGCCAGCGCGATGGGATAGTTCGCGTACAGCCCCATGACCAGCGTGGCGACTGCCGCAGAGGCGCAGGTCGCGAAGACCACACCATCCTTTGGCATTCCCGCCAGGGCGAGAATCTGCGGGTTCACCACGATGATGTAGGCCATGGTGACGAACGTGGTGAGGCCGCCAAGCATCTCCTGTTTCACGGAAGTCTGGTTCTCGGTGAGTTTGAAATAGCGATCGATCAATCGTCCTCCATGAAACATGGGATAGGCGGATCGGACTTAGTACTCAATTTTGTTGGACTTGCTTTCCCAGGCACGAAACGCCGCCAGTGCTTCTTCGCGCATCATCTGAATCATCGGAATCTTGCGCCCCGAATGCGGCTGGGCGATTTCGCGATAGATCAGCGAATCGTCGAATCCAATCTTCGACGCGTCGGCATCGGCGTTGCCAAAGTAGACCCGGGAGAGGCGGGCCCAGTAGATCGCCCCCAGGCACATGGGGCACGGCTCGCATGAGGTGTAGATCTCGCAGCCTTCCAGATCGAAGGCGCCAAGTTTCTTGCAGGCCGCGCGAATGGCGAGCACTTCGGCGTGAGCGGTAGGATCGTTCGTCGCAGTAACCTGATTGGCCGCTTCGGCAACAATGGCGTTATCCTTCACGACGACCGCGCCGAAAGGTCCGCCGCGTCCCGAGAGCACGTTCTCAATCGAGAGCTGAATGGCGCGCGCCATGAAGGGATTGTCCATGTGTTCGTTTACCTATGCGTAATTGTCAGCGTTGTTAACGCTACCAACCCGCGCACCCATTAAATCAGTCGACATGGACTCTTATGGTGCCCTGCACGGCCCGCTTTTGAGAAGCGAGTATAAGCCGGAATCTGGAATTTCGTAAAATGTTCTTTTCGTTCCAAGCCAGCGGTCTGCTCAACCTCTAAAACGAGAGGATCATTCTAAGGAGCTGAGATTTTGAGTCTGCAAGCCTTCCGCTCTCGCCGGGTCGTCACTCCCGAGGGAATCCGTCCTGCGGCCATCCTTGTAGAGGGAGAGCGGATTGAGGCCGTGGTTTCTCCGGAGCAAGTGCCTGATGGTTATGAACTCCATGACTCCGGCGACTTCGCAATCCTTCCCGGACTCGTCGACTCGCACGTGCATATCAACGATCCTGGCCGCGCAGAGTGGGAAGGTTTCGAAACCGCGACCCGGGCCGCGGCTGCGGGAGGTTACACCCTGCTCGTCGATATGCCCCTGAATTGTCTTCCAGCGACCACAACTGTCGCCGCACTCGAAGCAAAGCGTGCAGCCGCGCGCGGAAAATGCCGCGTCGATTGGGCGGCGTGGGGCGGCGTCGTTCACGATAATCAGGATGACATTGAAGCACTCGCGGCCGCTGGAGTATCGGGGTTTAAGTGTTTTCTGGTCAATCCCGGCATCGACGGTTTCACAATGGTGAACGAGGAACAATTGCGACTGGCTCTGCCTCAGGTGGCCCGGACGGGACTGCCCCAACTGGTCCACGCGGAGCTTCCCCGCCCGATTGAACGGGCAACTGACGCTCTATCCGATGCCGACTGGAGCTACTATTCAACTTATGTTCGATCTCGCCCGGATGAGGCGGAGCTAACGGCGATTCGGCTGATGCTCTCGTTGTGCCGCGAGTACCAATTTCGCCTGCACATCGTCCATCTCTCGACCAGCGAAGCGCTGGCGGAGTTGTCCGCGGCACGCGCGCAAGGACTTCCGGTAAGCGTGGAGACTTGTCCACACTATCTGCACCTCTCAGCCGAAGCCATCCCGAAGGGCGCGACGCTGAATAAATGCGCTCCGCCAATTCGCAGCAGCGAGAATCGCGAGCGCTTGTGGCAGGGCCTTAAAGACGGAATAATCGATTTAGTGGCCACCGACCATTCGCCCTGTCCGCCCGCGATGAAGCGGCTCGACGAGGGAAACTTCCGGACGGCGTGGGGAGGCATCGCCAGCCTTTCCGTGGCGCTGCCGGTGATGTGGACCGAGGGCAGCAGAAGAGGATTCACACTGCTCGATCTGGCGCAATGGATGTCCGCGGCACCCGCTCGACTGGCCGGCTGCGACACGCGCAAGGGCCGGATTGCCGCGGGATACGATGCCGACTTCGTGGTGTTCGATCCTGATCGCGAGTTCGTGGTAACCGCAGAGAACTTGCACTACCGGCATCCGGTGTCTCCGTATCTGGGAGAGACGCTGCGCGGCATCGTGCAGGCTACCTATCTGCGAGGCAATGCTGTCTTCAGTGAAGGAGCGTTTCCGAGTGACCCCGCGGGACGGGAATACACCAAGAATTCAAGGCGTTGATCCAGGGCATAATCTTTTTCTATCCTGGGCGGGGACACTTCCGCGCCATTGCACCCCAGTCTGGCATACACTATCCCATCCGTGAGTCTAGCTTTTGGAATGAGCCGGAAAACCCAGAATGACGACTGAGCGCATCATCGGCAATTCGGTTCCGCGCAAGGAAGGGCGCGACAAGGTAACCGGAAGGTCGCAGTACGTCGACGACATGGTTCTGCCGAATATGCTCTTTGGTGCAACCGTGCGCAGCCAGATTCCCCGCGGCCGGATCAAAGGCATTACTTACGGCCCCGGGATCGCCTGGGAAGAGTTCGTGATCGTCTCTGCAAAAGACATTCCAGGGAAAAACTGTATCGCGTTGATCGGAGATGATCAGCCCTGCCTGGCCAGCGAACTCGTCAATCATCCTGAAGAACCGATTCTGCTACTGGCTCATCCCGACCGCCATGTCCTGTACAAAGCGGTTGAGTCTGTCGCGATTGAGTATGATCCGTCGCCGGCCATCTTCACCATCGAAGAAAGCGAGCGCCGCTCAGAAGTTATTTGGGGCGAAGATAACGTCTTCAAGACCTGCCTGATCGAAAAAGGTGAGCTCGAGGGCGTGTGGGGAAAAGCCGACTACATCGTGGAAGGTGAGTATTCGACCGGCGCGCAGGAGCAGCTTTACATCGAAAACAATGGCATGATCGCGGTCTTTGACGCGGCGCAAGGAGTCACGGTGTGGGGTTCATTGCAGTGTCCTTACTACATTCACAAGGCTCTGATGGCGTTGTGCAACTTGCCGGCAGAAAAAGTTCGCGTAGTGCAAATGGAGACTGGGGGCGCTTTCGGAGGCAAAGAAGAATACCCTTCGATGATCGCCGGGCATGCTGCGTTGCTGGCGATGAAGTCGGGAAGGCCGGTAAAGATTATTTACGACCGTCTGGAAGACATGGCGGCAACTACGAAGCGACATCCCTCGCGCACGCGCCACCGAACTGCCGTCAGCCGCGATGGGAAGATCCTCGGCGGCGAGATCGATTTCACCATTGACGGCGGAGCGTATCTCACCTTGTCGCCGGTTGTTCTTTCTCGCGGAGTAATTCACGCCGGGGGTCCATACTACTGGCCAAGTGTTCGCATCCGCGGGAAGGCGGTTGCCACGAACGCCCCGCCCCATGGGGCCTTCCGGGGTTTCGGCGCGCCGCAATCTTTGTTTGCCATGGAACGGCACATGAATCGGATTGCGCAAGCCGCTGGGCTATCTCCGGTCGAGATTCGTCGTCGAAATTTCTTGCAGCCTGGTCAGGCTACGACAACCGAGCAGGTTGTGCGCGAGTCAATCAATCTCGGGAGGTTGCTCGACCGTGCGTTGGAAGTTTCGGACTATCACTCAAAGAAACAGCGCTTCGCCAATTCGAATCACAATGGTTCAACTAGAAAGGGCATGGGCATTGCCGTGTTTCTGCATGGCGCGGGATTCACGGGATCGGGCGAACGCTATCTGAGTTCAGTTGTCGGTGTCGAAGGCTGCGCCGACGGCAGTGTTCGCGTGCGGGTGTCGAGCACGGAATTTGGCCAGGGAACGAAAACGGTCCTCAGTCAGATCGCCGCCGAGGCTCTCGGGTTGCCTTACGAGAACGTCTGCATCGCCCAGCCGGATACGCTGGAAGTGCCGAACAGCGGCCCCACGGTTGCATCCCGCACGGTCATGGTGGTTGGGAAGTTGGTGCAGTCCGCGGCGCTGGGAATTGCGCAGACTCTAATTTCGTCGAACCTGCTGCGCGAACGATATTCTGCCGACGAATTTCGCATCGCGTGCAAGAACTATGTCGCCGAGCACGGCCAGTTCATTTCTTGGTCGAGGTACGAAGCACCGGACGGCATTTTCTGGGACGATCAAAAGTATCGCGGAGAGGCCTACGCCACATTCGCCTGGGCAATCTACATTGCGGAAGTTTCCGTCGATCTGGCAACCTACGGCGTCTCTGTCGACGACTTCGTTGCCCTCCAGGAAGTTGGCAAAGTTCTGCACCCGCTTCTGGCGCGTGGCCAGATCATCGGCGGCGTCGCCCAGGGAATCGGATTCAGCCTTTACGAAAAAGTCGTTTGGCAGAACGGACGCATGCAGAACGGGCAAATGACCAATTACATCATGCCGACTTCGAGCGACCTGCCGCCCATTCGCGTGTTCTTCGAAGAGTTAGGAAATGTATACGGAGCGTACGGTGCGAAGGGAATCGGCGAGCTTCCCATGGACGGTCCGGCGCCGGCAATCATAAATGCAGTGGAAGACGCTCTCGGCGTTCGTTTCGATTTTGTTCCACTTCTCCCCGAAGACATTATGGATGCGCTGGAGAAGGATGGACTGCAGAAAGATCCGATCGCGGCATCGTCGGCAAGAAACACAGTTGGTTCCGCAGGCGGCGTCCGATGAGCGATTCTAGCGAGGGCCCCCTCAAAGCAGAGATTTCATTTACGGTTAACGGGGGGCCGAAGAGGGTTCGCGTTTACCCGATGGAGCGTCTGCTCGACGTGTTGCGCCTGAACCTTAAGCTGACCGGCACAAAAGAAGGTTGCGGAGAAGGCGAGTGCGGATCGTGCTCGGTATTGATGGATGGCGCCCTCGTGAATAGCTGCCTGGTGCCGGTTCTGCAGGCCGCAGGCACGAGCATTGTGACGATCGAAGGACTCGCGGCGGGAGAAAAGTTGCACGTCTTGCAGGAAGCGTTCCTCGCGTGCGGCGGTGCGCAGTGCGGCATTTGCACGCCAGGCATGATTCTCGCGTCCTTCCATCTATTGAACCGCAAGCCTCAACCCACGACTGAGGAAATCCGAGAAGGCCTTTCCGGCAATCTCTGCCGTTGTACCGGCTATAGCCAGATTCTTGAATCGGTCACGGAAGCGGCATTCCGCACGACGAAGGCACCCGCATGAGATCGAATCCCGCCGAGTACGAACTGGTCGCGCCCGGCAGCTTGCAGGTGATTGTTTCGCTGCTGGCAAAGGAGCCAGGGGCCTGGCTTCCAATCGCCGGTGGCACCGACGTGATGGTGCAGTATGCGGCCGGTAAACTTCCTGCGCGGAAGCTCGTCAGCATTTGGAATCTTCCGGAACTGCGTCGTATCGAGGTCAAGGATAGCGAGATTCGAGTCGGCGCGGGGTGCACCTACACCGACCTGCGCAACCACGAGATCATTGGACGTGAATTCCCACTCTTGGCCGCCGCCGCGCGGTGGACCGGGGGAATCGCGAATCAGAATCGAGGAACGATTGGCGGCAACATCGTGAATGCATCACCGGCAGCCGATTCGCTTCCCGCACTGCTTGCGTATGAAGCAGAACTGATTCTGGTGTCGATCCGTGGCGAGCGCCGCGTACCTTATGTTGCGTTTCACACCGGATACAAGCAGACTCTGCTCGCTCCCGATGAATTGATTCGGGCCCTGTGCCTGCCTCGACGATATTCTGCGTATTTCAGCCACGCCCGCAAGGTCGGTGCGCGCAACGCGCAGGCCATCTCCAAAGTGTGCATCGCCGCGCTGGGCCATGTGGATGGCGGTGTCGTCGAAGATGTTCGAATCGCAATGGGAAGTATTGCTCCCATTCCGCTTCGTCTGGCGGCAACCGAGCAACTCGTAAGAGGAAAATCGATGGATCGCGACAGGTTGCTCTTGGCCAGAAAAATGGCGATGGCTGAGGTTCGTCCCATCGACGATATTCGATCGACCGCCAGATATCGCGCGACAGTGGCTGGCAATCTCGTGACTGAGTTCCTGAATCGCCTGAATGCCGAGCAGTCGGGAGGGCACAACGGAGCAAAGGAAATTCTGGCGCGGTGGAATCTCCTTCCTATCGAGGAGGCTGCGAGATCGATCCAACTCTGTTGCGGATCGAAGGCCTGGGCCCAGGAGATGGCAGCCCGAAGGCCGCTCGTGGACGAAGCCGCACTGCTGGCCGCGTCAAATGAAGCGTGGAAGAGTCTGTCGCGATCCGACTGGATGGAAGCGTTCCATGCCCATCCCCGCATCGGGGAATCGCGGGCTTCTCAATCCCAATCGTCGCCACAGTCGACGAACTGGTCAGCGCAGGAGCAACGAAACATAACAGACTCCGACGCCGCGGTGAAGGTCGCTCTGGCCAATGGGAATCGAGAATACGAGCAGCGGTTTGGTCACATCTTTATCGTGTGTGCGACTGGCAAATCCGCGCCGGAGGTTCTGGAAATTCTTCATCGCCGCCTCGCCAATGACGAGGACACCGAACTCCACGAAGCAGCCGAGCAGCAGCGGCAGATTACCGAAATCCGGCTCAGGAAATGGTTGCAGGGATGAAACGCATTTCGACCCACATACTCGACCTGGTTCAGGGCAAGCCTGCCGCGGGCGTGCCCGTGCGCCTGCAGAAACAGAACGGCGCGAGGGACTGGCAGTCGTTGACCTCGTCGCACACCGATGAGCAGGGCCGTTGTTCCGAGCTGCTACCTGAAGGCGAGGATCTCTCCGCGGGGGTCTATCGTTTGGCTTTTGATACCGCGAGTTATTTCGCGCGCCAGAAAATCGACTCGCTGTACCCCGTGATCGAGGTTACGTTTCAAGTGCGAGAGGGCGAATCGCATTTCCACATTCCGCTGCTGCTGAGCCCCAACGGCTATACGACGTACCGCGGCAGCTGAGCGGCCAAGATTTTCGCATAGAGTCAAGATGGAGTCGATAAGGTGACCTCGTCAATCCGCGAATGGCTGAATCTGCTGGTGCGCTGGGTCCACGTTTTTGCGGCCATCATGTGGGTCGGACAAACTTACTATTTCACCTGGCTCGACGGCCAATTTAACAAGCTTGCGAAGAACGCCACCGCAAACGGAACAAGTCCAGCGGTTTGGATGGTCCACAGCGGCGGCTTCTACACGGTCGACAAGCAGAAGTCGCTGAAAGTTGGTCCCGAGCAGGTTCATTGGTTTCGCTGGGAAGCGCTGGTAACGTGGCTGAGCGGCGTCGCGCTCCTTTTTCTTGTCTACTACTCCAGCAGCGGGCTCATTGATCCCGACGTCGCCGACATCTCTCAAATCCGTGGCATTGCGATCGGGCTGGCTGTGCTGGTGGGAGGTTGGCTCGTCTACGACCTCGCTCTGCGGTCGCCCATCGGAAAGTCGGAAGCGGCCTTTGCCGCCTTCGCCGTCTTAGCAATTGTCGTTCTCGCTTGGGGCTTGACCCACATATTTAGCGCGCGTGCGGCCTACATCCACCTCGGAGCCGTGTTCGGAACTATTATGACCGCCAACGTCTGGTTCCGGATTCTCCCCTCGCAGCGCAAAATGATTGCAGCCGCCGCAGCGGGAGCGAAGTTCGATGCGGCGCTCGGCGCTCAAGCCAAACTCCGCTCCAAACACAATACTTTCCTCGCGGTTCCGGTTGTCTTTATTATGATCAGCAACCACTTTCCCGTCGCGACTTACGGGAACACGCTTGGTTGGGAGATCCTGGTTGCGCTCATTCTCTTCGGCTGGGCCGCGGCGAAACTTGTGCGGGAATCGTGATCTTCGCCACGAGCAGGCTGGTCATGACCAGAACATGACTGGAACTGGAACCCTGTGCAGATAACTGGGAGCACAACTCGCGCGGGAGAGGTCATCGCTCGATGCAAACGCTTGGCCGCCTTTTCGGAAGACTCTGGCGGCACACGGCGGACGTTCCTGTCCGCTCCGATGCGCGATTGCCATCGTGAAATTACACAATGGCTGGAGCCGCTGGGCGTTCAGGCGCGAATTGATGCCGCTGGAAATTTACGCGCGGTCTACCCTGGCAGGCAGCCGGACGATCCTATCCTTCTGATTGGCTCGCATTTAGATACTGTTCCGAACGCCGGCGCTTATGACGGCATCCTCGGCGTTTTGCTTGCGGTCGCACTCCTCGAAGAGTTGCGCGGACAGAGACTTCCTTTTGGTATCGAGGTGCTCGGCTTTTCGGAAGAGGAAGGCGTCCGCTTCGCCACACCATTCATCGGGAGCCGGGCCTTGGTCGGCAGACTCGACGCGCAACTCCTCGCGGTTCGCGATGCACGCGGCATCTCTGTACGAACGGCGATCGAAGAGTTCGGACTGAATCCAGGGGAGATTCCTCAAGCCGTGTTGCAGAGGGACACGCTGGGCTACCTAGAATTTCACATCGAGCAGGGGCCAGTTCTGGAGCAATTGAATCAGCCCTTGGCGGCGGTCGAAGCCATTGCCGGGCAAAGCCGGTT
>Ga0070733_10001665_pt1 | contig 16356 bp, 16 predicted proteins | sample Coa_R1_9_FD_66450 | JGI IMG/M metagenome (GOLD analysis project Ga0070733, IMG submission 66450) | Surface soil microbial communities from Centralia Pennsylvania, which are recovering from an underground coalmine fire - Coalmine... | ecosystem: Environmental > Terrestrial > Soil > Unclassified ... | reverse complement strand
GCTCGCCACCGACGAAGATCACCAGGCTGCCCTGTTCCACCTGGGGTACGCTTCCTGACACAGCGGCATCGATCATCGCCACGCCCTTTTCTCTGGCCGCCTGGAAGAGACGGCGCGAGGCGCGTGGGGAAACGGTGCTCATGTCGATGAGGACTGAGCCAGCATGCATACCGGCAAGTACGCCGTTGGGGCCAAACATGACCTGTTCCAGCGCGGTGTCATTGGTCACAATGGAGATGACCACATCGCTGTGAACGGCTGCTTCTTCGGGGGTCGCGGCAACGGTGGCTCCTGCGATGGCCTGCGCTTTCTCCCTGGTGCGATCATATACAATAAGGTGATACCCGGCACTAATCAGCCGAGGGGCCATGTGGCTCCCCATATGGCCCATGCCGATGAAGCCAATGCTTGGTTGAGATTGTTCTTGCATGGTCATGACAATACTCTCCTTTCATAAAAAGCCCGAATGAAGAGAGGCACCTCCTCTTAATTAGCAGGTAAAGGCAAAGCAGAGAGCCTCTCACTGCCGGGCATAGCCTACATTCCTTCCGGAGCAGGTCCTCCTATGGGAACCGCCTCGCGCATGATGCGCTCGATCTCTTGCAGCGTTGCTTGCGTGAGATGAATCTCGCCTGCCGGAGCGGTTTGTTCGAGTTGTTCAGGATTGCGTGCTCCGATAATGGCCACATCAATCGCTGGTTTCGACTTGCCCCTGGCCAACACCCAGGCGATAGCCAGTTGTGCTACGGCCATTCCTTCATGCTCGGCCAGACGCTTCAATTGCTCTACCACTGCTAGATTGCGCTGAAAGATGTCGCCGTGGAAGATCTCGCTCTTGCTCCGCCAATCATCCGCTGCGAAGGTGGTCTGCGGCGTGAACGCTCCGGCGAGCAGTCCATGCGCCAGCGGACCGTACACGAGTACCCCGATACCATGCTCCTGAGTATAGGGCAGGATATCTTGCTCTATTTCGCGCCGAAAGAGACTATAGGGGGGCTGTACGGCATCCAACTTTCTGGTCTTTTCGAACGCTTTCATTTGCTCGACGTTGTAATTCGAGACGCCCACATAGCGAATTTTCCCCTCTTGCACCAGTTGATCCAGGGCGCTGGCAGTTTCTTCGACGGGCGTGTTGGGATCAGGCCAGTGGACCTGATAGAGATCAATGTAGTCAACCCCAATATTGCGTAAACTCTGCTCAACTCCCTGGCGCAACCAGCGGGCACTTGCATCGCGTATAAGCTTCTCTCCTTCCAGGCGCAATCCCCCTTTCGTCGCAAGAACAATTCGCCAGGATAAGATGGAGTTGAGGAGGAAGATGCTCCACCAGGTAGGTGAGGGAGGTGTGAATCGCCTGCTCGGCGACCAGGTGGTAGTCGTCCAGAATCAGGAGCAATTGCTCAGATCCCTCCGCAAGACGGTTGATGAGTGTCTGCAGGACGGAACGTAGCGGCGGGGCCTGTTGTGTTTGTAGGTAGGTTACAAGCTCTGTGCAGAGCCCAGGAAGCTCGCTGTCCAGTGCGGTGAGCACATACATCCAGAACAGCACCGACTCATTGTCTCCCTCATCCAGGGACACCCAGGCTATCCGAGGGCGCTCTGGTGGGAGCGACTGTATCCAGGTCGAGAGCAGAGTGGTTTTACCGAAGCCAGCGGGGGCAGAAACCAGCGTAAGTGGACACTCTAAGCTCATATTGAGCAACTCAATCAAGCGAGGACGGAGGATCAGCGTATGCGAGGAAGAAGGGATAAAAAACTTCGTTGCCAGAAGCTGGTCGTGGAACGATGGTGATCCTTCCATGATAGTCTCCCTCGCATACATTGCTATATGGCTATCTTACGATTGGTTCCTCCATCCTCATCTTTCTCTCCTATTTTAGGATATACTGACCCTTTTAGGCAATTGAGCTTCTCTTTTCAATACTGTGCGGATGGTGCACTTTCTCTCTTCCGGTTGTGTCTTACACCTCGACATCCGCAATGGAGTCCAGTATCCAGGTAGGGCGATAGGGGAAGCGCTCCACAGGAAAGTGCAAATGGAAGGTGAGACCGACCAGATTCAGAAGATGGGTTTGGGCGATTTTTTGTCCGCGTAGCTGTCTAGCAGGCAAGTAAAACAGAAGGTGAGTTTGGCCGCAATGTGAAAACCGGAAGGAATGTTCGGGCATAATAAATTTTCAAGTGAAGCCAGCTTTGCGCTATTGTTTTGTCCTGAATCTCTCTGCATCTGCGCGCAACTGGTCCGGTGGAGGAACAGATCAATCGCCTCAAATTGATCAAGCGCTCCATATACTGGCGGGGCAGCTTTGAGCTCTTACGCTAGCGCGTCCTCATCGGCGCTTGATAGCGGCACGGAAGTTGCGGCTGGTCCCCTCCAGGAAGAACAAGGGATGCCTTGACTCATCTTAGTCGGAAAGAGGGAGCGTACCCGGGATTCTGAAATTCATAGAGTTGAATTATTCCGCATGCGTTCAGCTTCTGTCCGATTAAAGTGGCCACGCTTTGTGGTCCAAAATAGAAGAGGTGGGTCACATTAGGCCGGTAGTCTGCCAGGGCTTTGCGGAGTTCGAGTCGAGCCAGCCGGGCCAGCGCTGATGCCTGTGCGACTCCCTGTACGCTGAAGTCGTGGGGTCCTCCCTCGGGAGAGAGGTACAAGCATGCGCAGAAGGACATTGAATGTTGCTGCGCAAATGCTTCGACCTCCGACCGTGCATCTCCCGTCACACTGAGGGCGAAAAGCAGATCATGGGCTTCTGATTCGCCTGGCTCCTCCTTCACTTTCAACCGGTAGGAAGGATCTGGTGGTGTCTCCGACCGCCAGGTTTCGGTACGATGAAGCAGTTCGATACGGTACCCACCAGCGACGGAGAAGACGTGACCAACAGCAAAGGCAGCCGACAGGCACAAGCTTCCGCGAAGTCGAATACTTCGGCAGCTCGTCTGCTGGCTGATCATTCGCTCCAGGGTTCGCAATTCAGGCAGGAGTCGTAAATTCCATGTAGCAGTATCAGGCACGCGCCGTGTTTGATGATCGAAGTGGGCAGACCAGTCGAGTTCGTAGTCGGCCTGGCAATCGTAGGAACGCTTCATCCAGGTATGGACAAATACTGCAACATATGGCTCCTGGCCGCGAGGGGCCCAGAGATCGAGGCGATCCAGCGTCGCCTTCAGGATGGGCAGAGTGATCTCCTTACTCCCCTGCCCTGCTTCAATCCAGCGCCTGATCTGGTCGATGCCGATGCTGCGGGCCCCCTCGCCCGATTTAAGGTCACAAGCCTGCATCTGCCGATCAACGATCTCCTCAAGATCAGCAATTGAGGCAAAGCCAAGCCGAAAGCGCAAGGCGCGGTAGAAATGCGCAAAGTCGTCAGCATCTGCTCCCAGGTGCTCTCTCCACAACCGGCGCCAGTTCCCCATGGAGGAACGGGAAGCCGCGGAGAGTAGCCTCGCATCCAGTTGATAGTCTTTCCCCTGTATAAGCGAGCCCAGGAGATCTCCCGGCATGGAAGACCAGTTGCTCACCAGCCAGATCTCGCAGTCCCCGGCCCGCTGTAGAATTCGCCAGCTCTCCCAGAGCTTCCCCAGCAGGCTCGACTTCCCCTTCCCGGGCTCAATAAGCCCGGCCATAGAATAGCCGCCGCGCTGATCGACATGCCACTTGACCTGATAGTATCGCGCGGGGCGAGCTAGCAATGGATGAGGATGCACGCTCACATCATCGGCGGCTCCGGCACGGGGGTGTTCGACCCAGACAGTTTCGATGCCTCGTTCGGTGTCGAGCAAGTCGAGGATGACGTACCAACTGAACAGATGCTGATAGCGGTCGCCTTCCAGCCGCGATGAACTTTGTTCACCCATAAAGATCTTTGATCAAACCAACCAGAGCGATAATATAATTCAAAGCCAACGACCGGAACCTGCGCGCCAGATCAAGTCTCCTGACTGAAGATGCCATTCAGCCAGGAGACTTGACGCTTTTCGAGCCATCCATCATCCTTATTATGGGCATGAGGGAACGAGAAAAGCAATAGTGCGCCGGGAAATCCTTTACAGACCTCTAAGCTTTGCCCTTCGCTGGTGCATGTGGAGCCTCCAATCCGTACCAGGTATCCATGTGCAGCCAGATCTCGTAAAAGGCAAGCCAGAGCGCAGTCCAGGGGACGAAGGTGTAGGCGATCGGCAGTGCAGGTGTCCAGCTTCCATCACCGGGATAGTAGAGGCACAGCGAGCCATCACCATATCGATGGGGGGCGCCAGATCGAAGTACTGGCGAAAGCACCCAAATGCGCGGCGACTTCGGATAGGCATATTGTATTTGCACCTGGTAAACGGGTGATACCTCCGTAGGCTGAAGCCTCCCCCGCCAGGTCGGCACGCGTTTCCGCCGATGCGTTTCGAGGCGGTAACTGAAAGCGGGAAAATGCCGACGCATGCATACGATTTGCTGACCGATTGTGAGAACGGTGGAACGATACCGCATCAGAGTTCTCCATAGAACCGCTGCCGTGGGACCTGGATCGCTGGATGCTCCTGCTTGCCTGTGACCAACCGGCCTTCGGGCGTCACAAAGATCATGCCAGAGAGGGCCGCCGCGCACAACCGCATCGCCTTTTGCGCTTCCACCTCCTTTTCTGTTGGGAACCACTCGGCCCCGAACACCTTCTGCCACAGCTCTACCGCTTTCTCCTTGTCATCCTCCGCGATGGCTCTTTCCGCCCATCCCAAAGATTCGTCGATGCGGCGCATAAATGTCTCGAACGCGGCTCGTTCCCAGTTGTGTGCCACATTATTGCCCAGCATCGGATCGAGGATTTCTGGAACCTTCCCTTCCTGCTCCAGGTACTGGCGGAAGTCCTGTGCGATGGACGCCAGTACCGACTGGAACAATGCAGCGTACGAACGTCCTTTCGTGCTGATCGTGCCACCGTTGATCAGGTGATAGACCAGACATTCTAGCCAGTAGCTTTTCGGCCGGCGGTAGCACATATGCTCATCGCGCCAGTGTTTGGCGAGCTTGATAAGCGGCACTCCCTTGTCCTGGTGCTTTCCATTGAGTTCACTGAGCTTGTCCGCATAGCCCAGAGGGTGCGTCTCCACCCAGCGACTCCAGTCCCTGTCGGGAATGGTAAGGGGCTTGTCTATACCGTGTTCAACAACGGCAGGGACAATATCCAGGTCAAAGTCGTACTCGTCGACATGCACATTGATCGATCGGCGTTGGCGCCGACGAATCACCGGTTTACTTGAACTGCCAAGAGCATCAGGCAGACCCCCGAGCACAGAAAACACCTGCTCCAGAACCTCCTCCGGCTCTTTCTTGCGGTAACGCCGATGAAGTGTCAGCAATAGATCGACGTCCTTGATATTCTTGATCGCGGTGCAGCGGGCATACGAACCGGCCAGACGAGAATAGGGCTCAACGGTTTCGATGTCTTCATGCTGTTTGAGGTAGTCTCGCACCAGCGCAGGAACGTCTCTGGCGAATTCTGCTCGCTCCCCGTCAGGCTCGATCTTTTGTAGCAGGACATCGAAATGATCAGAAAGACTCAACATACGTACATGACTTTCAAATGAACGCGTGCGAAGCACACAGACGATAAAGCTTCTTCACCGTTGAAGGATAATGGCAGCCCCTCTGCAGCCAAAATAAAGTGTTGCCCGAATATCCATGAAAATATGGGGGATATGCCCTGTGGCTACCTTCTCCCGTTCATCACTTTTTGCGTTGCATGAAAGCGGTAAACATTCCAACACCTCCTCCTCTCTTCACCTGACCAGGAAATTCGAATAGTCTTTAACCCGGCCGGATTACCGCCCGATGAGTCGCCTGCATGCCTGAGCAAGTACCTATTGTTTAGCAAGCTCGCTCACGAGGCGGGATCTACTCGCCCCACTATTTGCATCCGCCACCCCGCTGTACAGTAACTTTTGCTTTTGTACAGGAAGAAGCCAGGGCAAATTCTCCTCATGTCAGGGGGATAAACTGATGGTCGGTTGCGCGCTACCAATGGGTTTACAGTTGCCGCTCAAATCCTGTGCGGAAGCCGTCAGTACTGCATACTCGCAATTCGGCGCGCAATCTGGCCTGTCGATAACCTCCATGTTTCCCGGATAGCAATGATACATCTGCGGACCCATTCCTCCAATGCGCGGCTGCCCGGTCACCACTCCGACGAATTGAAGCAGTTCATGCGCTGCCGTGCTCAGGCTGAAAGGAAAGACATTTTGTCTGTAGAAAACCGGGTTGAGCGAGGGTTCCAGACCCTGGATATAGGCAGGGTTATCCAGGAGGCCGGCTCTGTCGAGAGCAACATCTTCGCGCCGCAACGCATCCAGGCAGACCATGCACGGGCGGTCCGGTCCTACGGCATGCACTCGCCAATCTGCATGAATCAGGCGCCCTTTGTCCACCTTAGCAAGAATGCCGCCATCCAGCACAGGGATAAGGTGAGCGTAGGCAAGGGCATTTAAGACATGCCTGGGCAGCGGCCGATCAACACAGGAGAAGAGGACATCGCAGTCGAGCGCACGCTGTAAGCCTTCTTTCTCGAGAAGACTGCCGTGGTAAGCTTCAACCGTGAATTGATCAGCAGTATGGGTTATCTGGATTAAGCGCTCCGAGACGCTCACTTTCGGCGTCCTCATTACTGCATCTTCGCCGGTGGCGCCCAGCGTTCGATCCAAGTTTCGCGCCTCGATGCTGTCGTGGTCGATTAACGAAAGCCAGCGAATGCCCATGCGGCTCAATCCTTCTGCCACGATACTTCCCACACTGCCTAAACCGATGATCCCGACGCGAGCGCGCACCAGGTCGGCCTGTTTTTCTTCGCCCCAGACGCTTATAGTGGCTACCTGTGATGCGAGCGGTGAAGGTGTCGGCATGAGCGCCGGGTGATACGTCATACGCAATTCCCTCCCGACTACGCGAACGCTTGACGCCCAATGTCGAATGTAGGTGTTACGCGAGCCCCGCATCCAGAAGCGACCACTCCATGAGCCGTCAGTCCCCCGCGTCAGCCCTACGAGCGGTAGGCCCGTGCTGCCAGCAACCGCCGATGCCAGACGATCTCGCTCTGCCACAACGTCATCGTGGCTCATCCCTTGCCAGCCAGGGCCCAGATGGCTATGCAGGAGCGCGATGCCGTAATCGCTGCCGGCAACATTGAGCACACGCTGGATATAGTCGGCGGTATAGGCAACGTTACCCTGAAGTATGCGGTCTTCTGGTCGCGGCAAGACCAGACGCTCTAAAATGGCCGTCAAGCGAGTGCGGCCCCAACTGGGGAGCCATAAGGCAAAGGTCAGATCCTCCTGTGCTGGCCCCTTGTCCAAGTGAGCCTTTAGCTGGTCATCCAACTCTCGCGTCATCGCGATTGAATAAAGAACCTGTTCGATCCCACATTCATCTCTCATCGAACCCCCCTCCTCATACCTCGCTGAAGATCGTCGCTATATGTGCAACCATGCGCTGGGGAGTGGGTTGACCGCGAACCAGTCGGCTCCAGTACTGCCAGTCAGGCCCCAGGGCGCTTTGCATTGTTCGAAGTGCGCTCGTATCCATAGGCACTAATGCTGGACGCGTGTGGATCGCAGCCGGTGCCACATAAGGGACGGCAGAGACGCGTTCGATAGCGACATCGCAAATGCGCCCGGCCAGACTGCCCATAGGGATGACGTAGTTCCGTATGACGATAAAAGTTTGCGACGAAACCACACGCCGTTCCAGCTTCCATCCGAGCGTCTCAAGGTAAGCCTCAAGCTCCTCGTTCGTCATGCGCCACTCCCATGCGAAGTCGGCGTTGGACCCTGGAAGAGCGCAGTAAACTTTTCGCCCTCATGCAGGGGAACTTCTTCGTCTAGATTCGTGTACGTATGGTTACCGGCAACACGCACGAGTCGGTAATCTTCCGGCGGAGTGAATCCTGCACTATCCAGGATACTGCGAACTGTGAGTTTGCGGTGATGAGTCGTCTGGCTTTCACCATTGACGAAGTACGTAATTGTCTGCTCTCTGTTATCAACCAGTGATTCCATGACTACAGCCCTCCATTCAGTATAAATTCTGACGTTGCATCAGTGATACTCGTCTCATCTATAATACAGGAAAGAAATGAGATTTGCAATAGCGAAACGTGTATCACATGTGATACATTACTATGGTACTATGCGATGGTGTATCTTTCCCTTTGTAGAGGTTTCTGCTACTCTAAAGGGAGCCAGCCAAAGGAATCGTAGTCAAGCGGCCATCAAGGAAGAAGCAGCGCAAGGATTTAAAGAGGTGAGCCATTGAGGGAAGAAATTGACATCCATAAACTTGCTAGCCTGGTGCTGGCGAAACGGGGGAAGCGAGGGCTGCGTGAAACTGCCAAGGAGATTGGTGACGTGAGTGTCTCCACGCTCTCGCGTGTCGAGCAGGGGAAAATCCCTGACCTCGGGACCTTTCTGCGCCTCTGCCGCTGGCTCGGCGTATCCCCAGAACAATTTACCAGTGGGGGTCAACAGGGAAACGCAAACACACCTGCTCCAACCCCCAGCACCCAGGAAATTATTGTCGCGCACTTGCGCGCTGACCGTACTCTCGATCCACATACGGCGGAAGCGCTGAGTACGATGATTCGGCTGGCGTATGAGGCAGCAAAACAGGGCAAGCTGGGGAATCAGAGTCGAGAGCAGGAGTAGCGATGCGGCACGGCTTCAAGACATGGGCAGAGAATCAGGCCAAAGAGCAGCGACAAAATCTGGGGTTGAGGGCAGAAGCCCCTCTGCCTGCACGACGATTAGCGGTGAGGATGGAAATTCCCATCCTGGACCCAGAGCAGATACCAGGCATGTCTCCTGAGCACCTGGACTGCCTGTTACGCCGGGACCCGTGGAGTTGGTCTGCAGTTACTGTGCCCTTAGATACTGGATTCTTTATCATCCACAATACGGAACACGCTAAAACGCGCCAGGAGAGCAATCTCATGCACGAAATGGCGCATCTTCTCTGCAAGCACGAACCCATTGGGCTCAAACACGTGGGAGGGCTCCCTTTTCTCATTCGCGAGTACGATAGCGAACAGGAAGAGGAGGCCGCCTGGCTCGGCGGTTGTCTCCAACTCCCGCGGCCTGCGCTGTTATGGGCCATAAAGCGTCGCATGACACTCGATGAGATGGTACAGTATTTCGGAGCGAGCAGTGATCTGATCAAATACCGTCGCGGAATGACAGGCGCTGACTTGCAATTGGCACGACGACTCGCTAATTGAATCAGCGCCGTTGACGGCCACGGTGACCTGCTACAAGAAGACGCCCTCACAATGAAAAGGTCATTAACAGGCGCGACAGTTCTCAAAAGCGGGTAATGGTTGGCCGACCGTTCTCATCATAAAATGGCGACTCATCAAATCCGACAGCATTCCAGATTGAATCGAAGATTGGCCGCATCACTCGGTGGTAATCAAGCTCGAAGCTATCTACAATAGATTCCGTAACAAGCAGGTCAGCACGGTCGATCGGCTCCCCTACACTTTGCACAGTACCGACGTAGGGATTGATGGTGTACCCCCCTACACCCAGCAAACTGGCCATAACGAACACAGGCGGTTCGACGCCCAGCTTTTGCTGTATGGACAAGCTACGTTTGGCTATCTGGAGAAATCCTCGCTCTAGGGGAACGCCCGGAATGACATGCTGGGCAGTAGATTCAGCTGCGATTGAGGCATTCACGGCTTCGATACACCCATTGCGAAAGATCTGCACGTATTCAGCGTTTGGCCGAAAACACAGCAAACCGTCGAAGTTCACGCGCACCTGCGTTGCGGAGTGCCGTTCCTGAAATAGTTCGATTGGTTCAAAAGAGAGGGTTCGGAGCAGAGGAGGGCCGCCCGTGCTGTCGTAGGTGAGGGCGTGGGGGTCGAAGCGTTGCGCCGGATCGAAAGCCAGAAAAGGGATCAGGTGTAGGGCCAGTCTGGGAGCCCCTTCAGGTAAAATCTGTGGGGTATCGCCGGCCACAATTCTCCCCAGCCGATCAGCGCGGAAATTCCTGATGCGCTCCGCTGCCGTTCCGGCTAGCTCGAAGGCAGTGCGAAGCTCCGATACATCGAGGCGGTACTTACCGGCGGAATTGCGCGAGTAAAAGTGCCCGTGATCTTTAAACATGACTCGATGCGGCGCTAACCAACTCCTCTGAACATGGATAAGCAAGACCCAGGTATTTTCTCGTCCCGACAGGGAGATGGTGTAGAGGTCTATGCGCGGAAGCCGCGGATCCAGGCCATCGCGGATGAGGTTTTCTAACTGGAGCTTCTTTTCATCCGCATTCTCAAGCTGGAGACCACTAATGCGCTGCGGTACTCCCGCGGCTTCCTCCATCCCATAGAAGAGATATCCGCCTTGCGCGTTGGCAAAGGAGGAGACGTCGGCGAGGAATTCTTTCTTATCGCTATCCGTTCCACCTGGAAGTTCGCGTTTGTACTCGACGGATTTGCCTTCCGGCGTCTGCGACTCGATAAGCGTTTGTAGGTCTTCTTCTTGAAGGGCATTCAAAGGTTTTGTGAAAATCATAATGGTTTGGTTTTCCTCTCTAGCATTCCAACCCCGTACCATCCCTGCGAATCTTAGTGGCAGAGCTCCCCACTCGGTCGGCGTTATCAACCTGTATGTCCTCTGGAGCCCAATCCATGCAAGAGCGACTGTTCGACAGGTATCGGAATGCATTGTACCGGTTATCCAGAGTTGCTGCAATGCCTAGTGTTTTTGTTTTTCTAAAGCGGTTCCCAACAACTTGCGAAATGGCCTCCTCTAGAGAGGACAATGGAGCCTCCTCATAATAAGCACATGCACTCATACAGCTTTGAGAGCAGATGACTCCTCCGCGTACATATGCACGCATCTGTTAACTTTAATGCAAAAAATCCTGAAATTGGCAAATATTCCTCTTCGAGGACGCCCTTTTTATGCCTTAAAGCATCTTCTGTTTGAGCTTTTTCAAAAAAACTGCCCGAAAGTGTACATATGTCTTTACATTTATACACATATGCATCTTTTATTGATAAGATTAGTTACAGTTGACAGGCTATTTCCAAAAGATGTAATATCGATGGTATTAAGAACGCGGTTCTTAAATTGTTTTTGACGACTCAAGTTACTCAATGAAGGAGTTGCTCATGGCAAAAGCTTTAGATGGCCTATCTCTCGAAACCTACTGCCGCCGCCTAAATTTCGGCGAGAAAACGCGGAAGTTGCTCGACGAAATCCGTTCCTCTCCCCCCAGCCGCACACCGGAAAGTCGAAAGGGCAATGTCGTTGTCAGCTATCCGAGCCCAAAGAATCAATGCATTATCAAAGCAGAAAGCGGCAAGGGTGAATTTGCCTTCGTGCTAGAGGCGGAACATGACGACGAGGTACTTGAATTTTACGACCAGCCACCCTCATTCCCACTCGAGTATGTTGACCGGCGCAATCATGTCCAACGGCCGCTTTATACCGCGGATTATTTTGTGTTCCGTTACGACTCCGCGGGCTGGGAGGAATGTAAGCCGGCCCAGGAACTGATTCGCCAGGCGCAGCAGAAGCCCGGCCGCTTTCAACTGGATAAAGAGGGAAATTGGAGATGCCCACCGGGCGAGGCCTATGCCGCGTCGTTTGGGCTCACGTACAAGGTTCGCTCGTCGGACCAGATCAACTGGGCCGCACAGGACAACTGGCTGTACCTCGATGACTATTACCAGGACCTCGCTCGCCTGAAGATTTCCCAGGAAAACCTGAAGATTCTTTATGGCATTGTCGATGCTGCGCCCGGCATTACGCTATCCGATCTCCGCCGCGAAGCGTCTGCGCTCCCCTCAGACGTGATCAATATCGCTATTGCACGGCATGCTCTTTATGTTGATATGAATCGGTATCGACTGTCAGAGCCTGGGCGTACTCCCGTCTTCCGCAATGTCAGAGCGGCAAGGGCATACAGTCATCGCGGCAAGGAGGCAGTTGATGTGGGTATTGAGGCCCGTCCCATCTTGATTGCTCCGGGCAGCCCGGTCATATGGGATGGTATCGAGTGGCGCATCGGCAACGATGGAAAAACAGAAATTACTCTACTTCGCGAGGGCGTCGATCCATTTCCACTCGCTCGTTCTGCCTTTGAGGTACTGGTTAAAAAGGGGAAAATTCAGGGGGTCGAGCGTGAGACCCGCACGAGCATCACCCCCGAGGGGCAGGAATTGCTCGAACGCGCGCGTGCAATTGACGTGGTGACCGCCAATTTCCGCGATCGTGTGATCCATCCCGAACAGTACCACGATGACGAGCAGGTGCGCAACGCCAAAGCGCGTGCCAAGGTGCCAGACAAGACCAAACGCACCTGGCTAAGGCAGTTTCGGGACGCCGAAATCCTCTACGGCAGTGGCTACATCGGACTCATCCCCCGCTATTGCAACTGCCGCAGCGAAAGAAAACTCGACCCGAAGACGATAGAGCTCATTCACGAAGTCCTGGATACTCACTTTCTTACCACGACGCGGAAGCCAAAACGAGGAGCTTACGGAGAGTTCGTCAAATTGTGCAAAGAACGCGGCATCCCCAAAACAACCGAGCGCACATTCTATCAGGAGACGCAGCGCTACAAGTCGATCTACGATTTGACCGTCGCGCGTGAGGGTACTCGGGCCGCTTATCCGTTCAAAGATTACGTGCACTCTACCGAGCGAACCATTAGCCGCCACGGGGACTATGCCTGGGCTATGGCACACCTCGATCACATGGAGGTCAGCCTCCAGCTCTGCGACTCAAAGACGCGCAAGCCTATCGGGAAATGCTGGCTCACGCTACTCATCCTCTCGCATCCACGGCGCATTGCGGCTTACTATCTCACGTATGATCCGCCCAGCTACCGCTCCTGCATGATGGTCCTGCGCCTCTGCGTGCAGCGCTACGGCAGGCTTCCATCGGCTATCACCGTCGACGGGGGTAAAGAGTTCCGCTCCATTTACTTCGAGAAACTGCTTGCCGCGTACAGGGTGCGGAAACATCAACGCCCGGCATCGGAACCACGATTTGGGTCCCCGCTCGAGCGCCTGTTCGGGACCATGGAAACCGAGTTCATCGATCATTTGCTGGGCAATACGCAGGCGGCGAAAGAGTCTCGCCTTATCACTAAAGCCACCGATCCGCGCCGCCACGCCGTGTGGACGCTCAAGGATCTCGCTGCGCGTTTGAAGCAGTGGGCCGACGAAGAATACGACACCATCAGGCACCCGGCGCTCGGACAGAGCCCACGCGAAGCGTACGAGCAGAGTATGCAACGCGATGGTGCGCGCGCACACAAGCTCATTCCATACGATGATGTCTTCATAAAAGCAACCCTCCCGGCCCCCAAGAGGGAAGAGGTACTGGTGCAGCCTGGTCGCGGCGTGCGGATGAACTACCTTGACTACTGGTGCGAGGAGATGCGCCAGAAGGAGGTGCAAAGGACCCTGGTCAAGGTGCGCTACGACCCCTTCGACGTGAGCAAAGGCTACGCCTTTATTGAGGGGAAATGGCGCGAGTGCAGGTGCCCATTGGATGAGATGTCCGATTGCAGTGAGCGCGAACGCCAGGTACTTGCCTCGGAATTGCGGAAGCGAAACCGCGACCAGCATGGAGGGGAACGGGTCGAGATCACACAGCAACAACTGGCCGAGTTCCGCCGGGAGAATGTAGCTATAGAGGAGATACTGCGCCAGCAGCGCAACGACCGGGAGACAGCGGCGGCGTTCTCAGTGCTTGAGGGCGGACGTACAATCGGGGTACGATCAAATCCGCCTCCCCAAGCCGATCTTCCCGAAATATCCACTCCCATAGACAACAATGCGCAGGTCTCCCAGGAGGTGATGGTCGAGCAAGCCACCTCCCAGCAGGACAACGACAAACTGATTATCTTCAGGAGGGTCCGCTGATGAGTAAGCAACCACTGGATCCGCCGAATTCCGAAGAGCAGGAGGATAGGTTCGACCGTGCGCTCCTCGTGCAGCCTGCGGCGATTCGCCTGGACTATTTTGAAAAGCAGTGTACCTTTGAGCACACCTTTCTCGAGCGAGCATGTAACGCTGTTCTGCGTGAGATCTGCATGCCCGGCGAGGAGGTCGGGCTGAAGAGACTGGGGACGACCGTCCTGGTCATAGGGCCCAGCAGGGTTGGTAAGTCGACCCTTATACGTATGCTTGAAAAACGTTTGCTCGCGCGTGCGCAGGCGTACATGCTAGAAAATCCGGGGCATTTACCCTACGTAAGTATTGAAGCGGCCGGGCCACGGTCTGGTCGCTTCGATTGGATCGACTACTATGTCGCTCTGATGCGTGGGACAGGAGATCCATTCATCGATCGTATGAAAGGGCGTTGGCAGGGGCGCGATCTTCAGGCCGCGGCGTTAGAAGCCATAATTCAGCGGTGCCCTTTCGCCATCATTGTTGATGAGGCACATCAACTCGCCAAGGCCTCGGCCGAGAGCAGCTTGCAGGATCAACTCGACCATCTCAAGTACTTCGAGAATCATACCGGTGTGAGCCACGTGTTGGTAGGAACATACGATATGCGCCCCTTTCGCAAAGCCAACGCGCAACTTGCAGGCAGGAGTGTCGATGTCCATTTTCCACGCTACAACGCGACCGAAAAGGAGGAGCGAGAGATTTTCAAGAGCGTTTTGTGGTCTTTTCAGCTCCAAATGCCTGTTGAGGAAGAACCCTTGCTGTTGCAAAACCACTGGGAGTTCCTCTACGCGCGCAGCATTGGCTGTATCGGTCTCCTCAAGCTACACCTCAACCGCGCGCTTAGCATGGCGCTAGCTGAAAATGCCAGGACGGTCACAGAGGCTCACCTCCAGGCCACCGCTGCCACAGAAGACCGGGTAAAATTATGGTTAAAAACCGCGATTAATGGGGAAAATGACCTGATAGAGGAAAAGGGTGCGAATGAACGGCTCCTCGTTTTGCTGGGACTGAAGGAGAATTCCCCCCAAGTAAGTAACAGGGTCTCTGGCAGCGAGGGCGACCAGACCACCGCTCCCAAGACAGGGCAGAACCCCGGTAAGCGGAATCCGAACCGAGATCCTATTGGCCTTCAAACCGATGTAGAGGAATCAGCAGGTGGCGGAAGTAAGCGAGCAGCCGGATAGTGTATGAGACAGTTTGGATGGCGTTTGTGACACCGCGAGTGATGCATATGCCATTAGGACGCTATCCACTAAGACTTCGTGAGCATCTCGTGAATCTTCATGAAGGGCTGTTGAGACCTGCCTGTTATTCTTACTAGTGAAACCTCGCATCGACCATGTGTTGATCGTCGCTGAACAAGGTGATCTTCGGGTGGTGCCGACCAGTCGGGCGAAGTGTCATAACCGGTGTGCAAGACTATGTGAAAAGGGGAGTGCAAAATGCACGCCCCCTGAGAAGAGACAGACCATGGTAGACGAGGGCCGAACGATACATGGAACGAATGGCGCTGACATTTCAGAGGAGCAGGTCATCGAACAGCAGCTAGTTCCCTTTATGGGAGATGATCTGGCGGCGGCCCTTGCTCCCGGCGGACACATTTATATCACCCTGCCTGGCATGTGCAGTGCATTGGGTCTGAACACGCGAGGCCAACTCCAACGTATCCAACGCACCCGCACCCTTTCCAAAGGCTTACGTCGCATTCCCATCAAAACGAAAGGCGGGTTCCAGCACCTGAATTGCCTCCGTATCGACCTGGTCGCGCTCTGGCTGGCAGGCGTGCAACCCGCCAGTATTAAAGGCGAGATCCGGGCCAAGATTGAAGCCTACCAGGACGAACTGGCTCCCGTGGCGACGCAAGTCTTTCTGCGGATGATGGGGCTCCAGACAAGGGAGGTCATCCCAACTACTGATCCGCACATCCTTGCGCTGACCAACCGCGTAGACGCGCTCACCGAAATCACTGCCCTTGTTCGCGAATATGTGGAGGCGCTGCTGGAGGCTCAAGGACAGACCTCCATGCAGTTAGACCAGGCCGTTCAGCTATTGGAAGCACTCATCGACCGGCAGGAGGTGACTGAGACGCAGGTGGCGAAAATAGACGAGCGGACCCAGCGGCTCACCCCAGCTCACGGGCAGGACGTGCAAGAGATCGTACATCTCATCGCCGCAGCGATTGTGAAGCAATCGCCCACCATTACACTCCAACTCGCTCATGCTCTGGTTTACGGACGCCTCAAAAAGCGCTTCCGCGCCAGGAGTTACATCGAGATCCCGGACGAACGGTTTGACGAGGTGATGGGCTATTTACGCGGCGTACTGCGCACCTTCTCTGGTGGCGAACTGCCGGGGCAGGGAAGCCTCTTTTGACGTTTACCGTTATGATGGAAGTGGCAGCTGTTCGTCTCCT
>Ga0070733_10001663_pt1 | contig 16373 bp, 11 predicted proteins | sample Coa_R1_9_FD_66450 | JGI IMG/M metagenome (GOLD analysis project Ga0070733, IMG submission 66450) | Surface soil microbial communities from Centralia Pennsylvania, which are recovering from an underground coalmine fire - Coalmine... | ecosystem: Environmental > Terrestrial > Soil > Unclassified ... | reverse complement strand
CATGAAGACTTCCACCGACGCCAACACGCGCATGATGGTCGCGGTCATGCAGCAGCAGTTGCGGGCCGTCGGCATCGCGCTCGATATCCGGAGCTTCGAGTTCGCCACGTTCTTCTCTGACGTCACCCACGGCGCGTTTCAGATCTACGGCCTGCGCTGGATCGGCGGCAACGAGGATCCCGACATCTTCGAATACATTTTCGACTCGGCCAAGTTTCCGCCCAACGGCGCCAACCGCAGTTTCTACTCGAATCCGCGCGTGGACTCGCTCATTGATCAGGCCCGCCGCGAAACCGATCCCGCCCGCCGCAAGCCGCTCTACGCCGAAGTGCAGCGCATCCTCGCCGAGGACGTTCCCTATATCAATCTCTGGTATTTCGACAACGTCATGGTCCACACCAGCCGCGTTCGCAACCTGAAACTGAATCCCGCGGGCAACTTCGACTTCCTGCGCACCGCGGAACTGGCTCCGTAAGACTTCACCTTGTCATTCCGACGCGCGAGCGCAGCGAGCCAGGAGGAATCTGCTTCTCTTTGTCATTCCGACGCGCGAGCGAGAGCGAGACAGGAGGAATCTGCTTCCTCTTTGTCATTCCGACCCGCGAGCGCAGCGAGCCAGGAGGAACCTGCTTTTCCATTCCCGGCTCTACTCCCACACGCAAGAACGCCGCGCGCGAGCCACCCCCGTTGCACGCGTTTTTCTCTTGCGCCCCTCCGCAATCAGCGCATAATGCAATCAGAAGCGGTCTCCCGGTGAGGTTGCCCGTGAGAACTGAGCCCCATAAATTGCGCCACGGACTGTTTGCCATCATTACCGCAGCCGGCGTCTTGCTCGGCGCCCCGGCTCTCGCCCAACTGCCTGCGCCCTCGGTTCCGCCCCGCTTCACTCTCGATCTCGAAACCGCCGCGCGCCTCCGCCCGCAACTTATGGCGCACAGCGTCTCCGCGCTCGGCCGCTATCCGACGGCCGGCCGGGTCTTCTCGACTCTGCTCGCGCAGATCCCGAATCCGCCAGTGCGCCCGTTCCTCTGGACCCTCCGCATAGTGGATGACGGCCAGCTCAACGCCTACTCCTCCGCCGACGGAGCCATTTATGTCGAAGACGACCTGGCCCGCCTCGCCGGCTCGAGTCCCGGCCTGTGGGCCGCCATTCTCGCGCACGAGATCGCGCACGTCATTTCTCGTGACTGGGCGCGCCGCTACCTGTTTGAGCAGACGCTGGTCGGCGGAGCCGGATCCCCGCTCGATCTGGGCGCTCCCGGCTCTCCCGCGGCTTCCTGGACCGACTCCCGCGCCGCTTCGGCGGAGTTCGCCCAATTCTGCCGCCAGCTCGAAATTGAAGCCGACCGCTCCGCCATGATGCTGATGGCGCGCGGCGGCTACCATCCTCACTTTCTGCCCGCGCTCGATCACCTTCTGCACGCGCACCAGCCGGGGCCCGCGTCGCACTCGCCCTATGCCATGCATCCCTGCTGGGAAGATCGCGACCGCGAACTCGCACTCGCGTACGTCGAAGCCTCCAGCGCGTTCGATCGCCTCTGGCCCGCCGCCTACGCTTCGCCCGGCGGCAATCCGCCGGTGCTGGTGTTCGCCGACCCGCCCGACGTCAGAAAAACCCGCTTGCACGAATGGGAAGTCCGCGTCCCCATGCGCTGCGAAAACCTCGCCGGCGCGGTCGAAGTCGTCCTCCGCGACGATTCTTCCGAACTTCGCCAGCTCACTGGCTGCACCTCGCCGCGCACCACCATCACCTTTACGCTGGCCAGCCTGCCCGCCCGCCCGGCCTCCGGCCGCACCAACGTCTACATTCTCGACGCCGATGGCGCCGTCCTCGCCCGCGCCGACCTGCCCCGCCCGCCGCGCTAGTGCGTCAACGCGCCGACGGTCTCCACCGATTCGGAGTCATCGGGTAATAATTTTTGGAGGTCATCCCGAGAGCCCGCTCTTTGATTCGCGGGCCGAGGGACCTCCCGCATACCGTACCTTCGGCCGGAGTAGGGCCGAGAGCAGTGACGCCCCTTCTTCTCTTCTCCACTCATTGGAGGTCATCCCGAGAGCCCGCGCCTTGCTTCGCGGGCCGAGGGACCTCCCGGCAGACCTCACCCTCGGTCGGAGTAGGGCCGAGAGCAGAGACGCCCTTCTTCTCTTCTCCACTCATTGGAGGTCATCCCGAGAGCCCGCGCCTTGCTTCGCGGGCCGAGGGACCTCCCGGCAGACCTCACCTTCCGGCTTGTACTGATCCTGCCATCCCTCCGCCAGGTCGTTCCACTGCGGGTTGACCCCTTGAATCAACGCGATCTTTTTTGACCGCCGCCAACCCTTGATCTCCTTCTCACGGCGGATCGCGGCGTCGGGATAGAAAAAGCGTTCGTAGTAAATCAGCCGTGTCAGGTTGTAATCGCGGGTAAAGGCGGGGACGAGTTTGCGCTTGTGCTGCCAAACTCTGCGGCGCAGGTCGCCGGTGACGCCGGTGTAGATTGTGCCGCCCTTCGGGCAGTTCGTCATGATGTAGACAAAGAGCATTTCGGATGGATACGACTTTTTAGGTCGAGGTGTCTGTGACGGGTGAACCTCGCGCCTGTGGATAAGGGAGGTCCCTCGGCCCGCGAAGCAAAGCGCGGGCTTTCGGGATGACCTCCAAAATGGAGGCGTCACACCTGCGTGTTACCATCTCAGTTCATCTCATGCGCATTCTTTTCATCGGCGACATCTTCGGCCGCCCCGGACGCAACATCGTCAAAGAGCGCCTGCCCGGCCTCGTCCGCGATCGCTCCATTGACCTCATCATCGCCAACGGCGAGAACTCCGCCGCCGGCTTCGGCATTACGCCCGCGCTGGCCGAGGAACTCTTCGACCTCAACATTGACGTCATCACGACCGGCAATCACGTCTGGGACAAGCGCGAAATCGTGGACTACTTCCAGACCGACACCGGCAACGGCCGCGGCCCGGCGCGCCGCATCCTGCGCCCCGCCAACTATCCCGAAGACATGCCGGGATGGGGCGTCTACCAGGGATTCAAAGGCAAAGTGCCCTACGCCGTCATCAATCTGCAGGGGCGCGTCTTCATGGCCTCGAACGACGATCCCTTTCGCGTCGCCGACAAGCTGCTCAAGACCATCGAAGCCAAAGTCATCTTCGTGGACTTCCACGCCGAGGCCACGTCCGAAAAAATTTCTCTCGGCTGGCATCTCGACGGCCGCGTTACCGCCCTCGTGGGCACGCACACCCACATCCCCACGGCGGACGAACGCGTCCTCCCCAACGGCACCGCCTATATCACCGACGTCGGCATGACCGGCCCCTACGACGGCGTCATCGGCGTGAAGAAAGAGCTGGTCGTGGGCAAGTTTCTGGATGGCATGCCGGTGCGCTTCGAGCCCGCCACCGGCGACGTCCGGCTCTGTGCCGTCGTCGTCGAGTGTGATCCCCGGACCGGCAAGGCACAGTCCATCGAGCGGCTGATGCTGACCTAGCGGGCGCGCGACGCGGCAGGTCAGCCGGAAAACTCACGCAAGATGTCAGCCCTGGTCCGTTCTTAGATGGAGGTCATCCCGAGCGAAGCCGCTCTTCCGCGGAGCGAGGGATCTCCTTGTACCGAAGTGTCGCAGCGCCTTCGGCGCAGGCCCTCCCCCTGGGCAAAAACACAGAGTGGAGGTCATCCCGAGAGCCCGCGCTCTGCTTCGCGGGCCGAGGGATCTCCCGGCAAGCGGACCTCGCAGGCCTCCGGCAAACTGGCCCCGGACTGAACTAGTAAGTTAAGCCCGATGGTACGGGGTCCATCGGCGTGCAGCAGCCCTCCCCAAAGCAAGTTAAAATCAAAGTCGCACTCGAATGCCCCGCCTCGCCCACTTCGCTGCTGGAATCGTAGTCACGCTGGCCGTGTCGGCCTTCGCGGCCGACGACCCGCTTTCGCCGCCCATCACCTGCGGCAGCGCGGTTCCCGGCGGCATCAATTGCGCGGTTTCCAGGCAGGACCGCAAGGAAGCCCGCGCAGCCTACGCGCGCGGACTCAAGCTCGAAGCCGAGCATCTTCCCAAGCAGGCTTACGAGGCCTTTGACGAAGCCGCCCGCCTCGTCCCGCAGGACCCGCAGTTCCTCATCGCCCGCGAAACCGTTAAAGGACAGCTCGTCTACCAACTGGTGTCCCGGGGCAACGAACTGATGGCCTCGAATTCGCGCGCCCAGGCCGCCGCCGAATTCCGCGCTGCTCTAGTCCTCGATCCCGATAACACATTCGCCGCCCAACGCCTCGAAGACTCGGTTCGTCCCCTCGTCGAGCCCCCGGTTCCCCCGATTCACGCGCTCGCCGATGCGGTCGAAATTCACCTTCAGCCGGCAGGCGATCCCGCGAAAAGATCGAGCTTCCAGTTCCGCGGCGACGTGCGCGCGCTCTTCACCCAGATTGCCGAGACCTATGGCCTGACCGTGCAGTTTGACGACTCAGTGCAGAACCGCCAGGTGCGCTTCTTCGTGGACGACGTGGACTTCTTCACCGCCCTCAAGCTGGCCTGCCAGGTCAGCAAGTCCATGTGGGCCGCGCTCGAGGACCATCAATTTCTGGTCGCCGCCGACAATCCGGAAAATCACAAACAGTTCGACCGCATGTCGTTCCAGGCTTTCCTGCTGCCCGACCACACGGCCACGCAGGAGGTGAACGAGTACCTGCTCGCGCTGCGCAACATGTTCGACCTGAAGTTCATCACTTCCGATCTGAACGCCGACACGGTCTCGATCCGCGCCCCGCAACCCGTTCTGGTGGCCAGCGGCGAACTGCTCAACCAGATGCGCCATCCCCGGCCGCAGGTCATGCTCAACATTCGCGTCTTCGAGATCAGCCACTCGCTCACCCGAGAGATCGGCCTGCACGTTCCCAACACTTTCAACCTGTACAACATTCCCGCGGCTGCGCTCGCCGGATTGGCCGGGCAGAACATCCAGCAGCTCATCAACCAGCTCATTTCCTCCGGCGGCATCAACCAGGCCGGAAGCACTTCCCTGGCCGGGCTTCTCGCCCAGCTCACCGGCGGGCAGAACTCCATCTTCAGCCAGCCGCTTGCGACTTTCGGAGGCGGGCTCACCTTTTTCGGTCTCAGCCTCGACCAGATCGCCGCCCAGCTCTCGGTCAACGAATCCTGGTCCCGCACTTTATCCGACGTCATGCTGCGCGCCGGCAATAATGATGACGCCACTCTGCATGTCGGCGAGCGTTATCCCATCATGAACGCCAGCTACGCGCCGATTTACAATTCGCCGCAGATTTCCCAGGTCCTCGGCAATTCGTCCTACGTGCCGCCGTTCCCTTCCGTCAGCTACGAAGATCTCGGGCTGAAACTCAAGGCCAAGCCTTCCATCCACGGCGACGGCTCCATCGGCGTCGCCATCGAGATGGAGGTCCGCTCCCTCACCGGCGCCGCCAGCAATGGCGTGCCCGTAATCTCCAACAAGGAATTTAAGGGATACATCAGCGTGCCTGACGGTGAGCCGGCCTTCGTCGCCGGTCAGGTTTCGGTCAGCGATACGGTCTCGCTGAGCGGAGTCCCCGGCCTCGGCATCATCCCCGGGCTGAGTTCGGTCGTATCGGAAAACACCAAGGAAGAAGACGACGACGAGTTGCTCATCGCCATTACACCCCATGTGGTCGGCAACTTCGAGCGCTCTACCCCACCCATCTGGATCAGCCAGCACTAGCGGGCCCGCTCCTTTAACGGAGGACCGTCGCCGCCAGGGTGATGTGGGAAAATCCCGGATAAAACGCCAGCGCGGAATTGCTGATAATCGGCGAATCCGTCTAGGCGTGCGAGCGCTTCGGATGCAGCATTTCGTTCACCCGGCTGAGCAGTTCCATTCGCGGGACAGGTTTCTGCAGTACGACAGCTCCTCCGGCAATGAGTTGCTGAGCTACCGGGACTTCCGCATATCCTGAGATGTAAAGAACCTGCATTTCCGGGTGCAATGTCTGCAGCCTTGAGACCGCTAAGGGCCCACTCATCTCAGGCAGTACCACATCGCTGATGATCAGCGGGATCGCCCCCTTGTATTGATTCGCCAAATCCAAGGCGACGTCGCCTCGCCCGGCTTGCAGGACGTTGTAGCCGCTGGCGGTTAGAAATTCGCCGGTCACCTGCCGCAGGGACTGATCGTCTTCCAGCAGCAGAACCGTTTCCGAGCCTCTGGGATATTCGCTTCGCACTTCAGCGTTGGGAACCAACGCCAGTGGCTTATCTCCCACCTGTGGCAGGTAGATGTCGAAGGTTGTTCCTTCCCCGGGTGTGCTCGACACCAAAATGTAGCCGCCGCTCTGCTTCACGATCCCATAAGCTGTTGCCAGGCCCAATCCCGTCCCCCGACCCTTTTCTTTGGTAGTGAAGAAGGGCTCGAACACCCGGGTGAGCACCTCCTGGCTCATTCCCATACCCGTATCGCTCACGGCCATATGAACGTACTGCCCAGGCTTTACATAGGAATGACGCGCCACAAAGTCCGGTCCCAGCTCGGCATTATCCGTCCGGATGGTGAAAGTGCCGCCGCTTGGCATGGCATCGCGTGCGTTGGTGGCGAGGTTCAACAGGATCTGTTCGATTTGTCCGCGATCTGCACGAACCGCACCCAACCGCGCTTCCAGTTCGATCGCAATCCCAACGTCCTCGCCGATCAGGCGATGAAGAATCTTGCCGGTTTCCGTGACTACCGAGTTCAGATCCAGAATCGTCGGGTACAGCACCTGTTTTCGACTGAAAGCCAAGAGTTGACGAATCAACTGAGCGGCGCTGCTACCCGCCTTTTTGACCGCTTCCAATTGCCGCAACTGTGGGCCGGCCTGAGCTTTCTCCAGAAGCAGTTCTGCATTGCCCAGGATGACGCCCAGAAGGTTATTGAAGTCGTGCGAGATCCCCCCGGCCAGCAGTCCGACCGCCTCCATCTTCTGTGACTGCCGGTACTGCTCCTCCAAACTCCGCCGAGCCGAAATGTCTTCCACAATCACTTCATAATGGCTCACCGTTCCATCGTCGGACAGGATGGCCGCTCCGCTCATCCGCACCGGAATGGTTTTGCCGTCTTTGCGGAACCAGTCGACTTCCACCCCCTCCACGCGCTTTCCCGGCCCAGCCGACGCAATGATCGCGGCACGGTCCGCGGGATTCTCATAGATATCGCGGGGCAGACTCCGGGTGAGCAGTTCTTCTCTGGAGTCGTAGCCCAGGATCCGCACCAGGGCCGGATTGACTTCCAAAAATGTTCCGTCTGGCTTTGCCAGAAAGACGCCGTAGGTCGCGTTCTCGAAGAGTTTGCGGTATTTCTCCTCACTCTCACGACGTGATTCTTCAGACTTCTTCAGACCGGTAACATCAAGTCCTATGCCCATCATGTGGATCGAGCCATTCCGCACGACCACGCCATGCGCGTCAATCCAGCAGATAGTGCCGTTGGGCCGCACGATGCGAAACTGTTCCGCGAATTCCTGTGCTTGTCCGCCCAACACTTTCTGGAATGCGGCGCAGACCTGGTCGCGATCTTTCGGGTGCAGCCTCGCGGTTGCGTCCTCGACCCGGCCAGAAAACGTAGCGCGGGTGAATCCGAACTGGCGGTAGGTCTCGTCCGACCATTTGACCGTGTTCTCGACCAGATCCCAGTCCCACAATCCAATGCCAAGGCCGGCTTTTTGCGCCAGTTCGAGGCGCTTTTGCCACGCGTCAGCCGCTTCTTCCGCGCGCTTCCGTTTGCTGATATCGCGAAGCACGACCTCAATGGCAGGCGCGCCCTTCCAGGAAATCGGAATAGCCACGGCTTCAACGTCTACCTCGGAACCGTCACACGCAACCAGAATGGACTCCATCGGCGTCGTCGCCGTCCCAGTCGCAAAACATTCCTCCATTCGCTGCCTTATGACCGGGATGCACTCGGGCTTCAGAAACTCAGAGATATCGTGGCCGAGAAGCTGGTCTGGCGTTTCAGCGCCATGTAAACGGACCGCGAAAGGGTTGACGAAGACTATTTCGCCGACGGTGTGGACCACAATAGCGTCGGGGAGGGCTTCCACCAGCTTCCGGAATCTATGCTCGCTTTCCGCTAACTCCTCCAGCGACAAAGCGCGATCACTGGATGAGTGGTTATCAGCGGGCGGGCCCTGGACAAAGGAACTGCTCTGCATGCAGTCAGATTAGAAGCGCCTAACCGCACCCACTGTGATTCAAATCACATTTTGCCGGCTTGCAGGGTTACGCAAGGTGTGTGCCGTTCGGCGCCATACCAGGGCGCGAACGGATGCTTTCCCTAGTTCCCGCCTTTGGCGGCAAACTCCACCAGCGCCTTGTACACATCCAGCAGATCTTTGTTGAAGTTGCCGATCTGGCGCCCGTTGATGTAGAGCGTAGGCGTCCCCGTCACTCCAGCCGCTTTTCCCAGCGCCAGCGACGCGTCAACGTGCGCCTTGGTCTCCGGCTTGACGGCGCAGGCCGCGATGTCGCTGCCCTTCACGCCCGCGCCGTCGGCCAGGGCGGTGAGCTTCTCGTCGGCGTTCTCGGCCGTAATGTCGGATTGCGTCTCATACGTCTTGCTCATGAACTTCCAGAACGCGTCATTCGAAGCCCGCCCCACGCAATCGGCATAGGCTGCGCCCTTGGACGCCCAATTGTGCATCTCCAGCGGAAAATTCTGGAACACGAAATGCGCCGTCGGCTCGGCCGCCACCAGTTGTTCGATGGTCGGCTGCGCCGCCTTGCACGCCGGGCACTGCAGATCGCCGAATTCTACGATCGTGACCGCTGAATCCTTGGGCCCGCGCTCCGGTCCGCTGATGCCTTTCGCCAAGAGTTTCTTCACCGGCTCGAACGGCTTCGCGCCAAAGGGAATGATGTCGCCTACGATTGCGTGCTGTCCGTCCGGCGTGGCATAGAATCGGAACGCCTGCTGCCCCTGCGGCGTGGCCATGATCACCACCAATTCCGCCAGTCCCGCCGTGCCCGCCGGCTTGATGGAGAGAATTTTCCAGCTCAGGTCCGACTGGTAGCCAAACTGCGCTTTCAGAAATGCCTCCACCGTGTCTTCAGTCGGCAGAATTACGCCGCCCTCGGCCGCCGGCTGCTCGGCGGGCTTTGCCGCCGGCTTGGATGCGGCCTGCGCCGCGGCGAGCGCACCCATCAATAGAAGCGCACAGCTCGAACTTGCAAGAAAACGCGGAAAATTGCGCATGGCTTCCTTTCGCAAATTACTTCCTTAGTCTTGTCATCCTGAAGTCTTGTCATCCTGAGCGAGGACTCTGCTCCGGCGTGCCGGAGCAGAACCGCAGTCGAAGGACCCCGTGCCACCTTACGCCGGCATAAGCCCGTCAGGGATTTTCCACCGCGGCTCACCCGACGTTCCAGCATACTTCAAACTTCGCCTTTGGCGGCGATGGGGAACCTTCGCCCATACCCGAAGGCTTTAGAGGAAATTTTCAGTCCCGGTGCGGCCTGCTGGCGCTTGTACTCGGCCCGGTCCACCATCCGGATGACTCGCCTTACCACTTCCAGGTCGAAGCCGTGGTCGGCGGCGATGCGCTCCGCCGGATGCGAGTCCTCGACATAATCTTCCAGCACCGCATCGAGCACTTCGTAGGGCGGCAGCGAGTCGCTGTCTTTCTGATCGGGCCTCAGCTCGGCCGAAGGCGGCTTCTCGATCGTCGCCCGCGGAATCACCGCGCGCCGCGAATTCACATATTCGCTCAGCCGGTACACCAGCGTCTTGGGCACATCGGAGATCACCGCCAGCCCGCCCACCATGTCGCCGTAGAGTGTGCAGTAGCCCACGCCCAGTTCGCTCTTATTGCCGGTCGAGAGCACGATCGCGCCGAACTTGTTCGAGAGCGCCATCAGCAGCATGCCGCGGGCGCGCGACTGCAGATTTTCCTCGGTCACGTCTTCCTTGCATCCGGCGAAAACTCCCTTGAGCATCTCGCGATACGCCGCATAGGCCGGATCGATCGAAATCAGCTCGAAACGAATCCCCAGGTTCTCCGCCAGCTTCCGCGCATCGGCAACCGAACCCGGCGAGGAAAACGGTCCGGGCATGCCCACGCCGATCACATTTTCCGGGCCGATGGCTTCGGCCGCAATCACCGCGGTCAGCGCCGAATCAATCCCTCCGCTCAGTCCGATGATCGCTTTCTGAAACCCGCACTTGCGCATGTAGTCGCGCGTGCCCAGCACCAGCGCGGCAAAGACGGTGGCCTCTTCGCCGGCAATCTGTTCGTGCATCTCGCCCGTGAGCGTGTTCGAATCGAAGTAGATCAGATCCTCCTCGAACGACTTGCCCTGCGCGATGACTTCGCCCTCGCGGTTCAGCACCACGCTCGATCCGTCAAACACCAGGCTGTCATTGCCGCCGACCTGGTTGACCATCGCCACCGGAACTTTGTTGTGCCGCGCCATCGCTCCCAGCATTTCCCGGCGCAGCGCGCGCTTGCCGATCCAGAACGGCGATGCGGAAATATTCAGCACGAAATTTCCTCCGGCCTCGACCAGTTTTTCGACCGGATCCACCGTGTAGAGCCGCCGCCGCCAGAACTCCTTGTCGTTCCAGGCGTCTTCGCAAATGGTCAATGCCATCTGCTTGCCGCAGAAAGGAAATACTTCCTGCTTGCGCGCGGCGGCAAAATTGCGCATCTCATCGAATACGTCGTAGGTCGGCAGCAGCATCTTCGACTGGATCATCTCGACCTGGCCGTCGCGCAGCCACGCCGCCGAATTCATCACTGCCTTGCCCGTCTCCGACTCGGCCGGCGTCACCAGCCCGCAGATCACGGCGATGCCGCGCGTCTCGGCCGCGATCTTCTCTACCGTCTGCCGGTTGCGCGCCACAAACGACGGCCGCTCCACCCAGTCGCGCGGCGGGTAGCCGCACACCGAAAGCTCGGGAAAAAGAATCAGTCCCGCGCCCGCGCTCTGCGCCCGGCGAGCGAATTCCACAATCTTGGCGGCGTTGCCCGCAAAATCCCCGACCGTCGGATTGATCTGTCCCAGTGCGATCTTCACGCTTCTAGTGTAAGGCATCGCCTTGTCATTCCTGTGGAGCGGGCACTCTTGCCCGCTGATCCCGCCCAGCAACGCTCATGTAGGGACAGCCGCCCTCGGCTGTCCGGCCGAGCGCAGCTCGGCAAAAGCGTAGGGGCGGACGCATTCGTCCGCCCAAGACCCGCGGCAGCACTTTGTCATTCCGACGCGCGAGCGCAGCGAGCCAGGAGGAATAGCTTTTCCCCCGCCAAAAACTGATACATTAGCCTGTTTCCCGAACCGCCGCGAAAAAACGTGAGGAGTTCCATGATCTCCCGGATCCAACTCGCACTCATCACTTCTCTTCTCAGCCCGGCCTTCGCCCAATCCACACCGCCGCCGCGTCCCTGGATGAATCCCCAGCTTTCGCCCGACGAGCGCGCCACGCTGGTCGTGAAAGAAATGACGCTTGACGAAAAACTCTCGCTCCTGCACGGCACCGGCATGGAGCCGGGCCTGGGCCCGATCAGCCCGCTTCACGTCTATTCGAACGGCGGCGCAGGCTACTCCGCCGGCGTGCCGCGCCTCGGCATCCCCGGCATCCAGATGTCGGACGCCGCCTACGGCGTGCGCATGAGCGGCGAGAACGGCCGCTACTCGACCGCGCTGCCCTCCGATGTTGGCGCTGCCGCCAGCTGGGATCTAGACGCCGCCTACGAATATGGCGCGCTCATCGGACGCGAGCTCCGCGACCAGGGCTACAACATGTCGCTCGGCGGAGGCGTCAACCTCACGCGCGAGCCCCGCAACGGCCGCACCTTTGAATATCTCGGCGAAGATCCCGTGCTGGCCGGCAAGCTGCTTGGCGCGGTTATGCGCGGAGAGCAGGCCCAGCACGTCATCGGCGACATCAAGCACTATGCTCTCAACGATCAGGAAAGCGGACGCAACTCGGTCAACGTCAATATTGACCGCCGCTCCGCCCGCGAAAGCGACCTGCTGGCCTTTGAAATCGGCATCGCGGAGGCTCACCCCGGCGCGGTGATGTGCTCCTACAACCGCATCAACGGCGACTACGCCTGCGAAAACAAATATTTGCTCACCGACGTGCTCAAAAAAGATTGGGGATTCAAGGGCTTCGTCATCTCCGACTGGGGCGCGGCGCACTCGCTGCTCAAAGCTTCGGCCGCCGGACTCGATCATGAAGAACCCGGCGAGATTTTCTTCGGGGAGGAAATCAAGAAAGCCCTCGACGCCGGCCAGCTCACCATGGCCGACGTGGACGACCACATCCATCGCGTCCTCTACGCCATGTTCTCGACCGGCGTGATTGACGATCCTCCCGTGCGCAGCGTCCCTGACGTGATGGGCGGACTCGAAATCGCGCAGCGCACCGAGGAGCAGAGCGCAGTGCTGCTCAAGAACGATCCCGTGAAAGGCTCTCGCTCGATCAGCGGACATGATCCCGCGGAGCGCCCGGCATTGCCGCTCGATGCCGCGTCCCTGCACAGCATCGCCGTGATCGGTCCGCACGCCGATGTCGGCATGATTTCCGGCGGCGGCTCGGCGCAGGTGGATCCTCCGGGCGGCAACGCCATCATGCCTCCCGGCAAAGGCCAGACCCATTGGCAGGATCACGTCTGGTTCCCGACCTCGCCACTGCGCACGATTCGCGCCAAGGCTCCCGGAGCCAGCGTGCAGTTCAATTCCGGCGACGACCCATCCGCCGCCGCGGCGCTCGCGAAATCTTGCGATGTCGCCATCGTCTTCGCTTATCAGTGGGAAGGCGAAGACCTCGACCTGCCCAATCTTTCTCTGCCCGACAATCAGGACGAGCTGATCGCCCGCGTCGCCTCCGCCAATCCGCGCACCATCGTCGTGCTCGAAACCGGAACCGCCGTCACCATGCCGTGGGCCGATCAGGTCGCTGCGATCCTCGAAGCCTGGTATGGCGGCAGCCGCGGCGCCGAAGCCGTCGCCAATATCCTTTTCGGTGACGTCAATCCTTCGGCCAAGTTGCCCATGACGTTTCCGCGCGCAGCGAAGCCGACCTGCCGCACCCGACCATCGTCAAGCCGCCGAAAGAATCGCTCGTGGATCCGAACGGCCCGGTCGCGTGGCAGCAGATCGCCAAAGGCCTGTCGCCGTTCCAGATCTCTTACAACGAAGGCGTGAAGGTCGGCTACAAATGGTATGACGCGGAAAACAAGCCCGTGCTCTTCCCCTTCGGCTTCGGACTCTCGTACACGACGTATTCGTATTCGCATCTGAAAGTCGAGGCCGGCAAAAGCCCCCACGTGAGCTTCACCGTCACCAACACGGGCAAGCGCGCGGGCGCGGAAATTGCCGAAGTCTACGCATCTCTTCCCGCCGCAGCCGCAGAGCCGCCGAAGCGTCTGGTCGCATTCAGCAAGCTCAAGCTCGCTCCCGGCGAGAGCAAGGAAGTTTCCCTGGAAGTGAATCCAAAATATCTTTCCATCTTCAACCTGGATCAGAACGGATGGCAGTTGCTCGCGGGCGACTATACCTTCATGGTCGGAGGCTCATCGCAGAATCTGCCGCTGAAGCAGACGGTGAGCCTGAAGTGAGCCGGGGCGTCAGAGAATGTCGTCATCGAGCGAAGCGACAAAGTGAATTCCGGGGACGAACTTCCCCATCAATCGCTTGTCGTTGGTGATGAAGAGATCCGTGCCCGCCGCGGCCGCCGAGGCCAGGTGAATCGCATCCGCGGGGGCAACCCCCAGCGCGCCTCTGATCCGCGCGTAATGATCCGCGGTCTCAAGGGTAAAAGGAACCACTTCAGACACCACTCTCTCCAGCTGTTGCCGGGTCTCCTTGGCGCGATCCGCCGCGCCTTTTCGGTAAACCCCGGTCAGCACCTCGCCAAAAGTGAAGGCGCCGGTGAGCAATTGATCCTGTCGTTCCCGCATTCGGAAAAAAATCGCCTGCACCCGCTTCGCATACTTTGGATTGTCTTCCAGCCAATAGATGAAAAGCATGGTGTCCCAATAGATGCGGCTCACTTGCCGCTCTCCGGGCCGTAGAAATTGCTGCGCTCCGCTCGCAGGTAGGCTTCGCCTCCGCCCAACTCGGCGAAAATGTCCTTCAAGGAGCCGCGCAGCCGGCCCCAGGGATCCTCGGCTGGCGAGGACGCCGCTTCATCGTCGACGAACTCGTAGGTGAAGGTGACCGTCGTGCTTTGTCCGGATTTCGGGCCTGCCGCTTCGACCAGTTGCAGATGATTGTCTTCGAGAAACTGATGAGTCTTCAAGGCGCTGCAAACCGCGGGCGCGCGGCCGTTCAATCCCAATGCGCGGACTACGTCCCCGGCGCGAATTGAGAAGCGCCGCTCGCCGCGCCTTCGGGCGGGAACCACATAATGCTCTCTTCCGTGAAGCCGAATCCGGTCAGCGTGGCTCATCGTTTACCGCCGTTTACGCACATATAGCATAGCATAGAAGGCATAGCATAGCATTACGGCGATTGTCCTACGACCGCGCGGGCGGCCCTGAATTCTACGAGGGGTTGCGGCGTCATCCCGACAGCCCGCCCTTTTCTTCGCGGGCCGAGGGACCTCCCACCCGACGGACCCCACGCGTGAGCCAAACCCCCGCCTCGAGGTTTCCGGGTTAGTATCCCGCTATCACCGCATGTTTCGCCGCCGGTACCGGCGCGTCGCCTTTCTGATCCCGCCACAAGACTTCGTTCAACTCGGCGGCGCTGGCCGCATCGGGACGCGAGAAGTCCATCTGCAATGATGCTTTTGCTCCCGGCGCCTGCGGCTGGTTGATCTCATACAGCATTCCGCTCTTCAGATTGCGGTCGTCGGCCATGTAGGGCGGTTGGTCGCCCGCGCCGGAAAACATCTTCGTCATCACCGGCGCATAGGCGTCATTCTGGTTCATCGGCGGCAGGCCGATCAGCGTTTCCATGGTGTGAATCATATTCACGGTGGTGTAGAAGCCATGCTCCACGTGCGGCTGCGCAGAGGACCCGGGCGAGTACTTGCTGATGACCAGCGCAATCGAGCGATGCGCATCCACGTGATCGCCGCCGTCCTGGGCGTCGTCTTCGACCACGAAGATCGCGGTGTCATCCCAATACGGACTGTGCGAGACCGCCTCCACCACGCGGCCGAGCGCGAGGTCGTTGTCGGCCACGTTCGCCGCCGGGCGGGCGTGTCCGGGACGCGTTCCGCCGGTGTGATCGTTCGGCAGATACAGCAGGCTGAACGCCGGCAGCTGCAATTCCGGTCCGGCGTGTTCCTGGCGCGCGCGCACAAACGCGTCAAACTCGTTCAGGAACTCGTCCGCGCGCAGCTGGTCGGGATAGTCCGGGTTGAAGTCCGGATAGAGCGGATCAAAGTGTTCGCGCAGCGCCGCCTTCGAGGGTCGCACGCCGTCAAACAGCGGCACCGGCCACGGCCACGGACTCTTTCCGCCGTGCGGACTGCCCACGTTCGCCGCCAGCTCGCCGCCTTTCTGCACTTCCTTCCTCGAACAGGCCTGTTCCACTCCCGGCGGTGTGGTCGCGCTGGCGTCGGCGTGGAATCCGTTGCACCAGTTCGCGTAAAGGAACTCGCCGTAAAAACGGTAGCTGAAGTGATGGCTCGCCAGATCGTCCCACAGGAAGCCGGTTCCGGGATCGTCCACGTCCGGAATGTTGTGCTCGAGCGGAAACTCGTCGCCCACCTGACCCATGAAGTCGTAGGTGCGTTCCTTGCCGCGGTAAGCCAGCTGCCACGTCTTCTCGTTGTAGTCGGAATTAATCGCCGCGGTGGACCACACGTGGCCGTCGCCGGAAACTTCGCCGCTGTCGTAAAAATTGTCGAGCACGCCGAACTGCCGCGCCAGCGCATGCTCGTTAGGCGTGATGTCGGCGCCATACATGACGAGCGAAGGATCGCCATCGCCCACGCCGAGATCGCCGAGAATCTGATCGAAGGTGCGGTTCTCCTTGATCACGTAGATCACGTGCTTGATCGGATTCTTTCCGCCGGCGAAGACAATCGTGCCCGGATCGTCATGAGCGGCATCGGAGTGAAACCGGTTGGCGGTTTCGACCTGATCGGTGAATTGTGGAAGTTTCTTGAGCGTGTCGGGAATATTCAGTCGCGCTACCGATCCATGCAGCAGCGTGGCGATGTATTCGTGCCGGTGCTTCTTCACTTCGAAATCAGTTTTACCGTAACCCGGGTTAGCGCGCGTTCCTTCGCCTTTCGCCGTGGCGATGAGCAAGTCGTCCCCGACCACTGCGAGCGCGGAAGGATACCAGTCGGTAGGGATGAAGCCGAGAGGTGCTAACGCGCGATCACTGGGCATTACGGCGGCCGTATGTTCGGCATCGAAGACGGCGACCGCGTTGATCGTCGCGTTCCCCACAAACAGGCGGGTTCCATCTGAC
>Ga0070733_10001662_pt1 | contig 16375 bp, 14 predicted proteins | sample Coa_R1_9_FD_66450 | JGI IMG/M metagenome (GOLD analysis project Ga0070733, IMG submission 66450) | Surface soil microbial communities from Centralia Pennsylvania, which are recovering from an underground coalmine fire - Coalmine... | ecosystem: Environmental > Terrestrial > Soil > Unclassified ... | reverse complement strand
CATCGCGACCGCCTTCGCCGAGGGCCGCGAGCGCAACCGCGCGCTCGGCGTGTGGGGCGCGATCGGCGGCATCGGCGCCTCGGCCGGCGTCCTCCTCGGCGGCCTTCTGACGCAGGCGCTCGGCTGGCCGTCGATCTTTCTCCTCAACCTCCCGGTCGGCGCGGTCGTGCTGCTGCTCGGGCCGGCGCTGATCCCCTCCGGCCGAACCACCACGACGACGCGCAACTTCGACGCGCTCGGCGCGGTCCTCGTGACCGGCGGCCTGATGCTGATCGTCTACGGGATCGTCAGCACCGGCACCCGCGGCTGGGGCTCCGGCGGCGTGCTGTGGCCGATCGCCGGCGGCATCGCGACGCTGCTCGCGTTCGTCGCCGTGGAGAGCCGCTTTGCGGCGGCTCCGCTGATGCCGCTGCGCCTGTTTCGCCTGCGGCAGCTGCGCGCCGCGAACCTCGTCGTCTTCCTGCTCGGCAGCGCGACCTTTGCGATGTGGTTCACGCTCTCGCTCTACCTCCAGCAGGTCCGCCACTTCGACGCGCTCGCGACCGGCTTCGCGTTCCTGCCGATGACGGTCGGGATCGTCGTGGCGTCGATGCTCGTGCCGCAGCTCGTCTGGCGTGCGGGCGTGCGCACGGTCGTCGCCGCCGGAATGCTGATGGCGGTGCTCGGACTGGTCCTTCTGCACTGGGTGGGACCCGACTCGAACTACTTCGCGACGGTGCTGCCCGGCGGGATGCTCGCGGCAGTCGGGATGGGCCTCGCCGTGGTCCCCTCGACGATTGCCGCGGTCGCAGGCGTTCCGAGCGCCGAGAGCGGCCTCGCTTCGGGGCTGATCAACACCTCGCGCCTGATTGGCGGAGCACTCGGACTTGCGGTGCTCAGCACGCTCGTCGACGCGCGGACGAGCGCCAAGCTCGCCGCCGGCGTCGCGCCGGCCCAGGCTGCCACCGACGGCTACCAGATCGCTTTCCTGGCGGGCGCGGCCCTGTGCCTCGCCGGGGCGCTCTGCGCCGCGACGCTCCTTCGCAATGGGCGGACGATTCCGGCGCCCGCGGCCGTGCAGCCGCTGGACGAGGCGCTGGCCGCCGAGCGGGTAGCGGCCTGAGCGCCTGCGGCCGGTCGCTATTCTGCAGCCCGTGAAAAGAATTCTCCCAATCATCCTCACGATCCTTGTCGCGGGACTGACCGCGGCTGCCGTTGCCCTCGCCTCGCCGGCTATCAAGGTCGGCACGCTGTTCACGGGCACCACGGCACACAAGCGCTACTCGCTCAGCGTCAGCGCAAGGTGCTCGGTGAAGAAGTGCCCGACGGCGGCCAACGAGGTGCTTATCACGGTGACGGCCGGCTCGCGCACCAACAAAAGCGCCCCGTGCCTGTTCGCCGGCTACAGCCTCGGGCTGGAAAAGATCTCGTCCGGCAAGTTCTCGGGCAAGCAGAGCTTCATCGAACCCAACGGCCCGGCGGTCAGCTTCTCGGTGAACGGCAAGTTCAGCGCGGCAACCAAGGTGACCGGCACCGTCGTTGGCTCGAAGTCCTGCGGCGGAACGGACACGTTCAGCCTAACCGGCAAGGTCCTGGTAGCCCCCTCCGGGGCGACGGGCTAAGCCCGCGCGCCGGCGCGGCCCATTTTTGCCGGGCGCCGGCACAAAGGGCGTGGTGGGATGAAACTTTTGTCCGCTATTTGCGGGAATCGCGCGGGCTGTTCCAGCCGACCTGACGATGCGGTATCAATGGCCCGTTGCATGCGCGGGAGTCGCGAAACTCCCGCAAAATGGGCGGTTTTCCGGCAAAGCCAGGCCCGGCTGGCGGGCTGGCCGGTGTTATGTATCCCTGGTAGCGTGGCCGCCGTCATGCCGACCTCGCTCCGCCGGATGCTGTGCGTCGCCGTCGTGATCTACGCCGCCGCCGCGACGTCCTCCGCCCTCGCAGCGGCACCCAATCCGGCTCAGAACATGCCGATCTCGGAGCCCGCGAGCTGCTCCGCGCCGACCTCCGCAGCCTGTGAGAACGCGATCATCGCCGACCTCAATAGCGCTCACGCGGCGATGGGACTGAGCGCCTACGCGCTTCCGAGCGACTTCGACACGCTCAGCGGTGACGAGCAGATCTTCATCCTCTCCAACCTCGACCGCACGGCCTACGGGCTGATGCCCGCGAGCGGCCTGAGCCCCCAGCTTGACAGCGCCGCCGCGGCAGGCGTCGCCGACGACGCGGACCCGAATCCGACGGCCGAGATCCCGGCGAACATCGGCAACTACAGCTGGGCTGCCAATTGGGCGGGCGGCTACCCCAACGCTCCGTATGCCTATTACGACTGGATGTACAACGACGGCCTTGGGAGCCCCAACATCGACTGCACTTCGCAGAACCCAACGGGCTGCTGGGGCCACCGCCAGGACGTCCTGGCGTTCCCCGACCCCGGCCAGATCGTGATGGGCGCAGCGACGGGCACCGACTCCTCCGGCCTGCCGAGCTACGCGATGACGATCGTCTGGACCGAGACCACGAGCTCCTGGACGACGCTCGATTACACCTGGGCGCAGGCGCTCGCCGGAGGCAGCGGCGGCGGCGGGAGCTCGGGCGGCGGTGGGACCGGGGGCGGCACGGGTGGTGGCGGCGGCTCTGGTGGCGGTGGTAGTTCGGGCGGTGGCGGCACGGGTTCCGGCGGCAACCCGACGACTCCGCCAAGCGGCGGTAGCACCGGCTCGGGCCAGGCCGGCTCAGCTCCGCCGGCCGGCTCGACAACCCCGCCCGCGTCCTCCCAGAGCGAGCCGACGGCGACCGTCCTTTCGCCCAGCGACCCGACGGCGATCATCGCGCAGGCCGTCAAGCGCTCCCATCGAATCCGCTTCGTACTCGGCGCCTTCGGCCAGGCGTCTGGCTATGAGTGCGCCCTCGTGCGCCACGGTCGCGCCGCGACATCGACTCCGGTCTTCCGAGCCTGCGGCTCGGTGCGCATCTACAGCAATCTGCCGGCCGGCCGCTACACCTTCCTGGTGCGCGCCGTGGGCAGCGACGGCGGCGCCGGCGCGACCGAGCGCGAGTCGTTCACGATCCACGCCTGAAGTAGTCGCGCGCCGCGTCGGCCAGCCCGCGCGCGAGCGTCTGCTGGCCGCGAGCGCTGGCGGCGATCGAGGCCTCGGCGGGGTTTGTGATGAAGAGCGGCTCGATCAGCGCGCCCGGCATCAGCGTCGGATCCGAGAAGTAACCGCGCTTGGCCGGCCCGAGCAACAGCAGATGCCCGTAGGCGCGATCGGCCGCGGTCACCGAGGAGCCGTAGCCGACGTCGTCATGCACGCCGTCGTCGGGAACCGCGTAACCGCCGGCGCGAAGGCGCGCGAGCACGTCGCGCTGGACCAGCAGCGAGAGCCGGCGGCTCGAGAGCCAGAACGGCCGCGTCGAGTCGTAAAGAGTCAGCGACCCGCCGCTCGACGAGAACGAGCTCGCGTTGAAGTAGACGCCGATCAGGATCGCGGCGTGGACGCGGTTGGCGCAGACGTCGCGCGCGATCAGATCGCGGTGAACGCCCTCGCCACTGAAGAGGCCCCCGACCAGGTCGCCCGGAGCGGGCTTGGCGACCGCACCCCCGGTCGTGCGTGAGACGACGACCCGAAAACCAGCGGCGCGAAGCAGCGGCACGGCGTCGAGCGCGACCCGCAGCGTCTCGTCGGCCTCGTGGACCGGCCGGCCGGTGAGCGTGACTCCGACCGCGCCGGGGTCGGGCCCGCCGTGGCCGGCGTCGATGAAGACCGTCAGATGGCGCGCCGGTATGTGCGCCGCGAACGCGACGCAGGAGCCGCGCGCGAAGCGCGAGGGACCGATCGCCTGTCCCCCGGAGGCCGCGGTCAGCGCGACGATCGCGATCATCGCGGCCGCGGCGGCGAGCGGGCGCCGGCGCGCGGGCATCTCCGAAAGCTACCCGAGCGCCGGCACAAGGCGGCCCGATGCGGCGACCTTGGCGATGTAGGCGCTGAACGCGTTCGCGCCGAACCCTGTTCTGAAGCGGACCGTCGCGACGCGCAGCATCCGCGGAACGGATTGCGTCCCGTCGGCTATGTAGACGAACCAGGAGAAGCGCTTGTGGAGGAGCTCGTAGTGAGCGCCGAGGCGCTTGAGCGCGCCGTTTGAAAGCGGCAGGTCGCCGTGGCGGACGAGGCCGTAGCGAATCGCGGGCTCCATCGGCTGGGTCGAGATGTTCTGGCCGCCGAGGCGCAAACGCAGCGTGACGCCGCCCGGGACGGCTCTGTCGAGCGCGCTGACGAGCTGGGCGATCGGCCGGTACTGGCGAATGTGGGAGTCGGGAGCCTCGGTCGAGGCGACCGCGCCGGCGGTGGCGGCGACGCCGCCGAGACAGACGAGCGATGCCGCCACGACCAGGCCGCGGCGCAGCCGTGCGGCCGCGGCGACGCGCCCCGTTTTCTCACGCGCCAACCGCGTGCGCAGCGCGAGCCACAGCGCCCAGGCGATCACCAGATACGCCCACATCCCAAGGATCGAGCCCCACCAGGCCGTGTAGCCGACGGTCGCGGCGAGCACGGTCGTGTTCGGCGTCGCCGCGACGTCGACAGCGAGCGCGGTTGCCAGCACGATCGCCAGCGCGGCTGCGCTCGCGAGGTCGCGTCTACGGCGCGCGAGCGCGATCGCACCGATCAGGCCAAGGATCGCGAGGATCGCGATCGCCGTGTCCGTTTGTGCGCTCGAGGGCGTCTGGCGCACGTCGATCTTGCGGTTCCATTCGCTGTGCGGCTGATAGAGCCACCACGGCGTGAGCCCGACGGCGCGCACCAGGGCGTGCCAGCCGATGTCGGCGCCGAGCCTGGCCTGCTTGGTGCTCGCCGTCTCCAGGACGAGCGTCAGGTTGCCAGGGCTGTGCTCGATCTCATCGAGGAGCGGCGGCGCCCAGCAGATCGGGACGACCGCAACCGCGGCGAGCACCCAGCGGCGGAGCCCGCGCTGGCGCCGCAGCGGATTGCGCAGCCCGGCGGCGAAGCCGAGCGCGGCGACGAACAGCATGCCGATCGCCGGGAGGATGTAGGTCAGGTGCGTCTGTGTCACGAAGCTCGCGACAAGCGCGGTGGCCGGTAGCAGCCGGTGCTCGCCGCAGGCCACCGACCAGCACAGGAAGATCAACAGCAGGGACGGGAACAGCCCGGCGGCGGGGTTCCAGACGTCGTGGAAGCTCTCCGAGGGAAGCGACTGGCACATCAGCGCGATCGCGATCGCCGCGGCGAACATCAGCACGAGGCCGCCGCGGCGGCGCGCAAGCGCGACCGAGGCGACGATCGCCAGCGTGTTGACGATCCCCATCCAGACGGCGATGCTCGACACGCTTCCGAAGCGCGCGGGAATCGCGAGCAACCAGTAGAGCAGCGGGCCGGGGCTGTGGACGATCTGGCCGGTCACGAAGCCCGACTCGGAGTACTGGCCGACCAGCGGCGAATGCGACGTCAGCACGTCGAAGGCTCGCGTGACGATGATCCCGTCGTCGCCCGCGGGTTGCCAGCCGATCACCGCGGCATGGATGGCCGAGACGAGAACGGGGATCGATGCGGCGAGGCCCGCGGCGATCTCGGGGGCCCGCCTGGATAGCCAGCGAGCGGCCCGACCGAGCCACACGCCGGCGACGAAGATCGCGATCCCCGCCCAGGCGCGCGGTGCGCGATTGCGGCGCCGATCAAGCGCGATGCTCACTGCGCGCCCAGTCTCGCGGATGCGCGAGCGAGGGCGCAAATAGACTCAGTCCGTGTCGAAGTTCTGCCGTCACGGCACCCTCGCCGAGCGCTGTCCGATCTGCCGCGTCGCCGTCGAGGAAGCGGCCCGCGCGCCTTCACCTGCACGGCGCGGGCGTCTCGTCAGCCCGCCGCGCGGCGAGCGAAGTTCGTCACGGGGAATGACCGTGCGCCGTGAGGCGCGCACCACCGATGACGGCTACCGCTCGCAGCTCGCGCCCGGCCTTCGCTCGAGCGAGGACGCCGAGCGGCTGGCGCAGGAGATCGCCTTCGCCGCGACACGCCTTGGTGTGCTCGTAACCGCGCCGCCCGGGCTCTACGCCGAGGTCGCCGGCCTCGAGGACCTCGAACAGGCGACCTGGCTGGCCTTCCTGGTCGCGCTGATCGGACCCCGCGACGACGGCGACCCGTTTGTCGAGATCGAGCGCATTCGCGTCCCCTGGGGTCACCCGATCGACCTCGCCGGCGCACAGGCCGGCCCGCGCGGCTCCCTCGACGGCGCCCGCGTCGGCGAGACGCTCGGCGCCTACGGCCGCTTCGCCGAGCGGTCCGGCGACCAGCGCTCGGCCTTCACCGGCGATCCGAGCTGGAACCCCCAGCAGCGCTTCGAGCGCATCCACGAACGCCTCGCGCTGCCGGGCTTCCACCGCCGCGCCCGCTACGACATGCTCGTCGCGCTCGGGCGCCTCGGCCGCTATGAGCTGAGCGCGCCGTCGCTGCTTCTGACTGAGGACGATGCGGTGATGGCCGCCGCCAAGCGCGTCTTCGGCATCGGCGACCGGATGACGATCGAGCGCCGCTCGCGCGATCTCGCCGGCCAGGCCGGGACGCCGATCGAGGCTCTCGACCTGGCGCTTGAGAACTGGGCCCGCGCCGAGCGCGTCACCCAGGGATTCCCCGACCTTGAGCCAGGCGACGCCGAACTCGCCCAGGCCCAGGCAGCGCTCGGACTCTGACTAGTCGAGGACGGCGCGCTCGCCGAGGTGCGTCCCGACCTTGCGCTTGACGCGCTGCAGCGCGTTGTCGACGGTCTTGGTGTCGCAGTCGAGGCGTCCCGCGATCTCGTCGTAAGAGCGCCCGTCGAGGTAGAGCGCGAGCACGCTGGACTCGAGCTGCGAGAGGCTCGTCGAGAGACAGCCGACGAGCGAGCGGAGCTCCTCGGAGGAGATCGCCTGCTTGGCGGGATCGTTGACCGTCGGGCTCGCGATCAGCTCCTCGAGCGTCGGAGCCTCATCGTCGCCCGCCGCGCCGGCGGGCGACGAGAACGAGACGTACTGGTTCAGGGGGGTGTGCTTGTTGCGCGTTGCCGTCTTAACGGCGGTGATGATCTGGCGGGTGATGCAGAGCTCGGCGAAGTTGCGGAAGCTCGACTCCCGGTCGGTCCGGTAGTCGCGGATCGCCTTGTAGAGCCCGATCATCCCTTCCTGGATCAGGTCCTCGCTGTCGCCGCCGGCGAGGAAGTAGGAATTCGCCTTGAGCCGGACGAAGCCCTTGTAACGGGTCATCAGCCGCTGGTAGGCCGTCGGATCACCCGTCTTCGCGAGAGCGATCAGAAACCCGTCATCAACCTGAGGTTGAGAGTGAGACTGCCTGGAGACTTGTGCCACGAGCCGGTCCTTTTTCGTGCCTGGGTAGGCAGGATTGCTCAGTGGCGCACTCCTCCCCTGGCGCCGACTGCGGATATGCAGCTAAGACCTTAACCTAAGGTTTAGCCTTGATTTCGCGGAAGAGTAACCGCAGTTATGGAGCCCTGTCAAGTGCCTCGCGCCGCTGCAACACCGTGTACAGGATCGCGGCGGCCGCGGCGCTCACGTTGAGCGACTCGATTCGACCGTGCAGCGGCAGCGCAATCAACGCGTCGCAGGTGGCGGCGACCCGGCGGCGAAGCCCTCGCCCTTCGGCGCCGAACACGACGACCACGCCGCCCCGGTAGTCCGGCGAGGCGTAGTCGAGCGCGCTCTCGACCGCCGCTGCCCCGTAGGACCAGCAGCCGACTTCGCGCGCTGAGAGCAGGAACGCCGACAGGTTGGCCACGCGCGCGATCCGCAGATGCTCGACGGCGCCCGCCGAGGCGCGGCAGACGGCCGCCGTCACCTCGCTCGCGCGGCGCTCGCAGATGACGACCCCGCTCGCGCCAGCGCACTCGGCGGTGCGGCAGATCGCGCCGAGATTCTGTGGGTCCTGAACCTCGTCGAGCGCGACGATCAGCGGATCGGCCCCCGCAAGGATCTCGCCCGCCGAGACGTAGGGATAGCCGGCGACCTCGACACACACTCCCTGGTGCTCACTCGAGCCGCAGGCTCGCTCGACCTCCTCGGCGGTTGCCACGCGGACGCTGTGGCCGCCAAGCCACGGCTCGCCCGCGAGCGTTCGCACGGCGAGGATCTCGCCGGCGCTCGTTGACCGGTGCCCACGCAGAGCCTCGCGCACGGCGTTTCGGCCGTAGACGATCACGGCAGCGGCGTCAGCTCGAACCCGTCGGCGGTGTCGCGAACCGACCAGCCGAGCGCCTCGATCCGCCCGCGCAGCTCATCGGCGCGAGCGAAGTCGCGCGCCGCACGGGCCTCCTGGCGGGCGGCGGCGAGGGCGACTACCTCGGCGGGGGCATCGGCCTGCGCGAACAGGTTCTCGAGCGCCAGCACGGCGAGCATCTCCCGCAGGTCGGCGTCGCCGACCTCGTCGTCGTGGCGGTTTGCGGCGCGAATCCATTCCCACATCGCGGCGAGTCCGGCCGGCGTGTTGAAGTCCTCGGCGAGCGCCTCGAAGAAGCGGTCGCGCAGCGGGCGCAGCACCGCAGGCGAGGGGCCGTTCACGCAGCGCCGCGCGACCTCGCGGATCCGCTGGATCCCGGCGACCGCGGCGGCGAGCGGATCCTCGCCGTAGGCGATCGGCTGGCGGTAGTGCGCCGAGGCGAAGTAGAGGATTACGGCGTCTCGGCCGTAACGGTCGAGCACCTCGTGAAGCGGCTCGATGTTGCCGAGCGACTTCGACATCTTCTCGCCGTCGCTGCTGGCGAGCATGCCGTTGTGAAGCCAGAACCGGGCGAGCTCGCGGCCGCGCGCGCTGCGCGTCTGCGCGGCCTCGTTCTCGTGGTGGGGGAAGAGAAGGTCGAGACCGCCGCCGTGGATGTCGAATCCCGCGCCGAGCAGGCCCTCCGACATCGCCGAGCACTCGATGTGCCAGCCCGGGCGGCCACGACCCCAGGGCGCGTCCCAGGTTGTGTCCTCGCTTGACTTGTGGGCCTTCCAGAGGGCGAAATCGAGCGGATCCTCCTTGCGGTCGGCGCCGTCGACGCCCTCCCCCTGGTCCATCTCATCGACGTCGCGGCGCGAGAGCGAGCCGTAGCCCTCGTCGCGACGCACGCGGAAGTAGACGTCGCCGTCGACCGCGTAGGCGTGGTCTGAGTCGATCAGCGTCTGGATCTCGGCGGCGATCGCCTCGATCCAATCGCTCGCGAGCGGCTCATCGTCGGGACGCCCGAGCTCGAGGCGCTCGGTGTCGGCCCGGTAGGCGCCGGTCATCGCCGCGGCGAGCTCCGCGCTCGAGCCGCCTCGCGCCGCGGCGTAGATCTTGTCGTTGACGTCGGTCACGTTGCAGACGTAGTGGACCGCGAAGCCCTCGTGCTCGAGAAAGCGCTTGAGCAGCGCGAAGACCACGAACGGCCGCGCGTTGCCGATGTGGATGCGCGCGTAGACGGTCGGCCCGCAGACATACATCGCCACGCGGCCGGGCTCGCGCGGCTCGAATGCGCGCACCTCGCGCGTGCGCGTGTCGTAGAGGCGCAGCTCAGGCATCGAGGGTCGCGATCGCGAGCGCTGCGGCGCCCTCGCCGCGGCCGACGAAGCCGAGCGCCTCACCGGTGGTCGCCTTCACGTTGACGGCCGAAGGCTCGATGCCGAGCGCCTCGGCGAGGCGCTCGCGCATCTGCTCCCGCGCAGCGCCGAGCTTTGGCGACTCGAGCAGCACCGTCGTGTCGACGTTGATGATCCGCTGACCCGCGCCCCGAACGCGCGCAGCGGCCTCGCGCAGGAGCTCGATCGAGTCCGCGTCGCGGTAGCGCTCATCGCTGTCCGGGAAATGCATGCCGATGTCGCCGAGGCCGGCCGCGCCGAGCAGCGCGTCGATCACGGCGTGGGTCAGCACGTCGGCGTCGGAGTGCCCGTCGAGGCCCACGTCGCTTGCCAGCTCGACGCCGCCGAGCACGAGGCGCCGGCCGCTGGCGAGGCGGTGGACGTCGTAGCCGATCCCGCTTCGCAGCGCCATCACTCGGCCTCGAACCCCGCGCGGAGCGCGATCATCCGATCGGCTCAAGGCGCCGCGCGCGCCGCTCGAAGACGGCGAGTTCCGTGACGCCCACGTCGCTCAGCAGTTCAAGCGCCTGCTTGTAGCCGAAGCCGACCTGTTCGGGGACATGGGCGTCGCTTGAGAGCGCGACCACGGCGCCCGCGTCGAGCGCCTCCTCGAGGAAGGCGCGCGACGGGTAGATCTCGCCGACCGGCTTTCGAAGCCCGGCGGTCGAGACCTCGATCGCTATCCCGCTCTCGGCGATCGCCTCGAGCGCCGGTTCGTAGTAGCGGCGCAGGTCGCCATTCGGCACCGGCCGCGCGCCGCCCCACATCTTGACCAGGTCGGGGTGCGCGAGGATGTCGAAGAGGCCGCTTCGCGCGGCCTCGGCGAGCGTCTCGAAGTAACGGCGCCAGATCTCCTCGGCGCTGTGCCCCTTCTCCCAGATGTCGTAGCGGTCCCAGTCGACGGCGAGACCGCCGAGGAAGTGCACCGAGCCGATCACGTAGTCGAATCCCCCGCGCTCGATGATGTTCTGCGTGCGATCCTCGCGGCCGGGGACGAAGTCCATCTCGATGCCGAGCCGCAGGTCGGTCTCCTCGCGCACGAACGCGCAGTAGTCGTCGATGTCATCGAGCGCGGACTCGCGCCAGAACTCGTGGTCCCAGATGTCGAGCGACTGCTCGAAGCGGTGGATGTGCTCGGAAACCCCGAGCTCTTCGATGCCCGCCTTCTGCGCCGCCTCGCGGTAGACCGCGACGTTGGCGGCCGTGAAGTAATCGGCCGCCCGCGCGGCGACATCGTCGGGGCGCAGGTGGAGGTGGTAGTCGGTCAGCACGCAGCGATTCAATCAACTCGCGCGGCGAGCAAGAGCTCGGCGAGAGCGAGATCGCGGGGCGTGGTGACCTTGATGTTCTCAGCCGGCGCCGCGACGACGCGCACACTCCCGCCGTCCTGCTCGACGAGCCACGCCTCATCGGTCGCGGCCGCGACGAGCTCGTGCGGCAAGGCGAGGGCGCGCTCGAGCGCGCCGCGGCGGAAGACCTGGGGCGTCTGAACCGACCACAGCCGCGAGCGGTCGAGCGTTCCGACCACGGCCCCGTCGGAACCCGCCTCCTTGATCGTGTCGGTCACCGCAGTTGCGGCAACGGCGCAGTCGGATTCACCGAGGCCGTCGAGGACGGCCTCGATCAGCGCCGCGGTCACGAGCGGCCGGGCGCCGTCGTGGACGAGGATCACCTCTGCGTCATCACGGGCGCCTTCGAGCGCCGCCTGCACCGAAGCCGATCGCACGTCGCCGCCGGCGACGCCGACGCACCCCGCCGGCGCGCTCACGCCGTCGGGCAGCGCGACGACGATCTGCTCGATCGCGGCGACCGAGCGCAGCGCTTCGAGGCTCCATTCGAGCATCGGCCGCCCCGCGAGCTCGATCAGCGTCTTGGGTCCCGCGGACCCAAGACGCTCCCCCCGTCCGGCGGCCACGACCAGCGCGACCGCCACGCTTCACAGACCTCCGGCGCTCAGCGCCCGCCGGCGGCCACCGCGTCGCCCACAGGGGCTCGCGAGAGCAGCTCGTCGAGGTACTGCTCGGCCTCTTCCTCGTTCTTGTCGAGCGCGTACATCAGCTCAGACGCGAGGATCTTCTTAGCCCGCGTGTACATCTGCTTCTCGCCACTCGAGAGGCCCTTCTCGTTCTCGCGCAGCGCGAGGTTGCGCACGACCTCGGCGAGCTCATAGATGTCGCCGGTCTTGATCTTGTCGCGGTTGTGCTTGAAGCGGCGATTCCAGTTCTTCGGCATCTCCGAGACGTCGTCGCGGAGGACGTTGAGGACCTTAACGACGGTCTCCTCGTCGATCACGCGCCGCAGGCCGGCCAGCGCCGCGTTCTCCGTCGGCACCATCACGGTCATGTCGTTGTGAAGGATCTTGATCGTCAGATATTCGCGGCGTTCGCCGAAGATCTCCTTGATCTCCTTCGCCTCGATCTGCCCGGCGCCGTGGTGTGGGTAGACCACGTTGTCGCCAAGCTCGAATTCGATGTACTCCGCCTCGCGCGCGGCCTCGACGTCGTCGTCGTCATCGGCGTCCACATCGAGCTCAGCCTCGGCATGGACGTCGACGTCGTCGTCGACGTCAAGCTCCGTGTCAGGGTCCAGATCGTCGTCCAGCAGTCTTGCTTCGGCAGTTCCGGGAATGGTGTCCTCCTTGGCATGCACGCCCCGGCCGTCGTGGCGGGGCGAGGCGTCGTCACGTTTGCAAGTAGCGGTCCACGAGGTTGATCTCCTGCAACCGCCGAAGGCCCTCGCGGATGTCCTTCGCGCGGATGTCACCGACCCCCTCGACCGATTCAAGCTCGGGGTCACTCGCGGCAAGAAGCTCGTCAAGCCCGCCGAAGGCGCGAACGATGTTCGCGACGATCAGCTTCGGCAGGCGCGGGATGCGCCCGAGGATCCGGTAGCCGCGCGGGGCGACCGGATAGTCGAGCGTGTTCAGTTTGCGGTCGTAGCCCAACAGCTCGGCGAGGCGGCCGAAGTCGAGCAGATCCTGGTGGCCGAGACGGCCGATCGCGTCGAGCACGACGGCGAACTCCTCATCGCTGTCGACGGAGACGTAGTCGCGCACGAGCGCCGCCTTCTCGGCCGCGGTGCCGAGCATCGTCTCCTCGAGGTGCATCTCGATCAGGCGGCCCTCGCTGCCCAGCTCGACGATGTGGCGCTCGATCTCGACGGCCATGCGCGTCACGAGCTCCGCGCGCTGGAGGACGGTCAGCACGTCGTGCAGCGTCCCCCCGCCCTCGAACTCGAGCGCCGTCAGGCGCGTCGAGACCTGGTCGAGGCGGGCGCGGTACTTGTCGAGCGTCAGCAGCGCCTGGTTGGCCTTGGCGAGGACGATCGGGATGTCCTCGAGGATGTACTTCATCCCGTCGACGTAGAGTGAGATCACCTCACGGCGCTGCGAGATCGCGATCACCAGCGCGTCGGTCTGCTTCGCGACGCGCTCGGCGGTGCGGTGACGGGTCCCTGTCTCGACAGACAGGATCGTCGGGTCGGGCATCAGCTGCACGTTGGCCATCGCGATGCGCGTCGCATTGGCGTTGAGAGTGATCGCGCCGTCCATCTTCGCGAGCTGGTAAAGCAGGGCCGGCGTGTAGTCGACGTCGACCTTGATGCCGCCGGAAAAAAGGAACGCCAGATCGTCGGGATCGCCGATCAGGAGCAGCCCGCCGGTGCGCGCGTGGAGGATGTTCTCGATCCCCTCGCGAAGCGCCGTGCCGGGGGCGACCATCTCAAGCGCCCGGACCAGTCTTGGCTCCTGTCGCGACTCGATGTCGTGTACGTCTTCAGATCGAGTCGCTGCCATGCTTAACGCATTCTAGCGCGTGGCCTTGAAAAACGCCGCGTGTTCGGGCATTTTCGCGGAATTCGCAGGCCCGGCGGGCGCCTCGCGGGGACGGCTTTCGCGCTCCAGAGGGGCCGGCGCGGCCCAACGGGAGCGGTCCTCAGGCGGCTACCGCGGCGGCCTGGCGGCGCGTCAGCGAGGCCGCTGACAGCGCCTGGCGAAGCGTCGCAACTTCGTTTGCGCCGCTGCCGCGCGGAGCGAGCACGGTCTCGAGGCCGAATCGCCGCGCCTCGGCGATCCGCCGCTCGGGGTGGGCGACCCAGCGGAGCTCTCCGGTCAGCCCAAGCTCGCCAAAGGCCGCGAGCGAAGGCCCTTCCTCGTCGAGTCCGAGCGTGACGCCGCGCGCCGCGCTCGCGACGGCGAGCGCCACAGCGAGGTCGGCACCGGGCTCCTCGACGCGGACGCCGCCGACGACGTTGACGAACACGTCCGAGGCGCCGAGCGGGACGCCGCCGTGGCGGGTCAGCACGGCCAGCACCAGCGCCAGGCGGTTGCGGTCAAAGCCGTTGCAGACCCGTCGCGGTGGAACGATCTCAGACGCCGTGACGAGCGCCTGGATCTCGACGAGCAGGGGCCGCGTGCCCTCCATCGAGGCGAGCACGACGCTCCCGGGCGCTCGAACCGCGTCCTTGACGAAGCGCGCCGAGGCGTCGAGAACCTCGATCAGGCCGGAGTGGCTCATCTCGAAGACGCCGGCCTCGGCGGTCGAGCCGAAGCGATTCTTGGTCGCCCGCACGGTGCGGTAGCTGCGCTCGCGCTCGCCCTCGAAGGCGAGCACGCAGTCGACGAGGTGCTCGAGCACGCGCGGCCCTGCGAGCGCCCCCTCCTTGGTGACGTGGCCGACCAAAAGGACGGCGATCCGCCGGCGCTTGGCGACCGAGACGATCCGTGCGGCGACCTCTCGGACCTGCCCCACCGAACCGGGGGCGCCCGACAATTCGCGCGCGTCAAGCGTTTGAACGGAGTCGATGACGCAGACGTCGGGCTGCTCTCGCTCGAGCGTCGCGAGAACCGTGTCGAGGTCGGTCTCGGCGATCGCCGGGACCGAAAGCGCCTCGCCCGCGAGCCGCTGGGCGCGCATCGCGATCTGCGCTGTGGACTCCTCGCCGGAGACGTACAACGTCCGCCGGCCAGCGGCCGCGAGGTTGCCGAGGACCATGTTCGTGAGCGTCGACTTGCCGATCCCGGGAGCACCGCCGAGCAGCACCACGGAGCCCGGGACGATTCCCCCGCCGAGGACGCGGTCGAGCTCGCCGATCCCCGTCGCAAGGCGCGGCACCTCGGGTGCGCTGACGTCGCGGAGCGCCACAGGCGCCGCAGCGCGCGAGGTCGTTTCACCAGCCCGTCCGCCCGTGCCGCCGCGCGCCTCCTCGACGAGCGTGTTCCACTCGCCGCAGCCCGGGCAGCGCCCGTGCCAGCGCGGCTCCTCGTGGCCGCACTCCGAGCAGACATGAACGGTCGCTGATCGTGGCATCGCAGCGACTCTACGCAGCGACGGGGACGTTACTCGGCGCTATCGTCGTGGCGTGAGCGATCCGCGCCGGCCCCCGCTGTCCCCAGAGGTGGCCGCGCTGCGCTGCTCGTTCTGCGGCAAGCGCCGTGACCAGGTCAAGGGTTGGGTCGCCGGCGGGGGCGCCGGCAGACCCAGAGTCGGCATCTGCGACGAGTGCGTCGCGCTCTGCACCGAGATCCTCAGTGAAAGCGGCCCGCCGGAAGCGCCCTAGGCGATCTCAGTCGTCGGCGGGCGCTTCGTCGGCGTCGTCGCCGAGGACGTCGTGGACGCCGTCGCCGTCATCGCCGAGGAGATCGTCCTCGTCGATCACGACGGACGAGGCCTCGTTCACGGCGTCGCTCTCGACCTCGCCCTCGGCGCCGCCGGCGCCAACGGCGACCGGCGTCTTGGCCTTCTTGGGCTTGACGATCGTGAGGCGGACCTCGCGATCATCACCCTCGCCGGCCGGGTCGACGACGACCGTCGAGCCTGGCTGCAGCTGGGACTGGAGGACGAAGTCGGCGAGCGGGTCCTCGATGTAGCGCTGGATCGCGCGGCGCAGCGGCCGCGCTCCCATCGCCGGATCCCAGCCCTTCTCGACGAGCAGGTCCTTGGCGTCGTCGGTGAGATCGAGCACCAGTTCGCGCTCGGCCATCGAGTGGCGGATCCGTGTCAGGAGCAGCTCGACGATCTGGCGGATCTCGTCCTTCTGCAGCTTGTGGAAGACGATCACGTCGTCGATGCGGTTGAGGAACTCGGGCCGGAAGACCTTCTTCAGCTCGCCCATGATCCGGTTCTTCATGTCGTCGTAGGTGATCCCCGTCTCGTCGTCTGAGATCGCGAAGCCGAGCGGCGTGTTGCGCGCGATCTCCTGAGCTCCGATGTTGGAGGTCATGATCACGATCGCGTGGCGAAAATCGACAGTCCGCCCCTGCGAGTCGGTCAGGCGCCCGTCCTCGAGGATCTGCAGCAGGATGTTGAACACGTCGGCGTGGGCCTTCTCGATCTCGTCGAGCAGCAGCACGCAGTAGGGCTTGCGCCGCACAGCCTCGGTCAGCTGTCCGCCCTCGTCGTAGCCGATGTAGCCGGGGGGCGAGCCGACGAGGCGCGACACGGCGTGCTTCTCCATGTACTCGGACATGTCGATGCGCACCATCGACTCCTCGTCGCCGAAGAGGAACTCGGCGAGCGTCCGCGCGAGCTCGGTCTTGCCGACGCCCGAGGGCCCGAGGAAGACGAACGAGCCGGTCGGGCGTTTGGGGTCCTTGAGGCCCGCGCGCGAGCGGCGGATCGCCTTGGAGATGACCTCGATCGCCGGATGCTGGCCGATCACGCGCTTGTGGAGTTCGTCCTCCATGCGCATCAGCTTCGCGGTCTCGGCCTCGGTCAGCTTGAAGACGGGGATGCCGGTCCACATCGAGACGATGTCGGCGATCTCCTCCTCGCCGATCGACGGGCGCTCGCCGCCGGTCTC
>Ga0070733_10001661_pt1 | contig 16375 bp, 11 predicted proteins | sample Coa_R1_9_FD_66450 | JGI IMG/M metagenome (GOLD analysis project Ga0070733, IMG submission 66450) | Surface soil microbial communities from Centralia Pennsylvania, which are recovering from an underground coalmine fire - Coalmine... | ecosystem: Environmental > Terrestrial > Soil > Unclassified ... | reverse complement strand
GCCGATCGAGGTCTTTGGTTCGCTGAACGGATCAGCGGGTTTCTAAAAAAAGCCCCGATGACCCCAAGGCCCACGATCACCGACTCCGATCGCTGTTCTTGGGTCGCGGGTCCGCACTTGACTTTCAAAATATTTTACCGATATGCTATTTGCCTCCGACCGACCTCCATTTTCGAGCACTCATCGACAGGAAACCGGCATGATCGCTACTGGACTCTCCTCTGAAAGCTTCTCGGAAAGGGTGCCCCTATTGATCCTGCTGTTCGTCCTCCTGTTCTCCTGCACCCCGACCGGTCCCGAGGGAATGGTTCGAATTCCGGCAGGGGAATTCACCATGGGAACCGATGAGGTCGACCCCGAAGACACGGCCCTCAAATTGGGACTGGTCAAACCTTGGTATGAAGATGAACACCCCGCTCATCGTGTCCGCCTTCCTGTCTATTTTATCGATCGATTCGAGGTCACTGTAGACCAGTTCAAGAAATTCTCGGAGACCACGGGCCATCGGGTCCCCCCCTCCTGGCTTGATGGCGCCCCTCCGGCGGGCGAAGAACGGCTGCCCATGGTGCTGGTAACCTTTGACGATGCCCAAGCCTACTGCCGATGGGCGGGGAAGAGGCTCCCCACCGAGGAGGAATGGGAAAAAGCCGCCCGGGGCTCCGATGCAAGAGTCTACCCGTGGGGAAACCAGTTTGATCCCGACCGGGCGAATGTGGGGGGCTCACATCCGAACCGCATGCCAATCGGGAGCTTTCCGAAGGGAGCCAGCCCCTATGGGGTGCAGGACTTGATCGGGAACGTGTGGGAATGGACCGACAGCTGGTATCGCCCCTATCCGGGTAACGATTACCAGAGTCCCAACTTTAAACGTTCCGTCCGGGTTATACGGGGAAATTCCTGGTCTCCCATCGGCCACTTCTCCCCTGAAATGCATAAGAAACTCGTGCTCCATCATTCCACCGCAACGTTCCGTCTCTTTGCTCCGCCCGAAGCCGCCATTGAAGACGTGGGGTTTCGCTGCGCCCGGAGTGAATAGCCTCCCGACCTCGAGAGACCCGGCCGATGATCGACTCTCCCTCAAAGCTTCATTTTCTCGCCTCTGAAGCGGGGTGCCCCATGGCCAAGAAGATCCCCATCGGGTCCCGAACGCCTATGGGCGTCCTTGAAGCCGGGTGGCCGAAAGGACCGCGTTTCCTGCTGGAAAGTACCCGCCGGGGAGGCGGACTGGGGCGCTACTCGTTTACCGGCGGGAAACCTTATCGGCGCTTTGAGAGCCGAGCCGAGCGGGTCTGCCTGGAGCCGAACCGAGGAGATCCCCTTCTGCTCGCCGCGGTCCCCTCCCTCCGCCAGCTCCTCACCCGGGAATCAGTCCCTACCGTTCCGGGGCTCCCGCCCTTCCAGGGGGGAGCCGTCGGCTATTTTGGCTACGAATGGGCCCACCAATGGGAGGCGTTTCCCGCCCGGCAAAAGGACGATCTGGGGCTTCCCGACGTGGAGCTGCTCTTTATCGATCTTCTGGCCGCCTTTGATCATGCCGAGGGGGTCCTCTGGCTGATCTTCAATCCCGGAGGAGAACGATTCGGCTCCCAAGGGCGCCAGGCCCTCTGGGACGAAGGGGAAGAGCGCATCGCCTCTTTAGAAAATCGGCTGGGCGCGCCCCTCCCCGACCCAAGATGTCTTCCCCTCCTCCAGGGTGAAGGACTCCTGCCGCAGATGACGCGTGACGCCTACATCGAGAAGGTCTCGCGGTGTCAGGAGTATATCTGTTCAGGGGATATTTTTCAGGCGAACCTCTCCCACCGTTTTTCGATGCCGTTGGGATCGACCTGCCCGCTGGCCCTGTATCAGAGACTCAGCGAGATCAATCCTTCCCCGTTTGCCGCATACCTGGAGACGGGGAATGTCACTCTTCTCGGCGCCTCGCCGGAGCGGTTGATTCAGCGTTCCGGTCCCCTCGTCTCGACCCGTCCGATTGCGGGGACGCGCCGACGGGGGCTCAATTCCGAGGACGACCGGCGCCTGGCCCGAGAGCTCTTGGGGGACCCGAAGGAGCGGGCCGAACATATCATGCTGGTCGATCTGGAGCGAAATGATCTGGGAAAGATCTGCCGTTTCGGGTCCGTGAGGGTCGATGAATGGATGGACATCGAGCGTTACTCTCATGTACTCCATATCGTTTCAAATATCACCGGGGAACTGCGGCCCGATCGGGACGCGGTTGACCTGCTGCAGGCGACTTTTCCGGGAGGAACCGTCACCGGGGTCCCCAAAATCCGTTGCATGGAGATCATCGATGAACTGGAACCGGTGACTCGGGGGCCCTACACAGGGGCGCTGGGATATCTCTCAACCGGAGGAGAGATGGACCTCTCGATCGTCATCCGGACTCTGATCGCCACACGGGAGGTCCTTTATCTGCAGGTAGGGGCGGGCATCGTGGCTGATTCGGTACCGAGCAGGGAGTATGAGGAGACGATTTCGAAAGCGGCAGCCGCCATGGCCGCCCTCTCGAGAAACCGGGCTTGGTCTTCATCGGGTCGGATTTAAATGTGGATTTTTCTCAACGATCGTTGGGTCTCGCAGGAGAGGGCCAAAGTCTCCGTCTTTGACCACGGATTCCTTTACGGCGACGGGGTCTTCGAAACCCTTCGAGCCCGCAAGGGGGTGATCTTAAGCCTCACCCGTCACCTTGAGCGTCTCCACCGCTCCGCCGCAGGAATCAGCCTCTCTGTTCCGGCAATTGCGTGGGAGTCCCTTCTTAAAAGGGCACTGAAAAAAAACAGTCTTCGGGAAGCTCTGGTCCGGATCACCTTGACCCGCGGACCCGGTCCCGCTTCACCCTCCGTCCGGGCGTGTCTGGATCCGACCCTGGTGATCTTTGCCAGGCCGTTTCGGGGACATCCCCGGTCCTTCTATCTACGGGGCGTCTCTGCGGTGCTCGCGAAAACCCGGAGGAATTTCAAGAAGGCCCTGGATCCGGAAATCAAATCAGGAAACTTACTCAACTCGATTTTGGCGTATCGAGAAGCAGAGGTCGCCGGGGCTCAAGAAGCGATTCTATTGAATACCCGGGGCTCTCTGACCGAGGGAAGCGTGAGTAATCTCTTTTTCCTGCGCGGAGGCGTCCTCTTTACACCTTCCCTGAAGGCGGGGATTCTCCCCGGAATTACCCGGGAGCGGGTCCTCGCCCTCGCGCGCCAGCAGGGCATGGCGACGAAGGAGGGATCCTTTTCGTCCTGGCTTCTTCGGAGCGCGGACGAGGCTTTTTTAACCAGCACTTCCTGGGAGATCGTCCCGCTCACCTTTTTGGACGGAAATCCGATCGGCTCGGGCCGACCCGGGAAAACCACCCGGCGCTTGATCGCTCTCTTTCAGGAGAGTGTCCGCCAGGAGGTCAACGCGACCTCGACCGCGCGCCTGAATTCGGCGATGGTAAACGGCCGCTCCAAGGGAACGCGTCCCGATCGTTGAAAAATCCCTTCCGGACTGGGGTCTTTCGCAAGAGTCTCTTCCGAGACCGAGAAGAGGAGCCGCTCAGGGAGCAATGGAAATTCCTGATCGAGCCTCTCGTAAAAATCCGAAAGGTTCATGTCGGGAAGGGGCACGGCCGCGAAGATCAGGTCGTAGTCTGCGTTCGCAAGAATTTTTTCGAATGCCGCTGCGGCGCTCCTGACCGGGTGGACGGTAATTCCTTGGGATCGGAGCACATACGCGCACATCTCTAAAATAACCTCCGAGGAGTCGATCACGAGCACCACTTTGCCTCGCAGGTCTCCTTCCGACGATGCGGGTCTCGCCGGTTCCTCGGCGATCGCGGGAAGCAAAACGGAAAAACAGCTTCCCCTCCCCACCTCGGTATCGACCCGGATCTCTCCCCCATGTTCCTTGACGATTCCGTATGAAATTGAAAGCCCCAGCCCCGTTCCGACGCCGACCTCTTTGGTCGTGAAGAATGGCTCGAATATCCTGGGTAGAACCTCCGGGAAAATTCCGGGGCCATTGTCCTCAAACGAAAGAATGACCCGGGATCCACTCTGGCGGCTCCTCACCGTCAATACCGGACGAGCGGGGTTGTCCCGCGGGGTCAGGAGCGCCTGATGGGCATTATGGATAATACTGAAGAAGACCTGCTGCATTTGGTGGACATCGATCCAGCAACGGGGGAGATCGGGCGAAAAATCCTCGACGACACGTATCCCGTCCGTTTCGATCTGATATCCCTTGAGCTCCAGGGCGCGCTCCAGCACCGCGTTTACATCCTCCAGATCCCGCTGCGGTTTATGGTGCCGCGCGAAAGTCAGCAGGTTCCGGATGATTTCGGAACAGCTCATCGCTTCCTTGAAGATCGTATCCAAGTATTCCTTGTGCTGCGGATTCTCGACGGAATTCATCATCAGCTGCGCGTAACCGATCACGCTTGTGAGGGGATTATTGAGCTCATGCGCTACCCCGGAGACCAGCTCTTCGATGGCCGAGAGTTTCTCCGTCTGGACCAGATGGCGCTGCAGTGATTCCAGCTCCCGGACCTTCCCCGCAAGATCGCGATAAAGGCCGGCATTTTCGATTGCGATCGCAGCCTGTGATGCGAAGGTCAGCAGGAGCTCCATTCGATCCTGTTCAATGTCGGTTCCCCGAACGAGGGAAGGCGCGTAGAGGCCGATCACCCCGATCACCTTTCCTTTGACCATGAGCGGAATTCCAATCATCGACCGGATCCCGCTTTGCGCCGCCGCCCCTTTGAGGATGAATCGAAGGTCTTCCTGGACATCCGGGACAAAAATAGGAATGCGACGCTTGAAGACCTCCCCCGTAACCCCCTCCCCCGGTCTGAAGGCCATTCGCGCAGCGGCCCCCTCCTCATCCTGCCATCCCCGCAAGGCCGCGAGCTCCAGCAGGTCCTTTTCCCCGCTGTAGAGCATCACCCAGGCGGATCGCGCGCCGAAGATCTCTGAGAGAAGGTCCAGAACTTTCTCCAGCACCTCACGGAATTCGATCGTCGAAGAAATGGTCTGCCCGAATTGAAATAACGCCAGAGCCTCCCGGCTGCGCCTCTCTTTATCCGCATCGATCCGGCGGCTCTCGATCGCGACCGCCACCTGCTTGCAGACCGACACCAGCAGCTCGACCTCCTCCTGTTGGAGTGAATAGACGGTACGGGAAAAAAACCAGACCACGCCGATGACCTCACCCCACGCCAACAGCGGAATTCCGATATATCCTTGAATCCCCTCATGTTCCAGCAGGCCCTTGCGGTCGGGAGACGTGAGCGGATCCTGCTGAATATTGGCAGACACATAGGGCTTGCCGCTCTGGGCGACTCTTCCGGAGAGCCCTTCTCCCAGACGCAGCCGCTCAGAGCGTAAGGCCTGCGCAAACCCCTCCGAAAGGCCCCGGGAGAGGAACAATTCCAGATCTTGGGTGTGCCGATCGATCAGAAAGATGCCCGCCGCGTCCACGGGGATGCGCTCGGATGTTTTTTCCAGAAGACGGTCAAATATCCCAGGAATATCCAGCGCTCCGCCCAAAGCGTCTGCCATGGTGTTGAGAAACGAGAGATTATGGTTGTTCCGTTCTTGGTCTCTAATGCGGATCTCAAGATCGCGTTCAATGAGGAGACTCCTGAAGATGGCCAAGAGAATCACTGAAACCGAGAAGACCTGCAGAAGGTGATCGTCTCCCCCCTTGATAATGGAATAGGTGACGACGAGCGGAATAAAGACCAAGAGGACCGAGGGAAGGTAAAGGTGCAGGATCCCCGTCGCCGGCTTAGTTGTCGTCGCGTTTTTCAATCGGCACAGGGCCGCGCCGCTGAACATCAGAAAGGCCGCCATCCATCCCAGATGAGAGAGTTCTACGAGCCACGGTCGGTTGCCGGAAATCCCGAGGCCCTCCAATAAATTCCCGAGTGCCAGCGAGAGCACTCCCAAATACCTGAGGGACCAGCCATTTACACGAACCTCTTTATCCTGGTAGATCAGAATAGACGAGAAAAGCAGGAGCAGATCCCCGACCTGATAGATCGGCAGGAGGATTCTCGAGGTCGCCATCGGCTTTCCCGGAAATGCGCGAGAGAGCGGCCAGGCGACCAGGAGCGAGGCGGCGGCCAACAGAACGAAATCGAGCGACCGTTTGAGCTTGGCATAGCGGTCGGCGAGCGGATAGAGGGTCCAAAGGCCCCAGAGGTGAAGGGAAACATAGGCGAGGTAGGCGGCTTCCTCTATGGGCACAGAAGGGGTGTCCTTAAGCATCGAGACCCCCCTTCCCACTCCCCAGCAGAGAGAGCCGAGGCTGAACCGACGCCAAAAGAGGCTCTCGGGGGACTGGACCTTATCTTTGGCGATCCAAGACACCGCGGTGGCGAGGAAGGGAACCGACAAGAGCATGATCGACGCGAGGCCGGGTTTCTTGATCTCAAGAATGAGATAGACGAGGAAGGGTGCGGAGAGTGCCAAGAGGGCGTATCGTTCACCGGGCTTCACGGGAAAGCGATCCACCTTTCAGTAAAGAGAGCTCGACTATAAAAAATCCCTCCAAAGATGTCAATAAAAATCGCAAAAAGGGGAAACGAGGCCTTTCAGACGGACATTAGAGGATTAAGACCCCAGATCTCCCGGTCGAACTTCTTGAAGGACCCGTGAATCCCGTGATCGGTGGACCCGAGGGTTTGGTTCTCAACAGAGAGATTCAATCCCCTTCCCAGGACGAGGGCGCCGAAGCGCCCTCCAGGGCCACCGACCGGGGCTTCTCACCTGTGGGTGATCCGCTCGTCAGACTCCCAGATCAACACCTCGGCACCGCTTTCGCGGTCGGCTGTAATCCGGGGAGTTCCAGCCGCGCATAGGCGAGCCGCATCTCCCGCTTCCAGCGTCCCCGCGCCTTCCAGCACCACAGAGCCCTTTGCAACATAGAGGTGAACAGAGGGTGCGGCCGGAATGTTCACCGAGACTCCGGGTCCCAGCCTTCCTCCCCACAAGGCCGCTCCCTTTTGCCGGATAGAAATAGCAGCATCATGGCCTCTCCCTGAGGCGATCGGAACCAGCTCTCCCTTCGCCAGATCGGCGTTAACATCAAATTGCTCATATCCGGGTTTGATCCGTTCGGTATCCGGGAGGACCCACATTTGAATAAAATGGACGGGTTCCCGGCCGCTGGGATTCATCTCGGAATGCCAGATCCCGGTTCCGGCACTCATCCGCTGGGCAAGCCCGGGATAAAGAGTCCCCTTATTCCCCTCGGAGTCCTTATGTTCAAGTTCACCCTCCAAGATCCAGGTAACAATCTCCATATCCTGATGGGGGTGGGTCATAAACCCGGTCCCGGGCTGGACGGTGTCGTCGTTATTCACGATTAATAACCCGTGGCCGACATTCTCGGGATCATAGTGCGGCCCAAAACTAAAGCTATGTCGGGAGGACAGCCAGCCGATTCGGGTTGAGAACCGGTCCGATCCCTTGCGGATGTCCGTTTCAATCTTCTCTTTATTTCTCATACTGCAATCTCCTGATCTACTCCGCGGTGCCGTTCGCACTCTCGGACATCATTTTTTCCCAAATCCGACAGAGTCGGCGCAGTTGCTCCTGCTCCTCGCCGGCCCACTCCATTCGGAACGCGTGGCCGAAACCACCAGGAAATCCGGAACAACCCCATCCGGCCCCAGGGGCTCGCCCCGCAGACATCCAGCAGAGCCAAGAGCGATCTGCGCGGCATGTCCAATATGTGCCTCCTCCAACCAATCGGCTCCTCTTTGAAGAGGTGCATGCGGATGAAGGAGTCTACATCTGGCGCGAGCCGTGAGTCAGCATTCAATTCGCCTAAATATCTCGTTGCTTCTTCCAGTAACACGTCAATCTTATGATCCTGCAATTTAGACGTGGTGTCAACTTTGCAGGAGTAAATCTTTTATACTCGTATAGTTCCGGTAGACACCGGACTTGGAGCGCTTCTGCTTCCTCTTGTGCCGGGAGCGCAGTATCCGCACTTTCATCTCCAGGAGTCCGGACCCCGCTGAAGACCCGGTTGGGGTTCGCCACCCGGAAGTACTGGACCCACTGTGGCATTGAGATTTTTGATGATCTCCGGCCCCGCTGACCCGGAGAAACGCTGCGAATCTTGGACGATCTGGAGACAAAACTCTACGTCGAAGCGCCCACAGCGGAACAGCGAAAATTGCTGAAGGCGGTTCGCGAATTTGACGACTATATTATCTCCAACCCGCAATTCATTCCGAACTACGGCGAGCGCTACCGGCAGGTGGAACCGATTTGGACAGCCTTCATTGAGTCGGCGGCCGCAGGCGTTCAAATACCGGATCCTCCCAGCAAAGGTGTTATTGTAACCACCAAGAAAAATCTGGCACCTCGGCGCAACGTCATTCGATTTCACAATCATAGAGATACCAAATCGTTTGTTTTACGGGGGAACATCCGCTAAAGGTTCCTTAAAATTTGGAAAGTCCTTTGAGGGATACTCCCGTTTTCGGGCGATGTGCAGAGAAACCCACTTTGGAAACTACACGGCGAATCAGCAATACACCATGGACTATGGGGACCGGTTTCGAAATCAGGAAAAGATCGCCACCGGGTTTGTAGAATCGGCCATCAATCAGATGGTCAGTAAAACGGAGGGTTAAAAAACAGAAGATGACATGGACCAGAAGGGGGGCGCATCTGATTACAGATTCGAACGCGTGTCATCAATAGCGATTTACGAAGAGACTTCTACCGATGGTACCCGGGATTCCTTGACCGCAGAGACACCGAGGCCTCTCGCGGCGTAGCCCCGTTTTTTTAATGGCTTCGGCTTCAGTAAGATAGGGCCATAAAACCGACCGCAGGGTCAGGCGAAAGAGACTTTACCATGGTCGTCGCAATGCGTGCCATGAGCATGGTGACGATGCCCTTCGACAACATAGTCCGCGTGACCCTGGTGTGGAAGCGCTTCACATCCACAATCTTTACCGTGCTGATGGCCCTATCGTGACTTGCACAGCTATGATCTGACGTACAACGGTCAGGACTCGCAGCGGATACTTCTAATGAATGCTCGTCAACATGACCTTCGTGCGCCGAATGGAGATGGCCGTCGTGAAGATAATCAATGTGGCCGCCATGGCGAACAGCCCTATGAAGTCGCTCCTGTGAGCGTGGTCGTGATTTCTGTGGGTTTCATGATTCGCCGTCATAATCTAATCCTTTCAGCGAAACTTACTCTCAGCTTATTGCAGCTTATTGCTACTTTTTAATCTTTCGGACCCTTTTTTGGGAAACTCTTCGTTTTTTATATTAGAATTTTCCTAATTACGAAGCCAATCTATTCTCCGTACATCTTCAAAAGTGGGAGTCGCTGGAGGGAGGCCAATTCGTCCCGCAAGACCAGCGAGCTGTGCGTCAGGGCGCTGGGGCGCTCGCAGCTCTTAAACAGCAGCATCTCCAGTTCATCGGCTCCCAGGCATCCGAGCCCCTCGGCCTACTTCAGGGCAGAGGCGATCTGATCGGTCCTGTAGCGTTTGTGAAGACGCAGGATCCAGCCTCCTCCCCCTTTTCGTGCCATTTACAAAGGCAGCGAGACCGAATGTATATACCTTAATCCAGCGATAGGCTTAGGAAATACTAATTCGGGATATAAATTCTGATGGTGGCGACGGTATTTCCCCAAGTGAGATCGCTCCGGCCTTCGAATCAGCCCTTAGGCCCGTCTCAGCACTTGTCTCAGTACAGAATGCCGGTTTTCAGGGTAAAGAGGCGGAAACCTCTCCCTTTCGATCCGATTCGTCCATTCCATCTCATCGGATCCCCCAATGTTCATTCTGCAATAGGAGGAGGGGAAAAAGAGGAAGACGGGAAGAACCCAAAAACTTTTCCACCGCGCCTTGTGCCCTATTGACTTAGCTCAAGGTGGCAGTATTGCGGGGAACGTAAACATTAACACGTAAATGATTCCCCGCAATTGATTCCTTGACCTTTTCCAAATCTTCAGTCTGCACAAGAAGCCTCCTACAAATCCTCCAGCTCGCCGGCGCCGACCTTCCCACCCTTATCGCAGAGCTGCGGAGCATCCCTTTGAGATATTTAAGACCCTTGGGCGAAAGCCCCGTTTCTTCCTGGTCTCCCTCAAGCGCGTTTTGTAGAACTGCACGTTCGAGCAGGCACCTATCTCGACCTGCGTATCAAAAAATATTATAAAGTATTATAATAACACTCCTAAAATTTAACCACCCGATTGACCGTTCTTCGTTGGCCCGGAGATTTCGGTGCAAAAAATCCTCGAAAAGGACACTTCGGTCCAATTCCCTCATCTGACCGTTCTGAAAGCATCCGCCGGGTCTGGAAAAACCTATACCCTCACGGCGAGAATCGCCCAGTTCCTTCTTTCTGAGAAGATCCCGAAAAACAAGCTCAGGAACCTACTCGCCATCACCTTTTCCAACAACGCCGCAAAGGAGATGAAGGAGCAGACCCTGAAATGGTTGAAAGGGGTGTACTTCGGAGACCCCGAACAGGTGGCGACCCTTTCGCAAATCGTTTCCCTGGATCCGGGCGAAATGAGGGAACGGGCCGGACGGCTCGTGGATGAGATCCTGGAGAACTACATCGATTTCCAGATCAAAACCATCGACAGCTTTATGGCGACGGTCTTTAGGTCGTCGGTCATTGATTTTGGATACAACCCCGATTTCGAGATCGTGATGGATAATACCTCCCTCATGGAGTATTCATTCAATCTCTTTCTTCGAAATGTGCGCGAGGGAACCCCTGAAGCGGCCGATTTAGAAAAACTCGTGGATGCCGTTCTCGATCAGGCGAAGGAGGATGCCTCCTACCTTTGGAACCCGTCTTCGGTCTTGCTCGAGGAGACGAAGAAGATCTACCGAAAACTCTCCGGCGCGGGGAAGGAAGTTCGGATCGTTGACTATCGCCGGGATCTGGATAGGATCAAAGAGCGGATCCGATCCTGCGCCGAGACTTTGGAGAGGGAGATCGGGTCTTCGAAACTGACGAGGAGCCGCAATTCGGCCTTCACGGATGCGCTATCCCAGATCAGGGGAGGGAACTTCCAGGACCTCGTCGGAAAGCAGTTTAAGAACATTCCGGTACTGAAGCCCTCCGCGGGAAAACAGGCCGCCTTTGATCGGATCCAAGGTTTATTCGAAGAATTCAGGAATCTGAGCTCGGAACTGACGGTCCTGTCGTGCCGCTCGCGCTGCGCCCCGTTCTTGGAAACCTTCCTGGCCTTCCGCAAAATTGTCGAGTCCGCCAAAAGAGAACAAAGCAAGATCTTCATCGAGGACATCAACAGCCACCTGGCCCAATTTTTAAACAGCGCGGTGGTTCCGGACATTTATTTCCGAATCGGTGATGTCATCTTCCATTTTCTAATCGACGAATTTCAGGATACCTCCCCGGTCCAGTGGAGCAACCTCTTTCCATTGATCGAGAATTCCCTCTCCCAGGGAGGGAGCCTGTTTATTGTGGGGGACACGAAACAGTCGATCTACGGATTTCGAAATGCGGACTACACCATCATGAAGAGCCTCGAGCGGTTTAATCCGTTCCCCTCGGCGGATCATTCCGTTCGGCAACTCGACATCAACTACCGAAGCCGGAAAAAGGTGCTCGAATTTAACGACCGCGTCTTTAAAGAAATCCTGGCCGCCAGCACGGAATATCGACCGGCGGGAGAAAAAAGCGGCTTAACCGATTATATCCAAAAACCGCAGGACCGGAGCGCAGATGACGGATTTGTGCAGCTCTCCTTTTTTGAACGGTCAGACGACTCGCCGCTCGAAAAAAGAAGGGTTCAGGAACTGATCGGCGAGTTGCGGGATCGCGGGTATCGTTTCCGGGATATCGCGATCCTCACCCAAAACAACGAACATGCCGTTCGGGTCACCTCCTGGCTCAACGAAAAGGAGATCCCGTTTATCTCTTACAGCAGCCTCGACATCAGGCGGCGCCGGGTGACCGGGGAGATCATGGCGATGATGAGATTTCTCAACTCCCCGAATGATGATTTTTCATTTGGAACCCTCCTCCTCGGGGATATCTTCGCGAGGGCGATCCGCAAGACAGCCCCCGGCCCGAGCCTGGAGGAACTAAGGCGGTTCTGTTTTTCACGCAGAGGCGATCCTCCTCTTTACAAGGCCTTCCAACAACAATTCAGCGCTCTTTGGGAGAGATACTTCGCCGAGCTCTTCAGGCTCTCCGGTTTTCTACCCATTTACGATCTGACCACGGAACTGTTTGCGGTTTTCAAAATCTTCGAGAACATGCCGGAAGAAGAGGCGGCCCTGATCAAATTTCTCGAGGCCGTCAAAAATTTCGAAGGCGGGGGGTATCACAGCTTGAGCGATTTTCTCTCCGAGGCGTCGGAATCCGCAAAAGGGGAGGGGAAATGGGACATGGCCGTTCCCAAGAACCTCGAGGCCGTCAAGGTGATGACCATCCATAAGGCAAAAGGGCTCGGCTTTCCGGTGGTGATCGTCCTGCTCTATGAGGTGAAAAACAAGAGCCTCGATTACATCCTCGAGGAGCGGGCTGACGGCGCCTCTCTCCTGAAGATCAATCAGAGCGAGGCCGCCTGCGACCCCTCCCTTCAGGCACTCTACGACGCCGAACGAATGCGCGATACGGTCAATAAACTCAATACCCTTTATGTGGGGTTCACCCGGCCTCAACGGGAGCTCTATGTGGTCGGCGTCACCGGAAATCGCCAAGGCTATCCTTTCTCCCTTCTGCCCGATCCGGCGAGTGCGCCGCCCGAAAAACCGCAGCCCCCTCCGGAGGCCCCGACTCAGAGGACTCCGGTCGGTCACACCCGGCCCCAGCATCGGTCCAGGAGGCTCGATCTATCCCGCGCTTCTGCGGATTCTTTTTCGGTTCAGGAGAGGCGCCGCGGCGAGTTCATTCACCGGGTCCTGTCATTGATCGATTATGTGGGCAATGAGTTCGAGCCCACGCTTCGGGGAATGATCCGCAGCGTTAAAAGCGCGACCCGATGCGACTATCGCGAGGACGAGATCACAGGACTGATCCTCGCCCTGGTGCATCAGGAACGGATCGGGAGTTATTTTGAGATGGCACCCGGGAGGGAGATCAAAAATGAGCAGGAGTATTGCAACGGGGTCGGAAGGCTCTTCAGAATGGACCGGGTTGTCGTCGATCCAGAAAAGATCATGGTCATCGACTATAAGACCGGAATGGATGAGGAAGCGATCGATGGACACCGCCGGCAGTTAAGCGACTATGCGGCTTTGTTGAGGGAAATCTATCCGGACCGGCTCGTCTCCGGCCTGCTCGCCTATATCGACAGCAACGAGGTGAAAGAAGTCCGATGAGGGTACGGATCAGCGCTCCCGGCGCGGATTTGATCTCAGAGGTCCTGTCCCATCTCAAAGGGAGGGGAAGAGACTATTCAGACTCTCTGGTCGTCTTCCCCGGCCAAAGGCCCTCCCATTTTCTGAGAAGACGCCTGGCCCGACAGATCGGGACCAGCCTGATTCCCCCGGCGATCTTCTCCATTGATCATTTCGTTGACTTCATCTGCGAGAAATTCGGATTCGTCCGGAAACTCGAGATGATCGATGCCATCGCCCTCCTCTATGAGATCCACGAGAGGGACCCTAAGCGGCTGGGAGGAAGCGAGTATACCGCACCGGACCGTTTTTTCCCGCTGGGGCTCAAGATCTACCGAGACATCGAGGAGCTCGCCATCGAGGGAATCAAATCCGACCAGCTGAAGCAGATCGGAGCCTGCATCAGCGACACCTTTCCACAAAAGGCGGAAGAACGGATCGAGACGATCATCTATTATTACGAGGAATTTTATAAAAAGGTAGCCGCTCTAGGCTTTTCGACCCGGTCAAACCGATACCGGTTTGCCTCTGAACGGGTCGAGCGAGCGCATCTTGAGCGATTCGATCCGATCCTCTTGGCGGGTTTCTTTGCCCTAACCGCCTCGGAGAAGGTCCTCTTTCGCCGGCTCCTCTCCTGGGACAACACGCTGCTGCTCTTTCAACAGGGGGTCGGCCTGGAGGAGGCGCTCAAAGCCCTCGGGATCCCCGATGAGATCGCCCCGCCCATCGAGTCGAGACCCGAAATTCACTTCTACGGCAGCCCCGACGCCCACGGACAGGTCCTGGCCCTTTCCCAAGTTCTGGATGCGCGCAGGGCCGAGGGGAATCCGCCTGACGAGAACACGGTTATCGTGCTCCCCTCCTCAGACATCCTTTTTCCCCTCCTGCGCCAGGGGCTCTCTCATCTGGCCGAAGATGCTTTCAACGTCTCCCTCGGCTACCCTTTAGGCCGAACCCCCGTTTTCGGTCTTTTCAACAGTCTCATGGAATTGGTCGCCTCCCTGGATGGAGACCGGGTCTATATTCCGGACTACCTGAAATTCGTCTTGCATCCTTACACCAAAAATATCTATTTTCGCCGCAACTCCGAGGTCACCCGGATGCTCTTTCATACCCTTGAGGAGGAGCTCCTCAGGGAACGGACAAAGACCTTCACGACGCTCGAAGAGATCGAGGGAAAAGAGGCCCTGTTCAGCAAGGTCGCACAGAAAGTCGGCCACATCGAGGCGGGAACGACAGAGGAGGACCTCAGGGAACATCTAAGGAAAATTCATCGAATCACCATCGCAAGCTTTCTGTCCTTTCAAGATATTTCCGACTTCGCCAAAAAATCCATGGACCTTCTCCTCTTCTTGTTCCACGGCAGCCCCGCGAAGCTTCATCCCCTGTTCCATCCCTTCTCGGAGTCCCTGATGGCCGCTCTGGATCTTCTGCCCCGCTCCTTGATGAGGGAGCTCTCCTTTCGAGACCGCGCCAGTTATTTCCTCTTTCTGCAAAAGTACGTCGCGACCTGCCATGTCCCTTTTCCCGGCACGCCGCTGAAGGGATTGCAGGTTTTGGGGGCCCTGGAGACGCGCAATCTGAAGTTTAGCAGCGTATTCGTCCTCGATGCCAACGAGGAGATCCTGCCCGAAACCAAAAAGGACGACAGCCTCATCCCCTTTCGGGCGAGAGAAGTTTTGGGGCTGCCGACCTACGTCGACCGAGATCGACTCACGGCTTACTATTTCGATATCCTCCTCAGCGGGGCGAAGGACGTTCATCTTTTCTTTATCGAGAATGACCAGGCGGAGAGATCCCGTTTTGTGGAGAAGCTCCTTTGGGAGAGGCAGAAAAGAGACAAGAGCACCGACGTGAAGGGTTACATCAGGTCTATTCAGTACCGAGTCACCCTGGAGAATAAGGCCCCCGAACCCATTGGCAAGACCGAGGAGGTCGTCGCCTATCTGAAAGAGTTGACCTACAGCGCCGACGCCCTCGATCGCTATCTGAACTGCCCTCTTCAATTCTATTATGCCTCGGTTTTAGGCATGCGGCGCAAAGAGGAGATCGCAGGAGAGATCGAACGGGACGAACTGGGGAGTTTCATTCACACTGTATTAAGGGACTACTTCTCAAAAAGAACGGGCAGAACGCTCAAGGAGATCGACCTCAGCAGAGAAGAGATGGGGTCTTTGATCGAGGACCGCTTCAAGGAAAAATACGGGGGAAACTCATCAGGCGCGCTCTATCTTCTCAAAAGGCAGATCAAACGACATCTGGCGGACTTCTTGGAGGATTACTGCGTGGCGTCGATAAAGGAGAGCGCTGTTTCCATCCTCTCTTGCGAGAAGGACATCAGGATTAGGCTCCACGGATTTAATCTGGCCGGACGGATCGATCGAATCGAGCAGAGAGACGACCGGGTCGTCATCATCGATTATAAGACCGGTGCCAATCCTTCGTACCTGAGGATCGATGCCAAGAGGCTGGACCTGGATGTCAGAAACAGCTGGGGGAAAGCAATTGGAAGCCTTCAGCTCCCTTTTTATATCCTCCTTTACGGAGAAACCGAAAGGAGGCCCATGGAAAGCCTCGAAGCCCTCTATCTGCTTTTGGGTCGTTCAAGAATCGGCAAGGAGATCGAGCTACCCCTCTTTGGGGCAGATCCCCCGGCCGAGGCCTTCGCCCCCCTCCGGGCCGTCATCTTCAAGGTGCTCCAGGAAATCGTCGATCCATCGACCCCCTTCCAAAGGACGGCCGACATGAAGAGGACCTGTCCCCGCTGCGACTATCAGCATATCTGCGCAACGCAGTGGATCTTAAGATGAGGACTTCATCCAGGATGAGGGCGATTCGAACGGGTCCGGACCGGGGGACTATGCCTTGGCGGATGCCTTTTCCGCAACACCGGGCCTTCGTTCAACCTTGAGCTTGGCAATCCGGCGTCCGTCCATGTCGACGATGGTGAATTTGAACTCCCCGAATCGGATAATCTCCCCGCCCCGGGGCATGTTTTGCAGCTGGGAGAGAGCGAATCCGCCC
>Ga0070733_10001659_pt1 | contig 16393 bp, 5 predicted proteins | sample Coa_R1_9_FD_66450 | JGI IMG/M metagenome (GOLD analysis project Ga0070733, IMG submission 66450) | Surface soil microbial communities from Centralia Pennsylvania, which are recovering from an underground coalmine fire - Coalmine... | ecosystem: Environmental > Terrestrial > Soil > Unclassified ... | reverse complement strand
CCCCCCGGACCCCCACGAGCGGGGCTGGGGTCTGCCATTGGCGGGCAGACGGCTCCCCGGAACCCCCGTGACGGGGCGGCCAAGGCTGCTCGCTGGCCTGCGGCCAGCTTCGCCGGGGGCCGTAGTATTCGCCCGGAGGGGCCACCCCCGGACCCTACGGTCGGGGCTGGGGTTGGTTTTGTGGTTTGGGGTGGGACGGGACCATGGAACGCCCCGGTGGCGGGCTTTGCCTGGCGGGGCGGGGGTAGGCACGTGGCAGTGATGATGACGGCGAACCTGATGGGGATGGGGATTCGCTCGCCGAGGGTGCGGGCGGCGCGGGCGCTTACCAAGCGGGCGCTGCGGCAGCGTGCCCGCGCCTTCCTGGTCGAGGGGCCACAGGCGGTCGGCGAGGCACTTGAGTCGGGTGCCGCGCTGACCGAGCTGTTCGTGACCGGCGACCGCTACCAGCCACTTGCCGACGAGGCGCAGCGGCGGGGCGCCACGGTGCACCTGGTCAGCGGCGAGGTGATGGCGAGCCTCGCCCAGACCGTGACGCCGCAGGGCCTGCTCGGCGTCTGCGGCTTCGTGGACGTGCCGCTGGCGTCGCTGACCGAGGCGCGGCCCCGGCTGGTGGTCGTGCTCAGTCATGTCCGCGATCCGGGTAACGCGGGCACCGTGCTGCGCACGGCCGACGCGGCCGGGGCGCAGGGCGTCGTGTTCTCCAGCGCGTCCGTCGACCCCTACAACGGTAAGTGCGTCCGGGCCTCGGCGGGCAGCCTGTTCCACCTGCCCGTCGTGACCGGGACGGGACCGGCCGAGACGGTGGCCGCGCTGCGGGCCGCGGGCCTGCGGATCCTGGCCGCTGACGGCCGCGGTGACCGCTCCCTGGACGAGGTTACCGAGGCCGGCGAGCTGGCCGGCCCCACGGCCTGGCTGTTCGGCAACGAGGCCTGGGGCCTGCCGGATGAATTGCTCGCCCTAGCCGACGAGGCGGTGGCGGTGCCGATCTATGGACGGGCCGAGAGCCTGAACCTGGCCGCCGCGGCCGCCGTATGCCTGTACGGATCGGCCCGCGCCCAGCGACGTCCATAACGCGCCGCTATTACCGCTGGTAATCATCACCTTTTACCAGCAATCCGCAACCAATTACTGAGAGTTCGCAACCGGTTGCGGCGTTAAAGGCCCGCAACCGATTACAGGCCATTAATGGCGCAACTGAGCCGTTGTCACATCTCCGCCACGGCACCCGGGTTCGCCGCCATGCCCCTGGCGTGCGGCGCGGTAACTCCACGCCGCCGTTCAGCGTGGATCCGCCGGCCGGCCGGCGGCGGCCAGAACGTGCCTAGACATTTTCTTTGTAATCACTTGACAGCGGAGCGCCTTCCGTTATGGTTTGTCGTGTTATGGCGGGCTTCGGGTTACTCAGGGACGGCTTATACGCATATCCAAAGCCGTCCTGGCTTAAGGGCGGTCCCGGTTGAGCGCCATAATTGTCGTCTGACCACTCACTCCCGGCGCTTGATGCGGTGATCGTAGTCAGCATCTTCGAGTTGGGGATGAGGGGTGGGATGACGAGCGGTCGGCCGGGCTCGGCAACGGTGCCGCGCTGGTTCAGGGAACCCGCGGGTCAGGCGGATGCCGCCTGCCTCCTGTTCTGCCTGCCGTACAGCGGCGGCGGGGCGAGTGCTTTCCGTTCGTGGCGAGGACTCCTGGCGCCCCAGGTCGGGGTGCTTCCGGTCTGCCTGCCCGGCCGGGAGGAGCGCATCGGCGAACCGCTGCGCATGCCCATAGCCGAGATTGCGGCGGCCATCGCGGCTCGCGCCGACCGTCCCTATGCCATCTACGGGCACAGCATGGGGGCGCGGCTCGGCTTCGAGGTGATAAGAGAGCTCGACCGGTGCGGAGCACCGCTGCCCGTGACGTTCTACCCCGCAGCGGCCCGGCCGCTCGACATCAGGGACCCGATCGCGGACAGCGTCCTGCTGCCAGACGACGAGTTCCTGGCCGCGCTGATCGATCGCGTCGGCATGCCGGCCGAGGTCGCGCAGGTGCCCGAGTTGCGTGCCCTGCTGCTGCCCGTGCTGCGCGCCGACTTCCAGTGGATCTACCGGTACCGCTACCGGGCAGACCCGCCGCTGCGGGTGCCGGTGACCGCCCTGGCGGGCACCGCTGACGGCGAGGTCAGCGCGGATGTCATGCTCGGCTGGCAGCGCATGACGTCGGCCGGCTTCCGGTTGCACACCATCGACGGTGGTCACCTGTTCCTTCAGGACGCCGCCGCGCCGCAGCTGTGCGAGCTGCTGTCCGCTGACCTGCTCGCGCTGGCCGGCCGCCCGACCAAAAACGTCAGCGACAAGGTTCCCCAGCAGGCCGGATTAACGGATGACCTGCCCGCCCGGGCGACGCTGCGGGGTGGCCTGCCGCCAGGCGAGGCCAGGTCATGACGTCCACGGATCAGCGTCTCATCACGCTGCCTGGCACCGAATGGCAGGTCTGGCGCGACGCGGTGCTGCGCACCACCGGGTTCCCGGCCGATGGCCTGCTCCGCCTGTCCGCGCCGGATTGCGCAGCGGTGGCAGACGCCTGCCTCGACGGACAGGCCAGCGCGGAAGACTTTGACCGGGCGCTGGGAGAGACGGTCGCGCGCAGCTCCCGTGAGGTTTACTCGATCGCCACGGATCCCCTGTTCCGTACGGCGGTGACGTGGCAGAGCCCGTCGTCTCTCATCGCGCTCGACGGCATCGCCAAGGCAGGCCCGCAGCCCTGCCGCAACAGCAAGCAGCGCCAGCGTGAGACGGTCGTGGCCAGGTACTGGCAGCGGTACTGCGGCAAGACGGAGACGATCGGGTTCTTCGGGCCGGTGTGCTGGGTCACGGTTGACCCCGATCTGCCCACCGTCAGCGTTCAGGCCGGCCCAGACCTGGTCAGGGACCGCCGCGTCGTCTTCGAGCACTGGGTGCTGGCCGGCTATGCCGACTCGGTCGCGGCCGATCCGCGGGCGCGCCGGTGGCTGCCGCCCGCACTCCAGCCACACCTCACGGTCGCCGGAGGGCAGGTGCTCGACCCGGTCAGGCCGCCAGCCCCGCTGTCAATGGCCGAGCAGGCCGTACTCGCCTGGTGCGATGGCCACCGGCCGGCCCGCGACGTCGCGCAGGCGGTCCTTGCCCAGCCCGGCAGCCGGCTGCGCAAGGAAGAAGACGTCTATCTCCTGCTCGGCATGCTGGCCGAACGGGGGCTGCTGCGCTGGAACCTGGACCTGCCGATCAGCCACACCGCCGAGCGGGTGCTGTCCGAACGCATTGCCGCGATCGGCGACCCGCAGGTCAGGCAGCCAGCCATGACGGGCCTGACCCGGCTGCAGGCGGCCAGGGACACGGTGGCCGTCACTGCCGGGGACCCGGACAAGCTGGCCGCCGCGCTCGACGCGCTCGGGGCCGGCGTCGCGGACCTGACCGGCCTGGCCGCCACCCGCAAGCCCGGCGAGGCGTACGCCGGGCGGATGGTCTGCGTCGAGGACACCACCCGCGACCTGGATGTCACCATCGGCGCTGGCATCCTGGCGGCCATCGCCACGCCGCTCGGTATCTTCCTGCAGGCGGCGCGGTGGGTGACCACGGCAATGGCGCAGTCCTACCTAGCCGCGCTGGCCGGGCTGCACGCCGAGCTGGCCGCCGACCTCGGCACCCCCGAGGTGCCGCTCGGCCAGCTCTGGTTCCTGGCCCAGGGGCTGTTCTACGGCCCGCCGCCTCGCCCAGCCGACCAGGTCACGGCCGAATTCGGCCGCCGGCTGCGCGCTCTGTACGGCCTCGGCGCGCCCGGCGCGCCCGGCACACCCGGTACACCCGGCGCGCCCGGCGCGGCTCCGGTCAGCAGGCTGGAACTGCGCAGCGACGCCCTGCTCCCGCACGTCGCAGGGCTGTTCCCCGCCGAGCATCCGGGCTGGCCGGCCGCCCGCATTCACAGCCCGGACCTGCTGATCTGCGCACCAGACACGGACGCGCTGCGGCGCGGTGACTTCACCGTGGTGCTCAGCGAACTGCACATGGCGTGGGCGACGTGCGGATCGCAGGTGTTCGCTTCCGCTCACCCCGATCCGGCCAGGCTGCGTGCGGCCTACCGGGCCGACGTCGGCGGCGGCCGGGTCTACCCGCTGCTGCCGGCCGACTGGCCGCGGAACAGCCCCAGGCTGGCATTCGCCTTCGAAGGCCCCGGCGACATCCAGCTAGGCTTCGCGCCGGCGCCGGGCGCTGACCCGGAGCGGCTGCTGCCGGTCACCGCGGTGTCGGTGACCAGTTCCGGCGGCTCACTCCTGGCCAGGGGGCCGGGTGGCCGCACCTGGCCGCTGGCCGAGATGTTCGCCCGGCCACTCGCCGAGGTAACCGTCAACGCGCTCAAGCTCGCTCCGTTCTCCCGGCCGCAAACCCACCCCACGGCGCCTGGGGCGCACACGCCCAGGATCACCATCGACCGGGTGGTGGTGGCGCGGGAAGCCTGGCAGACCACGGTTGCGGCGGCCAGCTTCGCCCACGCGCGCACCGAACGCGAGCGCTATCTCGCAGCCCGCCGCTGGCGGCGCGAACTTGGGCTTCCTGAGCAGGTGTTCGTGACGATAGGGACGGAGACCAAGCCGGTGTTCACCGATCTCACCAGCCCGCTGTATATGGAGTCGCTCGGCGCGATGCTGCGGTCTGCCCGCCGGGACGGCGGGGATGAGGTCCCCGTCCTGGTGACCGAGATGCTGCCCACCTGTGACCAGGCATGGGTGCCCGGCGCGGCCGGCCGCCGGTACCTTTCCGAGCTCCGGCTGCATGTCACGGACCCGCGGCCCGCCCTTTCGGAAGACGCGTCATGACCGGGGAAACCCTCGACCAGCTGATCGTGGCGCAGGTGCGGCGCACGCCCGGCGCGGTGGCGGTGCGGCAGTGGGACAGCGTGCTGACCTATCGCGAACTGCTCGACGCGGCGCTGCCTCTCGCCGCGCGGCTGCGGGCGGCGGGCGCCAGACCAGAGGCATGCGTCGGCATCTGCACCCGCCGCACCGAAGGCATGATCGTCGCGGTGCTCGGCGTGCTGCTGAGCGGCGCCGCCTACGTCCCCCTCGACACCGATCACCCCAAGCAACGGCTCGCTGCGATCCTGGATGACGCGCAGGCCAGGCTGGTCGTGGCCGACGAGGCCGGCTGCGAGGCACTGGCCGGCACGGGCCGTACGCTGATCCCTCCTTACGGGGGACCGCCGGCCGCCGCGGGCGGCGAACCGCACGGGCAGTGGTCCGCCCGGCCGGGCAATGCGGCGTACGTGATGTACACCTCGGGCTCCACCGGCCACCCGAAGGGTGTCGTCGTCGCGCACCGCAACGTCATCGCCTATCTCAGCTACGCGCTCGAACTCCTCGGCATCGACGAGCGCTCTCACAGCATCGGCTTCGCCTCGCTCGGCTTCGACGCCTGCATCGCCGACATCTATGCCCCGCTCATCTGTGGCGGGTCGATCCAGCTCATCCCCGAAGAGGACCGGATCGACCCGGCGCGGCTGCAGCGGTTCCTCGAGCATCACGAGGTGACCTTCGGCTACATCCCGCCCGCCCTGCTGCCGCTGCTCGACCCGGACCGGCTGGTCAGCCTGACCGACGTCATCAGCTCGGGCGAGCCCGCTCCACCGGATCAGGTGGACCGCTGGTCACGGCCGCCACAGATGCGCTTCCACAACTGGTACGGGCCGACCGAGACCACCGTCAACGTGACCGGTGCCGAGTTCGAGGGCACCTGGGACCAGAAGCTGCCGATCGGCCGGCCGCTTCCCGGCGTGCGGGCCTACGTGCTGGACGAGCGGCTGCGGCCGTGCCCACCCGGCGAGCCGGGCGAACTGTGCATAGGCGGCCCCCAGGTGACCCGTGGATACCTGCGCATGCCCGGCCGCACCTCGGAGGTGTTCGTCGCCGACTGTGTCAGTGGCGAGCCCGGTGCGCGGCTGTATCGCACCGGCGACCGGGTCGCCTGGCAGCCCGACGGGATGCTGGCCTATCTCGGCCGGATCGACCGGCAGGTCAAGATCCACGGTCAGCGGATGGAGATCGGCGAGATCGAGACCGTGCTGGTCAGCCACCCGCGGGTCCGCCAGACCGTGGTGGACGTCGCCACCACCGCGACCGGGGTCAAGCAGCTCGTCGCCTACCTGGCGCCGGCCGACGCGCCCGGCTACGGCGAGATCCGCGAGTACTGCCTGCAGAAGCTGCCGGTCTACATGGTGCCGGCCCGGGTGGTCCGGGTGGACGCGCTGCCGCTGAACGTGTCCGGCAAGGTGGACATGCGCAAGCTCCGCGAGCTCGCCGCCGGGCAGCGCACGGAGCCTGCCGCCGCGCCGGACAGCACCGGCGGGCCGGCCGGCCAGGAACCCGCTCTGCTTGAAACGGTCAGCCGGGCCTGGGCCGAGGTGCTCGAAACCCCGGCACCGCGCCCTGACGATGACTTCTTCGCCTCGGGAGGCCACTCGATCCTGGCCATGCGGCTGGTCGCGACGCTGCTCGACCGCACCGGCCGCCAGGTCACGGTCGAAGACGTGTTCCTCGGCCAGACCGTGGCCGGGCTGGCCGAACGGCTCGCCGCCAGGCCGGCCGCCGGTGCCGCCGTCCCCGCCGTGCCGGCGGCGTCGCCGCCCGAGCTGTCGCCCGCTCAGCGGCGGATCTGGTTCGTGGAACAGATCACCCCCGGCACCGCCGCACACAACATCGCGCTCGCCGAACGGCTGCGCGGCGACATCGACATTGCGGCGCTGCGCCGCGCGCTGAGGGAAACCGCGGAGCGGCAAGAGGTGCTGCGCTGGCGGATCCGCCAGCGCGACGGCATCCCTGCGGTCGCCGTCGATCCGCCCGGTGAGGTGGCGCTGACCCTCGATGACCTCACCGCGGTGCCGGAGGCACGCCGGGAGGATGCGGCGCGCGCACTGCTCGATGCGGAGGCCCGCGCCCCGTTCGACCTGGCCGCGGGCTCGCTGTGGCGGGTGCGGCTGATCCGGCTCGGCGAAGCCGATCACGTGCTCGCCATCACCGTCCACCATGTGGTGTTCGACGGCACGTCCATCTCCGTGCTCTACCGCGACCTGGCCCGCAGCTACGCCGGCCACGCGGCCGAGCCGCTGGCCGCCACGTTCGCTGACTACGTGAGGTGGCTCCGGGAGCGCACGTCAGCCACGTCCAGCGACGAACTGGCCTGGTGGGCCGGCCACCTCGACGGCGTCCCTCCCGTCCTCGACCTGCCTCGCGACCACCCGCGGCCGCCGATCCAGACCTTCCACGGTGCAAGCCGCACCGCCAGGGTCGGCGCGGCCACCACGGAGCGGCTGCGGGAACTTGCCGCGGCGGCCGGCGCCACCTTGTACACGGCGCTGCTCGCCGCGTTCGGCCACCTGGCAGGCCGGCTCACCGGGGCCGGCGACCTGGTGGTCGGCACGCCGCTCGCGGACCGCAAGGAACTGGCGTTCGAGCAGGTGATCGGCGTCCTGCTGCACATCGTGCCGCTGCGGCTGCGGGTTGGCGGGCACGAGACGTTCGCCGGGCTGCTCGAACACTGCAGGGACGAGACGGCGGCCGCGTTCGCGCACGCGGACATGCCGTTCGAACGGATCGTCGAGTCCCTGGGCGGCAGGCGGGATCTGTCCCGCAACCCGCTGATCCAGGTGCTGTTCAACATGTACAACTTCGCCCAGGACAAGCTCTGCCTGGACGGCCTCACCGCCGAGCCGGTCCAGGCCGCGGTGACCGGATCCCTGTTCGACCTCACCATGTACGTGAGCGAGGACCCGGGCGGGCTCGCCCTGCAGGCCGTCTACAACCCCGGCCTGTTCGGCGCCGAGCGCATCGACGCCCTGCTCGCCAGCTACGCGCACCTGCTCGGCGAGTGCGCCACCCAGCCGGCCCGCCCGCTGCGGGAGATCTCCCTGCGGCCACCGGGCAGCGGGCTGCCCGGCTGGGATAGCGCGCTGCCGGCCTGGGACGGCGCGGGAATCGTGGAACGGGTACGGGAGGCCGCCGCCCGGCAGCCGGGCGAGGTCGCCGTCACCGGGCCCGGCGGGCCGCTGCGCTACCAGGACGTGGCAGCCATTCTCGGGCACGTCTGCGCGGCTGTCAGGGACACCGGCGTGGCGCCCGGCGACGCGGTCGCCGTGCTCGCGGCCAGGGACTGCCGGCTGCCCGCCACGCTGCTCGGCGTGCTGGCGTCCGGTGCCCGGTGGATGATCGCCGACCCCGCGCTGCCCGATCAGGTCCTCGCCCGCCAGGCCGCGGCCGTGCGGCCGCGTGCCGTGGTCTGCCTGGAACCCGGCAGCGCGGTCCCGGCCGCCCTGGCCGGCCTGCCGGTGCTGCACGCTCTGCCGTCGCCGACGGCGACCCCGGCGGCAGCCGCCAGCGCCCACCTGCCGGACGTACCGGCCGGGGAGCAGGGCTACCTCCTGCTCACCTCGGGCACCACGGGCGAACCCAAGGTGGTCCTCACGCCGGAACGGCCGCTCGCGCACTTCGCCGCGTGGTACCCGGCGGCGTTCGGGCTCACCCCGTCCGACCGGTTCGCCTTGCTCGGTGGCCTCGGGCACGACCCCGCGCTGCGGGATGCGTTCATCCCGCTCGTGCTCGGCGCCAGGCTGTGCGTGCCGCCCGAGGACCTGCTGCGCGACCCGGCCGGGCTCTTCGCCTGGCTACGGGACGAGCAGGTGACGGTCGCGCACCTCACTCCCCAGCTTGCCCGGCTGCTGGCGCTGGCCGTAGGGCGTGTTTCCGGCCAGGAAAGCGCTGCTGCCGGTAACGGCTCCGCTGCCGGTAACGGCGCTGCCGCCGGGGAGCGGCTCGCGCTCAGGCTGGCCGCACTCGGCGGCGACCAGGGCAGCGCCGAAGATGTGGCCACGCTGCGGGCCATGGCCCCCGGCGTCAGGGTGGTCAACTTTTACGGCACCACGGAGACGCCGCAGGCACAGTCGGTGTACGAGCCGCCCGCCGGGCCGCCCGGCACCGGCGGGCCGCTGCCCGCCGGCCGTGGCATCGACGGGGCGATGCTGCTCGTACTCGGCCCGGCCGGGCAGCCGGCCGCGGCCGGTGAGCTTGGCGAGGTTGCGATCAGGAGCCGCCACCTGGCAGCCTGCTACCTGGACCCGGAGCTTACCCGGCAAAAGTTCGGCACCGCCCCGGGCGGCGATCCGGGGGACCGCTTCTTCCGCACCGGCGATCTCGGCAGATACCGCCCGGACGGGGTGGTGGTACTGGCCGGCCGGGCCGACGGGCAGGTGAAGATCCGCGGCTACCGGGTGGAGACCGGGGAGGTCGAGGCCGCGCTGGCCGGGCTGGCGGACGTCAGGCAGGCGCACGTGGCGGCCTGTGGCAGCGGCCAGCGGCGCCGGCTGATCGCCTGCGCCGTCCCGGCGCGGTCCGCGGTCCGCGCCGCCGACCTGCTGGCCGCACTGCGGCTGCTGCTGCCCGAGTACGCCGTCCCCGCCGAGATCACGCTGCTGCCCAGGCTGCCGCTGACCCCGAACGGCAAGGTGGACACCGCCGCCGTGATCCGGGCGGCAATGCGGGACGCCGGGCAGGCCGCACGCCAGGACGGCCGCGGCGCGCTGTCCGGCCCCACCGAGCACATCATCGCCGGCGCCTGGCGCGAGGTGCTCGGCCTGCCCTCGGTCGGCCCGGCGGACAACTTCTTCGACATCGGCGGCCACTCGCTCGCGATGGCCACCGCCGCGGCCAGGCTCGCCGAGCGGATGGACCGGCAGGTCACCGTGCTCGACCTGTTCCGGCACCCCACCGTCAGGGAGCTTGCCGCCCACCTGGACGGACAAACGGCTGACCCAGTATTCGAACGTGCCGACTACCGCGCAGCGCAACGGCGGCGCCGGGCCCGGCCAATCCCGGTGCCCGCACCGGCGAAAGAGAAGGGAATCCAATGACGTGCCTGACCATCCCGCAGGTCCAGTCGTGAGCGCCGTCCCCGGAGCGATGGATGACACGGCGGTAGAGCCGATCGCGGTCATCGGGCTCGCCTGCCGGCTGCCGGGCGCGGGTGATGTCGCCGAGTACTGGAGCAACCTGACCGGCGGCGTCGAGTCGATCCGGCGCACGAGCCTGGAAGAGCAGGCCGAGGCCGGGGTCGCGCCGCACGTCCTCGAGGACCCGAACTTCGTCCCGGCCACCGCCGTGCTCGACGATTTCGAGTACCTCGACGCGTCGTTCTTCGGCATGTCCTCCCGTGAGGCCGAGCTGCGCGACCCGCAGCAACGGGTGTTCCTCGAACTCGCCTACACCGCGCTCGAAGACGCCGGCTACGACCCGTCCCGCTACCCGGGCGAGATCGGCGTGTACGCGGGGTCGGGCGAGGACGCCTACCAGTGGCGGTACACCAGGCGCAACGCGAAGATCTTCGCCGCGGCCGGCCCGGTCGGGGTGGCGATCAGCTCGCACCCCGACTACATGGCGACCTTCGTGTCCTACAAGCTGAACCTGAGGGGCCCCAGCCTCACCCTGCACACCGCCTGCTCGACCTCGCTGGTCGCGCTGCACGTGGCCTGCGAGGCGCTGCGCGGCGGGGAGTGCGACATGGCGCTGACCGGCGGGGTCAGCATCGACCTGCCGGCCCGCCGCGGCTACGTCTTCCAGGAAGGCGGGATTTACTCGCCCGACGGGCACTGCCGGACCTTCGACGCGCAGGCGGCCGGCACGATATGGAGCAGCGGCGGCGGCGTGGCCGTGCTGAAGCGGCTGGACGATGCGCTGCGCGACGGCGACCACATCCGGGCCGTGGTGCTCGGCAACGCCATCAACAACGACGGTTCGGCCAAGGCCGGCTTCACCGCGCCGAGCGAGCAGGGACAGGCCGCCGCCGTCGCCCAGGCACTCGCGGTGGCCGGTGTGGACGCCAGGACGATCAGCTACGTCGAGGCGCACGGCACCGGCACCGCGCTCGGCGACCCGATCGAGGTCGCCGCCCTGTCCAGCGCCTACCGCCGCTATTCGACGGACGTGGGCTGGTGTGCCATCGGCTCGGTGAAGACCAACATCGGCCACCTCGGCCCCGCGGCCGGCATCGCCGGGATCATCAAGACCGTGCTGGCGCTGGAGAACCGGCTGATCCCGCCCAGCCTGCACTACCAGGCGCCGAATCCCAAGATCGATTTTGACCGGAACCCGTTCTACGTCAACACCACCCTGTCCGTCTGGGAGCCGAACGGCACACCGCTGCGCGCCGGTGTCAGCTCCTTTGGCATGGGCGGCACCAACGGGCACGTCATCCTGCAGCAGGCACCGCCGGCCGTGCAGCCGGACGACGACGGCCGGCCGGTGCACCTGCTGCGGCTGAGCGCCAAGACGTCGGCCGCGCTCGAAGCGTCCGCGCAGCGGCTGGCCGCCCACCTCACCCAGGCGCAGGCCGGCCAGGGCGGCGCGCCCCGGCTCGCCGACGTGGCGTACACGCTGCGCGTGGGACGGCGCGAGCTGCCGCACCGCCTGGCCGTCGTCGCGACCGGCCTGGCCGATGCGGCGGCCGCGCTGGCCGACCCGGCCAGGCGGATCACCGCGGTCGCGCGGAAGAAGCCGCCGAGGCTGGCGTTGCTGTTCTCCGGCCAGGGCGCGCAGTACGCGGGCATGGGCGCCGGGCTCTACCAGGCCGAGCCGGCCTTCCGCGACACTGTCGACGAGTGCGCGGATCTCCTCGGCGGCCGGCTGGCCGGCGTCATGGACCTGCGGGAGGTCATCTTCGGCCAGGACGAAGAGGCGCTGCGCCAGACCGCGATCACACAGCCCGCGATCTTCGTCCTGGAGTACGCGCTGGCCCGGCTGTGGCTGTCGTGGGGGGCCGAGCCGGACGCAATGGCCGGGCACAGCATCGGCGAGTACGTTGCGGCCACCCTTGCCGGGGTGTTCACCCTGCCCGACGCGCTGCACCTGGTCGCCGAGCGCGGGCGGCTCATGCAGAGCCTGCCGCCCGGCGCCATGCTCGCCGTGCAGCTCGGCGAGGACGACATCCGCAAGCGGCTGCCTGACGGCCTGGCCGTCGCGGCGGTCAACGGCCCGCGTGCGTGCGTGGTGTCCGGCCCTGCCGAGCTGGTGGCGGGCTTCGCCACGGAACTGGCCGGCGATCAGGTCGGCAGCAGGAAGCTCCGGACCTCGCACGCCTTCCACTCGCCCATGATGGAGCCCATCCTGGCCGAATTCCGCGCCACGGCCGGCTCGGTCCAGCGGCGCGCGCCGGAGCGGCCGTTCCTGTCCAACGTCACCGGCCAGTGGATCACCTCAGACGAAGCCACCGATCCCGGCTACTGGGCGCGCCACGTGCGCGAGGCCGTGCGGTTCAGCGACTGCATGGCCACCATGCTGAACACGGACAAGTGGCTCCTGATCGAATGCGGTCCGGGACGGCAGCTCTGCGGGCTGGCCAAGCTGCAGCCCGGCGCGGCCGATCAGATCACCGCCGTGCCGAGCCTGCCAGGCCGTGGCGAGGCCAAGACCGACGCGCAGGTTCTGTACACCGCGGCGGCCAAGGCGTGGACGGCGGGCGTTGACCTGAGCGCCGGGGCCCCCGGGCGCAGGACGCCGCTGCCGACATATCCGTGGGAGCGCACCTACCACTACATCAAGCCGGATAACGGCGACGATGACGCCATCGACGTTCCCGATGCCGCCGACGAGACGCTGCCGGTGGAAGACTGGTTCGCGGTCCCCGTCTGGCGCCAGGTGCCGCCCGCGGCGGCCCGCCAGATCCCAGACCGCGTGCTGCTGTTCACCGGCCCGGCCTGCGCCGGGCTGGATGCCGACCTGGCCGCGGCCGGAGCCGAGGTGCTCACCGTCTCGCCGGGTGCGGAATTCAGCTGGGACGGCGGCATCGGCTACCGGGTGCGGCCCGGTGTCCGTGACGACTATGACGCCCTGATCTCCCACGTCAGCGCCGCAGGCGGCGTTCCCGCCCGGATCGTTCACGGCTGGGCGCTCGACGGGCGGCCCGCCAGCGGAGCCAGCCAGGTGTGGCAGGCGCAGGACGCCGGGTTCTTCAGCTTGCTGAACCTGGCCCAGGCGCTGGCCGCCACCCAGCCCGCCAGCGACGTTCACATCGACGTGCTGACCACCGGAACCGCCGATGTCACCGGATCCGATCTGGTCCGGCCTGAGCACGCGACCGTGGCCGGCATCGCCCTCGTGCTGCCGCCCGAGATGCCGTGGCTGACCGTCAGGCACATCGACACCGGGCCTGCCACCCCGGCGGCCGCACTGCTGGCCGAACTGCTCAGCCCGCCGGGGTCGCAGTTCATCGCGCTGCGCGGCGCCCGTCGCTGGCAGCGCGAGTTCAGCGACGTCCGGGTCCCCGCCGACGGTGGCGACCTGCCAGCCGGACCTGGGCTGCGCGAGCGCGGTGTCTACGTCATCACCGGCGGGCTCGGCGGCATCGGCATCACGCTGGCCGAAGACCTTGCCACCAAGCTGTCCGCGCGGCTGGTCCTCGTGTCCAGGTCCGCGCTGCCCGAGCGGTCTGACTGGGACACGTACCTGAGCAGCCACGGCACCACCGAGCGGGCCGGACGCGCGATCGCCGCCATCCGCCGGATGGAACGCGCGGGAGCGGAGGTGCTTGTGGTCGCCGCCGACGTCACCGACGAGGCCGGCGCCCGCCGGGTGCGCGACGAGGCGGTGGCGCGGTTCGGCGCGGTCGACGGGATCGTGCACGCGGCCGGCCTGCCCGGCGGCGGGATGGCGGAGGTCAAGGAGCGGGCCGCGGCCGAAGAGGTGATGCGGCCGAAGCTGACCGGGACGCTCGCGCTGCGCGACGCGTTCGCCGGCGACAGCCTGGATTTCGTCGTGCTCTGCTCGTCGGTCACCGGCGTGGCGGGCGGCTTCGGCCAGGTCGACTACTGTGCCGCCAACAGCTTCATGGACGCGCACGCCCGCGGGTCGCACGGCTGGCCCGGGCCGGTGGTGTCGGTCAACTGGGGTAGCTGGCGCGAGGTGGGCATGGCCGCCGAGGTGGCCGCGCCGGCGGCGTTCCGCGCCCTGCAGCGGGGCGAGCGGGTGACCCCGGTCAGCCACCCCGTGCTGACCGGCATGCACTCGGACGCCGACAGCCTGGACGAGCCGGGCTGGTGCCGCGGCATCATCTCGCCCGCTGCCCACTGGGTCCTGGCCGAGCACCGCATCTATGGGGTGCCCGTGCTGCCCGGAACCTGCTACCTGGAGGTGGCCCGTGCCGCCCTGGCAGCGGTCAGCGACCCGCCGTCGGCCGGCCATGTCGCCGAACTGAGGGACGTGGTCTTCATCGACCCGCTCGCGGTGCCCGACGAAACCACGGCCGAGCTGCGGGTGCTGTTCACCCAGGGCGCCGACGGGCTCGATTTCGAGGTGGTCACCCTGGCCGGCGGCCAGTCCCGGACGCACGCCCGCGGCACCGCCGCGTGGGTGGACCGGCCGGCCTCCGGCCAGGCCGGCCTGGCGGCCATCATGGACCGGTGCGTGCTCGCCGCGCACGACGTCGACGGGATCGCCATATCGGCCTCGGGCCTGCTGACCTTCGGGCCACGCTGGGGCAACATCAGCAAGATCTACGAAGGCCAGGGCGAGCAGCTCGCGCGGCTCGAGGCGAGCGGCCCCACCCCCGGCGACCTGGCCGACTGGGTGCTGCACCCGGCCATGCTGGACGAAGCGACGGCGTTCGGGTCGCTCAGCGGCGAAGACCTCTACCTGCCGCTCGGCTACGGCCAGGTCACGATCCGCGGCTCGCTGCCGGGCAGGATGTGGAGCCATCTGCGTTACCGCGACACCGGCAGCACCGAGGTCGTCGTCGCCGACATATCGCTGTTCGGCGACGACGGCCGCGAGCTGGTGTCGATCAGCGATTTCACCCTGCGCAAGGTCCACGGTGACTCGATACACGCATCGGTCACCGGCGGCGCCGCTGGTATGGCACCAGGCGCACCCGCTTGCGAAGCGCCGGAGGCGGAGCCGGCCGGCGAACCGCTGGCCGACGATCCCGTCACCAGCGAACCGCTGGCCGGACCGGCCATGACCGGAGGCATCAGCCCGCGCGACGGCGCCGAGGCGTTCCGGCGGCTGATCGCCGCCGACCTCGGCCCGCAGGTGGTGATCTCGGCCACGCCCATCGCCCGGGTGATCGCCTCCGCGCGGCAGATAACGCAGGAGACCATCGAGGAGGCCATCAGCGGGCCGGAAGCCGCGGCCCGTCCCGAACGGCAGGCGGCCGACGGCTTCGTGGCGCCGCGCAGCAAGCTGGAGGCGACGATCGCAAGGCTGTGGAGCGAGGTGCTCGGCGTCGAGCAGCTCGGGGTGACCGACGACTTCTTCGAGGTCGGCGGCAACTCGCTGATCGCCGTGCAGCTCATCTCGATGCTGCGCAAGGAGGTCGGCGTCCGGCTGCCGATGCGGAGCCTGTTCGAGCGGTCCACGGTGGCCGGGACGGCCGAGCTGGTGACGGAGCTGCTCAGCGAGCAGGACTCCGGCGACAGGCAACCGGAGCCGGCCGGGACGGAACCGGCAGGCACCACCACGATCCGCCGCCTGACGCGGCAGCCGGGGTGACCGGCCGCCATGACCCCCGCTCAGGAACACCCCCCACCACCGGCCGTCGTCCTCGACGTGCCCGCGTCACCGGCCCAGCGCAGGCTCTGGGCCGTCGAGCAGAACGCCGGAGGCGCCGTCAACAACATCAACATGGAGGCCCCCAGCAAGGGCCCGGTCGACCCGGGCCTGCTCCGCCGCGCCCTGCACGACCTGGCCGACCGCCATGAGGCGCTGCGCACCCGCTTCCGGCTCGACGGCGGCACGCTGCGGCAGCAGGTGCTGGCATCCGGGCTCGGCATCCCCCTGGAGTTCGCCGACCTGTCCGGCCTGCCGCCGGACGCCGCGGACCGCGCTTACCGCGACATCCGCCAGCGGGTGGCCACGGCCCCTTTCGATCTGTCGGCCGCGCCGCTGATCAGGGTCGCCCAGGTGCGCCGCGGTGAGGGGGACATGCTGGTGATCGTCGTCCACCACATCGTGGCCGACGCCAGCTCCGCCAGGATCATCAATGACGACCTCGCCGCGGCATACCGGGCACGGCAGGCGGGAACGGCGCCGGGATGGCAGCCGGTCACCATCCAGTACGCCGACTTCAGCGTCTGGCAGCAAGAGCAGGCAGCCAGCCCGCGGGCAGCCCGCGACCTGGCCTACTGGCGGGACCACCTGGCCGGGCTGGACGAGCTTGACCTCACCTACGGGCAGCCGCGGCCCACGGTCCCGGCCGCCACCGGCGGCGTCATCCCGGTGGACCTTGGAACCGGGCTCACCACGAAGATCAACGAGCTGGCGAGGGCGGAGCGCGCGACACCGTTCATGGTGCTGCTCGCCGCCTACTGCACGGCGCTCAGCCGCGTATTCGGCAGCGACGACGTG
>Ga0070733_10001658_pt1 | contig 16399 bp, 24 predicted proteins | sample Coa_R1_9_FD_66450 | JGI IMG/M metagenome (GOLD analysis project Ga0070733, IMG submission 66450) | Surface soil microbial communities from Centralia Pennsylvania, which are recovering from an underground coalmine fire - Coalmine... | ecosystem: Environmental > Terrestrial > Soil > Unclassified ... | reverse complement strand
CTTAGAAAATTCCACCGTTTGAGAAGCGCCGACTCAAACGGTTTTTCAAACGGGGTGTTTTCTGATGCGCCGGTTCACGGAGATGTGAAAGACGGCATCTCCAGGATCCGCCTCGTGCGCCGATTGAGGTCGCGACCCGATCCCCACCCTGGCTGTGTTTTCTCGAGGGCGTCTAGCTTATCGGTGGACATCTCTGCCGCTTGCCATGGGGTCCAAACGTCGCGGACGCCCCGGCTTGATTTCGACGAAGTTTGGCGCGAGTTTGGCGCGCTATGCAACGCTGGTCCGTGCGACAGCTCTTTGGTTTGATGCTCGCCGTCTTCCTGGCGGCGGGAATGAGCCTGTCCGTCGCCCCAGCGGGCGGATCACGGGCTACGACGGCAATGGCCGCCATGATGTCAATGTCCCCCGAAATGGGCGCGTCTTCGCACGGCGATTGCGACGGATGCCCTATGAAGGGAGACGACGGCGCAAAGGCGATGGTCTGCGGGACCATGTGCGCCTCGCCAATAATGGCGATGGCGCCGCCTGTCGCGCCATTGAAGCTTGTGGAAATGCGCGGCTCGTTCGCGGCGCCCGAATCGCGGCTCTGCGGCAGAACATCGCCGCCCGATCCCTACCCTCCTAGACCCTCCGACATCGGCTGAACCGCGGCTGCCGCCTTCGAGTGGTAGGTCGAGCAGGGCGCGCGACTGCGCGTCCTAGCGACATGCGCCGCGGTCGTCCGGCTGCTCTCGGCATGCACCGAGGCGCAGTCCGCCCACTGACGACATCTCGGAAGGCTAGAAATTGGCCACACAATTCATCGGCGCCGTATCGCGCCGTAGGTTTTTGATCGCCGCCGCAGGCGCCGCGCTTGTTGCGCCTTTGCGCCTGCCCGCCGCCCGCGCGGCCGGCGGCGAAATCCGCATCACGTCCGAGCCTGCGAAGGCCTCTCTACTTGGCTCGGGCCGCGCTCAAACCGAGGCTTGGGCGTACAATAATACCGTGCCGGGGCCGGTCGTTCGCTTGCGCCAGGGCGAGCCGGCCCGCATCGTCGTTGAGAATCGGATCACGGAAGATACGACCGTGCATTGGCACGGTATGCGCGTGCCCAACGCCATGGACGGCGTGCCGGGCCTGACTCAGCCGCCGATCAAGCCCGGCGAGAGCTTCGCCTACGAATTCACGCCGCCCGACGCAGGCACGTTCTGGTATCACTCGCACGCCGACAGCCTCGTCCAGCTCGGCCGCGGACTTTCCGGCGCGGTCATTGTCGAGGAGCGCGAGCCTGTCGCGGTCGATCGCGACCTGCTGTGGCTCATCTCGGATTGGCGGCTGACTGAAGACGGCGAGATCGCCGCCGGCTTCGGTAATATGATGGACGCGGCCATGTCCGGCCGGATCGGCAATACCGTGACCGTGAACGGCGCCGTTTCGGCGGAAGAGCCAGTGAAGGCCGGCGAGCGCATCCGCTTGCGCCTCGTCAACGCCGCGCTCGCGCGCATCATGGCGCTGCGCTTCGAAGGCCATCGACCTGTGGTCGTCGCCCTGGACGGCCAGCCTTGCGAGCCGCACGAGCCTGACGATGGGCGCGTGCTGCTCGGCCCCGCCATGCGCGCGGATGTCGTGCTCGATATGCGGGGCGACCCAGGGCGGCGCTATGACGTGATCGACGAATTCTACGACGGCCTATCCTATCGCCTGGCGCGGTTCGCCTATGACGAAAGGCCCCCGCTTCGCGTTCACGCGACGGAGATTCCGCTCGTCCTGCCGCCGAATCCGCTGGCTGAGCCTGATCTTGCGACGGCCGAACGCCACGACCTTGTGCTTCAGGGCGGCATGATGGGCGGCGGCCCCCTCGCCGGCATGGGCGGGATGATGAGCTCCGGCGGCATGATGGGCGCGATGAAAGGCATGATGGGCGGAATGGGGATGATGGGAGGCGGAAGCAACGCCGCCGCATGGGCGATCAACGGCCAATCCATGACCGGCGACGGCGCTGCAGACATGAAGCCCGGCCTTACATTCGAGCGCGGGCGCAGCGTCGTACTGACGCTGCGCAATCAGACCGCCTGGTGGCATCCGATGCATTTTCATGGCCACAGCTTTCGCATGCTGACCCGCAACGGCCTCGCGACGCCGCATCGCCAATGGCGGGACACCGTGCTGATGGCGCCGAAGGACGTCGTCGAGATCGCCTTCGTCGCCGACAATCCGGGCGATTGGATGCTGCATTGCCATGTGATGGACCATCAAATGTCCGGTCTGATGACCGTACTGCGCGTCGCCTGAACTGCCTCACAACTTGCAAAGGAGAAAGACATGAACCGTACATTCCGTTTGGCGAGCCTCCTCGCGCTCCTGTCGTTTTCGGGACCGACGCTCGCCGCGCCGATCCACGCGGTGCTTTACAAAAATCCGCAATGCAGTTGCTGCGAGGCCTATGCCGCCTATCTGCGCGACAACGGCTTCGATGTCGAGATCAAGCCGACCAACGATCTTTCTCAGATCAGCCTGAAAGCCGGCGTGCCGGAGCAATTGGAGGGCTGTCACACGATGTTCGTCGATGGCTACGTGGTCGACGGCCTCGTGCCCGCGGATGTGGTCAAGAAGCTCTTGTCAGAGCGGCCGGCGATTGCCGGAATCACGCTGCCCGGCATGCCGATCGGCGCGCCCGGCATGCCGGGCGAGAAGACCGAGAAATTGACGATCTACGCCGTGGCCACGGACGGCAAGCCGCCAACCGTCTACGCGACGGAGTGAGGGAAGACAGACGAGGAGATCGTCGTCATGGCCGAGAGCCTTATCTCGAGCGTGGCTTCGCCGGCGCGGAAGGCGCAAGCGCCGGGGGTCGTTTCCCGGCGCCGGCTGCTGTACCTCGCGCCACTGGCGGGCTTCGGCGGCCTGGCGGCGATCTTCGCTTCGCGCCTTGGCGGCGATCCAAGCCGAATTCCCTCGACTCTGATCGGCAAGCCGGTTCCGAAATTCGACTTGCCGCCGGTCCAAGGACGAGCCCTCGGCCTCTCGAGCGACGATCTCGTCGGCGAGGTCTCGCTCGTCAATGTCTTCGCCTCCTGGTGCGTCGCCTGCCGCGCCGAGCATCCTTTGCTCATGCGCCTGGCCGCGGACAAGACGATGACCATTCACGGCCTCAATTACAAGGATCGGCCCGAAGACGCGGCGCGCTGGCTGAACGGATTCGGCGATCCTTATACGCGGACGGGCGCGGACCGCGACGGCCGCGTGGCGATTGATTGGGGCGTTTATGGCGTGCCGGAAACTTTCGTCGTCGGAAGCGACGGGCGCATCGCGTACAAGCACATCGGGCCGATTGACGAAAGCGCGCTTCGCGACGCGATCCTGCCGCTCGTCAACCGCCTCCAGCAAAAGGAGGCGAGGCCATGAGACGGCTCGATCTTTGCCCGTCAGGCGCTACGACCTCTTCAGCCGGCCGCAAGCCGCGCCGCCCGCCGTTCCAGCGGCTCGGCGTCTTATACCGAACTTCTCCTTCTGGTCGCCGTCAGATGACATCGTTTGGCCTGCGACGCGACGGCGACGAGCCATGACATGAAAGGATGCCCCGATGACAAGCACAATTGACCATCTTCCGATTGCGGCGACGCGCGCCGTAACCACGGCGTTGCGGCCCCTGCTCGTGACTCGCCGGCGCCAGCTTGCGCTTGGCGCCATCGTTCTTGCTCTCGGCCTAGCGCTCAAATGGAATTGGCTCGTCGCCATCGGCGTCGCGCCGGTGATCCTGAGCGTTCTCCCATGCGTCGTGATGTGCGCGCTCGGACTTTGCGTGATGAGGATGGGGAGCGGACCGTCTGGGCCCCCGTCAACTTCGTCTGGCGCGACAGCGCCCCTCGAAAGCGACGCGGTTTCAAACGAGCCGAGTCGCGCCGCGGCAGAGGACTGCTGCAGCAAATCAAACTAACGGGCAGGAATCGACGCCGATCGCCTCTCGACAAGATTCGGATTTCTCAGGTCAGCAGGGCGCAACAAGTCAAATGGAGCCGACTATCAACGTCTCAAACAGCGAGGACCCGCAGCGGGCTCGCAGTCGCTTCTCGATTCAAGGCCTTTGGCTCGCCGCCATGCTTGTTCTTGCGATCGGCGTCGCGCTCGTATTGTCGTTCGCACTGTTCCGATCGCTTCAAAACTCGACGGTGGTTCAGGTCCCATCCGAATCGGCGGAACGCGAGGCCGACGCGTCCAAAACTTTGCAATTCTCAGCCAAACCCGCCGAACTGCCCGAGCTTCGATTTGTCGATCGCGACGGCCGGTCGCTCACGCTGCGCGACTTCGCCGGCCGTCCCATTCTTCTCAATCTGTGGGCGACTTGGTGTGTTCCGTGCCGCAAGGAGATGGCTTCGCTCGATCGCCTGCAGGCGAAGTTCGATCCGTCCCGATTTCTCGTTCTGGCGCTGTCGGTCGATCGCGGCGGCGTCCCGACGATCGAGCGCTTCTATCAGCAGCTCGGGCTCAAATTGCTCGGCGTCTATGTCGATCAATACGGCTCGGCATTGCAGGACCTGCGCGCACCGGGATTGCCGATCACGCTGTTGGTGAACGAGCAGGGTCAAGAGATCGGCCGCAAGATCGGACCGGCCGAATGGGACGCTCCGCAAATCGTCTCCGTCTTACGGGAGCGCTTGCGCCTGCTCGCCGAAAAGGCCGTCCCGGAGACGCAAAGATGATGAGCGTCTCCTTCGCCGCCTTGGCGACGAGCTTCGCCGCAGGCGTCATATCCTTCGTTTCGCCTTGCGTGCTGCCGTTGGTTCCGGGCTACGTCTCCTATGTCGGCGGCCGATCGCTCGACGACGACGCTCGCGCCAGATTGGCGGCCCTGCCGCTGAGCACGCTCTTCGTCCTGGGTTTCTCGACCGTTTTCATTATTCTCGGCGCGAGCGCGACGGCGATCGGGAGCCTTTTCTTAGCCTATCGCTATCAGACCAATCTCGCGGCCGGCGCAGTAGTCATCATCTTCGGTCTCTTTACGATCGGCCTTGTACGATCGCCCTGGCTGCTGCGCGACGTCCGGCTTCATCTCGATGTGCCCGGCGCTCGTCCGCTCTCCGCCTATGTTCTTGGCTTGGCCTTCGCGTTCGGCTGGACGCCTTGTATCGGCCCGGTGCTCGGCGCGATTCTGACCACAAGCGCGGTGTCCGCTACGGTGCAGCAAGGCGTCATCCTGCTCGCCGTCTATTCTCTGGGGCTTGGCGTTCCCTTTCTCTGCGCCGCGCTTCTGACCGAACGAATCCTCCGACGAGTCGCGCGTCTTGGACGTCTCGGCCGCTCGCTCCAGCAACTCGCCGGCGGAGCAATGGTCGTCTTGGGCTTGGCTATGATCAGCGGGCAGTTCACGGCATTCTCGTACTGGCTGCTCGACACATTTCCTCTGCTCGGGAAGATCGGATGACCAATCTCCTCTCAACGCCGAACGCGCAAGCGTCTCGTAACAGCGTAGCGCCAACGCCAGAAACGCGGCGCATCGGGGTCAGCGTGAGGATAGCTATGTGGCGAAAACCCAATCCAACGCTCGCGCGAGCCCGAGTGCGAGCGGCGCTCTCAATGCTCCTCGCGCTGTTCGCCACGACCCTCGCGCATGCTCACGCCCATCTCGCTCACGCGACGCCCGCGGCCAGCAGCGTCGTTCATAACATGCCCGAAAGTGTCGAACTCTCTTTCAGCGAAGCTGTTGAGCCGGTCTTCAGCAGCATCGAAGTCGTAGATTCGACAGGCGGACATCTCGAAGAGGGCAAGCCAACCCCCGATGCGCGAGACACAAAGATCCTGAAGATTGAGATTAAGCTGACCGAACCTGGCGTTTACAAAGTTCTCTGGCGCGTCCTGTCGGTGGACACGCATCGATCCAGCGGCGACTTCACCTTTACGGTGGCGCCATGACCTTCGACCCGATGACTGGCGCGCTGGTGGCGGTACGGTTGACCCAGTTCGCCGCGGCCACCGCACTGCTAGGCGCAGCCTTTTTTCGTGTTTTCGTCGGCGCCTGTCTCCGTCCGCCGTCAAAGGGCTTCGATCTTCTGGATGACCGCTTGCGACGTCTCTTCATATTGGCGGCCGCGCTTTCGCTGGTCTCCGCGATCGCCTGGCTTCTGATCGAGGCGGCGATGATGGGGGGCGCCTGGGATGACGCGATCAACCGCGATGTCCTGGCGACCGTTCTTCTCCAAACCGAGTTCGGCCGCTTGTGGTCGGTTCGTTTGGCGCTGGCGGTGGCGGTGTTGATCGCGGCTTGCTTGCTAGCGGGCGCCCGAAGCCGAGCGGGCGGAGCCGCTATCCTGGCGTTCCTTTCTGCTTTGCTCGTCGCGAGTCTCGCCGGCACAGGCCACGCTTTGGCGGCCGGCGGGGCGAACCGCACTATCGATATTGCCGCCCAAGCCGCACATCTTGTCGCCGCCTCCGTCTGGATCGGCGGCCTTTTGCCGCTGGGCCTCGTCCTGCACGAGGCCAAACGCGGCGTCGATCCGATTTGGTTGGCGGCCGCGCAGTCCATCTTGCCCCGTTTTTCTCAGGCGGCGCTCCTGGCGGTCCTCATCCTTGTCCTCACCGGCCTTATTGCCAGTTGGCCGTTGGTCGGGAGTTTCGCAGCGCTCATTCAGACGGCCTACGGGAATGTGCTGCTCGCGAAGTTGGCGCTATTCCTGGCGATGATCGGCTTGGCCGCCGCCAATCGTCGTTGGTGGTCCCCGAGGCTCAGAGCTGCAGGAACAGATGCATCATCGAGAAGAGTCTCGCTGCACGCCCTCGCGCGCAACGTCGCCTTGGAGCAGGTTTTCGCGATCGGCGTGCTCGCCGCGGTCAGCGTGCTTGGGACATTGCCGCCCGGCGCCGACGTCGAGTGGGAGTCGCTGACGCGAAGCCGGCTCGCGCCGACGGCTGAATCGCCATATAGAGTTGCGCCAATTTCGTCGGCTTCGCCGAAATCGGATTCGCGCGGCGCAACGTCGCCGGACGACGACCTGCCGGCTGCGGAAGGGCCGCGGTCATGACTATTCGCCGCACGGGCCTCCGCCTGCTCCTGATCCTGTTTCTCGGCATCGACGTTGCGCTCGCCGCAATCGTGTACTCTCGGCAGTCGTCTGAGGTCGCCCTATCCGGAAGCCTCGGATCGACCGGCGTCGCCGACATCGGCGGTCCCTTCACCTTGGAGACGACCGACGGAAAGACGGCGACCGATCGCACCTATCGCGGCAAATGGATGGTGGTCTACTTCGGCTACACGCGATGTCCCGACGCCTGTCCGACCGCGCTGAGCAATTTCGGCGCCGCACTTGAGAAGCTCGGCGGGGACGCCGAGAAAATCCAGCCGCTCTTCATAACGGTCGATCCTGAGCGCGATTCGCGCCAAGCCATGTCCGCTTATCTCGAATCGTTCGATCGACGCATCGTCGGGCTGACCGGCGCTCGCGCTCAAATTGAGGCCGCGGCAAAAGCTTATCGCGTCTATTACGAATCCCACAAGGAGCAGGGCGGCGATTATCTCGTCGACCACAGCGCTTATTTCTATCTCATGGGACCAGACGGCGAATTCGTTGACGTCGTGGAAGGCGCGACGCCTGGCGATGAGATCGCCGACAAGCTGCGCAAGCTCATGAACGAGCATTCACATAGGAGTTGACTGATGAAATTCGCTATCGCCGGTCTCGCCTTCGCGCTCGGCGCGTCGCTCGCCGCAGACGCTCACGCGGACTCGATGGGGGTCGCCGTGGAGCACGCTTGGGCGCGGGCGACCCCGCGGGGCGCCGCGACGGCGGCTGCTTACGTCACACTTGTCAATCATGGCGCGGACGACGACCGCCTGCTGAGCGTGACCAGCCCGCTCGCCGAGCGGATTCAATTTCACTCCGAGATGAACGATAATGGCGTGATGAAGATGGCCCAGCTTACGACGGTAGAAATACGTCCCGGCGCCACCGTCGTCTTCAAGCCGGGAGCCATGCACATGATGCTGGTGGGGCTGAAGCGGCAAGTTAAGGAGGGCGAGACCGTGCCGCTGACCCTGACCTTCGAGAAAGCCGGCGCTATCGATGTCGACGCGCGCGTCGGCAAGATCGGCGCAATGACCGATCCCGCTAATCAGGCAAGCGGCGACTGAAATGGCTGCAATCGAACAAATTCGTCAAGCTTCCGAGGCCCGCCGGCGCCTGCTCTTGGGGCCAATTTTGGCCGTCGTCGCGCTAGCGACGGCGCTGACATCCGTCTTCTTGCTGCATCCAAGCGGGGCGCCCAGCGTCGGCGGGCCGTTCGAGCTCGTCGAGGCGGCGACCGGCCGACACGTTTCAGACCGAGATTTTCGCGGCAAGTGGCTGCTCGTCTTCTTTGGATATACGCGCTGCCCGGAGGTTTGTCCGACGACTCTCAGCAACATCGCTGAGGCTATGAGCCAACTCGGTCCGCTCGCTGCTCAGGTGCGGCCGCTGTTCATCACATTGGACCCCGAAAGAGACACTTTGCCGGTTCTCGCGGATTACGCCAAGGCCTTCGACCCACGGGTCATTGCGCTCACCGGCGGCGCCGGCGAAATCGCCGCCGCGGCCTGGGCCTACCACGTCTACTACGCCAAGAGAGGGACCGGGGATGACTACAGCGTGGACCACACAGCGACCATCTATGTTCTTCGCCCGGACGGAGCCTGCGCGACCTCGTTCCTGTCTACGGCCGACGCGTCCGACATCGCAAAGCAACTCCGCATATTGTTGACCGGCGCATGAAGAAAGAATTCGGCCATGGATAGACGCGTCGATCTGCAGCGTTCTCCAAAGCTCGGCGCACGCGAATGCGATGCCCGGCCACAAGGAAAGGCGTCGCGCGTTCGCTTCAGCCCTGCGGCATTAACCCGACGCTCCGTCATGGGAGGCCTCGCTGGCGCCGTCTTCGCGACCTGGTTTGATCGGGCGTTCGCCGATTCGGCCGACGATCCGCTCAAGGTCATCGAGTTCTCGCCAACCGACAAATACCTTCTCTATGAAACGACCTTGTCGAAGGTCGTTCCGCCCGCCGGTTATCAGAGCCGGATCGCCCTGCAAGACAGCGTCATCCGGCTCGTCCGGGCAGGCGTCATCGATTTGGGCAAATTCTTCGACCTTCAGCGCCGCGCGGTAAAGAGCCCTGACGGCCTCTCGCAAGTCCTTGCCGAGCCGTCCCCAAATCCGATTTGGCTGACGCGCGACAATGCGAGCGCTTACGTCAATCTCCTCTGGCCGATCGGTCTTGCAAACCGGATGAACGGCAATTTCACAAGTCCGCTCAGCGGAGCTTCCGCGCCGAGCTTCGCTTCCACGGCCGGATGGACCTTAGGCGATCGCGCAGAGGGCAGCGGTTACTTCAACAGATTTCCGATCGTCGAAATGACTTTGGCCCAAGAGTCGCTCGCCATCCGCGTCGCAAAATCGACCTTCCGGCCTTGTTGCGACAATTCGACCTTCTTCCAGGATTGCAATCACGGCTCGGCCTTGCTCGGCGTTCTGCAGCTCGGCGCCGCTCAAGGGCTCGATGAGGCGGAGCTCTATCGAGAAGCGCTTGCTTTCAATCCGTTCTGGTTCGCCGACTATTACGTGCGCACGGCGCTCTATTTCATTATCGTACGCAAGATCGCATGGGACGAAGTCGATCCGAAAGAGGTCATGGGACCGACATTCTCCGCCCTGAGTTCGTGGCGACGAATTGTTCAAGCGCGCGTCGATACAATTCCTAACCTGATCCCAAAGTCGCAGGAAGACGCCAACTGCGGCGCCTAAGCCCGTGGAATGTTGTCAGGCGTCGTATTGGTTACGAAGAATTGGAGACCCGCCCATGACCCGCTCGATCGCGAAGCTAGCACCGGCTCTCCTCGCCGCTTTCTCAGTGGCGTGGCCGATGGAACACAAAGCGACGGCCGACGAATTGGATCGAGCCAAGGTCGAAGAGGCGATTCACGACTACATCTTGAACCACCCCGAGATCATTCGGGACGCAATCGTGGAAATGCAGCGGCATGAGCAAGCGGATAAGGAAAAGGCGGCCCTCGCCGCGCTCGAAAACAATCGCGCCTTGCTGCTCGCTAGCCCTCATCAGGCCGTGATCGGCAATCCCAACGGCGACATTTCGATTGTCGAGTTCTTCGACTACAATTGCCCCTATTGCCGACAATCGGCTCCAGACCTGGCGTCTGTCTTGGCTCAAGACAAGAATGTCCGCGTCGTATTGAAAGAATGGCCGATCCTTGGCCCGGATTCGATCGAGGCAGCGAAAGTATCGATAGCGGCGCGGATTCTTGATGGCGGGGCGCGTTTTCAGGAATTTCACGAGAAGCTCCTCGCGATCCACGGGCGCGCAAATAGAACAAACGCGATTCAGGTGGCGACCTCCGTGGGTTACGACTCGCAAAGAATCGAGAGCGAGATTGAATCAGATGAGGTGAAGTCGACGATTGCCGAGGTCGCACAGCTTGGAACGACCTTGAACATCACCGGGACGCCAAGTTTCATCGCGGGCAGTCGGGCGATCGCCGGCGCCATGGACGTCAACGGCCTGAAACGCGTGGTCGCGAGGGCGCGGCAGGAATGCAAGACGCCTTCCTGCTGATTTCGCGAATCCGCTTCTCGACCGGATAGACCGCGATCGCGAGATCCCCATACAGTCGAGAGTCGAAGAGGAGAGGACAATGCGCCTTGTCGCAAACGCAGTCTGTTCGGGCGCTCGCAACGGCCAAGGTGGCGGAAGGACGAAATGGTCGGCGGCTCGCCAGATCGTTCTCCTGACCTTCGCTCTTCCCTTCCTTCTTTCCGCTGCGAAACCGGAGGCCGCAAATGATGCGTCGAAGGGCGAACAGTATTTTCGAGCCTGCGCCGCATGTCACTCGCTGACGCCAGACCACAACATGACGGGGCCGAGTCTCGCGGGCCTGTTCGGACGCAAGGCCGGAACATTGGCGAGCTTCCCGCGCTACTCGCCCGCCTTACAGGCCTCGGGCGTGATCTGGAATGAACAAACGCTGGACGCCTGGCTCGCGGGACCGACGCGCTTCATCCCTGATTCGCGCATGCCGTTCGAAGGCATCGAGCAACCGGCGATACGATCCGATCTCATCGCTTACTTGAAGAAAGCCACGGCAGCGAATGACGCAACGAGCGGTCCGCGCGTCGGCATGCCCGGCGATCCGGACTTGAAGAACCTCCAGGCGGAAAACAAAGTGCTGTCCATCACCTATTGCCCGGATACGTATCGGGTAACGACCGCCGATGGTCAAACTCAAGGATTCTGGGAGCGCAACTTGCGCTTCAAGACCGATTCCAGTCCGATCGGACCGGACAAAGGCGCTCCGGCGCTTTTCGGCGCGGGAATGCAGGGCGATCGCGCGTCGATCATCTTCAGCTCGCCCGAGGAAATCAGCGCGTTCGTCAAACGGCAGTGCTGACCTCGCAATTTGGCAAAGTACGCAAGGGAGAACGGCCATGAATCGTCGAACTGCGCTTGGACTATTGACCGCGACCGCCGCCGGCCTCTTTTCGCGATTCGCGTGGGCGGCGTCCGCGAAAGCGAGGTCGGCGGACGAATCGTCTGGGTTCCCTGATTTGAAGCGGGTCAGCCCCGAGAAGCGACTACTCGCACTCGCCTATTCGCCCGGCGAATATCGCATAACCACTCTGGACGGAGAAAGCGCAATTTTTCTTGAGGCCAACCTGCGGTTCAAGATCGATTCAAGCAGCCTTGGACCTCGCCCTGGAGCGCCTGTCATCCTCCCCTCCGGAACGGAAGGCGACCGGAAGTTGGTGCTGTTTGCTTCGCCGGAAGAACTCGGCGGCTTTATATCGCGCCGGGGCTGATTCGGCGATCGACATTGGTCATATCAGAAAAACTACAAGTGATCGGAAATCCGACAGTCATCGGCGGCATTCCACTACCTTCTGACGCGCCGGTCTTTTTGGCGTTTGTCGCCGCGCACATCGCAGCAGGTCTGACGGCCGTCCTTGCCGGCGCGATCGCCATGCTGAGCCGAAAGCAAGCTGGCCGTCATCCGCACGCCGGGTCGGTTTATTACTGGTCGCTCTCGATTGTCTTTGTGACGATGGCGGCGCTCGCCCTCTCGCGATGGGCGGAGGACTATCACCTGTTCGTCTTGGGCGCTCTCTCGTTCATCGCGGCGACGATTGGCCGGATGGCAAGGCGCAGACTTTGGCCGTCCTGGGCGCGCGTTCATATGACAGGGATGGGCGCGTCTTACATGCTGCTGATTACAGCCTTTTATGTCGACAACGGGCCAAACCTGCCGCTTTGGCGCGAACTGCCGCCTATCGCTTTTTGGATCTTGCCGGTGCTTATAGGCGCGCCGATCTTAATCAACGCTTTGCTTCGCCATCCAATTGCAATGAGGCCGCCTTAATTGGCGGCCTCGGGCCGGATCGCCTTTCCGGCGTCGGCTCTTCGGGGCGAAGCTTACCGGCCTTTTGAGAAGCATCCCGGACCCGGATGAGTTTGACGACGCGCGGCGAGAACGGCGCCGGTTCAAGCGTCCATACGCATGCTCGCATGGCAAGCTTCGCGGTTATTCGTGCCGACGGCCGGCTGCGTATCGGCGAGCGCGCGGCGCCCAAGCGCAAACTCCGATGTAACCGAACGCCGCGCCCTCGCGTATTCGTTAATAGAGACCGACCGGGCCCCGGGAAGCGCGGAACAAGCTTGTCGCCGCACCGAGTGCTTTGGTCGTCTGCTAATGGAGTATGCGAGATGGACGCCTTGCTCAATTGCGCCGCGAACGGATGGGCCATGACCTCGGCCGCAATCGCGACTTACGCACTGCTGGCCATAATTGGCGCCGCACTGATCAAATACCTCTTCTTTGCAAAGCCGGGGAGCGCGGCGGCCTAAGCCGGTCGCAGCTCGTCCTTCCGTCAAGGAGACTCATCGATGGGATCCAGAATCCCTCAATCAATCGCGCCGCCTACCATCGATCAGAGCGCCGGCAAGGGCTTTCGCCCATGGCTAGGCTGGCCGCTCGGCGCGATTGCCGCATCGGCCGCCGCCATCACGGCCGGGGCCCTCGCATGGGGCCTTCATTGGATCGTCGTCGCCGACTTGGCGCCGCTGCTCTTCATATTGCCGTGCGCCGCAATAATGGCCCTGTGCGTGACGAACTCTAGCAAGGCTCATTAGGCGAGTCTGGCCCCGCCCGCGCCCCGGCGATCAACGCCGCCCGCTCGAAATAGAACGCGAAGCGGGCCTCGAGGGATCAGGGCGCGTGTCCCCTCAAGACCGGTGAAGCAAGAGAAAGTAATGGAGATTTGCAATGGCCGCAGCCACCTCATTCGAGACCGCCATTCCTAACGCGAAGCAGCGCGAGGAATGGAACGACGCGACGGGAGCCCGTTGGCTCGAGCAGCATGCCTGGATCGACAGGCAGATCGCTCCGCTCGGACGCCGAGCCATGGACCGCGCTGACGTACAGCATGGCGAGCGTGTCCTCGACGTCGGATGCGGATGCGGCGAAACGACTGTCGATCTCGCCGGTCGGGTCGGCGAGACTGGACTGGTACTCGGCGTCGATGTCTCGGCGTTGCTGCTCGCCGAAGCGCGCATGTCAGCGCGCCAATTCGCGATCTCGAACGTCCAGTTCGAGGAAGCGGACGCGCAAACCTATTCCTTCCCTGGAGGAGGTTTCGATCTTATCTTCTCCCGCTTCGGGATCATGTTCTTCGACAATCCGATCGCGGCGTTCCAGAACCTTCGGTCGGCGCTCAAGCGGGGCGGCCGCATCGCGTTCGTCTGCTGGCCTGCCGCTCGCGAAAACCTCTACATCGCCATCCCGCTGGCCGTCGCCGCCGCTCATCATATCGCCCTGCCCGCGCCGAGCGACCCAGACGCGCCAGGGCAATTCGCATTCGCAAATCCCGACCGTGTTCGGCAAATCTTGTCGGAAGCAGATTTTACCGCCATCGAGATTGAACGAGTGACCGAAAGAGTGGGTGGGCGCTCCGTCGACGACACAATCGAAATGCTGCTGCAACTCGGCCCGCTCGGCAACGCTCTGAACGATGTCGATGACGACGTGGGACGCGCCGTCAGAGCCGATATCCGGTCCGCCTTGAGCCGCTTTGAGATTTCGGGATGCGTCTGGCTCGACGCCGTGGCCTGGTTGGCGACGGCGCGGGCTTGAGCAGCGGCGCAAATGCGCCGATCTCGCGGCGATTCGCCGGCGGCGACGGGCGCTGTAGGCTTCTTTCGGCCCGCGGACGGCCGGTTCACCATTGCTGGATCGGAGCCCTCAGCCGCCGGGGGTTGGTCCAGACCGAATGAAGGGTTAGCTTACCCATCGAACGGGACCGACGCGGCGCGTTATTCCGCCGGAGTTTCCGGCGCTCGCCTCGGCGAGGCCGCTGACAAGCAGGATGGGGCCCGCCTAGCCAGGTCTTCCGAAGCCATGGATTTGCGGTCGGACGAGCCGGAACTTCGCGCCTTGATGCTGGCCGGTCTCGACGGCGACGCGGCGGCGCATAAGGCGCTGCTGGCGAGGCTGGCGGCGATCCTCCGCGCGTATTTCAAGGGGCAATTCGCCCGTATCGGCAGAGGCGCGGCTGACGCCGAGGACCTCGTCCAAGAAACGCTCATCGCCCTTCACACGCGCCGGCACACCTATGACCGATCCCAGCTTTTGACGCCCTGGGTTTACGCCATCGCGCGCTATCGGCTCGTCGACTACCTGCGCCGAACGAAGGCCTCGGTCGCTGACGTCCCGATTGAAGCCGCAGCGGGTGTATTGGCCGATGAGGACCCGACCGCGGTCGACAGCACGCTCGATCTGATGAAGCTCATGGCGCAGCTCACGCCCAAGACGAGGCAAGCCATTCAATTGGTCAAGCTCGACGGGTTGAGCGTCAGCGAAGCCGCGACGCAGGCAGGCATGTCGGAGTCGGCAATCAAGGTCGCGGTCCATCGCGGCTTGCGCGCGCTGTCGCTCCTGGTGCGGCAAAGGAGCCCATCATGAAGACCGACGAACTCATTGATCTGCTCGGCGCGAATGTCGAACCCGTCAAGCGCGGATATATGCGCACGGCGCTTCTTGCGGCGCTGGCTGTTGGAGCGGCGGCGGCTTTCTGCCTGAGGCTCGCGGTCTATGGCGTCCCGGCCAATCCCTTTAGCGGGGAGGATGTCGGGCTCAAAGTGGCGGGACTGGCGCTCGCTTTGAGTCTGGTTGTCGTCGGCGGCGGATTTCTGATCAAGTCCGCGCGCCCTGGAGAGGCTGGACGCGGGGCGCTGATCATCATCGGCTTGTTGCTTCTCGCAATCTTTTCGGCGGGAACCATTGCGCTCGCTCTCGCCTCGCCATCGGCATGGAGCGGAATGGTGTTCGGGCCGCAATGGGCGGCGTGCTTCTTCTGCATTCCTGTGTTCGCGGCCCTGCCGTTCGCAACGCTTGTTTGGGCTTTGCGCAAGGCGGCGCCGACCCGGTTGGCGCTCACCGGCGCCGTCATCGGGCTTGTCGCCGGGGCTCTCGGCGCGGCCGTCTGCGCTTATCACTATCCCAGCAGCTCCATCCCCTTCCTCGCCTTCTGGTACGGCGGGCCAATTGTGCTTTGCGGCTTGATCGGAGCTTTGCTAGGTCCGCGGCTTCTGCGGTGGTGACCAGCTTGTTTCGAAGTGGCTTTCCTTAACTCCTCCAGGCCGCGCTGGTCTGGCGCCGCCGCGTTCGCATCAATCGGCGGCCTCATCGCCGCAATTCGACGAATGAGAAGCTTCTCAATGTAACCGGCGCCCGCGCCTCTTCGTAGTCATCGATAGAAGCTCTTCGAGCTTTTGGAGATTGAACGAGGAGAGGCGCGATGCTCAGCGCGTTGTGGCCGGCATTCGCCGCCGGCATTCTGAATTTCACGCTCTTGAGCCTGACGGCCTCAACCCTGGCCGCCCTGGCTTTGGCCGTCGCGACGATCGAGAAGCGTTCGTTCCTCGCGCCTCATGAGCGCTGGTCGAACCTCGAACGTTAAAGCGTTATCTCCGGCGCGAGGAGCGTCGGCCTCAACCGATCGCGGAGAAGTACGATGGGTTTTTACTGCAACTGCATTTTTCCCCGATTGCTCGATTGCGTCATGCAACAAAAGCAAATGTCGCCGTTCCGACAACGAATCGGCGCCGCGGCAAGCGGGCGCATTCTCGATATCGGTATCGGATCGGGACTCAACCTGCCTTTCTACGGCGGGCAAGCAAACCGCGTCATCGGCGTTGATCCGTCGGCCGAGCTGCTGCGCTTCGCGAGGAAACGCGCCTCGCAGACATCGGTTCCGATCGAACTCCTACGCGGCTCCGGCGAGGCGTTGCCGATCGACGACAGAAGCATCGACACAGCGGTCGTGACCTTCACATTGTGCACGGTCTGCAATCCCGCCATGACCCTTGCCGAGGTCCGCCGGGTGCTCAAGCC
>Ga0070733_10001657_pt1 | contig 16411 bp, 12 predicted proteins | sample Coa_R1_9_FD_66450 | JGI IMG/M metagenome (GOLD analysis project Ga0070733, IMG submission 66450) | Surface soil microbial communities from Centralia Pennsylvania, which are recovering from an underground coalmine fire - Coalmine... | ecosystem: Environmental > Terrestrial > Soil > Unclassified ... | reverse complement strand
TGGCAAAAACACAAACCCGGCTACCCAACAAAAGTAATCGCCCAAGCAGGAGAAATCCCGATTGGCGGCTCGAAAATTTTCACCTACCCCGCCGACGACCGCCCCTGCTTTCTGCTGCGCCCCGCCGAAGACACCTACATCGCCTTCAGCCGGCTCTGCACTCACCACACTTGCCCCGTGTTCTATCAGCCCGCCGACCGCATCTTCACCTGCCCCTGCCACGGCGGAATATTCTCCGCCACTAACGGCGCAGTCCTGGACGGCCCCCCGCCCAAACCCCTCCCGCAATTAATACTGGAGCGCCGCGGCAACGACATCGTCGCCACCGGCTTCGTGCCAAGCTAAACCCGGACACACCAATCTCGCGAATTTGAATGCTACTGCGAAATGATTGGAAGTCATCTGACAAATGACTGAACGGAAGGGCGGGGCTTCAGAGCTTGTGCGAAAAGTCGAAGTTCGCGACCTCGGCACCCCGCAGTTTGCGCAAAAAGGCGTGAGGCTCTTGCAGCGGCGGTTGCCGTACCAACGATGGCGTACTGAAGTACGCCGCTGCAATGGCAACACCGAGGCAACGGCTGCCCGGTTCGATGAACCCGAACCGGCCGTTACAAAATGGAAGCCAACGGCTTAATGCAAATTCGAAGACAACGGAGCCGGCGAAACGCCGGCGCTGCAAAGGCAAAAACGTAACGCGCGTGCGCGCTTTCCTCGCATTGTATTTATCAGTGCTCATCTGCGTTCATCAGTGGTGAATTTGACTTCCGCGGCCCCTCGTACTACCGCTGCGGTGGCGCCCGATACTTCACAGCCTTCGCGTCCACGCCTTCCGTCACGGTGACGATCACATCCGCCGGAATGTCCTTCAGCTCCTGCACGTAGCCGCTCGGCCAGTGAATCAAAATCGAATCCACCTTCTCATGCTTGCCCAATCCAAAATAAATTCGCGGATCCTGCGCCGAGCAATAACTCATCCCGCCCTTTGCCTGGTCGTAGCTCTTAAAATCCCCGGCGGTCAATTTCAACGAAGCCCCCATCCCATCGCGATTCGATTTCACGCCGATCAAGCGCACCGCGATCCAATGATTTCCCTGGGCTGCCTGAGAACTCCCTCCCTCATTCCGGAAAAGCTGCGCGTCCTCCCCATTGTTGCTCACCAGAAAATCCTGCCACCCGTCGTTGTCGAAGTCTCCCACCGCGAGGCCGCGTCCCACGCGCGGCTTGCGAAAATCCGCGCCTTCGGTCCTGGTGGCATCCACGAAATTTCCATCGCCACGATTGCGGTAAAGCATTTTCTCTTCTTCGTACGCGACCTCCGGGTGATACGTCGGAATGTTGTCGAGAATATGCCCATTAATCACCAACAGGTCCCGCCAGCCGTCATTATCAAAATCAAAAAATCGCGCCCCAAAAGCGCTGCGCAAAATGTTCGTCTGCCCGATCCCCGAAGCGATCGTGTAATCCGTGAACGTTCCATCCCCATTATTCCGATACATGCGATTCAACTCGAAATCCAGGTGGCTCACGAAAAGATACATCAGCCCATTGTTCATCACGTCCGCGGCATCCGCGCTCATGCCTGCTTCCGAACGCCCATCCTCACTGAATCCCGCGCCCGATTTATAAGTCGCGTCGCGAAACGTGCCGTCTCCATTATTGATGTACAAAAAATTCCGCTGCGTATCGTTGGCGATGAATATATCCGTCCAGCCGTCTCCGTTCAGATCAGCCAGCACGACGCCCAGGCTTTTGCCATCCGTGTTCAGCAAACCGGCTTTTTCAGTGACGTCGGTGAACGTCCCGTCGCCATTATTGTGATACAGCTTCGCCGAGCTGCCGTGAAAGCTGTCCGGATGGCAATACGCGCTCGTCTGCGGAATTCCCGTGAATCCCGGACGAACATCGCCGCACAGCACCGGATGGTCCACGTCGTACTGCACGTAATTCGTCACCAGCAAATCCAGCTTGCCGTCGTGATCGTAATCGAACCACCCCGCGGCCGTGCCCCAGTTTCCGTCGTCGCCCACTCCGGCCTTGGCCGTCACGTCCGTAAAAGTCCCGTCGCCGTTGTTATGCCACAGCACCGAATGGCGGTAACCGGTCATATAAATGTCCGGAAACCCGTCGTTATCGTAATCGCCCACCGCCACGCCGAAAAAAAATGTCCCGTCGCTCTTAATTCCGCTTTGCTCCGTCACGTCCGTAAAAGTCCCATCGCGATTGTTGCGATAAAGCGCCGGCTGCGGCGGCACCAGCGGGTGATAGTACGGTGTGTATCCGCTGTTCACGAAAATCGCGTCCAGATATCCGTCCTGGTTGTAATCAATCCAGCCGACGCCCGCTCCCATCGTCTCCGGGTACAGGCGGTAGGGCGACGAAGCGCGTTCGTGATGAAAATGAATTCCCGCTGCATTAGTCACGTCGCGAAATTCCACATGATAAGGATTGCTGATCTCGCTGCGGTGCCGCAATCTCACGGCATCATCTTGCTCCGCCGCCGCCGCGGATTCTCCGTGCCCCGGCGGATGCACAGCCTGCTGCTCGTGGGTCGCGATCAGCCTTCGATACGTGGCACGCGCGGATGACCCCAGCAATGCGCCAGACACGTCGGCAGTCGCCATAATAAGGATAGAAAGACAAATCAGCAGGGCCTTCCGAGGAAGTATTCGTTGCCGTCTCATTGCCGGACAGATTCTAACAGCACACCCAATCTCCGCACCATGTCACGCCCTGTTTCGACATCATCTACAAACTTTGACGATCAACCTCACTGCGCGGGTAGCAGGGCCGGACGAGCTCATCCTCATTTCCGTAATACCCATTTCAAATTTCATACTGCTCAGTTCCCTTATGGAACTCATTCGCTGTCTGTGGAAAACTTTAGCCCGCACTCAGTTTCGTGTTGACTCCGCGCCTACCCGAGGATAGCCTGCTTCCATTCTGTGGGCTGGGGGGCCCTGTCCGGGAGTGATTCCCATAATTATTCCGCAGTCCGTGAAGGATTGGAGCGCAGAGTTTTCGCTCCGCTCTCGCGGTATGTGTAAAGACTCGCGCAAAGCCGTATCCCGAGCGAACATTTCCGCGCGCAACACAACGTCGCGCCGCGCAGGATTCTCCGCATTCATCGCTCTTGTGCTCGCAGTGGTCACTTTCACCGGCGCTCCCACAGCTCGCGCGGTCGGAAATGCGCCCTCTACCGTCGCCGCGAATCCACCTGCCGCTCCGAAAAAAATAATCATCGATACAGACCCCGGCACCGACGACGCGCTAGCCATTCTCCTCGCGCTGAATTCTCCGGAACTGGACGTCCGCGCTCTCACCGTCGTCCCCGGCAACGTCACCGCGCAGCAAGGCCTCGAAAACGCGCTGAAGCTCGCGTCCCTCACCAATCGCTGCGATATTCCCGTCGCCGGCGGCGCCCAGCATCCCCTGTTTCAAAAACTGATCACCGCCGAACTCTGGCACGGCGCGAACGGCCTCGCCAACGTCGAATTGCCCGCAAGCAAATGCAAAGCCGATCCGCGCTTCGGTCCTGACCTGATCATCCAAATGATTCACGACTCCCCGCACGAGATCACGCTCGTCCCCGTCGGCCCGCTCACCAACATCGCCCTCGCCCTGCTGAAAGATCCTTCCATCGTTCCGCTGGTGAAAGAAGTAGTAATCATGGGCGGCTCGATTTCCGGCGGTAATGTGAACGCCGCCGCCGAAGCCAACATCTACAACGATCCCGAAGCCGCGCAGATTGTCTTCCACGCCGGCTGGCGCTTGACCATGGTCGGCCTCGATGTCGGCGACAAAACTCTCTACGATCAAGCGCATCTCGATCAGCTTTCGAAAACGCACGGCCCCGAAAACGACTTCGCCGTGAAAGTGCTTACTTTCCTGATCGGGCAGGAAGCGAAATACGGCGCCGGCGGAGGTTCGCCGATGTACGATCCGCTCGCGGTCGGAACCGCGGTCGATCCGTCAATCGTCGTCACCCAGGCCATGCACGTGGACGTCGAATCGCGCGGCGAGTTTACCCGCGGCGAAACCGTCGCCAATCGCCGCAACGCCGTCGAACGCAACGTGCTGCACGGCGATCGCTACATCATCGAAGGCGTGGACCACGTGGAACCCAACGTCCAGGTCTGCACCGGCGTCAACGCCGACAAATTTCTCCAGCTGCTGAATTCACGGCTGGCAGGTAAATAACATGAAAAACGAACATTTCGCGCAACCCGGCCAATCAAATTTCGCGGTTGATCGCTCCACACCCAGAGGGAGAGCAACGATGAAAATGGTGAAGCTTGTGTTTCTGTCAGCTCTGGCCGTCGTCTTTACGCTCGCGAGTCTTCTCCTCGCCGCCCCCAGCGCCCGCGCGCAATCCGTAGAGCGCGGCGAAATCCGCGGCTTCGTTTACGACACCAGCCATTCCATTGTCCCCGGCGCGAAGGTGACCATCTCCAATCCTTCCACTGGTTACAAGCGCGAACTCACAGCCGACGCCAGCGGCTCTTACGATTTTGCTCAGTTGTTGCCCGGCACGTACAAGGTTCAGGCAGAGGCAGAGGGCTTTGCCTCTACCATCGTTACCGACCTCGTCGTGGACATCGGCGCGAGTCTGGCCCTAGACATCACTCTCCCTGTTAAAGGTCAGACGCAAACCGTCACGGTGTCCGCCCTGGAGGCTGGCCCCGTGGACACCTCGACGGCCGGCATCAACCAGGTCATTAATTCGAAAGACTTGGAGACTCTCCCGCTCTCCGGTCGCGATTATCGCGACTTGGCGCAATTGAGTTCCTCAGCACAAGTCGTTCCCGGCCTGCGTGGCGGGATTCGGCTGGGCGGCCAGCAAAGCGATTACCTTGGCATCGTGGTTGACGGCCAAGATACATTCAACAACTACTTCGGGGAAATCTTCGGATCGCTCGAAACTAAAAATTTCACGGTTCCCCTGGAGGCCGTGCAGGAATTCCAGGTTGTGACCAACGGCTTTGCTCCAGAATTCGGGCGCGCCACCGGCGGTTTGGTCAACGTGGTGACCAAATCCGGCACCAACCAGTGGCATGGCGAAGCGCACGATTACTACCGCGGAAGTGATTTCACTGTGAATGATGCGGTCGGCGAACCACCCAACATCGCCACCCAAAATCAGTTTGGCGGCTCCGTCGGCTTCCCTATTCACAAAGATCGCCAATTCCTGTTTTTGGCCACGGACGCACAGTTGCAAAATGGCCCACTCGTGACCCAGTTTTGTTCGCCGGGTACGGGGCAAGCGGGCCAAGCAGCCCAAGAAGCCTGCCTCGCGGAGCTACCTCTGATTACCGGGCCCGCGTTTGCGAACTGCGCCCCAGGAGCCTGCGCCCCGGGCACCGTCCCGCTTCCCAACAATGTTTCGGCCGGGACGATGTTGCCGCCAGGCTGCGGAACTTCCCCGACTGCGGGGGAACTCGTGCTGATGGACTGCTACGGCAAGTCCTCGATAGCCGGCTTCCAAGGCCCCAGCAACCAGTTCCAGAATTTGTTCACCATACTGGGACACTACGACTATCAATTCAGCCCCGCGAACCACTTTAGCGTACGAAGCTACTTCACCAGGAACCACACTAATGGATTTAGCGGCGCTCAGGGTCAGAACGAAATTCCGCAGGCTTTCGACAATACCGAGGACTTCACCAACAAAGGCGGATCGGTTGTTTTCAGTCTGAATACCGTACTCGGCAGGAAGGTAAATGAAATCCGCATTAGCCTTTCGGACGAGGTTCGCGAGCGCCATGCTAACAGCGATTCGCCCGGACTTTCGATTTCGGATCCCGGCTTCTCGGCCTTGAACATCGGCAGCGCCTTTAACTATGGCATCGGCCAGCGCTACTACCTGCCCATTAACAACCAGGACGGTAAGTTTGAGGCTGCCGACAATTTCAACTATTCGTTCGGCAAGCACGACATGAAATTCGGCGGAGACTCCGCCACGTTCGAGGATCGCAAAGACTCCTTCGTCGGCTGGGGCGCAGGTGAATACGATTACTTCGATATCGCTGATTTCAACAGCGGGATAACCACCGGTGCAAACAATTGCGTGACGGACACTTTCAATTGTCTTCTCAGCCAAGGCGTTGCTCTTAATGGAAAACCACTTTCGTTCCTAGGCGCCGCGACAACTCTTTTCCCCAACTACCAATCCGACCTCGGCCTCTACTGGCAGGACAAATGGCAATTGACGCCGAGCCTCACCGTGACCTACGGGCTCCGCTGGGACGGCACTTGGAACCCCCAGCCGCAAACGCCGTTGTGGGGAACCACCGTGCTCATCGGTCAGGGCGCAGGGTCGCGCGAGGCCCCCGTGCCACAACGCGTCCCAGCCGACTTCAATCAATGGGGGCCGCGCATCGGAATGGCTTGGAATGTGAGACAAGGACCTCATCCAACGGTCGTCCGCGCTGCTTGGGGTCTTTACTACGCTCTCACTGTGGGAATATTTATGCCCACGGCGGGTGCCGGAAACCTTACCCACTGCATAGGCAGTTGCGGATTTCCAAACGGCGGGCTCGTCGGCTTTCCATATCTCAACCCCTCCTCGACGCCGCTAGGCGTCAACCAACTTTGCGGGACGGAATTTGGCTGTCCCGCTTCAACCTCCGGAGGCGGATACGTTGATCCCGCGTTTAAGAATCCGCGCGTCTCCAGCTTCACAGGCGGGATCGAGCAATCGCTACCCTATAACTTGCAGTTAACGGCTACTTTCTCTTACGTACACTCCGATCATCTGCGGACGGGCGGCTACGATTCAGAAGAAGCCTGGCAGCGGAATTACGTTATTCTTGGAACCGACTCATTCGGGCGATCGATTCTCCAAAAGACGTTTAATTACACCGGCGGCGTGCTAACGAGCCAAGGACCCACGCCTCTCGACAACACTCTGCCTACTTCAAACAATGAAACAGCCAGTTTCAGTCATGGCAATTACGAGTCGCTGGTTGTTAACCTCACCAAGCGCTTCTCCAATCATTTCCAGGTATTCGCCAATTACATCTGGTCGCAGAACAAAGACAACGCCGCGAGCGAGCGCGATACCGATACCTACTTCGGCCAGCAGGATCCCATCAATCTGGCGATTGACTACGGCCGCAACGGTCTGGACATCACTCAGCAATTCAAAGCCGCTGGCGTCTACGAGTTGCCGTGGGGCTTCGAAGTCAGCTCCAGCATGATCGCTCACTCTGGCGTGCCATTTCCCCTGTACATCGCAGAGGACCTCAATGGCGACGGAGTTTCCGACCTTGGTCACAACAACGACCGACCTACCTTTACAAACGCTGCCGGCAAGACATCTCTATTAGGGCGTTACCCGTTCGACCAGCCGGGTTATTTTCAATGGGATGGGCGGTTACAAAAGACCCTCCACGTACATGACCGATTGAACGTGGTATTGTCGGGTGATTTCTTCAACCTCACCAACCGCGGTAATCTCTATTCGAATCCAAATAACCCAAATACGGCGACGATCTCGTTGACAACCTTGACAGGTTGCACTCCGAACTTCATACCCACCGCGCCGGCTGGCGGTACTGGTTCGGTAACGGGCCCGGCCGGAATGACTTGCGCGCCGCTCACCGCCGCTACCATGCCACGAGTCGGCGTAAACGGCTTCCGCGCGATCACAGAGATCGCGCCCGGCAGCACTCCGTTTGCGTTCCAAGCAGGCGTCAAGTTCGTGTTCTAACGACTTTGGCCCCCTTGGGACGTAGGAAGTTTTTACAAACAGCAACCAGCTCCATGATCGCGGCAGCAACCGGAGGCGAAAGCCTCCGGCAAGCTGCCGCCGTCACTCCATCGCCTCAAAAGGCCGTGCGCTGGCCCAAACCCATCGGCAGTCCCGTCCTGGATAGCCTTCCTCCCGTAATCGAAAATTCGCGCGACGTCCACACCAACGTCGAAAAGCTCGTAGAAGTCGCCAGCTGGATGGCTTACGAAGAACTCCCCATGCCCGAATACCATCTGCCCCTGGGCGTCGGCGAAAACAATCCCGACGAAATCATCGACTTCATCATGGTCGCCGACGTGGTAGACACCGCCTTCACCGATTTCGCCACCCATATAAAATTTCAAGTCGATTACGCCGGCCAGCACTGGTCCGATTCCGAAGCTGAATTCGCCTGCATCAAGCGCGCCATGGACCAGGGCATCCCCATCCTCGACGGCCACTACCTCGCCCAACTCACACGCCCGCAAATGGAAAAGATCTTCGCCGGCAATATCGAAATCCCCATGCTCGATGAAAAAATGGAGCTCTGGCGCCAGGCCGGCGCCGTGCTCGCCGCGAAATACAACGGCCGCTTCCACAATTTCATCCGCGCCTGCTCCCCACGCCTTTACGATCACGGCCAGGGAATGGTGGACGGTCTCGTCGTGGAATTCCCGCGCTTCAACGACGTCAGCATTTACGACGGCCACGAAATCAAACTCTACAAACTTCCGCAGCTAGGCCTCTGGTTCCTCTACGCCAGCCTGCACAAGTCCGGAAAATTCCAGATCGAAGATATCCACTCCATGACCGCCTTCGCCGATTACATCGTCCCCGTAGGACTGCGCCTGATGGGCATCACCACCTACTCCCCCGCGCTGGAAAAAGCCATCAACACCCACCAACTGATCCCCCGCGACAGCACGCAGGAAATCGAGATCCGCGCCCACTGCATCTACGCCACCGCCCTGCTCACAGAAGAAATCAACAAGCTCCGCGGCCCAGACGCCCAGATCATCATCCCCCAAATCGACGCCCGCATCTGGACCCACTACCACACCACCAACTGGCCCCATCACCTGACCCGCACCATCATGTATTAGTGGCACAGCCCTGCCCGCCGCCGGAGGGCACTCCTGGCTGTGCAAATCTCATCCCAAACCGATCCATTTGCCGCGCTCGCCACCGTTGCCGCATAATACCCGCAAATAAAAGCCCCATGCGCCGCATCCATCTCATCGAACTCCACGAACAATCGTGGTTTCCCAAATTCCTGCGCGACGAAATTACCGACACCTTGCAATCCGCCATGAATTTCTTCGGCGCCTACGCCGCCACCGCCCCGCTGCTGCAAACCGCGCTGGACGCAACGCGCAGCCCGCTCATCGTTGACATGTGCTCCGGCGGCGGAGGCCCCTGGCTGAAACTCTCTCTCCGCCTGCACGCCAACGAGCACGCGACCCTGCAAATCCTTCTCACCGATAAATACCCAAACCTCGCCGCGTTCCAATCCGCCAGCGCAAATTCCCAAAATCGCATTGCGTTTCACGCGACTCCGGTGGACGCCACCAACGTCCCACGCGAACTCCGCGGCTTCCGCACCATGTTCACATCCTTCCATCACTTTCAACCCGAAGAAGCCCGCGCCATACTGCAAAATGCCGTGGACGCAAGCCAAGGCATCGGCATCTTCGAAATCACGCGCCGCGCTCCCTCAGCAATCGCGTGGATGTTTCTCTGGACGCTCCTCCCCTTTCTGTTCACTCCGTGGATCCGGCCCTTCCGCTGGTCGCGCCTGCTCTGCACCTACGTACTCCCGATAATCCCGCTGGTCCTGCTCTTCGATGGGGTGGTCTCCTGCCTGCGCACCTATCGCCCCCAAGAACTCCGCGAAATCATCGCAAAACTATCCGCCACCGAATACCAATGGGAACTAGGCGAACGCGCCAACCCCACCGGCGATGTCCCCATCGCTTACTTGATCGGCTATCCGCAGCCCAAGCCGTTGCCTTCGTAGCGGCCAGCTTTAGAGTCTGTGTGGCAAAGACAAAATCTGTACTTCAGCGGCTGAAGCCGCGCTGACCTTGCTATATTTATGTCGTGGCTGAAGCCACGACCTACAAAGACCTCCGAGTTGCCACACAGACTCTTCAGTTGGGCGCCTTTGACTTTGGTACCGCCGGCAGGCAGGCGTCCTGGCGCCTCAGTTGCGCTATTTTTTTTACGCGGAAACTGCGATTTTGTATTTCGATGCAGACTCTAACCGGCGGGAACCACAACTCCGAAGCTGACGACTTTCGTGAAGCTGAACGCCGACGAGGGCGTCCGATCCGCAAGACAACGAATCGGACGCTCACGTCGTCAGGTGTTTCCTCATCCGAAAAACTCATTCAGCCAATGATTAATCCGGATGGCTATGCCGCCAATTCCAATACTCCCGCTGCTCTTTGTGGTTGGCGTGCGCGTATTCGTGATCGTGCCGGTGGTTGTCCGACAGGAATATTCCCCATTGGTGTCGCTCGTGATCATCCCAGTTGTGATAGTCCTTGTGATCCCGATCGTAAACGCGTACCTGCACGCCCTCTTGCGGCAGAGGCGCGGCCATCATTGACACAGGCGCCGCCAAGGCGGCAGTCAGAAATAACGAAGCGACGTAACGATGTGCACGATGCATGTAGAAGGCCTCCAGATTCAAAATTCCGCTGATGTGACGCGGTAGCTTCGACTATGCATCCCCCCACTATCCGTTTATGTGCAATACAGCACACGCGTATCGAATAGAACACCCGCGCCCGCCCCACGCGCCTGCATCGCAAAGCCCGTCATTGCGGCTTGAAGTTGTCGGTATGCCAGCCGGGATTCAGCCACTCTCCATTGCGCCGCACAAAAATCTCCGTGGCTCGCCCTGAACTAACCGAGCGTTTTCCGTTTTCCTCCGTCTCCACCAAATACGAAGTCCAGATAATCGCCACGTCTCCAAAGCGCTGAATTTCCGTCCGCGGAAACTCCAGCCGCACCAGTTTTCCCCCGCCTGCCTGAAACTCCGCCGCGGTGCGCATTACGTCCGCCTGGTTCTTCCACTTCTCCTCATCGGAGCTGATCACGATCGTGTCCGCCGGCACCAGCCTCTCCAGCGCCTTTGTGTCGTTCGCAAACCACGCCCGCCAGACGCTTTCACGCACCTTCAGAATCTGCGCTCGCTCATCCTGGCCGTACGCCATCCCCGGTCCCAGCAGCAATCCCAAAACACAAATTCCCATCATCATCCGTACTGTGCGACGCATATTTTCCTCCTCTGAATTTAGCTACCTGCTCGAACACACCCATACACCGAACAAAATTTCAGAACGCAAATCTTCACCGCGCAACGAACGCTGCGCGCCCCACGCGGAAAATCATTCCCTCGCTACACTCGAATTCAGTGCGCAGCGTTCGCCGCCGGCGCTTGATACCCACCCGGAACCGTCCGCGAAGAAATCGCCAATCGATTCCACGCATTGATCGCCGCCACCGCCAAAGTTAAATCGCAAATCTCCTTCTCGCTGAAATGCGCGCGCACTTCCTCATACACCGGATCCGGCACGTGGCCATCCGTGATCAGCGTCACCGCTTCCGTCCACGCCAACGCCGCGCGTTCCCGCTCCGTGTAATACGGGCATTCCCGCCACGCATCCAGCGAATACATCCGCTGCTCCTTCTCCCCGATTGCGCGCAGATCCTTCCAATGCATGTCCAGGCAATAAGCGCACCCATTCACCTGCGAAGCGCGCAGCTTGATCAGGTGCAGCAGGCCCTGCTCCAATCCGCATTCCTGCAAATATTTCTCCAGCCCCAACATGGCTACGTACGCTCCCGGCGCCGCCTTCATGCCATTGAATCGCGCTTCCATAAATCCTCCTTTGCCCGAAGCCCCCACATTTTAGATGATGCCACTCACGCCTTCGCGACAACGTTTCGATCCGAATACATCGCCAGCAAGACCGCTCCCGCTGACGCCGAAAACACCGAATAATCCATCGGCGACTTGATCCCAAACGAAATCGCCATCGCAGTTCCGAATAGCGCCAGCAGCAACGCGCTCGCCAACGCCACCCAACGCGGCCACAAGCCAAGTATCAACAGGATGCCCAGAGACAACTCCGCGGCCGTGGCAGCCCACGCCAAATACGGAATGGTGGAAGCCGGCATGAACGAATTAACCTTGGCCGTGTAATCCACGAAACCCGCGAAGTTTCCGTACCCCACATTCCGTCCCGTGTACAAACCGAACCGGTCAGCGATTCCCGATAAGAACGCCGCCCCCAGCGCGAAACGCGCATACAAAATTCCCCACCGCTCCCAATCCACCGTGCGCTTCGTCACCGCCGCGACGCGCTGCAACTTTTCTCCTCCAGACGCTTGCTCGTGCATGATCACTTCCCTCCCGGCACCGTGACACTCAATGCCGCGTCATGATCGCAAACAAAATACGCAATCAACTTCGCGGGTTCCGTCTGGCTCGCATTCGCCGACACAACATGTAGGCCATTCGCCGGCTCGTAAAAGCTCTCGCCCGCGGTGTACACCGCTTCCTTCTCGCCGCGCATCTGCGTCCGCAGCGCACCTGCCACCACGTAACCAATCACCGGGCACGGATGGCTGTGCGGCTCAGACGATTCACCCGGCCCGTAGTTCACCTCAACCAAAGTCACCTTCATATGCTCGCCATCCATATTCGGAAGCGCCTCCGCAAGCACAATTCTCGCTCGTTCGCTGCTGCCCGCGTGCTGCGTATCGGATTGCATCTGCGCAAATCCCAGAAGTCCCGCCAACGCAACACACATCACAGCCCCAGCGCCTCTGCCCACCATCTCGTACGCTCTCATCGCTTTCTCCCTCAGCGCCAAACGTAAACCCATAGCGGTCCAGCCACAAGGTCCACTTATGCTATTCTTCCTGTACCACTTTTATGGTCAAGAAAGCCACAGCCTTCGAACTCGCGCTTCCCCCTAAAGCTTCAGCCGGCCCAGCCTACCGTTGGCTCTACGCGTCGCTGCGCGCCGCGATCCTCGAGGGCCGCCTGCATCCCGCGGCCCGCATCCCCGCGACGCGCGATCTGGCCAGGCAATATCGCCTCTCGCGCGGCACCATCGTCAACGCCGTCGAGCAACTGAAGTCCGAAGGCTACGTGCAAGCCCGCATGGGTTCCGGCACCTACGTCAGCAACACTCTCCCCGACGAGTTACTTCAGGTGCGCAGCAGCGCCAAGCCGCCATTGCCGCAAGAAAAAACAAGGCTGCGAATAATCTCCGCCTACGCCAAACGCGTCCAACCGTTCCCGACCTTTGCGCCTCGCCCCAGCCGCGCCTTCCGCCCCAACTTGCCGGCCTTGGATTTGTTCCCCACCACGTTGTGGGCGCAGGTCGCTGCCCGCCGTCTGCGCAAAGTCTCAACGAATTTCCTGCTCGGCTGCGATGCGCTCGGGTACCTCCCGCTCCGCCAAGCCGTAGCCGATTACCTCAGCTCCTCGCGCGGTGTGAACTGCGTCCCCGATCAAGTGGCGATCGTCTCCGGCGCGCAGGAAGCTCTCGACCTCGTCGCGCGCCTCTTGGTGAATCCCGGCGACCGCGTCTGCATGGAAAATCCCGGGTACATCGGCGCGACGATCGTCTTCCAATCGCAGGGCGCAAAGTTATCGTACGTGCCCTTGGACGAAGAGGGCATGAAGCTCGACGCATCCACGCTGCGGAACGCGCGCCTCGTCTACGTCACGCCCGGTCACCAATTCCCTCTCGGAATCACGATGAGCCTTTCCCGCCGCCTCCAGTTGCTGGAATCGGCCCGCAAATCCGGCACGCTAATTCTGGAAGACGATTACGACAGTGAATTCCGCTATTCCGGCCGCCCCGTTCCCGCGTTGCAGGGCCTCGACCGCCACGGTCAAGTGCTCTTCATGGGAAGCTTCAGCAAAGTTCTCTTCCCGTCGCTCCGCCTCGGCTATCTCGTGCTCCCGCATGACCTCGTGGATCGCTTCTCCGCCACGCTTTCGATCACGCGCCGTCACGCCCCGCTGATGGAACAAGCCATACTCGCCGATTTCATTACCGCGGGACACTTCGGCCGTCATCTCCGCCGCATGAGAGAGATTTACGCGGAGCGACTATCAGTCCTCTTACACTCCGCGAAACAAAATCTAGCAGGACTGCTGGAAATTTCAGGAGTCGAGGCAGGTTTGCAAACAGTAGGCTGGTTAAAACGTGGCGTAAACGGCGAATCTGCCACTGCAGCCGCAGCCAAACGAAACGTGGAAGTCATCCCGCTGAGCGTCTACAGCCACGGCGATGTCGCGTCAAGGGGATTGCAGTTAGGATTTGCCGCGGTTGACGCCAAAGAAATCCGCCGCGGCGTGCAAGATCTGGCGATCGCACTCGAGGGGTTGCAAGCGTCTCATCGCGCCGCCGCCGTCCGGCCATCCAACCCCGCCAACGCTCGCTTGTAATCCGGATCCTCCGGCGAAATCTCGACCGCCTTTAAGTAAGCCGCCCGCGCCTCATCTCGCTCCCCACGCTGTTGGTAAATCGCCCCTGTCTCAAAATAAGCATCCGACTCCTTCGGATTCACCAGCACGGTCCGCTGAAACGCCGCAAGCGCATCATCCAATTTCCCCTGCTTTTCCAGAATTTTCCCCTGCACGTAAAGATATTCCGGATGATAAGGCGCCCGCTGCAAAGCCTGCCCAATCGCCTCACTCGCCTTCTCGATGTCTCCCGCGGAATAATAAAGTTTCGCCAGCTGGGAATAAGCCCCCGGATAGGTCGCATCCATCGCAATCGCCTGCTGCAGCACGGCAAGCGAACCCGCAAAATCGTTCTTCATCGCCAACTCGTCGGCCTGCTGCACCAGATGCTTCGCCTGCGTTTGATTTTCCTTGGTAGTCCGATCGTTCTGCGACGACTTCTCAAATTCGTCCAGCGTCGCAGCCGCTTTTTCATCCTGCCCCGCACAACGATAAGCGCGCGCCAGCAAAAACAGCGTCTCGGAATCTGCTGGCGCCGAAGCCGACGCCCCCGCCCCGTTCACAATCGGCTCGAGCGCCAGCACCGCCCGCCCGCAGCGGCGCACAATCTCCTCCGGCGCAGCCCCCGCCGGCGCGCGCACCAGAATCTTCCCCAGCAGCGCCCGACTCCGCGAATTCTGCGGCTGCAACTCGACCACCTTTTCCGCATCCGGCAGCGCGAGCTCATCGCGATTCTCGTCCGCGTAAATCTCCGCGCGCGTATAGAGTGCCAGCGCATTCTGCGGATCGCGCGCCAACACTTTTGCGATTTGCTGCAGCGCGTTCGCGTTGTCCGCCGCGCCGCCCTTCGCTTTGTATGCGACAGCCAGCCGATTGCGCGCGTCTACGTTCGCAGGCGCCAGCGCCAGCGCCGCGGTCAGATGCGCGATGGCCGCGTCGTAGGTCTGCAACTCCAAATCCAGATCGCCCAGCATCGCCAGCGGCGCCGCGCTCCTCGGATGCTCGCGCCGCGCCTGCTCCAAAGTCTGCTTGGCCGCATCAAAATTGTGCACGCCCCGATACGCTTGCGCCAAACCACTTTCCGCATCCAGATTCCGCGGCGCAATCCGCAGCGCTTCGTGGTAATCCGCGATCGCGTCAACGAATCGCCCCGCCTCCGCCGCAGCGTGAGCCTGTGAAATCAAAGTCGCCGCCTGCTGCCCCGAAGCCTGCGCCAAAACCACGCGCAAACTCGCCGCAGAACCGAGACACAGCATCACGGCAAACAGCAGCGGCGCACCACATTCCCATGATTTTCTGCAGCCAACAAACATCCGCGGATTATAACATCCGCTATTGATGTGCTCCGTTTCGGAACAGCGCTCCAGACCGCCCAAAATGACGTTTTCCCTTGACTCACACTCCACGGAGAACTATAAGCTCCGTTGGTGCCACAGCTCTCCTGCCGCCGGAACGCAACCAAGCGAAACCAGCCGCAAATCATCAACAGCCAAATCACCACAAGAGGATCAATCATCGCCATGGGCCTGAAAAGAATCATGCCGTTCATCGCCGTCTGCGTCGCGCTGGTCTCCGCCTCAGCCGCGGCCGCGCAAACCAAACGCAAAGTTATCATTGACCAGGACGCTCGCGGCGCCGCCACCACCGATCAACAATCTATCCTGATGTTCCTGCAATCGCCCAACGTCGAAACGCTCGGCATCACAGTAGTCAGCGGCGATATGTGGCGCGACGAAGAAGTCGCCCACACTCTGCGCATGCTCGAACTCACGGGCCACCAAGATATTCCGGTGTATCCCGGCGCGGTCTATCCCCTAATCAATCGCATGGAGATGATCGAACGCTGGGAAAAACTCTACGGCACGGTTCACTATCAAGGCGCATGGAACGGCCACCGCCCCGGCATGAATCTGGGCGACGGCCTGCGCGGCAGATATCACTTGCCGTTCGAAGTACCCGATCTCGCCGAAGGCAATCCCACCCTGCAAGCTCAAAAAGAAGACGCCGCGCATTTCATCATCCGCATGGTTCACAAATATCCGCACGAGGTCACCATCTACGCCGGCGGCCCCATGACCGACATCGCCCAAGCCATCAGCCTCGACCCGCAAGTCTCCGAGCTCGCGCAAGAACTCGTAGTCATGGGCGGCAGCATTGCCCCCGTCGTCCCCAAAGATTGGGCTGCC
>Ga0070733_10001656_pt1 | contig 16417 bp, 20 predicted proteins | sample Coa_R1_9_FD_66450 | JGI IMG/M metagenome (GOLD analysis project Ga0070733, IMG submission 66450) | Surface soil microbial communities from Centralia Pennsylvania, which are recovering from an underground coalmine fire - Coalmine... | ecosystem: Environmental > Terrestrial > Soil > Unclassified ... | reverse complement strand
GTTCCCAGCAGTGTGCATAAAAGTTGTTTTGTTCCATCTTATCGATGATGTAGTTGTTAATCGATTATGTTCTCGCTACGTATGTCAAAATAAAGAATGTCAGGCGGTTTATTCGCTTTCTCCTCATTCGGATCTTGCGCCAGTTGAAACAATGGTGTGTGATTTATGTTCGGGAGCGCTTGGCAGAAGAGATGATGATAATGAAATAGCAGTGCGAAAGCGTCTTGATATTTATCATCGAAATGAGCAGCAATTGATTGAGTTTTATCAAGATAATGGCACTGAAATAATTGATTTGGATGCATCAATACCATTGCGTGAGGTATTTGAGCAATTTGTGCAGATTGTAGGTAATAATAGATACGTGAGTATATGATTCATATAAAAAATAAGCTTTCAATTCAAAAAATGGCCCAGGCGGGCTTTTTGTTGTCTGATATTTTGGTTTCAGTAGAACAGTTGATCAAACCAGGAATTTCTACCGCTGAGATTGACGCATGGATTGAATCGCAATTGCACGCAAAAGGCTTGGTATCGAGTGTTAAAGGATACATGGGATATCGTCATGTGAGCTGTATCTCTGTCAATGATACGGTTGTTCATGGTGTTCCTCGAGCGGATTGTGTTTTGCAACAGGGTGATTTGGTAAAAGTTGATGTGTGTGCTTCATGGAATGGCTATTGTGCTGATATGGCACGAAGCTTTTTTGTTGGTCAACCATCATCTGCCAATGCACAAAAGTTGGTTGATGTAGCACATCAGGCGTTGAAAAAAGGAATTGATCAAGCACAAGTGGGCAATAAATTGTCTGATATTTCTGCAGCGATACAAGAGGAAGTTGAAAAGCATGGCTTTAGCGTTGTCCGTGATTTTGCGGGACATGGTATCGGAAAAAATATGCATGAAGCTCCTGAAATAGTGAATTACGGAAAACCTGGCAGGGGGCCTATTTTGCGTGAAGGAATGACGTTTGCGATTGAACCGATGATAACTGCTGGTAAATATCACGTGTATGTTGCAGATGATGGCTGGACGGTGAAAACGGTTGATCATAGTTTGGCAGCACATGTGGAAGATACTATTGCTATTACAAATGCGGGACCAATTATTTTGACAGGCAAAAATTCTGAACAACAAAGCAATGTGAGTGTTTCATGAAGCAAAAAGAAGAAGTTATACGCGTTGATGGAGTTGTGAAAGAAACATTGCCTAACGCAATGTTTCGAGTAGAAATTGAAGGCGGACATATTGTTTTGGGGCATGTGTCAGGTAAAATGCGGATGCATTATATTCGTATTTTGCCAGGTGATAGAGTTGCGTTAGAGTTATCTCCATATGATCTAACACGTGGAAGAATTGTATTACGATACAAGGATTAGGTGCAGGAGTTGCCATGAAGGTTCGAACATCAGTGAAAGCTATTTGTAATGAGTGTCGTATTATCAAGCGTAAGGGTGTTGTTCGTGTTATTTGTAACAAGAGCCCTAAGCATAAGCAACGACAAGGTTAGTAAGGGAACGTAGATTATGGCCAGAATAGAAGGTGTTAATTTACCAGCAAATAAACGAGTAGAATACAGTCTACCGTATATTTTTGGATTAGGTCTTGCGCGTTCGCAAGATATTTTGACTAAAATTGGTATCAGTTTAGATAAACGAGTAAAAGATTTAACTGATGCTGAGATAGCAGCAATTCAAAAAGAGATTACCGATAACTATAAAGTTGAAGGTGAATTGCGCAAAGAGATTACATTAAATATTAAGCGTTTGCAGGAAATTGGTTCCTACAGAGGGTTACGTCATAAGCGTGGATTGCCAGTTCGTGGTCAACGCACAAAAACAAATGCACGTACGCGTAAGGGTCCAAAGAAAAATCCAATAGCGCTTAAACGTAAAGTAACTAAGAAATAAATAATGCAGTAAGGGTTCTGATTACATGGCTTATAAGAAAAAACCAAAAAAACAAAAACAAAAAATAGCTTCAGCTATTGCACATGTTAAATCAACATTTAACAACACCATTGTTTCGATTACAACAATGGAAGGTGATGTGCTGTTTTGTTCAAGTGCGGGACGCTTAGGATTTAAAGGGTCTCGTAAGAGTACTCCCTTTGCGGCATCGCAAATTGCATCTACTTTGGCAAAGGAAATGCAGATCGTTGGAGTTAAGAATTTGGAAGTAAATATGCAGGGACCGGGATCTGGTAGAGATTCTGTTGTTCGTGCTTTCCAATCTGCAGGCATGACCGTTTCTATGTTGCGTGATGTTACACCATTGCCGCATAATGGTTGCCGAGCTCCTAAAAAACGACGTGTATAAAAAGTTAATCATTTTTTGAGTGGGATAAAGGTGCCATGGCAGTTGTAAGAGAAGAATCAACCGAAAAACAGCAGCAAAAGGCTCCGCGAAGAAAACTTTCTGAATATGGAAAGCAACTTCAGGAGAAACAAAAAGTTAAAGAGATGTATGGCTTGCGTGAACGTCAATTTAAACGTTTTTTTGATGTAGCAAGTAAGCAACGTGATGGTGGGCCAGGTGAAAACTTGTTGAGCCTTCTTGAACGAAGATTAGATAATGCTGTGTATAAATTAAAAATGGCTACAACGCGCACACAAGCGCGTCAGGTTATTACGCACGGGCATGTTTTAGTCAATGGGAAGAAAGTCTATTCTCCTTCCTTTTTGGTATCGACTGAAGATGTTGTTTCACTTTCTCAACGCGTAGAAAAAATGGAAACATTTTTAAAAGATGTCGTTGATAAAAGAATGAAAATTGGCATTAAGGTTCCGGATTGGTTGGAATTAGACAAAAAAGATAGAATTGGCCGCGTGCTTCGTCTTCCTGTTCGCGCTGATATTCAAGTGCCCATTGAAGAGCATTTGATTGTAGAATTGTATTCGAAGTAATAGATAGTTGAAAGTCCAGGCAAGCAGGAGGTTGAATGACTAAGAATAGGGAATACAAACCACTTATCATTCCGCATTTGAAATGGGAAAAAAAGACGCTAAGTGAAACCTGCGGCGAATTAGTAGTTCAACCGCTTGAACCAGGTTTTGGAATAACGATTGGAAATTCGTTACGAAGAATTTTGCTTAGTGGCGTTGAGGGGTCTGCAATAACATCAGTTATTATAAAAGGTGTTAATAATGAATTTTCAGCAATCCCTGGTGTTGTTGAAGATGCGATGCAGGTTGTTCTTAACATAAAGAACATTGTCATCCGTAATAAGGAAGGCAAACCCGGAAAAATGCGTTTGACAAAAAAAGGTGAAGCTGAAGTAAGTGTAGCGGACATTGTTGCAGATGAGCATCTTGAATTGGTCAATAAAAATTATGTTTTTGCACATGTAGCTTTTGATGGTGAACTTGATATTGAGTTTTTTGTTGAACCAGGGCGTGGTTATCAGCAAGCTCAGTGGCCAGTAGATAAGCCTTATCAAGATGATTTTCGGATCTATTTGGATGCAATGTTTTCACCGATACGTAAAGTTATGTTCGATGTCGAAAAAACGCGTGTTGGTGAAGCAATTGATTACGATAAACTTATTTTTCGTATTTATACAAATGGTTCAGAAAATCCTGTTGATGCATTACATTATGCGGTTTCAGTTCTTCGTACGCAGCTCGAACATTTTCTTGAAAGTGCTGAAATTCCATTTAATGAAATATCTCAGGTACCTGAAGAAAAAGTGGAAAAAGCGCCACTCAAAACAAATGATTCAAGTCTCAAGGGTGTTCCTGTTGACTTGTTGTTAAAACCGATTGAAGAACTTGAGTTGTCAGTTCGCGCGCATAACTGTTTAATTAATGCCGGTATCAACCGTGTTATTGATTTAGTGAATGTGGCCGAAGACGATGCGCTGAAGATTAAAAATTTTGGGCGTAAGTCATTGAATGAGGTTAAAGAAAGCATGAAGGCATTTGGGCTTTCTTTTGGTATGAATATCAATGAAGAAAATGTTAAGAAAATCTTAGGTCAGGGATAACAGTTTCTGTTTTAAGTAAGGTACAGTAAAATGGTACATCAGAATGGTCGAAAAAAATTAAATCTTAAAGCGCCTCACCGAAGAGCAATGCTCCGTAATCAAGCAATTCATTTGATTAAGTACGGACATTTAGTTTCAACTAAGGCACGTGTTAAAGAAACAAAAAAACTTGTTGAACGTGCGGTTACTATTGCACGTGAAGGCAATACATTTAATGCTCGTCGTCGTGTACATGCATTATTGCCGTATGACGTTGACGCAGTAGTTAAATTGTTTAAAGACATTGCTCCGCAATATGTTACGCGTCCTGGTGGATACACTCGTATTATTCCTCTTGGCAAACGCATGAGTGATACAGCTACGGTTGCTCGTCTTGAATGGGTATAAGTGACTGTTGTAACGAGCATATCTTTGGATCAAAAAATTGAGCATATTAAAGATGTGCTCGAAAAATTACGCCCCGCCATCTTACAAGATGGTGGGGATATTCATTTTGTACGATTTGAAAATGGTACTGTTTTTGTGCAACTGCACGGTGCATGTGTCAGTTGTCCTATCTCTTTTATTACCCTTAAAATGGGTATCGAAGCTCAACTGAAGGAAAAGGTTCCTGGTGTTGAATCTGTTGTATCTCTTGATGATGAGTGATTTGTTTATATTATTTTTTGAAACTCTTGATTCTTTTTTTTACTTTTTGACATATTCAACTTGAAGTAAATGAAATAATTTATCTATAAAGGGAGAGAGCTATGAAAAATAAATCAATTCTTTCTGTCTTGTATGCTGCGTATGGTAGCAATGCGCTTGTTATAGTAGCTCTGCTTGCTATGAGCTCTGTATGTGCAAAACAAATCACACCACGAGGCACAGCATCAAAACCAGTATCAAAACCAGCAGGAGGAGCAGTAGGATCAACTCAAACTCAAAAACAAGTTAAGGAAGCTGCAGACGTTAAAGCGGCAGCAATGGTAAAAGCAGGGCTTGCTGTAGCAAAGCCGACAACAGAAGGAAATATTTTGATGGCTGAGCTTGTAGGAGCACTGCCATGGTCATCGGACATGTGGGCAAAGTTTAATCAAAATAGGGCAAAATTGACCTTCAATCAACAAAATTGGTTGATGAATGCTTATGAGCAAATAAAAGTTGGGTCCTCTCCAGAATCATATTGGCAAAATCTGTATTATCAACAACAGATGATGCAGCAACAACCCCAAATACCATTTTCTACGGGAGGAGTAGCTACAGGGGTAGGAATGTTGGCATCTCAAGGTATGGAAACAGGAAAAGGTGTGTGGGAAGGAATTAAGGGTGGTGCATCAAGACTTTATCAAAGTGTTTTTGGCGAGTATTCATCAGCGCTTGGTAATTGGAAGTATGCTTTACCAGGAGCGGCTCTTGCAGTGGGAACACCAGTTGGTTGGTTGTTCGGTGCGGGTCTCGTAACATCTGCTTTGATGTCGGGTGGATCGGCGGCTACAATTCTTGCTCTGACAGCCGCGATGGAGAGAGCAAATATGGCAGGACAGACGGGGGGACATGTTTCAAAAGCGAGTTTCTTGGAAAGTGTCAAAGAACAGTTGATATTAGTACTCAGCAATGAAGCAGCGTATCCGTTCTTTACAAGTAAAATAGAAGCTTTAACGAGTAATACTGAGTTATATCCCATTGTAATTGATCCAACGGGAGTAGCTCGTCAAGCGCATAATGAATTACTTGCGTCAAATACTAGCCAGTATCAGATCTCTGCAAACAGTAATCCTGCATTGGCTGAAAGAGAAACAAAATTTAATGATATGGTTAAAGCAATACGGCAGAAGTATAAATATAATGAATCAGATCAGTATATTAAGAATTTAGAAACAGATGATTTGTTGCAAGCTCAAGCATTGGTTTCGGAGTATAACAGAGCGTTGAATAGAAAAAGAGTACAGTTGATAGTAGCCGAAAAATCGCGGCAGCAACCTATACTGATACAACCATCAGTACCACAAGGACAGATGCCGATGCAATACGTACCACAACAACCAATGACGCAGTACCAGCCAATGCAACCAACAATGACGCAGTATCAGTCGGTGCCGCAACCACAACCAACGGTGCAGTATCAGCCGGTGCTGCAAACACCAGTACAACAACCAGTAGTAGAAGGACAATCAGTGCAATTGTTAACACCTCCTCCAGGTGAATCATTATAATGAGTATCGTTAGGATTATTCTCCGTTAATAATATAATTTTGAAGTATGATAATAAATGGGCGGTGGCACAAAAACCATCGCCCACATTTATGTAAAAGGAGTGATGTATGAACAATAATGTAATAATAATGATCATGTTGTGTGTAGTTGTGCAGGTTGAGATTGTGCAAGGATATGGTTCAGCGACGAGTCGTGAGGGGTTTGGATCAACAGCAGAAATGGAAAGAGTTTCACGTACTCCTGGTGTAAATTATGCTGCAGAAACTACTCATGAAGAACTAACAGAACGGAGCGCTGGTTTTAATAATGCTCAGGTTACGGTACATCAAGAAAAAGAAGAGCGTAGTGCAACCTCAAATAATGCTGCAACGACGGTACAGGAAGAGGGGAAAGAGCGGGGTGCGGTTGTCAATAATGCGAGTGCAACTGTGCAAGCAGAAAAACAAGAGCGCAGTCCTGTGGCAAATAATGCTCAATCGACTGCACAAGCAGAACAAAAAGCGCGTGATGCGCATGCAAATAATGCGAGTGCAACCGCGATTGCAGAACGAGAATCACGACAATATGATAGAAAAGATTGATATAAGTTTTAGCCTTGTTCGATAATGCTGACTGTGCTGCCTTGAACACCTTTTTCAACGAAAAATTGCACGGGAAATTGGTCCTTCATAGCGGGAAGATGAGAGACGATAATAATTTTTGAAAAATTATCCTGTATTTTATGCAGTGCATCCATGATATGTCCCAATCCTTCTTCATCTTGTGAGCCAAATCCTTCATCAATAATAAGTGTTTGTAGGGCGGTGCCAGCACGTCGTGCAAGAAGTTTTGAAATTGCTATGCGCAGTGCAAAATCAATTCGAAATGCTTCACCCCCAGAAAAAAGTTCGTACGGCCTGATGCCAGCTTGATCAGAAATTTTGATATCTAAGGTTTCTTTGGTACCACCTTTTTTGAGATCGCGCAGTGATTCAATAAATATTTGTGCTTGATTGTTGGTGAGTCGAGAAAGTAAAAAATTTGCTTCTTGTTCAATTTCTGGAATGGCTTCTTCAATTAAAAGTGCTTGAATGCCATCTTTTCCTGTTGCTGTCGCAATTGTTTGGTAATCGTCAATGATTGCGTCTAAATTGGCAAGAGTAGTTTGTTCTTGCTGAAATTCATCTTTTATTTTTTCTAAATGTTTGCGCTGATTTTCAATACTTCCTTTTGCATGGAGCATGAACTCTTTTTTATTTTTAACGGCAGTACGTTGAGCTTCAAGCTCCTTTTCTTTTTCCTGTAATGTTTGTAACTGTGCATCAAGGTTGCCCAAGGATGCACGTTTGTTTTCGGCTACGCTTATGTCAGATTTGATATTTTTTAATGCAACGCACAGTTTCTGAATATCATTTTTACGGTTTTCTTGGTGAGCAATATCTTTTTGAACTGTTTCATACTCAATCAATTGTAATTCGATTTGTTTGAGTAGTTCCTGATCTTTTTTATAATCATGCTCACGGTATACATGTTGTTGTAACTTTTGTTCTAAAAGTTTTTTTTGTTGCAGGAGCTCATGATGATGTGGATTGTTGATTTTTTGACTATTATTTTGTTGTTGGGTGATATAATTTTGTTTGTCGATAATAATTGTTGCATGAGTATTGTTATTGGCTTGTTGTTGTTCAGATGCAGCAGTGAGTTCATTGATCTGTTGTGTAATTTTTGTACGCGCTGTTGTTAATTCGGTAATTTTTATGGTAAGTGCTGCTGCGTGCTGTAACTGTTCTTTGTCTTTTGTTATGTGTGCATGCTGATTAATGAGTATCTCTTTCAGATGCGGGATAATGCGTTTGAGACGGCGCAAGCGATGTGTCAAAAATGATTCTTGTTTATCAAAGTTAAGCTTTAAAAACCTTCTGCGGGAAGCAGATAAATTTTGTTCACATAATGGGCAACTTGGATCATCTTCATGCACCAATTTTTTTTTATTTGCTAGGCTGCTCAGTTCACTATTTATCCAATTGCCAAGGGAGACAAAATGTTGATATGCGGATTTGCGTTTTTCAAGGTGCGCTTCAGATGTGGCAAGATCATCAGGTTTTTGCGAAATTGCTGATAATACGCGCTCATGTATGATAATTTGTGCGGCAAGAGCAGCATCATCATTGATGTGCTGCTGAGTCTGTTTTTCGTTGGCGAGTAGTAGATTTTCTCCATTTTTTTGTTCAGCATGCAATCGTTCTAGCTCAAGTAATAAGAGATGATTTTTTTTTGTTTGCTCATCTTTGTATTGTTGTTCAATGATGTTGAGTTGCTGTGTGATATTGAGCAGTGTTTGTTGATGTTCAAGATTTTCTTGAAATAGTTTTTGGTGTTGCGCAATGGCAGCAATTGTACTGTTTTTTGTTTGTTCAAGAAGATGAACACTGAGCAATGATTGTTTTTTTTTGTTCACCAAGCGCCATTGCGTAAACAGTTCGGTGAGCTGTTTTTTTTGAGTTGTGGCGTTGTCTGTAAGTTGTTGCAGTTGAAAAGAAAAACTATGATGCTGTTTTTGTTTTTCATCGTAACAGGTTCGTTCAGTTGCATGAATACGTTGATCAGTACCATGTTGTTTTTCCTGTTTTTCTATTGCAGCCATTTCTGTATCAATGGTTATCAATTCTGTGTTGAGTGTTTCTTGCGCGGTAAGTTCTTGTACTCTTTTTTCTTGGAGTGTTGCAAGAACTGTTTTTTTTCCATACGCATCTTTTATTTTTTCCATTGCTAGTTTGCGTATCACTTCATACTGATCAAGGCCCAAAATAGTTGCGAGTATCTGCTTGCGATCTTTGGGTGATTTTTTTGAAAATTCATTTGAGCTGCCTTGACGCAAAAATGCGGAGTTGGAAAATGAGTCAAAATCAAGGCGTAATGTTTGTTCAATTTTTTCTTGTGTGGTGCGGATTGTTTTATCCGTCAGTGGGATTAATGTATCGGTTTCAGTGTCAATCATACCAAATTCAAGAACGGTAATTGGCTTGCCGTATGTTTCCATGTATTCACGACGAATTCTGTACGATTTTCCCGCAAATATAAAATCAAACACAACGAGCATTTGTGTTTGCCCTAAGCGAAGCAGTCCTTGATCTGCTTTTGCTGCACCTGGTATTTTACGTGCTTGACCCCAGAGAGCCCAGGTCATTGCATCGAGTAATGCTGATTTTCCATGGCCATTTTTGCCGGAAAGACAGATGAGAGAGTATGATGAAAAATCAACTGTTTGGATGGTTGGACCGTAGCTGAGAAAATTTTTAATTTGTAGTTTTTGTGGAATCATAGGTAATTGCCTTTTTTTGTTATGTGCGATTAGTTTAGCACTAGCGAGAATAGTGAGCAATCTGTATAGTGAAATAAACGTTCGTATGTTTCGACAGGCTTAACACGAACGCAATAATTTCATTCTCGTTCGCCCGAAGATTGCGAATGTAAAGGGTCAAAAATGATGAAAGAAACAATTTTTCGTGAATATGATATTCGCGGTCTCGTTGGTAGTGAATTGATGATAGATGACGTGTATGATCTTGGTCGTGCAATAGCGTTTTACCTTGTGCAATTAAACAGTGCCGTAAAAACAGTCATTGTAGGAATGGATGGGAGAGAATCCTCATCCGCAATAAAAGATAATGTATGTCGCGCGCTCAATGATAGTGGTTTGGATGTTATTTTTATGGGTGTATGTTCATCGCCGATGATGTATTTTGCAACATACACCATGCCTGTTGATGCGGGAATAATGATTACTGCATCTCATAATCCTAAAGAATATAATGGTCTGAAAACATTGTTAGGCACGCATTCTTTGTGGGGTATACAAATTAAAGAAATTGGAAAATTATACTATCAAAAAAAACATCTCATCTCAGATAAAAAAGGCACCTATAGCGAACAGGAAGTCAAAAATGATTATCTTGCGTGGCATGCTGAAAAGTTTGCTCATTTGAAAAATGCTGATATTGCCGCCGTTATCGATTGTGGTAATGGTGCAGCGGGTATTGTGTTACCAGATATTGTTCACATAATGGGTTGGAAAAATATTCAGGTGTTGTACCCCGAAGTTGATGGTACGTTTCCCAATCATGAAGCTGATCCGACGAAAGCAAAAAATATGGAAGATGTGAAACGAGCATTACAAACAACAGATGCAGTTGTTGGTATTGGCTTTGATGGTGATGCCGATCGTATGGGAGCTATGACCAAAGAGGGTGAGCTTGTAGCGGGAGATAAACTGCTTGCGTTATTTGCACAACCAATGATCAAACAATATCCTGCAATGACGGTTGTGTATAACGTTGTCTGTTCTGCAGGATTGACTGAAATTTTAGAAAAATGGGGAGCGCAGACGATTATCACACCCGTGGGTCATTCAATTATTGAAGAAAATATGGGAACGCATCATGCAATGCTTGGCGGAGAAACGAGTTGTCATTTCTTTTTTAAAGATCGTCATTTTGGTTATGATGATGGTGTATATGCCATGTTTAGATTGCTTGAGTTGTTGATCACATCAAAAAAAAGTTTAACCGAATTATTGAAAGTATTTCCTCACAAAGTTACGTCACCAGAATTTCGCGTGCCTTGTGATGAAGATAGAAAATATGTAGTGGTTCAACATGTTAAAGATTTATTTTTGCAGCAAAAAAATGTGAAAATATTAGCAATTGATGGTGTCAAAGTGACAACAGATTATGGATGGGGTATTGTACGTGCATCTAATACGCAACCAGTGCTCTCTATCCGTTTTGAGGCTAACACAGAAGAAGATTTGCGGCATGTTAAAGAAGATTTTATTGACAAGCTTGCGCATGATCTTGATGAAAAATATCTGCGTGAACAGTTGCAAATGGATTAATAAAATTAATGATGAAAAATAGAGTTGGTGTACATATCCGTATGCGTTCACGCTTGCATGAATTATTGGAAAGGGCGCATGCGCTGGATTTGCCTTTTTTCCAATGTTTTTTTGTGCCACAAGAGACGGGGAAATTAATTCAGGTGACTGATGATGATGTGCGCGAGTTTATTAAAGTGCGTCGTGCGCAATTTGCTAATCTTTATTGTCATGCATCGTACTGGGTTAATTTATCAAGTCTAGGTAATAATGGTTATCCACAGCTGCGACGGGAAATTATTTTTGCTCGACGACTTGAATTTACTCATCTTGTATTGCACGCTGGCACGGCAAAGGGAGCGATTGATAAAATTGAAGGGATTGATGCATTAGCACGCTCACTGAATAATTTGTTTCGGCAAGAACGGGATATTAATGTGCTTCTAGAAAATACCTGTCATTCGAATTTAGCGGTTGGTAGTGACATTTTTGATTTTCAACAGTTGCTTGCAAAACTTAATCGACCAGAGCGCATTGGCTTTTGTATTGATACGGCGCATGCATATTCATTCGGGTATGATGTTGCAACTCCTGAGGGTCAAGCAGCATTTATTATTTTTTTAAATGCAACGGTTGGCATCGAACGGATTAAGCTCATTCATCTTAATGATACGGTGGAAAAATTGGGATCTTTTATTGATCGGCATGGTGTTGTTGGGCAGGGTAATATTGGTGAAGATGCACTAAAAAATTTTGCACAGCATCCAGCGTTACAGCACATACCGCTGTTGATGGAGTTGCCTGAGTTATCCGTTGAACAGGAGTTGTCGGTTTTGAATAAAGTTCGTGGATGGTAAATAAAAAAGGAAATAGTAATGATACGAGTAGCAATCAGCGGATTTGGACGAATTGGGCGTACTTTTTTGCGGTGTGTATTGCAGGATAAAAAAGTGCATGAGCAGATGGAGATAGTTGCAATTAACGTGGGTGCATCAGAACTAGAATCTACTGCACATATGTTTAAATACGATACATTGATGGGAACATTTCCCGGATCAGTGACAATTGAAAATAACGAACTGGTTGTTGATGGTCACCGCATAACAATTATTGCTCAGTTAGATCCAGTAAAGTTGCCGTGGAACACATTAAATATTGATTGGGTTGTTGATTGTACCGGTTACTTTACCAATCGTGATGGTGCACAAAAACATATCACCGCAGGTGCCAAATATGTACTCATTTCCGCTCCTGCACATGATGAAGATGTTGCAATTATTCCAGGAGTTAATGAACAGTTATTTGATCGCGCAAATCATAAGATTGTATCGTTAGGTAGTTGCACAACCAATGCATTTATGCCAATGCTTAAAGTGATTGATGATGCATTTGGTATTGTGCGCGGCTTTATGACAACAACACATGCATACACTAATTCACAAGTATTGTTGGATGTTGAAGCGAAAGATTTACGCTTTTCACGCGCGGCTGCACTTAATATTATTCCTGCAACCACTGGCGCATCAAAAATGCTCGGTAAAGTTTTACCGCATTTAGAAGGTAAAGTTTCTGCTATCGGTATTCGCGTCCCCGTTGGGAAAGTATCACTTATTGATCTTGTGTTTGAGGCGAAAAAAGATGTGTCAGTGGACGCACTTCATGCTGCATTTGCGGCTGCATCACAAAAAAATATGAAAAACATTGTCGCATTAACTATGGAACCACTTGTTTCCAGTGATTTTAGTGGAGACCCACATTCAGTTATTATTGACGGTCTTTTGACTAATACCAACGGCACAATGGGGCAAGTTTTTGGTTGGTATGATAACGAATGGGGCTATAGCATGCGTATGAAAGATTTTTTGAGTCTATTAAGTAGGTAAAATTTCTATTGTAGGCTAAGTAATTGAGCATTAATTGCATCGTTCATATTTTGTAATGTTTCATAATCTTGAGCAGATGGGGTTGTTGCTTTGAGTGTAGCAAGTATTTCTGCATAGGGGCTTGGTTGTGCTGTAGGTTGTTGTTTTGTTGTTCCTCGTGTTGGCGTTGGATTTGTCACTCTTGGTTGTGCAGCAGCTTTTCCGCCTCTTGGTGCAATTGTTTTTGCACATGCAGAATTGGTTGCGAATAATGCGACGATGATGAGTACATTTTTAAAAAATTTCATATGAGTTCCCTTTTTTTTATTTACCTTATTTTCAATATAAGTTAATGGCGAAGAACTATGCAATGAGTTTTGTGATATTTTTTAATTTTAAGATAGGCTTTGATGATGTCATTATGTTTATGAAAATTATAAGGAATGAGAATGAAGCACAATAATTATTTAGTTGCCGTTTTTTTGATTATGTTATCAGTTGTGTCGGTTATGGGGAGAGAACTGATTGAAGAGGAAGTAAAACATGCGCATGTTGGTAATTTTGCATTGCCTGTTTCTCAGCAACCAGCACCATTTATTGGTTTTGGTGAAAATGTTATTGATAAAGGAGATACGCTTTTTGGTTTCCGCGGTCAGCAACTGAAAGGAACAAGAGTAAATTTTGTGGATGCAATTCCCTCTTTTATTTATGGTATTACTGATAAATTTTCAGTTTTCATAGAATTACCCATTGCAGTAAAATTCAGACTTGATGATGCTCGGTCCCATGGCTTTGAAGACATGTTTGTACAGTTTGAGAGATTATTGTATTCAAAAGAAACAACGAAGGCCGCAACTGAAATGACATTTGTTGCTAATGTTGGGTTGCCTACCGGTTCAGCATTTAAGGCTCCACCCACTGGTTTTGGTGGCCCTACTCTTTTTTTTGGCATTACGGCAAGTCATACAAATTTTGATTGGTATGTTTTTGGATCTTCCGGAGTTGTTTTGAGTCCAACCTACAAAAATAATAACAAATTTGGTAATCAAGTTTTGTATGAAGGTGGGCTGAGTAGAAATATAAGTTATAAAACAGATAAATGGATTTTAAATTGGATTATAGAGTTTGATGGCAGGTATTTTCAACGTGATACAGTAGCGGGACGTATTGACCCCAACAGTGGGTTTAATACGCTCCTTTTGGGACCATCTCTTTGGTTTTCTACGCAGCATCTTATTTTGCAGGTAGGTTTTTCAGGAGTTGTTTCCGAGTTTGTGTTTGGTTGTCAGTTGAAAGATAAATACTATATTGCAGCTGATATTTTTTGGAAGATGTAAGGTTATAGTATTGTTTGCAACATTTACTCTTTTGGTTTGCTGAACTGTTTGTAAAAAGCCATTTTATCTTCTTTTTGCTTACCCATTTGTTCGTCAATAGCGTGTAGCTGAGGTTGTGCTTGCTGATGAGTAAGATTGTTGTTTTTAGTTTCTTTGCTGAACTGTTTATAAAAGGCCATTTTGTCTTCTTGAAAACGATGAGGTTTTGTGTTGTAACAATATGCACGGTGGTTGATTGTTTTACGGGAGTTTTTTGTTACTGTGGGCATAATCATAGTTGTACGTTGCATGCAAAGTGAATAGCTGTTGAGAGTAATGAGGAACAATATGATTTTGGTACTGAAGATGTTTTTCATACGCGACCTTTAAAAAATGTATTATTGCACTGTCTTTTAATAAAATGTAAGAATACTCTTTTTTTCAGGAGTTACAATTTTAATATTCTCTACATTGCCCTTCACAACCGTCGTTATTTGTTCTATTCTAATAATGCAGCTGCGTATTCATCTACGGGCTTCTTGAAAAAAAAAGTGTGGGGCCTATAGCTCAGTTGGTCAGAGCAATCGGCTCATAACCGAAAGGTCCCAGGTTCAAATCCTGGTGGGCCCACCAAACATTAAAAAAGAGCTGTAAGGAAATACATGAGTGATCATCCATTTGTACGCTTTATCAGCCTTGTCACCTTTGACCAAAAAATCCAATCTCTTGAGAATGAAAAAAAAGCAGTTATTGCAGAAATTGCTGCAATAAAAAAGCAGGCAGAAGAATATACGCGCGATCTTGATGAGAGTCATAAGCGCGTATTTCAGTTGAAAAAAAGAGTTGATGAACAAGAACTTGAAATGAAGATTCTTGATCAAAAAGAAAAAGATAAAAAACAGCGTCTTGAAAATCTCTCTGATTATAAAGAGTACCAAGCGATCAAAGGAGAAGTTGAAGCAATTCAGCGCATTCAAGTTGATCAAGAAAAAATTGTCTTGGATGCATGGAATCAGCTCGAAAATGCTCAGCTTGCCGATCGGAAAAAATCAACCGAAACTACAAATCAATTGCAGCAGCTACATGAGCGAATGGACGAATTAGAAAAAAAAATTGTAACTCTTCAAGCTGAGATTGATAGTCTTATTGTGCAGCGAACAGAAAAAGAAGCAACGGTGCCTGCTGAATGGTTAGAAAAATATACGATGATGCGTGCACGAGTGTCAGATCCTGTTGTTGAAATCTTTCATCAAAGTTGTGGGGCATGTTCTCAGATGATCACGAGTCAGGAGATGGTTCGCGCAAAGCATGGAGCTCTTGTACAGTGTCAAAAATGTTATCGCTTGTTGTATGCGCCGGAAATTATGGAAAAGCATAATGCGTGATGTAAAAATAAAAAAATCTTCCGCATGGACTCTTTTTGTTGATGGTGCTTCACGTAATAACCCTGGACCTTCTGGTGCCGGTATCTATATTGAAAAAGACGATGTATTGGAAATTAAAGAAGGTTATTATTTAGGTAAAAAGACCAATAATCAAGCTGAATATTTAGCATTGATATTAGGTCTTTTTATTTTAGAAGAACATTTGCACAGCGGAGATACGGTACGTATTATTTCTGATTCTCAACTGCTTGTCCGTCAACTCATGGGCATCTACAAAGTGAAGCAGCCTCATTTGCAACCGTTGCATGCGCTATGCAAGACAATAATGCAGAGGATAGGCGCTACCATTGCCCACGTGTTGCGCGATGAAAATAGTGAAGCTGATGCAATGGCTAATCATGGTGTTGATTGTAAAATAGTTCCTCCCAAACATTATATTGCGTTATTGAAGCACCATGACATTGTCCTCTAGATTTTTACTTATGCTCTTTTTTTTTCATGGAATTATAAACGGTGCTCGTTGGCCATGGACGATAACTCCCGTCTGTACCTTATCATCACAAAAGTTTGTTGTACGATCACGAGCGCGTTTGAATGATGAAATTGCATCCGAAAGGATGCGTTTTTTATTTTTAAACCCATCTTCAGTCCCCTTTGATGGGGATTCTAATGAAAAGGAAGTGAAAATTGGGTCAAGGATGCTTGTGCGTGTACTCCTTGCAGAATGTGATAAAGCTTCATCAGCGCAATGGAATTTCACCTCGTCACAAGGTTTTGTTGTTCAGGCAATGAATGGTAAAGATGGTAATAAAAAAAAAGAA
>Ga0070733_10001655_pt1 | contig 16417 bp, 14 predicted proteins | sample Coa_R1_9_FD_66450 | JGI IMG/M metagenome (GOLD analysis project Ga0070733, IMG submission 66450) | Surface soil microbial communities from Centralia Pennsylvania, which are recovering from an underground coalmine fire - Coalmine... | ecosystem: Environmental > Terrestrial > Soil > Unclassified ... | reverse complement strand
TTCCGCAGTCTTCGTCCAAACCGCATGCGAACATTCTCGGCCATGAGTTCGCATCATGGCCTGTAGACTCCGGGCAACAAATCGGCTATAAGCAACATTGCCGGGCTACGGTTTGTTTCCGAAAGAGCAGTTGTGGGGCGCGTCATCCGAACAGAGGACTGATGTGAACGCGAAGCAGAAATGGGTTCTCGAAGCCGGCATCGTGGTAGCGGTACTAATCGGGCTTTATCCACCCTGGCAGTTCGTCGTCCATTGGAGGACATCGGAGGTGCCGCGACAAGGCCCGTATGGCCTGCTTTTTGATTCCCCTCAACCCCCAACCAAGACGGGGCCGTTCGGAGGAGTCGAAGACGCGGTCACGGGGTGGCCAATCACGTCCGTGGAGACGCGCTTGGACACTCAACGGCTTGCCGTGGAGTGGATAACTCTGATCTTCGTGGTCTCTGGCCTGCTTTTGCTGTTCAGGTCTCCGTCCGGCAGGCCATCTGCCTCGAACCCAACAGGGCCCCCGTCGCCCTCCGTGCAGTCCGACAGCGAGCCGACTGTACGGCACGGGGACGGGGCAGAGGGGCCAAGCATCATGGAAATCGACCGGGGCACGGGAACGATTCAACTCGAAGATCCACTGACCAGGGAGCAGTACGACCAACTCATCGCCGACCGGCCACCCAAGGCTTCGCCGGCGAACGTGAACTATCGCCGCGGCACTGGGCGCGATCTGTGCCGCGAGTGCGTTCATTTCTTCACCTCTCGTCCCCAAAGGAGAAGCGTCTGTCAGATCATGCGCCCAAAGAACGGCGCTTCCGTCTTCGGAGACTTCACCTGCGACTTCTTCACTCGTGACGGTAAGACGTTTCCACTCCTCAAGGAGGAAAAGGTTGCCAACGATTGAGCCCGAGCAAATCATCCGAGACTTCCACCGAGCGCGACTCCTCGCAGCGCTTGAGGTCGCGATCAGGCATCTGCACGAGTCCAACGAGGCCGAACGCATCAAGGCGCCAGCCTCAGACGCCGTTGCAAAAGCCGCAGCCGAAAGGCCGGCCCTACCACCCGTTTCGTCCTGAGGGCCAACATTGGGTGGTGGGCGCCCTGTTTGGCCCCGCGGCGGACGAGTTGGAGGTCGCCATGGAGAAGGTGGCCTCGGAGTTTGGCCACGTGGACTGGGTGGAGGACCCGTGGCTATCACTCGACCTCCTCGGGCCACAAAATCCTCACTTCCCCACGTGGCTCCCTGAGGTATTCCGGGGCCAGAAACTCAGCTTCCAGCAAAAGCCCTCCTGGTTCGATGAGTTACTGGAGTACTACGGCTGCCCCTCCAGCGACTCGGAACTCCCGGACGATCCGCCTTCAAGGCAGCTGCTCGCGATCAAAACCTTGATCCTCATGTATCAAGCGCAGGTCATGGCAACTCTGCCGCCTCCCAGCTTCCTCACAGTTACGCGTTGCGGCCAAATCGCGGGAGCACCCATCCATCGTAGCCCGTGTTTTGGTTGAGGTAAGCAGGTTGCCGGGTAGCATCGCAGTTAGGAAGCCCGCAGATTTTCAGCCTGGAGCATCGCCAGAAGCGGGATGCATCGAACGCCGTATGCGGCGCACGCATCAGGGATTTTCACGACAGGAGGCCTGCCACTGCGCTTCTCCTGGGTCACAACGGTTGCGCCGTGAATCCTCGCAGCAGCAATTAGGAATGCGTCGGCACTCGACTTGCACTTCTTGAGATCCACGAGGGTTGGGTGCGAGCTGAGAATCTCTCGTGCCTTCTGCTGAATTTCTTCCGACAGCGGGAGGAAAATGCCGTCGTGTGCTCGCGCCCATTCCGCCACCTCGTCGTCCTGGGCGGCAAGTTCAATGAAGACATCTTCGACCGACAGTAAGCGTCCCTGCGCAACAAGTCTCTCAACAAGCTCCCACACCGCGGAAAAGTATTGCTTCGGGTAGACCCGGCGAAGCTCTGTAAAGGAGCAGGCATCGACCATATAAAGAACGCCCTCGGGATTAGTTCCCACTGACTAGTCCATATCCAAACGAATGGCCTACCCAGTACGGCCAAAGCGTCTTGCGGCGGAGACAGAAACCCCTTGGGTTTGGGGGCAGCCTCATACTCTTTTCGGTATTGTTCCCTCTTTAGCTCATAGAACCGAGTGCTAGTCAGTCCGAAGGTTAGCAACCTGCGGAGAAGTGCTTCCCGGCTAACCGAGAAGTAGCGCGCTAGTGCGACGATGTCGGAGTCTGACCAGGTCTCATCTCCGCTTGCATGTGCCACGATCGGGTGCTGTTTAACGGCCTCGGCAGGCATCAGACAGGCAGCGGCGACGGCGTTGCAGAACACTTCGAGTCGCTGTTCCTCTGGCGGGCGTTCTACCCGCGTCGAGAGGTCGCAAAGGCCTTCCGACTTGAGTAGCAGGTGGGTCATTTCGTGTAAGAGAGAGAAAGTTCGCGCCTGAGGAGCGTCCTTTCGATTGACAACTATTACTGGAAGAGGGAATGCGGCGAGAGAATACGCCCTCATTTCCTCAATGGGAACGTCCGCCGCCTGGAAGACGAGCACTCCCTTAGCCTCAACATGAGCGCGCCATTCATTGAATCCCCGACGACCGTCCCGCCAGGAACTCTGTTCCTGCAGCGAAATTCCGAGCGTGTTTCTAAGTCGCGCGCCTACATCCTCGGGATCCTCGCCCAAAGAGGCGGACTCCTCGAAAGCCGGAGGAGCCACTCTGGACGCTTCGAGAAGCTCGAGGACGACTTCGCGCCGCTCCCAGGCATCGAGCACGTCAATAAGAATTGTGGAGCTCACTTCTCCAGCCGAAGTGCTCGCAAGGCGCCTGTAATCCTTCGGTACCCGAACCCGATAGCCAGGTGCCGCCGGAAGGAACAGGGCGGCGAACGGGATTCGGTAGAGACCGGCCAAAAGACGCGCCTGGCGAACGGTAGGTCTTGTCGCTCCTTCTTCCCATTGTCTAACCGCATCGGCTTTAACGCCGGCTCGCTTTGCGGCAGTGGGGATCTCCACACCTACGTTGTTGCGAGCCCAACGTAGAACCTCAGGAGTTATGAGCGCTTCAGCCTTGGGCATCGTCGTCTCGGAATTCTCTGTCGGAAGGTGGCTTTGACTCCGTCGAGCGAGGGCTCGACTCCGGGATTCACTCCATCGGCCGTCGCCTCGGAGGGAATTATACCTGAGTCGAGATGCTTCAGCCGTTGGGTTGACTTCCGGCCGTCGCACGGCGGCTCCTCGTCAGTACCCGACGGACTCAGTTGAAAAGGTCAGGAGTAAACCCAAAACCGAAGTGGTTAGGAGGTTGAGACGGTCGCGAGTCAGCGAACCGACTCGGGTTCGTCGAAAAGACACCTTTGGGCGATAGAGCTCCTGGAGTCACCAAAAGGTTTGTAATCAGTACGTAACAGTCCCAAACGCAAATCTCCAAACAGTTTTGGCCAGCACACGTTATCTCGATGAAAACAAGCCCAAAGACTTGAAAGTTGCTTTCCACTTGGAAAAAGCAAACGGTTGTCCACGTGACGGCGCTCATCGAATTTCTGGCCCGTGGATCGGCAGGATCAACCCGCCGATTTCGTCGCGGCGAGAATCTCGTCAAGTCGGGCTTGAAACACACCGCAGCTACCGGCTCTCGTTGCGGTTCTGGCACACCAGAGGGCCGCGCCGCGAGAGCCTCACCCCTGAGCCACGCGCCACTTGTTGAGCAGGAAAGGATGTGTGCTCGCGCGGCTCCAGGGTTGCCATGACCTGGTCGGGAAGAGTAGTACCGAATTTTGCGCGGGCGGCGGCCATGGGCACACGACACGAGATGGCGGCACCCACTCGCAAAGAGGTTCCGAAGGCTGCCGCACAGAAGAGCCCTCGGTAGAAACGAAATTGGGAAACGAAATTGGAAGTTGACTTTTGAATATGTAAGTGCCATGTAGTCGCACGGATTGATTTAACGTAGTAGGCTAAACGAATTTTCATGCCTGTGCGTGCTGGGGAGAACCATAGGATTCTCGCCGGCGAGAAAAACTGACCCGATTCGGACGAATGCTCGTGTGGCCTCCGGTCCACGGCATGAGCGCCCATGATGCGAAAGGCATCAGGGCGCTTTTTCTTTTTATGGCGACCGCAACCAGCAACGCGATTCTCCTCTCGGGAACGCACCGCCGCCGCGAGAATCGAGCAAGCCATCGGCGACTGGCTCGGTCGAATGGGACACAGTTGGGCCTTTTTCGTCGTGACGACACGCCGCCTCCCATGGCGAGAATCCATCAAAGGACCATTTACAGTGAATGACCTCTCGCAGGGCATCAAGGCAGTCCACGCGCCAACGCCAACGTTGAAGTCTGTGCGGCGCATGCCGAATCTCATTAAAGCTCTTAGCGAGGTTAACCGCCGACCGGTCGGATGTGATGGCATACGGTGGGAGGGATTCGGAGAGCCCTTGGCCTATCTGCGTTGGAACCCTAACTTCCTCGACTTGTTTCCCGACCTCCAGCCACTCAAGAACCTTCAGGAGCGCATTGCGTACTCCGAAGAACCGGATCCGGCTGAGGAAGTTGTCGTGGACAGAGGCCGCGTTGTCCAGCGAAGTACGGTAGCCGACCGGATCATCCAGCGCACCGTCGCGCGCAAGCTGCGGCTCAGCTTCGACCGCTTCTTGGCCCCAGGTTGCTGGGGTTACCGTCCCGGGAGGTCGACCGAGCAGGCTATTGTTGAAGTGCGGAGTTGTATCAGAGCCGGCGCGCACTGGGCGTTCAAGACTGACGTCGAGAATTTCTTCCCGAGTGTAGACCGCGCCATCTTGTATGCGCAGCTCCGAGCCACAATTCCCGATCAGGACCTGTGCGATTTCCTGATGAAGATGATCTCTCCCGTCCTGCTCTCGAGGAAGAGCTCCGTATTCCAAGTCGCGGGACTTCCCCAAGGAAACGGAATCACACCTTTCCTCGCGAACTTTTACCTGCATGGCCTCGACATAGCCTTGGCAGAGTTGAAGTATTTCCGCTACGTCGACGACATCCTGGTTCTTGGACGAACACGCCAGGAAGTGCTTCAGGCCCAACACCGTATACAAGAGCTTCTCGGTCAGCTTCACCTTCAGCTAAACAACCAGAAGACATACGTTCGTGACCTTTACCGACAATCTGTGACCTACCTTGGCTATGAAATCCGAGGTGGCAACCTGTACCCGCCCGAAAAGGCGATAACCCGATTTAAGCAAGAGCTTCAAGGTCGGGGGCAAGAGGACCGGAAGAACCTCATGGACAGCTTCGTACGGCGCTTCCGTGTGGGCCCCGTGCGCAAGCTCTTCCGCCGGCTCGACCGGGACCTCATCCAGCTGTACCCGCCCGGACTCACCCTAGTGGGGTTGCTGGAGAAGGGTGTCGGGTCTGTGTAAGAGAAGCAGAACGGCGTCTGAGCTCTTATGAAAGAAAAGGGAACAACAGGCAGATCTCCCAAAGGCGAGGCCGCAGCTCTGCCGACTGAGAAAGCCCTTTCAGGCAGGCCCCCGCAGTCGGAGCGGCCGGGGGCAGCCATTCCAAATGAAGCGCTGCCCCCCGCCCAAAGGGAATTGGGTTCGACGAGAACAAGGGATGCTCTTTATCTCGATTTTATCCGCGGACGCCCGTGTTCATTCTGTGGAAAGCCGAACACAGTGCCGCACCACGCCCTCAAGAGGCTAAGGGGAATAAGTGAGGCGGGTATGGCGCAGAAGGGCAGCGATTATCTCGCGATTCCTGTGTGCGGACTCTGCCACACTAGGATTCATAACAAAACTCTGAGGCCGCAACCCGAGGAGCTACTCGAAATCATCGCCATTAATGTGATTTGTTTTCTGAAGCAACTCCGCGGCCAATGTTCACACGCTTAGATGAATTAGCTCCAGTCCGCTAAATACGGGAAAAAGAAGCGCGCAACCCATCGCGCTTGGCTTAAGAAAAGTACCACTTCAGGTCAAAACAATGCTCAAGAAGACAGTAAGACACAGAAAAGTGAAAAGCGGAAACTCAGAAACTCTTGAGCCCGCACTGGGAAGTTGGATCAAGAACGTTATCGTTCCTATTCTGGTCAGTGACTACGTGGAGGGCCGAAAACGGAATAACGCCGAACGACAGCCCGCACATTTTCTTGATTCGGGTACGCCAATTATGAGAGATTGCGCCTAGCAGTCTGTCTCCTTTTCTGGAAGGTTGACATGAGCCGAAACCGCAGTGCCGTCTACGCGCGATATTCAACGGACCGCCAGAGTCCCCTTTCTATTGAAGATCAGGTTCGCAAGTGTCGGGACAATGCTCAGGGCCTCGGCTGGGAGGTGCTTGAAGATCATATCTACACGGACGAGGCTGTTTCCGGAGCTTCTGGTGAACGCCCGGCCTTTAAGGCGCTTCTCGACCTGGCTTTCTCCGGGGCGCCGCCTTTTGACACCATCCTCGTTGACGATACTTCACGCCTTGCCCGTGACATTGCCGATGCCACGCGCCTCTATCAGCGGTTGACCTTTTCGGGCATCCGAATGGTGGCCGTCAGTCAGGGAATCGACACCGCGAGTGACCAATCCGAGGTGTTGACAACCGTTCATGGGCTTGTTGATTCCCTTTACGTCAAGGAGCTTGCCAAGAAAACACACCGTGGGCTCGAGGGAAAAGTCCTGCACGGTTTACATGCCGGGGGTCGGTGTTTTGGATACCGGAACGTGAAAGCCCAAAACGGTGTGCGTCTGGAGATCAATACCGATGAGGCACCAATAGTCCTTCGCATTTTCGACATGTATGCTGCGGGCCTGTCGCTGAAGCGGGTTGCGATGGCGCTCAATGCCGAACAGATTCCCACAGCGAGGCCACGGGCAGGGAGAAGGTACGCGACCTGGTGCCCTTCGGGAATCCGCGAGATGCTGAGGCGCGAGCTTTACACTGGCCGGATTGTTTGGAATCAATCTCGCTTTGTGAAAGTGCCTGGCACCAACCGGCGCGTGCGGCGTAAGAGGCCGCAAGGCGAGTGGCGACTTGTCGAGCGTCCGGAGCTACGAATCGTTCCCGTTGAGCTGTGGGAGAAAGTCCAGGAGCGCATTAAGGCTGTAGGTGAGATGTTCGGAAACAACGGCAAGGCTGGCCTGCTCGCGCGTTCGGCAACGAGTCCCTACTTGCTGACTGGTTTCCTCAAGTGCGGACAGTGCGGGGCCAGCCTGGCAATCGTGACGGGTCGAGGCCCTGGCCGAAAATCCAAATACGGCTGCCCACAGAATTTCTACCGCGGCGCGTGCCCCAATGATTTGAAGGAAAACCGGGACCGGATCGAAGAAAGACTTTTGGCCGAACTGCAAAACAGAGTGCTGACTTCTAAGGTCATAGACTTCGTTCTGGAGGAATTCGGGCGCCAGCTCAACTTGAAACTCTTGGACCTTTCGGACGGCCTTTCCCGAATGCAAGCGCGAAGGGCGCAGCTTGAGGCAGAAGTCCGAAGGTTGGTCGATGCCGTAGCGCAAAATGGGGCATCCAAGTTCCTTCTGGATGCAATTGGTGAACGAGAAAGAGCTCTGCGCGAGATTTCCAGTCAGGGCCTATTGGATGGCCCACAGTCGGTGGATGCCGAACTTGCAGAGATCCGTGGCTATGTGACCACCCGGCTGGCTGATATTCGAAGTTTGCTTGCGAAGAATGTCCCGCTCGCGCGGCTAGAGCTTGCAAAGCATTTAAGAGAAATACGGATGCAGCCTTCTACAGTCAGAGCGGAGAGATTCTACGTTGCTGAAGGTGAATGGAATTTACTTGGGGGTTTTCCTGGAATTGGACCGACGCGCCAGCCGTCTGACTGGCGCGTTCGGATGGTTGCGGGGGCTGGATTTGAACCAGCGACCTTTGGGTTATGAGCCCAACGAGCTACCTGACTGCTCCACCCCGCGAAGGCATTATAGCGGAAGGGGCGCCCGAGTGCCAAGGGCTTTGTTCGTCATACCCTTTGTGAGAGTGCTGCCGGGGATTCACGTTTCTAACCTAGCCGTGCCGCTGTTTCGTAGGCACTCGTTTTTGTGACCGCTGGCATATTCTACGACAAGAAAGACTCCCAGACAAAAGGCTCTGTAGCTTCCAACGGGATTCCGTCAAAGATTTCGGTTAAGCCTGCGAGGAAAATAGCTTGGACTTCGGCGTGCTCCGCACCCGACGAGACACTCCTTGTCCTGCCTCCCTTGCACGCCTGCCGCCGACACTGGATTGAGGCTGCCTCCGAAGGGCCAGACGGCCGGACGTAGCTGGCGAACAGCACTGCAATATTAGTATCAGCGAGGCCGCGATCAGTCGAGGTGCCGGCGCAGAAACTCGAAGGTCCCAACGTCGTGGATGGCATGAGGGCCATTCCACCACTCGATTGCTGTATTCTCGGGAATGCCCATCTCCGCATAGAAGCGCCGCACGGGGGCGTATTCGTAGGCGACCCATTCGTCGGGCGCCACCGGGTCGCCATATCCCCGCTCCACCATGAAGGGCCGCGGCGCGATGAGCTTGGCGAGCTCCGCATAGTTGACCACGTTCGCGAAGTCGAACTCGTACATGTCGTATTCAGGCAGGAGCATATAGCTGTACGGCGATTCAACGCTGGTGGTTTTCCAGACCCACTCGTTGAAGTCCGCGGTGCAGATCGAGAGCGCATAGCGATCCACGAAGGGCGGCACGCGCACCGCCGTCTTTCCGCCGTAGGAGATGCCATAGAAGCCGATTCTTTGGGGATCGACAAAGGGCTGTTCGGAAAGCCATTCCAGGATTCTTTCGTGCTGCCCGATGATGAACGAGAAGAGCGCGAGTTTCAGCGCATGGCCGAGCCGCTGGATGATACGGAAACGGTCTTGACCAATGTAGGGATTCTGCGGCGCAAAAGTGACGAAGCCCTCGCGCGCCAGGGCGACGGCGAAGTGGTGCATGTAGTCATCGGGGGTTCGTGGATCCGCCGCGCCCGAAGGACGCCCTTCGAGACCGTGCTGGCAGACCACAACGGGCCGTCGCTCGCCGGGCGCGATATCCTTGGGCAGAACCAGGATCCCGTAGGCGAAAACGCCCGGCCAAACGTCCAGGACCACCTCGTAACCGACGAGGTCACCCGTGTCATAGATCAGCCGAGTGCGAGCATTGGTTGGGAGGCTGGGCGCGGGCAGGCGGCCGATGACTTCCCCCCAGAGATAGTCACGCTGCCGCCTCGTCGTCGCCTTCCAGCGTTCGAGAGAAGAGGCGTCGGCGCTTGCCCAGAATTCCTGCCGGCGTCTGGGCGACAACCGAATGAGCCCTTGTGTGAAATCGACCATCTGGTCGAACTGGCGGCGCCACCGAGGTTGAGGGTCGAACGGTTCACGCAGGTCGAGCGGGAGCCCTGCCGGGGGGCGCAGCCCGGACTTGACGCCCAGCGCCTGAAGGAATTTCGTCAAGGCTATTTCCGATCCCGGGAGACCGTGCCCGTCATCGTTCGAGACAAGCTGGAGCTGATCGGCGGAGTTTAAGCGGGCGAAAACACCCAGCGCCCGCTCAATTTCCTTCTTAACATTGTCCAGGGACGGCGTCATAAGAGTCCCGTTGGGGCAAGCGCTGTTGGCCCGGTTGTCCTTCGCCGCCGGAGGTTCTTCAATCCGCGGGACGGAACACGCCTCCACAATCAAGGCGCGCGGCGCGATCAAACCCGCGATTTCCGCGTCTCCGAACTCGCGCACGAGTCCCCACACGTCCCGATAAATGGGTTCTTTCCACAGCTCCTGCCTCGACTGGAAATAACCGCTTACCACCGCCGACTTCAAACGGGGATCCAGGGCGGCGGCGTAGAACGCGAGAAGTCCGCCCTCGCCGTAGCCGAATACTCCGACGGGAAGCGGATGGCTCTTGTTCTCGCCTTCGAACCAATCCACCGCCGCGAGGATCTTCTGTACCTCGAGCCCGATGACGTGGCGCCCTACCTCAAACGCCATCCGGTAGATCCACTCGCGGTGCGGCAAGTTCGTCATCTTCACGCCGGCAATCCCAGACCAGTCATCGCGGCGATTCATCAGCACCGGCACGATGACCTGACAGCCGCTTTCCGCCAACCTCCTGGCAAACTGGGCTCCCGAGGGAACTTCTGACGTCAAGCCGACCAGTGCTTCCGGCGTCCAATCTGCTTCGGGCACGGCCACCACGCGGGCCACTGCCGCACTCAATGGCTCGAGCAGCAGGCCTTCGCCCTCGAGCGGGCTGCTGTCGCCGACTGGAGGATCGCAGACACTCCAGCGGACGGCGTAGACCTTGAACGCGTGCCCGTGCGCGACTTCGGCAGAAGCCGGTGTGGCGGCAACAATCTGAAGGTCAGGAACCGGCACCCGACTGTCGACCGCACCGATGATTCTGCGAAGATGCTCCCGATTCGGAGCGATAGACTTCTCGTAGGCGGGAACCGAGCTGAAGTCGGGATTCCAAAGGCTCGCACGCTTTTCTGCGGCTTCGGCAGTGGCCCGTACGAGATACTCTCGAATGCCCTCCACCATCTGCGCTGCGAGGTCTCCGGTCATTTCCAGCGGAGCCGTGCCGGGCAAGATGGCGGCAGGGGCTGCGGAGTTCGCGGGTGGCGCGCCTTCCTGGGGAAAGTCCGCCGGCCCACTGCGTGCTAAGCCCTTCGCCAGACCGAATCCGAGCGAAAGCCCGGCAGAACTTCCCAAGAAGCCGCGTCGCGTCGTCTTCTTCACGGTTGCGATCTCCCTTTTCTGATTTGTAGGTGGGCATGAGGCAATGTCAACCTGTTGCCCGGCAACTTAAAATGGTGTTCATATCGCACTGGCGTGTGGTGTTACGCTTGACGCGTTCTGCTGGAGTGATATAGCAGAGTTCGCTTCGATGAGTCCAGCCAAACAGTCTGGCGAGCGGCCGACCCCGCGGGAGGGAGATAAGAATGCGACGAAGGAGTTTTCTCGAGAATTCGATCGCCATGATGGGTGGACTTTGCGGTATTCCCGCTGCGCCGGGGACAGCGACGCGCCCTGCGAACCTTGCGGCCGAGGCTCTCGATCCGTGCTCCGGCAGCCGGCATGAAGCGCTGAACGCCGCGCTTGACCGGAGCGCGATGCAACGCGGTTGGGCGAAAACCGTTGATTCCGACTATCAGCATGCGCCTCAGTCGGCCATCGAGGCATTCAAGGACCTCAAGTTCGGGATTCGCATTCACTGGGGTTTGTACTGCATGATCGGCAGTCACGAGTCGTGGGGCCTGGCGGGCGCCAGCCCCGAGTTCTGGAACGTCTACAACGTCCTCTACCAGTTCTTCAACCCGACCGGCTTCGATGCTGATTCCTGGATGGACCTTTTCCGCCGGTGCGGGATCAGGTTCTTCACCTTTACCACCAAGCACCACGACGGCTTCTCGATGTGGCCTACCGCGGTTACGCAACAGTCGCCCGCCCTGACCGCCAAGGCTTTCGACATGGGCTGCGAGTACACCCAGACCGTGACCAACCACTACAGCATCATGGACAGTCCTTACAAGAAGGACATCGTCGGCGCCTTGGCCGGTGCCGCGCGGAAGAAAGGCATCCGAATCGGGCTCTATTATTCCCACGTCGACTGGCACGATCCGGCTTTTGCCTGGGATCCGTTTCATTACCAGTACGATCCAAAATTCACGCCGCAGAGTAATCCCGTGCGGTGGCAAACCTTCATCGATCACGAGCGGCAACAGGTTCGTGAGTTGATGACGGCCTACGGGCCAATCGATGCGCTGGACTTCGACATCGGCTGGCCGGAGGCAGCGGCCAGGGACATCGCGGATATCGCCAAGATGGTCCGCAAGCTCCAGCCTGACGTGATCATGCGCGACCGGGGGATCGGGGCCTACGGCGACTACCATACGCCGGAACGAGAGATTCCAAGCGGACGGTCGCCCGCCCTGTGGAAAGTGATTTATCCCTGCGGGACATCGTTCTCGTATATTCCGAGTGACGAATACCGAACCGCCGAATGGATTCTGGAGAGCCTCATTACGGCGTGCGCCAAAGGAGGCAACTTCGAGGTCGGCTTTGGCCCGATGCCGAACGGGACCTGGGCGCCGGAGGCGGTAGAGCGATTGGAATACGTCGGCGACTGGCTGCAAGTGAACGGAGAAGCGATTTATGGCACGCGACCTCGAGAAGTCTTTCACGAAGGAGAGAGCATTTGGTTCACGTCCAGCAAGGACGGCCGCACCTGCTACGCCATCAGCCTGAAGTGGCCTGGAAGCCAGCTCGCAGTCGGATCTGTCCCAGTAACCGAGGGCTCTCCGGTTCACATGCTGGGCGTTCACGAGCCTTTGAGATGGCGGCGGAATGGAGATTCCGTGATCGTGGAAATTCCTGCCGAAGTTGCGGAGCACCCACCGTGTCGCCAGGCGTTCGTCTTCAAGTTCCAGGTGGGCGCGGCGTGAGCACGTCCGGCCCGCCCTGCGGCGTCCGTCGCCCGATCGGACCGGAAGCCATCCCGGTTTCGGTGGAGGCTATTGGGAGTTGAAGAGATCGACCCGCGAGCGGACCACCTGTTTCACAGCCTCGACAGCTCCGGGGAGAATCTTGTAGGGCGCGACCGCGTCTGGGTCGCGAGCCAGTGCGGACTCGAGACCGCGCCGCCAGGCAAGACGCAACTCGGTGTTGATGTGAACGATGGTGATGCCAGCCTTGATGGCGCGGGTGAAGTCCCCGTCGTTGGTCCCCGAGCCGCCATGTAGCGTCATGAAGACTCGCGCCGCCGCTTTGATCGCGGCGATGCGTGGGATATCCAGGCGCTTCTCGGCAACTCCCTCCACCATCGTTTTGAGCAGTCCGTGCATGTTGCCGACCGCCGGCGCCAGCACGTCGATGCGCGTCGCTTCGACAAACTGCCTGGCTTCCTCGGGCGTGGTGAGCGCGCCCATGCCCTCCGGAGTCTTGTCGAGGATTTCCGACGACGTGCCGATATAGCCGATCTCTCCCTCAACCAGAATCGACGGATTGATCGACTTGATCGCCTCGACGGCTCGCCGCGTCTCGGCAACGTTTTCTTCCCAGGGCCGGGATGAGGCGTCAAAGATGATCTCGTCGAATCCCGCCTTCGCTGCTTCTTCTGCCTTGGCGAGGGAATGGGTGTGATCGGCATTGAGAAAAATCGGAATGCCGTTCTCGTTGCGCAAGCTCGCGACCAGCGCTGCGGCTTGGCGAGTCCCCAAGAACGCCCGCTCGCCTTCCGATACGCCGACCAGCACCGGTACGCGCGCCTCGCGCGCCGCCTCAACGATGGCTTTTAGCGCTGCCAGATCGGAGAAATTGAAATGCCCCACGGCGACGTGCCGCCGTTCAGCGTCCTCCAGAACCTCGCGCAGCGTTTGCATGTTCAACCTCTAGGCCTTCGCCGAGCCCAGCAGAAACCTGCTTTCCAACTTCTTCACCTTGCCGACGCGTCGCACATGGCGTTCCTCACCGGTAAAAGTCGCGCCCAGGTAAGCGCGGACGAGTTCGTGCGCGAGTTCGGCTGCGATCACTCGCGAGCCCAGCACCAGGACGTTCATATCGTCGTGCTCGACGCCCTGGTGTGCGGAATACGTGTCGTGGCAAAGTCCGGCGCGGATGCCCGGGATCTTGTTGGCGGCGACCGAGGCGCCGACACCGCTGCCGCAAATCAGGATGCCGCGCTCCGCCTTGTGATCCCGAACCGCCAAACCCAAAGCCTCAGCAAAATCGGGATAATCGTCAGGCTCCGTGTCTGTGTAGGCGCCCACGTCAAGCACCTCGTGTCCGAGGCTGCGAATGTAGGCAGCGACGTTTTCCTTCAATTCGTACCCGGCGTGGTCCGCGCCGACGACGATGCGCATGCGACTTTCCTCCGGTGGTTAGATGATAGTCTCAGCCTGAGAAGTGCAAATTATCGCTCGCATTAAGGCCACGCGAGGGCTCGGAGGAAGTGAGTGACGCCGGTGCTCAAACTTCAGCGTCGGAAACGAACGCGCGGCCTGCGAAACCGTGCGGGGTGTTACGCCTTGAAACCTTCGGGTACCATGGGCAGTGATCGCAGCCGAACGCCGGTGGCGTCAAAGATGGCATTGCCGACGGCGGGTGCGAGCCCGACAATGGGCGTCTCACCCGCGCCGGCCGAAGGTAAGTCTTTGCGGTCGACAAGCACCACGTCGATGGGCGGGACGTCGGTCGCCCGTGGCACGCGATACTCGGAGAAACGCGGGTTCAAGATGCGTCCATTCTCGAACTTGATGGCTTCGCGGAGGGCGCCGCCCAGCGCCATGACGTTAGCGCCTTCGATTTGATTGCGGAGCTGGTCGGGATTGACGACTGCGCCGCAGTCGAAGGCGGTCGCCACGCGCACAATCCGCACCGCCCCGCCGGCGCGATCCACCGACACTTCGGCGCACGTCGCGACATACCCGCCTTTTTCCACTCCTCCGGCGATGCCGAAGCCGTGTCCGGCTTGCGCCGTCCGGTGGCTCCATCCGAATTTCTGTGCCGCAGCTTCAAACACAGCGCTCAGGCGCGGATCCTTCAGGTTCTTCCGGCGAAACTCGAGTGGATCCATCTTGACGAGGCGCGCGAGCCCGTCCATGTGCGATTCTCGCGCAAAGTGGTTCGCCGTGGCCGCGAGTCCGCGATAGGATCCCTGACGCAATGGCGCCTCGGTCGGATGAAACTGGATGACCTGATTGGGAACATCGTAAGGCGTCGCGATTGCCGAACCCCCGGAGTTGTAGTTGTGATGCTCCCAGGCGGTGACCGTGCCGTCGTTGCGAACGCCGCTCGAGACGTCGATGACGCCGGCCGGACGGAAATACGCCCATGTCAACTCCTCTTCGCGAGTCCACACAACCTTGACCGGATGGCGTGCGGCGCGCGCCAGGCGCGCTGCCTCGATGGCCGTTTCGCCCGTGTGCTTGCCGCCGTAAGCCGCGCCGGTATCCGGCATCAGGACGTGGACGTGATCCGGCGCGAGACGGAAGGCTTCCACCAGCTCGCCCTTGACTCCAAACGGGCGCTGCGTGCCGGTCCAGACCGTCAGCTTGTCCTTCTGCCATTCGGCGACGGCGGCGCGCGGCTCGAGCGGCGCGTGCGCGATGTAGGCGACCGTGTAGGTCTCGGCGAACCGATGGTCCGCCGCAGCGAGGCCCTGCTCGATCGAGCCGACGGCATGGCGCGCGTGGCCTCCGTAGGTACCGTGCCCCTCCGCGGACGGGTTCTTCTTCAGATAGTCAAACAGCTCGCGATACGACGGTTGCGGTGTGGACTTCCATTCGGCGTGGAGAGCGCTGAGGGCGCGCGAGGCGAGATCAACGCTCGGCGCGGCAACTCCGATGAAGTCGCCGTCATGGACTACCGTCACGCCGGAGATGGCTTCTGCCTCGTGGCTGTCGAGCGAAACGAGGGTTGCGCCAAAGGAAGGCGGACGAAGCACTTTGCCGTGGAGCATCCCGGGCCGCGCGATATCGGAAGCGTATCGATGCTTTCCCGTTACGAAATCGCGGCCATCAACCTTGGGCAAAGACTTGCCCAACACCGTCCATTCCAAGGCCGGCCGCAGAGGATCCTCCGCGGGGATGGCTTGAGCGAGCTCGCGCCCTTTGACCAGCGCCGCGTACTCGATGGTGCGGTGCGTCTCGGGATCGGTGACCTTGCCGTCGGCGGTGGTCAGTCGCTTGCGCGCGCCGGCGTCCAGCTTCCAATTCTCGGCCGCAAGGTTAACCAGAACATCCAGAGCGGCGGACGCGGCGCGGCGGAGCTGCGGGTTCATGGTCGGAGTGGTGCGGCTTCCGAAGGTCCCCATGTCATAGGGCGTGAGGTCAGTATCGCCCATCACCATCCGAATCAATTGAGGACGAACGCGCAGTTCTTCGGCAACGGCCTGAGTGAGTGCAGTGCGCGAATTCTGTCCAACCTCCACTTTGCCGGTGTAGACGGTCACGCCGCCCTCTTCACCGATGTGCAGCCAGGCGGAAATATCCCGCGGGAGTTCTTCTCCGAAGGATCGCCGCCCGGCGCCTGATTCCTGGAATGCCGCCGCGTCGTTGAGCACGCAGAAAATCGCGACACCCGCGCCAAAGGTGCGGAAGAAGCCGCGCCGGTCGACATCAAAGTGGTAGGCGGGAGAGGCGTCAAGTTCGTACCGCTCAGGCTCCAAGGAAGCGCGATCCAGTGGGTCTCGACTCATGATTGTGCCTCCTTGATCTTCCGCGCAGCGTCTCGAATCGCAGCGATGATGCGCAGGTACGTACCGCAGCGGCAGATGTTGCCCTCCATGAAGCGCGCGACCTCCTGCTCGCTGGGATTGGGGTGAGCCTTGAGCAGCGCGACCGAAGTCATGATCATGCCCGAGGTGCAGTAGGCGCACTGCATCGCTCCGGCGTCGAGGAAAGCTTGCTGTACGGGATGCAGGCGTCCGTTCTGCTCCAGACCCTCGATGGTCGTAATCGATTTGCCGGCCGCCG
>Ga0070733_10001653_pt1 | contig 16426 bp, 11 predicted proteins | sample Coa_R1_9_FD_66450 | JGI IMG/M metagenome (GOLD analysis project Ga0070733, IMG submission 66450) | Surface soil microbial communities from Centralia Pennsylvania, which are recovering from an underground coalmine fire - Coalmine... | ecosystem: Environmental > Terrestrial > Soil > Unclassified ... | reverse complement strand
GGCGGCGCTGAAGGCGTCTGGGCGCTGGCGACTGCCGCCACGCCGATCGTCAAGGCCCCAATCGTCAAGGCAAAGCCGTACGGAACACGCATCGTGGTAGCCCTCCTGGCGAACACGTCTGAGGTGGAGTATATCTGACTTGGGGCCTCGCCGGGATCAATCGCCAATTCATGGCTTTGCGGGATCGCGGTCGGCCGCGGAGGGATAACGGCCGTCTCGGCCAACGGGGAGGTCGCGACCGGCGATTCGACTCGCTCTGACTGAATTACGAGAGCCCGGTTCCTCATCCGTGCCGAGTCAAAGATACCCATCGGCAGTCTGAGCGATAGGGCGGATGGCGTCCTGAGGCAGACCCGCGCCAGAGCCTTGCGCGGGGCCAGCGCGGCCAGCGGATGCAGCGCCCGAGCAGCTCGGATCATTGAATCCGCCCCTCTAAAGAGATAGAGTTGTGGGTGTCGTCATGAGCAGGATGCTGAAGTGTGGCGGAATTGTGTTGCTGACGGGAATTCTCTGTCAATTCCCATTAGCCGGTCAATCGCCCGTGCCAACGGCTGCGGCTCAGCGAGCCCTGCTCGATCAGTACTGCGTTACGTGTCACAACGATAAAACAAAGGTCGCGAACTTTTCTCTTCAGAGCGCGGACATCGACGCGGTCGGCGATCATCCGGAAGTCTGGGAACGCGTGATCCGCAAGCTCCGCGCGGGCATGATGCCGCCGCCGGGAATGCCTCGGCCGCCTTTGGCCAAATATGAAGGTTTCCGCGACTGGCTGGAAGCGCAGGTCGACCGCAAAGCCGCCACGCACCCGAACCCAGGCTCCGTCGTGCTGCATCGCCTGAACCGAACGGAATACGCGAACGCGATTCGCGACCTGCTCGACCTGGACATCAACGTCTCAACGCTTCTGCCCGCCGACGATTCCGCGCGCGGCTTCGATAACGTCGCGGGATCGCTGACAATCTCGCCGACGCTGCTGGAAGCCTACACGTCCGCCGCCGCACGCATCGCGCGTACCGCGGTTGGCTTCTGGAAGTCGCCGGCGCAGGCCGCATACATCTCCCCGGCCGACACTTCTCAAACCGAGCACATCGAAGGGCTACCGTTCGGTACGCGCGGCGGCATGGCCGTACGGCACAGCTTTCCCGCCGACGGCGAGTACAAATTCTCCGTCCAGAACTTCGGCCTGGGTAAATATATTCCAGGCGAGAAGCTCGAATTCCTGATCGACAACGAGGTTGTCGAGATTCGCGACTACACCGGCGTGGGTCTGACGGCGGCGAACGCGGCCGACAACGACGGCTCTATCGACGTCACGGTGCCGATCAAGGCTGGTTCGCACATGGTGGGCGTCACCTTCCTCGCCACAAACTACCGCCCCAGCCTCGACCTCATCCGGCAGTACGAACGCAAGTCACTCGAAGACAATCCCATTCCTCAGCTCCAATACCACCCGGCTATCGGCAAGCTGCAGATACAGGGACCATTCGAACCCACGCGCCCGGAAGACTCGCGCAGCATCCGCAAGGTCTACACGTGCCGCCCGTCCGACTCGCAACAGGAAACTCCCTGCGCCAACCAGATCCTCACGACGCTGATGCGCCGGGCTTTTCGACGTCCGGTTACCCCACAGGATATGGAGTGGGTCCGGGGCTTCTATCTGGAAGGCCGCCAGGACGGGACTTTCCAGGATGGCATCGAGCTGGCGCTCCGTCGCATTCTGACCAGTCCGCAGTTTCTCGTCCGTGCCGAACGCGAACCCGCGACCGTCACTCCCGGACAGCCGTACCGGATCACCGATCTGGAACTCGCTTCGCGCCTCTCGTTCTTCCTGTGGAGCAGCATCCCCGACGACGAACTGATCGAGGTCGCCGCGCGCAACCAGCTGCACGTTCCCGTGGTGCTCGAACGCCAGGTCCGCCGGATGCTCACCGATCCCAAGGCCGATTCGCTGGTTTCGAATTTTGGCGATCAGCTTCTCTATCTGCGCAACCTGCCGGCCACATCGCCCGACGGCGTCTTCTATCCGAACTGGGACGACGAGCTGCGGAAGAGTTTTCGCCGCGAGACTGAGCTGTTGTTTGGCAGCATCATCAAAGAGAATCGCAGCGTCAAAGACCTGCTGGACGCGGATTACACGTTCATCGACGAGCGCCTCGCAAAACACTACGGCATTCCGAACATCTACGGCTCGCAGTTCCGGCGCGTCACACTCGGTCCGGATATGGCATACCGCCGCGGCCTTCTCGGTCAGGGAAGCGTCCTTGCACTCGCCTGGCAGCAGAATTTCAGGACGTCCCCGGTGAAGCGCGGCGTATGGGTACTGGAGAATATCCTGGGCACGCCGCCGCCCGAGCCTCCCCCGAACGTTCCGCCACTTGAGGATTCCAAGGGTGAGAACAAGGTAATGACGCTCCGCGAGCAGATGACCATGCATCGCAAAAACGAGCCCTGCGCCAGCTGCCATAAGCTGATGGACCCGATCGGCTTCGCGCTTGAAAATTTCGACGCCGATGGCGGCTACAGGACGATGCAGGGTGGCGAAGGCGGCGTTCCCCTGGACACGTCCGTGGTTCTCTGGGACGGCACGAAAGTGGACGGGCCGATCGAACTACGCCAGCACCTGATGCACTATTCGCCCCAGTTCGTCCGCATGATCGTCGAAAAACTGATGACGTTCGGAATTGGCCGCGGCATGGAGTATCAGGACATGCCCATGATCCGATCGATCGTGCGCGACGCCGACAAAGACAATGACCGGTTCATTTCCGTCCTGATGGGAATCATCCGGAGCGACCCATTCCAGATGCGAACGAAGGAAGCAGAAACGAAGGCAGGATTTTAACTATGTTCATTTCCAAAAAGTTCATTCCACGCCGAACGATTCTCCGCGGAGCGGGCGTTGCTATCGGTATTCCGCTGCTCGACGCAATGCTCCCGGCGCAGACGCGGCTGGATAAGACGGCCGCGGTTCCGGTGAAGCGCTTTCTGGGGATCTGGCATCCGCACGGCGCGGCGCCGGGTTACTGGAGTCCTCTGCAGGAAGGCGGGAACTTTGAATTCTCCTTCATCACCAAGCCTCTGGAGCCTTTCAGGAAGCAGGTCACGCTGATCAGCGGCATGGACATGCCCGAGGCCATGGCGACTACCGAGGAACCCGGCGGCGACCATGCGCGAGGCGCGGTGCTGCTGTCCGCGTCCCGGCCGCGGCGCAATGCCGTGAGTCCCTATCTTGGCATCACAGTCGATCAGATGATCGCGCGCAAATACGGACAGGACACCATTCTCTCCTCGATTCAGGTCGGCGTGGAAGAAGACGGCAACTATGGCAACTGCAACTGGGGCTACAGCTGCTCTTACACCAACTGCATTTCCTGGACTTCGCCCGTGCAGCCGTTGCCCACCGAGGTCAATCCGCGCGTGGCGTTCGAGCGGCTTTTCGGGGATGGCGCCAGCCCGGAGGAACGGCGCCTCGGACGGAAAGAAAGCGCCAGCATTCTCGATTCCGTGACCCAGGAAATCTCATCGTTCAAACGCCCTCTCGGTGCGGGAGATCGCGCCAGGCTCGACACCTATCTCGACAACATCCGCGAACTCGAGCGGCGCATCCGCATTGCGATTGACGCCACCATCAAAGAGCCGTCCGAAGAAATTCCCTTCGGCCTGCCCGAAAGCAAGCACGTGCATTACCGGCTCATGTACGATTTGCTCGCGCTGGCCTTCGAAGGGGATCTGACGCGCTCCGCCACTTACATGCTGGGCAAGGATCTGTCGGGCATGAGCTTTCCCGAATCCGGCTTCAACGGCGCGTGGCATGGCAGTTCGCACCACGGCGACAAGCCGGACAACGTCGCAAATTACGCGAGGATGAACCGTTACCATGTGCAGAACCTCGCTTACTTCGCCGACAAGCTGAGCAAAATCCAGGACGGCGATGGCGGCACACTGCTCGATCACATCCTGATTTACAAAGGCAGCAACATGGGGAACTCGCACCGGCATGCGCATGTGAAGGTGCCGATCATCCTGCTGGGCGGCCTCGACGGAAAGTTCCAGGGCAACCGTCATCTTGTGTTCCCGGACAACACGGAGCGCACTTCGAACATGCTGCTGGCGGTTCTGCACAAGTACGGTATTGAAGACATTCCGAAATACAACGCGGCCGGATTTGAAGTCGGCGCCCAGAAGAACTTCGGCTCCAGCACCGTGCCGATCTCGTTATGAAGGTGGCTGCCGCAGCGTTGATTGCTCTGGCAATCCCGCTCTTCGGTCAGGTCGGTGGTCGCGCCGCGCGACCGAAAGTGCTGCGCCCGGACGGCCCCGTCTGGGATGTCATCCGCAAGAACTGCACCGACTGCCACGGCATCGACGATTACGCTTTCTTCGCGCTCGACAAACCCGGCTGGCAGAAGCTTATCGTCGACAAACATAAGGGCTCGGGCGTCCGCCTTCACGAGGCCGACATGGACCTGCTCACCGGCTGGCTCGCCCAAACCTTCGGGCCGAACTCGAAACCATTTCCAAGGACATACATCCCGCCGGAAATCACCACATTCTTTTCCGATCCGGAAGCCTATCGGCTGATGAACCGAGCCTGCACAAAATGCCACGGCATCGATCGCGTGCAGGGCGCACGCAAAGCCGAGGACGCCTGGCGCGTGACGCTCATCGACATGCGTGAGCGCGGCGCACAACTGTCGGACGAAGAACTGGAGCGCCTCGTCGAATGGCTCACCAGAGTCTGGGGCACCAATCAGGACAAATGATGCTCTGCGTTGTCTTCCTCCTGGCTGCCAGTGTTGCGCCCGCCGCATCGGTCGCCAACTACACCGCGACGACGGCGAACGTCTCCGGCGCCCCGGATGCGATCCGCATCAATATTCTGCGCTGGTCGACCGACGCCGAACGGGATAAATTAATGGACGCCTGGATGCTGAAGACTCCCTCGCCTGCCCGAGGCGGCAGAGGTGGGCAAGGCCGTGGGGTCGGCCGCGCAGGTCGCGGCGGTGGCGAAGCAACGCCCGCCCCGAAACAGGCGCCCGAAGGCATGCTCGCCAAAGCGCTGCAGCAATCCACGACCGTGGGGTATCTGTGGTCTCGCGAAGTCGCTGGCTACTCGATTCGATACGCCGGAAGAGTTGCGAACCCGGATGGGTCGGAGCGAATCGTCCTCATCACGCAACGCCGCCTTGGCGCAGTCAACAATTTGTGGAAACCCGTCGGCGGCGAATCGCCGGCATACGATTTTTCAGTCATCGAGCTTCACGTCAAAGCAAATGGCGATGGCGAGGGCAAGACCTCGCTAAACGGCAAGGTGGCGCCTGACGCCGCCCTGCACACATTTGCGCTCGAAAACTTCGATGCTCTTCCCGTCGTGCTCAGCCGTGTTCAGAAGCAGAAATCGGAATAGCCTATGAAACCCTTTCTTACAGGCCTGTTGCTCGCAGTTTGCATGGCTGCCGCGCCGAAAAGCGATGTCGCCGACGCCGCTATGCGCGGAGATAAGGCCGCCGTGCGAACGCTCCTCCAGCAAAAGGCCGACGTCAACGCGCCGCAGATCGACGGCACATCCGCGCTGCATTGGGCTGTCCAGGCGAACAATCTGGAACTGGCCGACATTCTGCTGGCTGCGGGCGCGAAGCCCATGGCAGCCAACGAGGCGGGCGCGATGCCCATGCTTATCGCCACTCAGAACGGAAACGCCGCCATGATCGAGCGTCTCCTCGCCGCCGGTGCCGATCCGAATGCTCCTCTGACCAGAACCTCCGACACTGCTCTGATGATGGCCGCCCGCACAGGTAAGGTCGACGCTGTCATGGCGCTCCTCAGTCATGGCGCCCAGGTCAACGCGCCTGAAACATGGGGCGGCACCACCGCGCTCATGTGGGCCGTTTCCGAACGGCACCCCGATGTCGTGAAAATTCTGATCGACCACGGTGCGGATGTAAACGCAAAGTCGTATCTCGTCCCGTCCGCCTCCGGCCGTGGATTCGAAGGCACCGCGCCCGTTCCTCCAAAACCGAACCAACCGATCGAAGAGTTCGCCAGCGGCATGCTCACACCGCTGATGTTCGCCGGGCGCGAGAACGATCTGGAATCGGCGAAGCTGCTCGTCAAAGCGGGCGCAAATCTCAACGCGCAGGGTGGCGACGGCAAGGACGCACTGTCGCTGGCTTTCTTCGACGGCAGCTACGATGTCGCGGATTTCCTGCTCGACAGCCACGCCAACGTCAACCAAAAGGACGCCCAGCGCTTCACTCCGCTGTTCTGGGCCGTCGATCGGCGGAATATGGAAACCGCGCCGAACTTCCCGTGGATGGTCACGCGCGACCCGCTACCTCTGATCAAAAAGCTCCTCGACGCGGGCGCCGACCCGAACGCCGTCGTCAATTCGACGCCGCGGGCGCGCATGCGCGAGGGATCGCCGCGTATCGTCTTCGCTACCTCAATCATGCGCGCCGCGTTCTCCGGCGACATCGAGCTGGTCAAGCTGCTGCTCGCGCATGGTGCCGATCCCCACGTCATTTCTACGGACCGCGAGACCACCCTCATGGCAGCGTGCGGCACCGGATTCATCAATGGCTACCACCGGCTCAGACCGCCCGCCGAACGCCTTGAGGTGGTGAAACTGCTGGTCGACATGGGCGAAGACGTCAATGCGGCTGACAATTACGGCATCACGCCACTGATGGTGGCGGCCAATCTCGGCGATCTGAACGTCGTGAAGTATCTGGTTGAAAAAGGCGCCGATCTCAACGCGCACGATCTCGGCAAGAAAAACGACGGTGCATTCGGTTCGAGCGTTGAGCCCCTTATGCCCGTCGATTACGCCATCGGCGTCGGTACCTTCGTGCCGAACAATGCGGTCATCATGCACACCGATGTCGTGCAGTATTTGACTCAGATGATGAAGGAACGCGGCATCAAACACACGACTTCCGAATGCACGTTGCGCGGATTCACCTGCTCGCAGGCGAATGTCGATCCCAAGACGGCAACGCCCGCGGAAATCGCGAAGATCCGGAAAATTCAGATCGGCTACCAGGTCGACGGCATCACTGGCGGCCTCGCCGTGAAAGACAAAGAAAAAGAGGAGAAGTGATGACTGTGAAACTGCAGACTTCGTACTGCTGATTACGCTTGGCTGCACGGCCATCGCTCAGGCGCAAACCTCCGGCGGCGCGCCGGCGGGCACGGTCGAGAAGATCAAAGTCCACGGAGCTTCTCTCGAAGGCGATCCCGCCGAGCGCGACGTCTTCGTCTATCTTCCCCAGCAATGCGAGTCAGCCGAATCGCCGCACCCGGTTTACTTCATTCACGGCTATGGTGCCACTGCCGGGGATTACTGGAAATTAATGGTGCTTCCCGAAGCAGCCGACAAAGTAATGAACTCCGGCACTGTACACGAGATGATCGTTGTGCTGCCCGATGCACACACGGTTTACGACGGCAGCATGTACTCCAACTCGTCGACCACGGGCAACCGGCTACCAAGCTATCATGTTGGATAAAAACCAGGTTTTGGCGTTGCGCTGGTTCCAGGGTTTTTTGTTGTGGCCATCCCTACATGGCGAGCGCAGCGTCGCTTCGCTATCTTGCAGCGCCCGACTAGCCAGTGAGGGCGGGTACTTTTGAGCCTAATTACACCCAAACCAGCAGAATCGTCCGTAAGCTATTGATTCTAAAATGGCGGTGAGGGTGGGATTCGAACACGCGTGGCGGCTTAAGAATCTGTAACTTGCAGATTCTTCGTTGCAGCAGACGCAAGGTTTGCAATCGCTGCCGTTGCGCATTGCCCACCATTGCCCACGGAACTCGCCGTTGTCCGAACGATGGGGCCATCACGCAGCAACGCGAGGATCAACATTTATTGACACTGTGGAGCCACGTTCCAGCTCGAACGACCAAGCCTGCTCGGCCTTAAGCCGCGTCGCAACTGTTGCGCAGCCTTCTCATCGTCTGCGGCGCCAGATCGCACCCGCGCGGCTGATCGTTGCCATGGTTCTGCAAACTTCCTGTCCGTCGAGCGTTTGCCCACAGCGAAGCCCCAGCCTCCGCTATCATTCACTTGGAGATATCTCTTCCGATGCGTCGGAATGTTTATAATGAAAGCGTGGAGGGCGTTATGAATGCTGGAATCGACACTCTGACACCTGCCGAAGCGGCCGTGGTAGCCGGCGTATCTATGCGCGACGTGCACCGAGTGATCGACGAGCACATTCTGCCGGAGAGCTTTTACGATGTTCGAGAGGCCAGATCATTCAGCAGTCGCGCCTGTGTGTTTATCGCGTTCTACTTTGAAGCGGCCGACCGGCTGACTTCCGAGGAGCGGCAGCGTGCGATCGCACTGGCGAGCGGGCATTCTTCAGGCAAGAAGTCCACGAAGATCGTCCACGACGGATTTCTGACTATCGACTTCGCGCCGTTCTGGACAGGTGTGGACGCGCGTCTCCAGCGTCTGAATGCCGCTCGCGCTCAGGTATCTATGGACGACGAGATTCTCGGCGGAACTCCGATAGTCACGGGAACCCGGGTACCGGTGTATGACGTCGCCGCGTCCGTTGCAGCCGGAAATCCGATGGAGAAGATTATTTCTGCCTACCCGAGTCTGAATCGGGAACAGGTGGAACTCGCTGCGCTTTTTGCGGAAGCGAACCCACAGCGGGGGCGGCCCCGGCAGCGTATTGTTCCGCCATCGGGCATGAAGGTCATCTCGTCTCAACGCAAGCCGCGGTCCGTTCCGCGGTGACTAAACTCCTCATCGATGAATGTCTGAGTTCAGAACTGGCTCTGATGGCTCGCAAGCGAGGCCACCACGAAGCGTCTCACGTAGTATGGATCGGCAAGTCGGGCTGGAAGGACTGGGAACTGAAGCGGCTACTGCTGGCCGAGGACTGGGTACTGGTGACCAGAAATAGTGACGACTTCCGCGGACCTCGTGAAACACTGGGTTCGAAAGGCCAGTATTCGAATGTGCCGCTCCATGCCGGGCTGATCTGCCTGAATGCACCGGCCGGTATGGACCTCGCCCTCCAGAGAGAGCTCTTCTCCGAGGTGCTGGACGAACTGGACACCGACGCAGACCTGACCAATCAAATTCTGGAGGTGGCGCTCGAAAACAGCGAGGCCGGCATTCAGATCGAGCGGTACGGGTATCCGGCGGAGTGAGCCCGTGCAATCGACTCGGAGACCCAGCGGGGAACCAACGTCGGATGTCCCACGTAATGTAGGCGGCGGAGCCAGTTTGGATGGTTCTGTCTCTGCCGCGAGACCAGAACCGAAAGTGGTTACAGAAACGGGCCGCCCCCAGGCACCACACCAGCTCCGACCTGAAACTGCGACAGGATTGCTTTTTCACGACTCGCAAAACGCATATCGCAAGCCCAGGGCTAGCTCTACTTTCCACACCTGTGGCGCGTCCACAACTGCTGAACACCGCCGCTCAGCAGCTTCCGCAATTCCTTCCTGTCCCTGGTGGTGATCTCAATTCGTAACGCCGCACGTGCCATACCGCAACTATGGAGTAGGCGTCCATAACGGCAGATGCGCCTATACCGTGAAGGTCGCCGTTGACGAAGCCCTCAACGATTGCAAACACACAGAGCTGCCAATCGGGCCGGCGGGCGCTGCTCGCAACAGGCGATTGGTGCCAACATGACCACCAACTCCTCAAATAAATCCGCTCGGCGTTCGCGATCTGCTGCATAACTGCAATGCGTTTTGTGTGGATCGCAGTTTTGGCGAACATCCCAGCAGGCTGCCGCCGTCGCCGAGCCCGGCAGCAGATTCTATCGCGTGTCCTGAAAGGGGGAGGGTTCCAGCATTACAAAGGGTTAGCGATCGCTGATTCGGAAGCCAGCGACTGCACTGACATGTTGGCGTATTCGCGCGCCCTCAGATGAAGCAGAAAATGGTTTCCGATAAATTCGTTTGGGGAGGCGCTCCCCGCGGTTGGGGAATCCATTCCCCGCATCAGGCGTTCGAGATGAAATTAGGGATCGTGAAATCTAGTAGAATCAACAAACTTTCAGCCGAAGGAGGCGTTTCCAGTTTGGCCTTCTGTATGCCTTCAAGGTTAACAAGGCCATAGGCTGCGGATTGGCGATGAACTTTGAAAACGATGTCACGTTCGAACGCTCTGAACGTGACCGCAATGGGGGGGGAATGAACGAGAAGGACAGGTTACTTGACGTCGGATTGGCGGCACACGAGGGATTAGGGGTGGACGCCGACGTTGAGGCTGCGGCAGACGCGCTCGTGAGGCGTGCGCTCGAAGACCGCAGGCACGAGGACTTGCCGATCCGGCTGGCGGTGCTCATGGCCACGGGTGACTGGAGCCGTCCGAGTCAAAACCTCCCGGCGTACGTACGAGCCGCTCTTCGCAATGTCCTGCACCGGGATGTTCCTTTGATTGGTGGCAGCATGGCGAAGATTGTCGTGTCCTGTCATCCGGATGGCCTTCTCGATCAGGGTATCGGGCTTGCGCTGTTTTGCTCCTACGATTTATGGGCATCAGTGGCATGTCTGGAAAAGCCTTACGTGCACGGGCTTGAACGCCGTGTGTCCGAGCTGAAACGAGTCGCGAACCACCTGGAAGAAAATATGACTCCGCGCCTTGGCGCAACCGCGCACCGGTACGTCGTCGCCGTTTTTCCCGGGTTTACCAAAGAGATAGATGGCCTCCACATGAGGGACACCGACTTCCAGTGGGAAGTCAAGGCGGCGTTCGCGGATAACTATCAGATTTTCGGGGCATCGGCGGCCGATTCGCTGACTCCTGTAACTGGTTATCAATTTGTGAATGACCAATGTCATGAATCCAGTCTGGCCATCGCTCTCGTGGAGAATGATCTACGGTTCGCCACTTCAATGGCTCATGCGTTCACGCCACAGCGCGATCCGCGGGTGTCTGTCGATCGATTGATCGACGACGAGGAAGTCAGCGAGGAGTTAGAGACTCTTGATGGGAAGCCCGCGGACGAGAGGCTGAGGGAACTGCGCCAGATGACCGAAATCGAGAAAATCAACGACCAGCCTTTATTCGGATTACGTTCCGCCGGAGAATTTCGTCTTATCCTGCCGGTCGATATTACCGCCGGTCGGGTCCGTGTCAGCCGCAATGTCGCGTTGGGAGATCGCCTCGTGTGTATGCGCCCGAAGACCGACATTCTGAATCTGTGCAAGGAGACGTTTCACAGTACATTCTCTGCAACTGAAACACAGCCGAATGCGGCAATGTTCTTCCTGGCTTTCACCTGTCGTGGCCTCTACAATCACTTCCGCCCGGACAAGAAACTTTTTGCAGAAGCCCTGGTCGAATTCCGCCGCAGGTATCCTCGCGCGAAAGCGATGGTTGGCTTCTGTACGGCTGAATTCGCGCCGACGGAGAAACGTGGGCCTGACGCTAACCACATGTCGATTGCCGTTCGTTGTTACACGGATGAATTGTCGCACCGCGCGTCAAGTCAGCGCCACATTCGCCAGCTTTCCCGCGCAGTCATCAGCGTTCTCAGCCAGACAAAGCCGTCAGAGGTGATGCAGACGGCGCTTGAAGGCGCGGTCGCGGCCGGCGCGCTGGGTGGTCAGTTTTGCCTGTGGGACAGGCGGCTGAAGCGGATTGTTGGAAAGGGCCTCGGACGGGCCTACCGGCCGCCGGATTCTCCGCACGATTGGCAAGCGGTTTCCGATATGACTAATCGGCCTGCCCCGGCGATGAACGGTGGCGAGTACCCCGCGGATCTCGAGGACTGGCTCATGCGTGTCACTGGGGACATGAATCTGATACCGTCCGCAGATAACAGCGATAACAACGAAGATCTGCTAACCATGATCGCCCGTACCGGATTTGCGGTGTTTGTTCCGGATTCAAGTGACAGTAAGTTCCACTGCCGGCAGGACGCCATTGAGGCAGGAAAAATCATGGTGCAGATTGCGATTCCCGTGATCGGCGCAAACGGTGTCGTTCTCGGAACTTTCCAAGCAAGTTTTGAGGACGGACGCCGCATGAATCGCGATGAATTCATGGCGTGGATTCAGTATGTGCAGCGCACAGGGGTCGTTCTCGAGGCGGCGCTCGAAAAAGAGTCAAGAGAGGAACGGGCGAAACTGGCCCACGAAGTCGCCAGGCTGCACAACAAGCAGTTCGAGCCGGATAACCGCAAACACTTCCAGGAGTTCTGCGAGATTGTTTACCAAGTGCTCGGCGCCGATGCCGTCCACATGCGTCTGCTCCGGATGGACCGGCACGATTGTTTTGAACTGGTCGGCTATGCGGGCCCCAAAGCGCTTCAGGAACTCTACCCCCTGGTCCGCAAAACCACGTATGCCGGCAAGGATGGAGCATCGAGCCGCGCGACTCTAGAACGGGGCGGCTCCATCTCAAGGTCCTTGAACGAGGCTCGCGCGCTTCGATGGAATATTACGGCTGTCGATCATCGAGATCTTGCGCAGTCGCTGCGAGATGGGCTGAACCGCTTCCATGCAACCGCAACACTGCCCGTGCTGTATGAAGGTCTGCTCCTTGGGACGATCGTTATCGATAGCAAATTCGAGTTTTTCTTTTCGGAATCCCGCGAACTTCTGGCGAGAGAGAGCGCAAAGATCGCCGGCCAAGTCATCCGCCGCCATGAAGGAGAGCGGCTGCGGCAAAGCGCACGGGCGAGCTCGAGCGCATCGTGGGAAGGCGGCGCGCCGGGCCAGACCACATCATCGAACCCGGAAGCGGCCAGCGAGCAGCGGCTAAAGTCGTTGTTGCAGGAGACATGCCGTTTCGTTAACGCGGATTGTGCCTCTCTCTTCGTCTGGAACAAAGACTCCGAAGACTTGGTTCTGCTGGCTCAGCACAACTGGCATGAGCCGCGCGAAGGCCGGGCACGGTACAAGATGGGTGAAGGATGGGTTGGAAGGATTGCAGTTTCACAGGACCGGTTCTCGCTTTTTTGCGAGAGACAAAGCGGAGACTGGAAATATGACGAGTTCGTCGAACCGCCCGAACATCGGAGCATGCCGGGCGATCGCGCCCCCCGTATTGGGATCAAGCTGACAGAAGGCAGGGATCTGGTGGGAGTCGTCATCCTGAGCTATTACCGTGTCAATGCCGAGCGGTACCGGCTCATCAACGAGAACGCGCGCCATTTGCTATTGGACGTGGCGCAGGTAATCAGCGGGTGGGTTACCTCAATCGCGATCAATCGCGAGAAGAGGCGGCGCGCAAGTCTCGAGCGCATAAAAGACGACTTGGCGGCTGGACTCTTGGCGGCATCCCCGAAGTGGCAGGCTCTTTTGAACGATGTCCGCGACGCATTCGAGATCGAGCGTCTGGAGTTACTACTCGTTGACGGCAATTCAGTACGGGCCGGGTGGATTGCACCCCGTCGCGAAACGGGACTGAGGTCTCCCGCGGTGAAGCTGGATGACTCTCCTCTTCTGGTGAGAATCGTCAGAGGCCGAGAGGAAGTGACAGTAAAAAATATAGAAGACGGGCGTATCGAAGGATGGGCCGATTCCGGCAACATCAAGACGCTATTTGCCATACCGGTGGCTGAACCGCCAACCAATGTGTGGGGAATACTCGCGATGATCAACCGCCACGATACGGCGGCTCATCCATTTCCGTTCCTCGACAGCCTGGAGCGTGAAGGAGCGATAGAGATCGCGCGCCTCCTAGGCGCTGCGATTGCAAGGCACGAACATCGCGAACAACTCGCCAGCTTGAATACCGAAGTGCAGACGGCCAATCGAATCGCCAAAGTCAGTCTTTTCGGCGCGGTAATTACGCACGAACTCATGGGACCCTCGACTCGGATCCAGAGAGCCGTCGACTGCATACGGGTGCTTGACAAAGACTTCGCCAAACCCTTCCTCCGCGAAATCGAAACCGAAGTACAACAGTCAAGAAAAACAATCGAGCGTTTAACGCAACATCCCGGCGGGCGTGCCGACGAACCAGTCAAGAGGATCGTCCGTGAGGCGCTGCGGGCGATCGAGTCCAGGGTCCCGAGGCCAGGAGTCACGACCAAGGTGTCCAACGACCTTCAGGTAAATGTCAGCGTAAGCCTATACTCGATAGTCACTGCCGTAGTGAACATATTGAACAACGCCCTCGAAGAGATGGGAGACAACGGAATATTAACAATATCCACCATGCTGCTCGGTGACAACGGGGTCGAGATTAGCGTTCATAATTCCGGGCCCACCCTGGCCAAACACGAAATAGACCAGATCCTTCGCTCCAACCGGAGCCGAAAGAATCCAGCCGAACACGCCGGTCTGGGAGTTCGCCTAGCCAAACTGGCCGTCGAGGAAGCAGGTGGAAACCTCGAAATGGTTTCTCCGCCCAGTGGCGGCGTCCGCGTTGCCATTTCATTGCCGCTCTCAAGCTCGGCGGGTCTGAAAATGGCCACAAAGTGAGGCAATCCTCTTTATGAGAACTCTAAGAATACTTCTTGTCGACGATACAGACGGCGAAAAGTTCAGATTTTAATCGCGAATACGAAGGGCTCGGACTTCACCGGCGAGGACTTCGACGACAGAGTCGAATTGGAAATCGCCGATAACCAGGATGACACGGATCGCGTCGCAGCGAAGTTTCAATTCCATATCATTCTGCTTGATTTGCGGTATCCGCTGCATGCCGGAGACGAGAACAGCGAATTGGGTTTCCAGGGAATGAGCTGGCTTCCGACACTTCGAAAGATTCAACCGGATGCGGCTATCATCGTGCTCACCGCTTACCCCGACGTGCCCAATGCTGTCGAAGCAGTGCGGGACGGCCACGCCAACGATTTTGTTTCGAAGACAGAACCCTGGGAAGTGATCATTTTTCACATCAGAAATGCCTGGCGATCTATCCCTTCGTTTAAACAGGCGGCATCGCTTCGCCAGGAGTTCTGGACAATGCTTCGCTCGCAGGCCCTCCGGGTCCATTTCGGTGAGATTCTGAGTGGAATCAGGCGTTGTCAGATCCAGCTCGAGACGACCGCAAGCCGCATCGACAGCGGAGATGCGACGGCCATCAAGGCTGCGCCGGCGCAAATTCGGGCAGCTTGTGAAAGGCTGGAAAACGGGTTTACCGATGCAACCGAATGGCTCTCGGACGCGAATTCCCAAGACGGTGGCAAGAGAAGAATGCCTCCGCCGATCGACATTGTTAAAGACCTGTTAAAGCCGCTTCCATTTCTTTATGGCGCCGAAGTCCAGATAGATGAACACGGCGAACAATCGATATCAATCTCTACATATGCCGCAGACTTGAAGATTTCACTGCATGAGGTAATCCGGAACAGCCTGGAGGCTCAATCGACCCGGGTCCTAATCCGCGCAATGTCCAAGGCAGGTGGCGCAGTTATCGAGGTCAAGGACAACGGCCCCGGGCTTGCACCAGGGGTGGCAGACTCGCTTTATCAAAAGGGATTTACGACGCACCGCGGGGATCCTCGCCACAATGGCATGGGACTTTATCTCGCCAACAGGCTGATGCGCGACCTGAACGGGACCATCGACATCAGGACTGTGGCGGAAGGAGGCGTGCTCGCGACTCTTACCGTGCCGGACCTGGAGGCGGCTCCGTGAGGATCGGTATCGTCTCCAAAGACGAGGAGATTGCCTCATTATTCGACGAGGAACTGGAGGGGAGCGGCCATACAGTCGTCCGCGGGCCCAACATTTCAACCTGCGCGACCGCCGACACTGGGTTGATCTTCGCGGAGTGGTCCCCGGGACCCGACTTTGCGCAGGTGCTGCGAGAACTTGTGCAGTACGCGAACAGTGCGGCGCCGATTCCCGTCGTGGTGATGCTGAGGGGGGAGTCCATGAGCCTGTGGCAGCGAGCCCAGGATTCGGGGGCGTTCGATGTCATTATCTGCCCACCGTCAGTGGTTGAGATCCGCGCTGAGATAGCGAGCGTTGCGGGATCTCTCACCCCCTTCAACCCTGCTGAGCACGAGCGTTTTGAAAATCTTCGGCGCAGGAAAATTATTGGCGAGTCTCCGGTCTTCAAGAAATGCGTCGAGGCTGCCCGTCTGGCGGCCCGGTCGAACGTCAACGTGCTGATTCTCGGACCCAGCGGCACAGGCAAGGACGTGATCGCGTGGTTGATTCACGAGCTGAGCTCACGCTCCGGACAACCCTTCGTGGCGCTCAATTGCGGAGCCATTGCGGGCGAACTGGCGGAAACGGAGTTATTCGGAAGCGCAAGAGGGGCCTTCACCGGTGCCGTCGACCGGGCAGGGGTTTTCGAGCAGGCCGCTGGCGGCACATTGTTCCTGGATGAAATCGGAGCCATGCGTACCGACCACCAGGTCAAAGTACTGTGAGTTTTCGGCAAAGCTGCATGAAGTCCGCCGGGCATAGCTGGTAAGGTAGGGTCTTTCTTCCGCCGCTGGCGGGGAGGGAGACGATGCCGCGAAACAAGAAACCGACCGTCAGTCTC
>Ga0070733_10001652_pt1 | contig 16436 bp, 16 predicted proteins | sample Coa_R1_9_FD_66450 | JGI IMG/M metagenome (GOLD analysis project Ga0070733, IMG submission 66450) | Surface soil microbial communities from Centralia Pennsylvania, which are recovering from an underground coalmine fire - Coalmine... | ecosystem: Environmental > Terrestrial > Soil > Unclassified ... | reverse complement strand
TGAAGCTGATCGCCGAGCCGTGGGACGCCGGCCCGGGTGGCTACCAGCTCGGTAACTTTCCCGCCCCCTGGTCGGAGTGGAACGGGAAGTTCCGCGACGACATCAGGGACTTCTGGCGTGGCCGGCCGGGAATGCTGCCGGGACTCGCATCCCGGCTGGCCGGATCCAGTGAGATCTTCGAGCCGGGCGGGCGCCGCCCGGCCGCGTCGGTCAACTTCGTCACCTGCCACGACGGGTTCACCCTGCAGGACCTGGTCAGCTACGACGGCAAGCACAACGAAGCCAACGGCGAGGACAACCGGGACGGCAGCGACGACAACAGGTCGTGGAACTGCGGGGCCGAGGGCCGGTCCAGCGACCCGGAGATCATCGCGCTGCGGGACCGGCAGAAGCGGAACTTCCTGCTGACCCTGTTCTGCTCCCAGGGGATCCCGATGCTGCTGGCCGGAGATGAGCTCGGCCGGACGCAGGGCGGCAACAACAACGCCTACTGCCAGGACAACGAGATCTCGTGGCTGGACTGGGAGCTGTCATCGCGCGGGCAGGAGTTGCTCGAGTTCACCCGGGCGCTGGCCGCGCTGCGCCGCGGGCATCCCATTTTCCGGCGCCGGGAGTTCTTCACCGGGCGCCCGCCCATCGGGCAGCCCGGCTCCCCCGGTGATTCTGGCGTGTCCGGGCTGCTGCGCCATATCGGCGACATCGTGTGGCTCACCCCGGCCGGGCAGGAGATCGACTGGCAGGCCCCCGGCGAGGGCGCGATGGCGGTCTTCCTGAACGGCGACGCGGTGGAGGATGCCTGCGAGCGCGGCACCAGCCTGCACGACGACAGTTTCCTGCTGCTGTTCAACGCGCGTGCCGAGCCGGTGACGTTCACCCTGCCCGGTGCGGGTTCCGGGGTGAGCTGGGAGGTCGTGGTGGATACTGCCGGGGTGGCGGCTGGCGTGCTGGATGCGGGGACCGAGGCCAAGGTCACCGGCCGCTGCGTGTGGCTGCTCCGGCTGCGTGAGCCCCGAGCATTATGCAAAGCCGCACCGTGAGTGCGGGCCTGCGCGAGCGATCGGGCTAGATCAGCGGCCCAGCCACCTGGCACTGATTTGGCCGGCGGCCGTCTGACCCCGCCCCGGGACAGCCAGGAAATGAGCAGGCAGACGCCCACGACGGCAGTAGCGAACCAGAGGATCAGGGCGGCGGCGCGCACGTGGTTCCCCTCGCGATGTACATACACTATGCATACTGCATATAGCAGGACAGCCAGGAGTTGCGGAGTCAGCCCGTCCCGCGGAGCCGGTTCCCCGCCTTGATCTCGCCGGGCGCACGTGGCCGCGCGGAGTCCAAACCCCCCCGGATCTCTCTTTTGTGCGCTGATCTGTTACGCGTCACCCTGCCCCGGTCTGGTTGACTGCTGCACGTGCGCTTGATCTTCCCGCCCAAGGACAGCCCGCCCGGGACCGACGCCTCACAGGGCCTCACCCGGCAGGACCTCGCCGAGATTTACGCCTATCCCAGCACGGACCGGCCCTGGGTCCGCGCGAACATGGTGACCAGCGCGGACGGCGCGGCCACGATCCATGGTCGCAGCAGTGGCCTGTCCAGCGACGCGGACCGGAGCCTGTTCGCACTGCTCCGCACCCTGTCCGATGTGATCCTCGTTGGCGCGGGCACGGCGCGGGCCGAACGCTATACGGCCGTCCGCCCGCACGAGCTGTGGGAGGATCTGCGCGCCAATGGCGCTCCGGTGCCGGCGATCGCCGTGGTCACCAGGAGGGTAAGCCTCGATCTGAACACTCCCCTGATCACCGCCGCGCTGCCCGGTGCCAAGACCATCATCATCACCACCGAGCAGGCACCTTCCGAGCTGCGTGCCGCCGCGCTGAAGAACGCCGACGTGATCGTCGCGGGCGAGGACACCGCGGATCTCGGGATGGCGCTGGCCGCGCTGGGCGACCGGGGCTACCGGCGTATCCTCGCCGAGGGGGGGCCGCAGCTCCTCGGCCAGCTCGCCGCGGCCGAGCTGCTCGATGAGCTCTGCCTCACGATCAGCCCACTGGTCACCAGTGGCGTCGCCGGGCGCATCGCGGTGGGCACCGATGCCGCGCAAATGGGCAAGCTCGTGCTCCAGCATGTGCTGGAAGACCAGGGGTTCCTGTTCTGCCGCTACACCCGGCGGCGCCCGGCCATAGCCTGACGGCCCGCCGGCGGGCCGTCGCCGCCGGCCGGGATGAAGCAGACATGACAGCAAGGGAGACCGCGATGGCGCTGCACGGCAAGGTGAGTGAGGACGAGCGGGAGGCCGAGCTCGACATCAACCCGGTCTACGTGCGTGAGGCCGGACGGCAGATACCGCGTTACAAGCTGCCCGACCGCGAAATGCTGCCGGACACCGCGCTGCAGGTGGTACGGGACGAGCTGATCCTGGACGGGAACGCCAGGCTGAACCTGGCCACGTTCGTCACCACCTGGATGGAGCCCCAGGCCGCTCAGTTGATGGCCGAGTGCTTCGACAAGAACATGATCGACAAGGATGAGTACCCGCAGACCGCCGAGCTGGAGCGGCGCTGCGTCAACATCCTTGGCGAGCTGTGGCACGCCCCGCCGGGCAGCGCGGCCCCGGGCTGCTCCACGACCGGTTCGAGCGAGGCGTGCATGCTGGGTGGCATGGCGCTGCTGTGGCGCTGGCGGGCCCGCGCCGGCGCGGCCGGCGGCAGGCCCAATCTGGTCATGGGCGCCAACGTTCAGGTCTGCTGGGAGAAGTTCTGCCGTTACTGGCAGGTCGAGCCGCGCATGGTTCCGATGGAGCCGGGCCGCCTGCACCTCACCGGCCCCGAGGCGGCCGCCCGGTGCGACGAGAACACGATCGGCGTGGTCGCGGTCATGGGCTCCACCCAGGACGGCAGCTACGAGCCGGTGCAGCAGATCAGCGAGTCACTGGACCGGCTGCAGGCCGAACGCGGGCTCGATGTGCCGGTCCACGTGGACGGCGCGTCCGGCGGCTTTGTGGCCCCGTTCCTGCACCAGCATCTGTCCTGGGACTTCCGGGTGCCGCGGGTGCAGTCGATCAACGCCTCGGGACACAAGTACGGTCTGGTCTACCCGGGTGTCGGCTGGATCGTCTGGCGGGACGCCGAAGCGCTTCCCGAGGATCTGGTGTTCCGGGTGAACTACCTCGGCGGTGACATGCCGACGTTCGCGCTGAACTTCTCCCGCCCGGGCGGTCATGTGGCGGCGCAGTACTACAACTTCCTGCGGCTGGGCTTCGAGGGCTACCGCCGGGTTCAGCAGAACTGCCAGGACATCGCCAGGTACCTGTCCGGTGAAATCGCCAAGATCGGTCCGTTCGAGTTGCTCACCGACGGCAGCGACCTGCCCGTTTTCGTGGTGAAGCTGCGTGACGAGGTTGCCGGATATACGGTCTTTGATATTTCCGAACGGCTGCGCCAGCGGGGCTGGCTGGTCCCGGCGTACACGTTCCCGGAAAACCTGACGCACGTCAGCGTGCTGCGGTTCGTCATCCGCAACGGCTTCAGCATGGACCTGGCCAGCCTCCTGGTGGCCGACATCAAGACCCAGGTCGGCTGCCTGGAGGCCCACGCCCACCCGGCCGCCGGGCACGCCCCCCTGGTCCCGGCGCATCTCCGCCAGCCGTTCAGCCACTGAGCACTGGCGATACGCCCGCGATGCGCGCGCGATGCGGCGTGCGCCGAACATGGAATCGGTTCAGGATGCGGCGACGAGACAGAGCCCGATGGAGCGATTCGACGTGCATGGTCCGGGCAATGGCCACAGCAATGGCAGGCTTGACGATGACCGTAACCGCCCGGTAACCGCCGCATCCGGCAGGCCGTCAGCCTGGGCTGAGGATGCGAGCGGCGTTTTCGTACAGGAGTTTGTGCTGAACGTCTGGTGGAAGACCGAGTTCGCCGAGTTCGCTGAGACAGCGTTCGGGGGTGATGAAGGGGAAGTCGCTGCCCCAGACGAACTGATCGCACAGGCGGCCGCGCAGCTCGCGGATCACCTCGGCCGGGATCCGGCGCGGTGACCAGCCGGAGATGTCGATGTACACGTTGGTCTTGTGCAGGGCGACCGCGATCAGGTCCAGGTGCCATGGCCAGCCGAAGTGCGCGGCGACGACGGTCAGGTTCGGGTGGGCGGCCGCGACCGGGTCCAGCTTGAGCGGGTGGGCGTAGTCGATCCTGATGCCCTGCCCGCCGGGCTGACGGGCGCCGATCCCGCTGGTCCCGGTGTGGAAGAGTGCGAGCAGGCCATGCCGCTCGCAGGCGGCGAAGACCGGCCAGCAGGCAGGATCGTCCGGGGCGAACGCCTGCAGCGACGGGTGGAACTTCACCCCGCGCAGCCCCAGGTCTGCGATGCGGGCCACCTCCGCGACGGCCGCGTCGCCCTTGTGCGGGTCGACCGAGCCGAGGCCGGTGAAAACATCGGGATGATCATGGCAGGCAGCCGCCACGGTCTCGTTCGGCACCCGGGGCCGCCCGGTCGCGGTTTCGGCATCCCAGGCCAGCAGGACCGCCTTCACCTCCAGCCGGCGGTACCGCTCCGCCAGCTCATCGAGCGACTGGCGTTCCACCGTCGATCTGAAGTAAGCCTCGGCCACCTCGACATACCCGGCCATGCTGCCATCCAGCCAGTCCGGTGTCGGCAGATGCACATGAAAATCAACGGCTCGCACGGCTTGCCTTTCAGGTCGCGGGCACCGGCTCATCGTAGTGGGAGCGGTCAGCCGCCGAAGGCGCAGGCCACCCAGGACAGATGCTTGGCGATGTCGGCCGCCGGCCCGGCCGCGGCCTCCGCCAGCCAGGTGAGGGTGAGCGTACGGGCCAGCCATTCGAGCTGAGCCTGGAAGTTGTCGCCCAGCGGCAGGTCGTAGACGGCGGCAACCCGGTCGGTAAACCGGTAGCCGCCCAGGCCGATGAGCCCCACGAAGTCGTAGACCACGTCGCCAACCATCGCATCGGTGAAGTCGATCAGCCCGGTCAGCCGCCCGGTCCGGGGATCGGTGAGGAGATGGTCGGGGCAGATGTCGTTGTGGATGAACCGCCGTGGGGCGTCCTGCGGCGGCTCGGGGACACGCCCGGCGAGGTACGGCTCGGCCTCGGCCAGCAGACCGGGCTCAAGCAGCGGCCGGGCCGCCACCGCGATCGCGGTGAGATCGTCCCGTAGCGTGCTCCACGGTTCTTTCTCCCAGCCCGCGGGCGTCGGCGGAATGCGGCCGGGGTCAATACGATGCAACCTGGACAGCAGGAGGCCGACATCCTCAGCCAGCCCCGCTTCGTCCAGCGCGGCGTTGCGGTCCGCGCCGATGCCGGGGAGCAGCCGGTAGCCCACGAACGGATAGGGGAAGCTCCGGGAGGGCTGCCCGGTCAGCTCGAACCGGGGAACGACAGCCCCCAGTTCCTGCGCCACCACGGCCATGATCTCGACCTCCCTGACGAGCCAGGGCACCTGCCCGGCCCGTTTCGGAAAGCGCAGGATCCACTCACCGCCCACGGTGAACAGATCGTTGTCATCCCCGGCCCCCAGCCGCCGTACGGCACTCCCGGCCAGCTCAGGGAACTGATCCGCGACCAGCTCTGCCACCAGCCCGGCGTCGAGATCGATGTCAGCATGCCGCAACCCCACCAGGGGAGCGTAGCGTCAAAGGCCGCTGGCCCTGGCCGCGCTGGCTGCCATGGCCTCCGCCTCGGCCGCCTCCGCCGACGCGCCCGCGATGGTCGCACACCGCTCCCACAGCCTTGCTATTTCGGTCACGGTCTGCAGCGACGACTTGTCGCCCGCCTCCAGGTAACTCCGGCACAGTTGCCGCGTCATGCTCGCCACCGTCGCCCGCCGCCGGGGATCGCTGTCATACCGCCCCCGCACCAGCAGCACCGACACCAGCAATACCGTGAACTCCTGGCGGAAGCCTGCTGGCGCACGCTGGTAGCCGAGGCTGGCGAGCCGATGGGCCTGCTCGAGATCGATCGGGTCACCCCGGCTGCCGCGCCTCTGGAACCGCGCGAACAGAGCGGCCCCGGTCTTGAGCGCCTGGCTCCACTCCCCCTCGGCCAGCCCCTCGGCCGGCCAGGCTGCCAGCACCTCTTCGGCATGCGCCCGCAGACTGTCCCCAGCGTCCGTCATCTACCCGACCCCCGTCGTCCCGGCAGGACAACGATACTCCGGACAGTGACCATATGCCGGCAGCCAGGGCGAAATCGCCTAATCTACCGCCAAAGTAAGCCGTAAACGGCTGACGGTCGGCGCGACGGCAGCTCCCGCCGTACTGCCTTGCTTTCAGGCTCCCTGGCGGAGCCGGTTCAGCGCCTCTTCGAGGATTGCCGCTCCGTCTGCGTCGCTGCGCCGCTCCTTCACATAAGCCAAGTGGGTCTTGTACGGCTCGACCCGCGGCGGCGCCGGTGGGTTCTGCTCGTCCTGCCCGGCCGGGAATCCGCAGCGCGGGCATTCCCAGGTTTCCGGCACCGCGGCATCGGTGGCGAAGCTCGGCCGGGTCTCGTGCTTGTTCGAGCACCAGAACGATACCCATATCCGCGGCGCGGATTCGCCTCGCTCGGCCTCGCCCATCGGGCCCGCGCCGACCCTGCTGCCGCGGATGGCGTTGCCACTGCTCACGGAAGTACCCCTTGTCTCGTGGGTTTCTTGCACCCCGTGCCGATTTCCCGCCTCAGGCCTGTACGGGGGTGGTGCGTTGCTTGTGGAGTTACCTGCCCGGTGCTACCTGTGCAGGACGCCCAGGGCGACGATGCTGATGAACCAGATGATGCCCGTGATGATCGTGAGCCTGTCCAGGTTCCGCTCGACCACCGACGACGAGCCGAGTGAGGAGGTCACGCCGCCGCCGAACAGGTCGGAGAGGCCGCCGCCCTTGCCCCTGTGCAACAGTACAAGCACGACCATCAGCAGACTCGTAATGATCAAGACGATAGAGATTCCGATGGTCACTGGTGTCCTCTAGCCTTCTCTGCCCCGCACGCACTCACGTGTGCACACTCTTCTCACGATACCGGCAGATCCGCACGAATTCATTGGCATCCAGGCTCGCGCCGCCGACAAGTGCGCCGTCGATGTCCGGCTGCTCCATGATCGCAGCTATGTTATCGGCCTTGACCGATCCGCCGTACAGGATACGCACGGTGGCGGCGGTGTCGCCGGGGTGAAGCCCGGAAATCCTGGCCCGGATGGCGCCGCACACCTCCTGGGCGTCCTCGGGCGTGGCGACCTCGCCGGTGCCGATCGCCCAGACCGGCTCGTAGGCGATCACCATGGCGGCGACCCGCTCGGCCGGCACTCCGGCCAGGCCGCCGTCGAGCTGGGCCAGAACGTGCGGGACGCACTCACCCGCCTGGCGGATCTCCAGGCTCTCGCCCACGCACAGAATCGGCACCAGGTCCGCGCCGATCAGGGCCTTCACCTTGGCGTTGACCAGGGCGTCGTCCTCGTTGTGGTACTGCCGGCGCTCGGAGTGGCCGGCCAGCACGTAGCTGCAGCCGAGCTTGGCCAGCATCGGTGCGGAGATGTCGCCGGTGTAAGCGCCGTTGGCGTGCGGCGAGACGTCCTGGGCGCCATAGGTGATCCGCAGCTTGTCCCCGCTCACCAGCGTCTGCACGCTGCGCAGCGAGGTGAACGGCGGCAGCACGGCCACCTCGGTGGCGGCGAAATCCTTGTCGTTCAGCGTGAACGCCAGCTTCTGCACCAGCGCGATGGCCTCGAAGTGATTGCCGTTCATCTTCCAGTTCCCGGCGATCAGCGGCGTCCGGCCCAGCCCGGCCACCGGCTGGCCGGAGGCACCGCGCCGGGGACTCACCGGCCGTCCTGGAGCGCGGTCAGCCCGGGCAGCGTGACGCCTTCCAGGTACTCCAGGCTCGCGCCGCCGCCGGTCGAGATGTGGCCGAACGCGTCTTCGCGCAGGCCGAGCTGGCGGACGGCCGCCGCGGAGTCGCCGCCGCCGACCACGGTCAGCCCGGGCACCTCGCTGATCGCCCGGGCGACCGCGAGCGTCCCGGCCGCGAAGGCGGGGAACTCGAAGACGCCCATCGGGCCGTTCCAGAACACGGTCTTCGCGTCGGCCAGCTTCTCCGCGAACAGCGCCCGGGTCCGCGGGCCCATGTCCAGGCCCTCGCGGTCGGCCGGGATGGCGGTGGCGGGCACCACCTCGTGCTCGGCATCGGCGGCGAAGTGCGTGGCCGCGACGATGTCGACGGGCAGCACGATCTCCACGCCGCGGCTGGCCGCCTCGTCCATGAGCTTGCGGACGTGCGGGATCTGGGCGGCCTCAAGGAGTGAGTTGCCGACCTCGTGGCCGCGGGCGGCCAGGAACGTGTAGGACATGCCGCCGCCGATGAGCAGCCGGTCCACCTGGCCGAGCAGGTTGCCGATCACGCCGAGCTTGTCGGACGGCTTGGCGCCGCCGAGCACCAGCACGTAGGGCCGGGCCGGGTTCTCGGTCAGCTTGCGCAGCACGTCGACCTCGGCGCGGATCAGATATCCCGCCGCGTGCGGCAGTAGCAGCGGCAGGTCGTACACGCTGGCGTGCTTGCGGTGCACGGCGCCGAACCCGTCGCCCACGTACAGCGGCTCGCCCGTGCCTGCCCGGGCTGCGAGCGCGGCAAGGCGCCGGGCCAGCTCGCCGCGCTCCTGGTCGTCCTTGCTGGTCTCGGCAGGCTCGAAGCGCACGTTCTCCAGCAGTGCGACGTCGCCGTCGGCCAGGCTGGCGACCACCTCGGTGGCGGACGGGCCCGCCACGTCGGTGGCGAAGGCGACCGGCCGGCCGAGCAGCGTGGCCAGGTGGGCGGCCACCGGCTGCAGGGATGGCCCGCCCTGGGCCCGTTCGGCGAAACCGTCGCCCTTGGGCCTGCCGAGGTGGGCGGCCACGATGACGCGCGCGCCGCGCTCGGCCAGCTTGGTGATCGTCGGCAGGCTGGCCCTGACCCGGCCGTCGTCGGTGATCCGCGTGCCGTCCAGCGGCACGTTGAGATCAGCACGCACAAACACCGCGCGCCCGCCGGCCACCAAGGATTCGAAGTCCCTCATCGTCATCGCTTCTGGTGTCAGGCGAGCCTGGAACCGACCAGCCGGACCGCGTCGACCAGCCGGGACGAGTAGCCCCACTCGTTGTCGTACCAGCCGATGACCTTGACCTGGTCGCCCTCGGCCATGGTGAGGGAGGAATCGAAGGTGCACGAGGCCGGTGAGCCGACGATGTCGGAGGACACAATCGGGTCGCTGGTGTAGTACAGGTACCCCTTGAGCGAGCCTTCGGCGGCAGCCTTGAAAGCGGCGTTCACCTCGTCCTTGCTGACCTCGCGGCCAAGCTGTGCCACCAGGTCGGTGACCGAGCCGTCGGGGACCGGGACACGCAGCGACAGGCCGTCCATCTTGCCCTTGAGCTCGGGCAGCACCAGCGCCGTGGCCTTGGCCGCGCCGGTCGTGGTCGGGATGATGTTGATCGCCGCGGCCCTGGCCCGCCGCAGGTCCCGGTGCGGGAAGTCCTGCAGCACCTGGTCGCTGGTGTAGGCGTGCACCGTGGTCATCAGGCCGCGGACGATGCCGAAGTTGTCCAGCAGCACCTTGGCCATGGGCGCCACGCAGTTGGTGGTGCAGGAGGCGTTGGAGATGATCTGGTGGCTGGCGGGGTCATAGGCGTCGTCGTTGACCCCCATGACGATCGTGATGTCCTCACCCTTGGCCGGCGCGGAGATGAGCACCTTCCTGGCGCCCGCGGCGATGTGCTTGCGGGCGTCATCGGCGTTGGTGAACCGGCCGGTCGACTCGACGACGACGTCCACGCCGAGTTCGCCCCAAGGCAGGTCGGCCGGGTCGCGCTGGGCGAGGATCTTGATCGTCTGGCCGCCGGTGTGGATCTCGTCGCCGGACGCCGTCACCTCGCCGGCCAGGTTGCCGAGCACGCTGTCGTACTTGAGCAGATGCGCCATGGTGGCGACGTCGCCGAGGTCGTTGGCCGCGACGATCTGGATTTCATCGGTGGACTGGCCGCGGCTGCCTTGGTCGTTGACGGCTCGCCAGAAGTTCCGCCCGATCCGGCCGAATCCGTTGATGCCAACACGAATGGTCACAGCAGAGTTCTCCTAAAGCTTGCGTGCTGTTCTGGTTCCTGCTCGCCGCGCCGCGAGGCCGCGCAGTCCTCCCGGGCGGAACCCTACCTTGAGGGCCAGCCAGCACCTGCGTCAGCTAACTAACGCTACATGAGCATGTCCGGGGTGAGGCCGGCCTCGGTGCTGGGCACGCCGAGTTCCTCGGCGCGTTTGTCGGCCATGGCGAGCAGCCGGCGGATCCGCCCGGCGATCGCGTCCTTGGTCATCGGCGGGTCGGCGATCTGGCCGAGTTCCTCCAGGCTGGCCTGGCGGTTGGCGATGCGCAGCCGGCCGGCGTCGGTCAGGTGCGACGGCGCGTCGTCGCCGAGGATCTCCAGGGCACGTTCGACCCGGGCGCCGGCCGCCACCGCCGCCCGGGCGCTGCGGCGCAGGTTCGCGTCGTCGAAGTTGGCCAGCCGGTTCGCGGTGGCCCGCACCTCCCGGCGCACCCGCCGCTCCTCCCAGGCCAGCACGCTCTCGTGGGCGCCGAGCCGGGTGAGCAGCGCGCTGATCGCGTCGCCGTCCTTCACCACCACCCGGTCCACGCTGCGGACGTCCCGCGCCTTGGCGTGGATCTTCAGCCGCCGGGCCGCACCTACCAGGGCGAGCGCGGCCTCCGGGCCGGGGCAGGTGATCTCGAGCGACATCGAGCGGCCGGGCTCGGTGAGCGAGCCGTGCGCGAGGAACGCCGCGCGCCAGGCCGCCTCGCAGTCGCAACTGCCGCCCGAGACCACCTGCCTGGGCAGGCCGCGGACCGGACGGCCGTAGCTGTCCACCAGCCCGGTCTGCCTGGCCAGGCTGTCGCCCTCCCTGGGCACCCGGACGACGTACCTGTTGCCCTTCCGCAGCCCGCTCGGGGCGAGCACGAGCAGTTCGGAGGAATGCCCGAACACTTCGGCGATGTCCTTGCGCAGCCGGCGGGCCGCGGCGCCGGTGTCCAGTTCGGCCTCGATCACGATGTGGCCGCTGGCCAGGTGCAACCCCCCGGCGAACCTGAGCAGCGCGGACACCTCGGCCTTACGGCAGCACGGCTTGACCACCTCGACCCGGCTCAGCTCATCCTTGACTAGGCCGGTCATCGCCATCTGCGTCACTCTCCCTCGAAGATCTGAGCGTATGCCTGCGCGAGGCGCACCGGGTCATGCCGCGGCGACCCGTCCCCCATGGCCACGTCGGCAAAGGCCAGCCTGGCGCCCAGCAGGGCCGCCGCCTTCTCCAGGCCGCCGGCCCCGCTGGTGTGCTGGAGGTCGGCGAGGACCACGTCGGCCCGCAGGCCCGGCGCGTGGTCGGCGAGCACTTCAAGGAGGGCGCTGGGCGACCGTCCTTCCGACTCCTTGTCCTGCGGCGCGACGTTGAGGACCACCACCCGGCGGGCCCTGGTGCTGACCACGGCGCCGGCGAGCTCGGGGACCAGCAGGTGCACCAGGACGCTGGTGAACCACGACCCGGGACCGAGCACGACCCAGTCGGCCTCGCGCACCGCGGCCACCGCCTCGGGCCGGGCGGCCGGGGCCGGCGGCACCAGCGCGATGGACCGGATCAGCCCCTGCGTGGTGGCGCAGGAGTACTGGCCGTGGACCGTGCTCAGCTCGTAGGGGCGGTCCGGGTCGGCGCCCTCCACCGTGGCGGTGATGTCCAGCGGCACGGCGGCCATGGGCAGCACCCGGCCGTGCGCCCCGAGCAGCCGGCCCACCCAGTCCAGCCCCTCGACCGTGTCGCCGAGCAGCTCCCACAACGCCACGATGAGCAGGTTCCCGACCGCGTGGCCGGACAGCTCGCTGTCCCCGCCGAACCTGTGCTGCACCACCCGGCTCCAGGTGGTGCCCCAGTCGTCGTCGCCGCACAGCGCCGCCAGGGCCATCCGCAGGTCGCCGGGCGGTATGACGCCGAGCTGGCGGCGCAGCCGGCCGCTGGAGCCACCGTCGTCGGCGACCGTGACGATGGCGGTCAGCTCGTCGCTGACCCGGCGCAATGCCGACAGTGACGCGAACAGCCCGTGGCCGCCGCCGAGCGCCACGACCCGCGGCGGCACGGTACCTTTCCGTCCCGGAAGGTGTGACATCTCGCCGCTCACTCGCGCCCCAGATCCCGGTGCACCACCTGGATGGCGGCTCCCGTCTCGGTCAGCCTGGCGGCGAGCTGCTCGGCCATGGCCACGCTGCGGTGCTTGCCGCCGGTGCAGCCGACGGCGAGGGTGACGAACCGTTTGCCCTCCCGCTCGAATCCGGGGAGCGCCGTCCGCATCGCCTCGACGAAGGCGTCAAGGAACTTCTTGGCGCCCGGCTGGCCGAGCACGTAGTCGCGGACCGGCGGGTCCTGGCCGGTGAGCGGGGCGAGTTCCTCGATCCAGAACGGGTTGGGCAGGAACCTGCAGTCGGCCACCATGTCGGCGTCCACCGGCATGCCGTACTTGTAGCCGAACGAGACCACGCTGACCCGCAGGCCCGCCGCGCCCTCGCCGCCGAAGAAGCCGCGCATCCGGCCGCGCAGTTCGTGCACGTTCAGCGCCGAGGTGTCCAGCACCAGGTCCGCCTCGCCGCGCACGCCGCGCAGCAGTTCGCGCTCGGCCTTGATGCCCTCGCTGACCGAGCCGTCCTGCTGCAGCGGATGCGGGCGCCTGACGTTGTCGAACCTTCGGACCAGCGTGTCGTCGCCGGCCTCGAGGAAGACGACCCGGGGTGGCGCGCCGCGGCCGGCCAGGTCGCCGAGCGCGGCGTTCAGGTCGGTGGTGAAGGCGCGGCTGCGCACGTCGACCACGGCCGCGACCTTGGACACGGCCCCGCCGGAGCGGGCGGCCAGGTCCACCATGGTGGGCAGCAGCCCGGGCGGCAGGTTGTCCACGACGAACCAGCCCAGGTCCTCCAGGGCCTTGGCGGCCGTGCTCCGCCCGGCGCCGGACATGCCGGTAATGATCACAATGGCGGGGGCGTCCGCCTCGTGGTGGCTGTCCCCGTGACCGTCTCTCACCGCTCTCCCCCGTCCACTGGAACCCGCTGGCCACCCGCCACCCCTGCCGCACCCGGCGCGAGGGCGGTGAGTACCGCGGCCGCCACGCCGGGCCCGATGCCGGGCAGGCCGGCGATCTCGTCGGCGCTCGCCGCGGCGATGTTACGCACCGAGCCGAAGTGCCGCAGCAGCGTCGCCCGCCGGGCTGGGCCGAGTCCGGGCACGCCATCCAGCTCGCTGGTGGTGAGTGCCTTCGATCGTTTCGCCCGGTGGTAGGTGATCGCAAACCGGTGCGCCTCGTCGCGCACCCGCTGCAGCAGGTACAGCCCCTCGCTCGTGCGGGACAGGATAACCGGTGTGTCCTCGCCCGGCAGCCACACCTCTTCCAGCCGCTTGGCCAGGCCGCAGACGGCGACGTCGTCGATGCCGAGCTCGATCAGCGCCCGCATGGCGGCCGCGGCCTGGGGCGCTCCGCCGTCCACCACGACCAGGTTGGGCGGGTAGGCGAACTTGCGCTTGACGGCGGGCCCGGCCTCTTCCGGGCCGTGGCCGTCTTCGTCGTCGGCGCGGTCGCCGAGCGTGTCGAGTTCGCCGGTCTGCTCGCGCTCGTCCAGGTAGCGGCGGAACCTGCGGGTGATCACCTCGTGGATCGAGGCGACGTCGTCGGTGCCGTCGATGCCCTTGATGCTGAACCTGCGGTATTCGCTCTTGCGGGCGAGACCGTCCTCGAACACCACCATGGAGGCCACCACGTGGGTGCCCTGCAGGTTCGAGACGTCGTAACACTCGATCCGCAGCGGGGCGTCGCCGAGCCCGAGCGCCTCCTGGATCTCGTGCATCGCCCGGCTGCGGGTGGTCAGGTCGCTGGCCCGCTTGGTCTTGTGCAGCGCCAGCGACTCCTTGGCGTTCCGCGCCACGGTTTCGAGCAGGGCCTTCTTGTCGCCGCGCCGGGGCACCCGCAGATCCACCTTGCCGCCGGGCCGGGCGGCGCGCAGGGCCAGCCAGTCGCGCATGGCGTCCACGCCTGGCGGCAGCACCGGCACCAGCACCTCGCGGGGCACGCCGCCACGGCCGGCACCGTCACTGCCGCCCCCGCCGTTGTTCGTGCCGCCGTACACCTGGCCGAGGAACTGCTCCACCAGCTCGGCCGGGGAGATGTCCTCGACCTTGTCCACCACCCAGCCGCGCTGGCCACGCACCCGGCCGCCGCGCACGTAGAAGACCTGGACCGCCGCCTCCAGCTGGTCCTCGGCCAGCGCGATCACGTCGCAGTCGGTGCCGTCGCCGAGCACCACGGCCTGCTTCTCCAGGGCCCGCTGCAGCGCCTTGATGTCGTCGCGCAGCCTGGCCGCCCGCTCGAATTCCTCGGCCGCGGCGGCGGCCCGCATCTCGGTTTCGAGCGCCCGGATGAAGCGGTTGGTCTGGCCGGCCATGAAGTCGCAGAAGTCTTCGGCCAGCACCCGGTGCTCGGCCTCGGTCACCCGGCCGACGCAGGGCGCCGAGCACTTGCCGATGTAGCCGAGCAGGCACGGGCGGCCGATCTGGCCGGCCCGCTTGAACACCCCGGCCGAGCAGGTCCGCACCGGGAAGACCCGGAGCAGCATGTCCACCGTCTCCCTGATCGCCCAGGCGTGGGAGTAGGGCCCGAAGTACCTGACGCCGCGCCGTTTGGCGCCGCGCATCACCATGACCCTGGGGTATTCCTCGTCCATGGTGACGGCGAGGTAGGGGTAGCTCTTGTCGTCCCGGTACCTGACGTTGAATCTGGGGTCGAACTCCTTGATCCAGGAGTATTCGAGCTGCAGCGCCTCGACCTCGGTGCCGACCACCGTCCAGTCCACCCTGGCCGCCGTGCGCAGCATGCCCTGCGTGCGCGGGTGCAGCGTGGCGAAGTCGGCGAAGTAGGAGTTCAGCCGGGAGCGCAGTGATTTCGCCTTGCCGACGTAGATCACCCGGCCGCGTTCGTCGCGGAACCGGTAGACGCCGGGGGACTCAGGGATGGAACCGGGGGCGGGGCGGTAGCTGGACGGATCTGCCACAGCCCAACTCTATGCAGTACTGGCTCTTTCTCCCCGTTGCTCGCGGGCATCGTAGGCGGTGCGCGCGGCTTCTATTTCGTCCAGGTGCGCATGGGCCCAGCAGACCAGCGTGCCGGCCGCGTCCAGCAGGGTGCGGCCCATGGGGGTCAGCTCGTAGTCGACCCTCGGCGGGATGACCGGGTAGATGGTCCTGGTCACGATGCCATCGCGCTCCAGCCCGCGCACGGTCACCGTCAGCATCCGCTGGCTGATGCCCGCGATGCCGCGTTTGAGATCGGTGAACCGCTTGGCCCCGTTGCCCAGCGAGAAGATGACCTGCAGCGACCACTTGTCACCGACCCGGCCCAGCACCTCACTGGCCCGGCAGGCTCCGGCCGGCGGTGGACCTGCGACGTCCACGGTTACCTCCGGGTGACAATGGCACCTCTATGTACCGGTCTTGCGTGATCCAGCATCAGGTACCAGGATAGGTGGCAGTTCCTCTTCAGAACCAAGACACTATTCAGTACCTTCATACTTCCCGAAACCAGCATCGGTGTAACAAGGAGACATCATGACCGCCGAGGTTGTCCAGATCCCCGGCTACGTGGCCGGCAAGTGGACCATCGACACCGTGCACTCCCACGTGGGCTTCATCGTCAGGCACATGATGGTGAGCAAGGTGCGGGGGCTCTTCAAGATCTGGGAAGGCGAGTTCGTCACGGCTGAGGACCCGCTCCAGTCCAGCACCACCGCGAAGATCGACCTTCGGTCGATCGACACCGGCAACGAGATGCGCGACAACCACATCCGCTCGGCTGACTTCTTCGATGTCGAGACGCACCCGTACATGACCTTCCAGTCCACCGGAGTGCGGGCGAACGGCCCGAACTTCATCCTCGACGGCGACCTGACGATCCGGGGCACCACCCGCCCGGTCTCCCTGGACCTGGAGATCGAAGGCTTCGGGCCGGACCCGATGGGCGGCACCCGGTGCGGGTTCTCGGCCAGCACCGAGATCAACCGGATGGACTTCGGCGTCAGCTACAACGGCCCGATCCCCGGCGGCGGCGTGGCGGTCAGCGAGAAGGTGCAGATCGTCCTGGAGATCGAGGGCGTCCTGCAGACCGAGGACCAGGCGGGGAGCTAACCGGTTGCGCCCGCGCTGCTGGCCGGGACCTGAGCGGGCTGCTCAGGCTTCCGGCCAGTTGGCTGCTCAGCTCTCCGGCCAGTTGGCTGCTCAGCTCTCCGGCCAGTTGCCGGGCAAGCCATCGGTGTCGGTGCCGGTAGCGTCGCGGAACCGCTCGCGGAAGCTGGCCAGCAGGTTCTCACCCCACACGTAACCGGCCGGGACCCGGACCGCCTGGGCCAG
>Ga0070733_10001650_pt1 | contig 16447 bp, 15 predicted proteins | sample Coa_R1_9_FD_66450 | JGI IMG/M metagenome (GOLD analysis project Ga0070733, IMG submission 66450) | Surface soil microbial communities from Centralia Pennsylvania, which are recovering from an underground coalmine fire - Coalmine... | ecosystem: Environmental > Terrestrial > Soil > Unclassified ... | reverse complement strand
GGAAACGCGCACGGAACTGCTCCCGCGTGATGCGTCCGGCAGCACGCGGCGAATCCGTGCGAACAAATTCGAGGCGGCCCGGTTTTGCGCGGCCGAACCGCCGCACTTCGAGGACCACGCGGCCGTCCGAGCGTTCCTTGACGCCGAGGATGCGGCGGGTGAGATTGCGGTCTTCCGACCAAAGGTGAACGAGCGAATGCGGGCCTTCGTGGCGAAGCTCGCAGTGCAATCCCGCAAGTTCCGCGAGCCACTCGCCGTCCTCACGGACCTCCGCGCTTCCGGAAGCGGCGATTTCGCCAATCGCCCGATCGAGTTCGGTCCAATCGTCCACGAGCACCGCCAAGTTAGATACAGGATGAAGCCCGGTACTTCTTATGAGAAACATTCGGCGCCCGCCAGTAAGCCCCTCGTGCGAGCGCTTTACTCCAAAATCAGGCCGGTTGCCTTGATCGCGGGATACTGCCGGTTCCACTCCACCGGAACATGCTCGAGCGTGACTTGAAAAGCCTGCTTTTGACCGCCGCCGAGAGGCGCATCTCCCGAGCCGATCAGACGTTCCGTTTCACGCAGAATCACCTGATCGAACGGATCGCGGAACTCAACCGCGACTTCGAGACCGCGCAGCGTGCGATCGCCATCGTTCGAAATCGTCCCGGCAACGTAGGTGAATTCCTGATTCAGCATGTTCGTGGATCGGGCCATCTGAATATCGAGGAAATGGATGCGTCCGGCATAGGCCTGTTCCTGCGGACCGAAAGGCAATCGCGCGGCAGCGGCGGAAGTGCGGGATCGCGTGGAATGCGTCAGGAGAACCAACCCGCCCGCAAGCAAGAGCACCACCAGCGCTCCCGCCGCGAACGCAACGGGGAGCCGGCTCCCATCGCCGCGGCCCGCGCCTCCTGTAGATTCCATGGCTCTATTTTCTCACGAGAGTGCGTATGCCAGTGCTCATGCCAATGTTCGCGCCGGGAGTCCGCTAGCGGCCCAACGCCAAGCGCAAGATAAGCGCCTCAGGAAGCCCGGCCTTGGTCATTCGCTCCTGCACTTTTTCGATGTCGTAGACGACGCGCCAGAATTCGACGGATTTGTGATCGAGGTCGGCAATGGCGAAGGCGGCGCGCGTATCGCCGTCGCGAGGCTGGCCGATCGAACCGGGATTCAACAGGTAGGTATTGCCTTCCTCAATCTCTAATGCTGAGAAATGATTCTCGCCGGCGGGCTTGAAGTGCAGGATGCCAACTTTGTCGTCGTGGAGCATGAAGCCACCCTGAAGGTGCGTGTGGCCGAAGAACGTCACGGGGGAGGGCGCATCGAGGAGGCTATCGAGCGCCTGCGCCGGAGCGAAGACGTACTCATCTTCGTCGCGAAAGGCGCCGTGAACGATCGAAAAACCGTCCACGGAGACTGGGCCGACGGGCAATTTTTCCAGGTACTCCCGATTATCGGGGCGAAGTTGATCGCGCGTCCATAGCGCGACAGCGCGAGCGACGGGATTGAAATCTTCCGCATTGGCGATGCCGCTGCCTGCTTTATCGTGGTTTCCGCGGATCGTGAGGGCCTCGAGCGAGCGCACGCGGTCAACCACTTCGTTTGGATCGGGGCCATAGCCGACGACGTCGCCCAGGCACACGGCCTTCTCCCAGTGACCTTTGGCCGCTTCGAGAACAGCCTCCAGAGCAGTGAGGTTGGCGTGGATGTCGCTCAGTATCAGATAGCGCATTCAGAACGCTCCCCGGGACAGGATGCGGATTATAGACGAACCCACGGAATGATGCACGGTTGTCGAGGCTGGAAATGGCAGACCAAGCAGGGAGTACAGCCACGCAAACTTCAGCGGATCAGCATGCAATCGCCGTAGCTGTAGAAGCGGTATTGCGATTCGACTGCGTGCCGATATGCATCGAGGATGCGCTCGCGCCCGGCAAACGCTGCCACCATTGCGAGCAGGCTCGAACGCGGCAAATGAAAATTGGTGAGCAACTGACTCACGATGCGAAAAGGCTTGCCCGGGTAGATGAGAATCCCCGCTTCGGCTTTTGTTTGAGCGATCGCGTCGCCGCGCGCGGAAAACCTTTCGGCAGCATCTTCGAGGGCGCGCACTACCGTGGTACCCACGGCGAGCACCAGGCGCCCTTCGCGCATTGCTCGTACGATTGCAGCGGCCGCAACTTCGGATATTTCGTAAGCTTCCTTGTGAATGGGGTGATCTTCGATGCGTTCGGTGCGTACGGGCTCGAAAGTGCCGAGGCCGACTTCAAGAGTGATCTCCGCAATCTCAATCCCGCGCTGCCGCAGCTTCGTCAGAATTTCCGCGGTGAAATGCAAACCTGCCGTAGGAGCCGCGACGGCGCTGCCCTGACGCGCGTAGACGGTCTGATAGCGCTCGCGATCCATGGGTTCGTCGGAACGCTTGATGTATGGCGGAAGCGGAATGTGGCCCAAGCGAGCGAGCGCTTCGTGGAGGCCGTTCTTCGACGAGAAATGCAGGATGCGGAGGCCATATTGGCCGCGTCCTTCGACAATAGCTTCCAGCTCACCTTGATCGTCTTTCTTTTCATTGGGGCCGAAGATGATGCGCTCGCCCACTTGGACTTTTCGCCCGGGCCGGACGAGCACTTCCCAGTCTTGCGGGGTCAACTGCCGAACGAGAAGCACTTCGATGAGTGAATGAAGGAAATCGCTTGCTCTGGGATTGTTCCGGCCCGGCAACTGCGCGCGCAAGCCGGCGCGCCGGCCAAACAGCCGCGCGGGCAGAACGCGGGCATTGTTGAGAACAATTAACTCGTTGCCACGCAGAACTTCTGGCAGTTCCCGGAATTGACGATCTTCCCACGCGCCGCCGCCGCGATCGAGCAAGAGCATACGCGAGGCATCGCGCTCGCCCAGCGGATGCTGCGCGATTCGCTCCGGCGGCAAATTGTAATCGAGCTCGCTCAGTTTCATCTTTGACTTCGCGCAAGCCACTGTGAGAGTTTTGCATCCGGCCTTTGCGCCATTCTGCTCCGATTCACCAGGTATCTGATTCGCAAGATCAGGGGCTCCGGGTTGCAGGAACCATTGTAGCGGACCAACCGGGCGCCGCGTTCGCCGAGGCACAAGCGTGACAGAAGATCGCGTGGTCATCAGCTCTCGCGGCGTGGAGCGGCTTCGCTCCGGCCACTTCTGGGTCTACCGGAGCGACATCCGCGAAGCGCAAGCGGGACCCGGCGCCGTGGTGCGCGTCACCGACGAGCGCGGCCGCTTCCACGGCCGGGCGTTCTACAGCGACAAATCGCAAATTGCCGTGCGCTTGCTGACGCGCGAGGATGTGCCGATCGATCGCGCATTTTTCACCGAGCGCCTTCGCGCGGCCGCAGCCTATCGCGATATTGTTGTGGAAGACACGGACGCGTTCCGGCTGGTCTACGGCGAATCCGACCGGCTTCCCTCCGTCGTGGTGGACCGCTACGGGGATTATCTTGTGATCCAGACCTTGAGCCAGGCGGCCGAACGCCGCAAGGAGTTGCTTGTCGAAATCCTCGCCGAACTTTTCTCGCCAAAGGGCATCCTCGAACGCAATGACCCAAAAGTCCGCTTGCTCGAAGGGCTCGAACAGCGCGTGAGCGTGGTCCACGGCGAAATACCCGATGAAATCGTCGCCAAAGAAAATGGCATCTCGTTCGTGTACGACCTGGCAAAAGGCCAGAAGACTGGATCGTTTCTCGACCAGCGCGAGAACCACCGCGCCGCGCGTCGCTATGCCTCGGGCCGGGTGCTCGATTGCTTTTCGTACCAGGGTGGTTTCGCGCTCACGATCGCGGAGAGATGCGAACATGTGGAAGTGGTGGACATGGGTCCCGCCGCCATCCAATCCGGCCGCCGAAACGCGGAGCTGAATTCCATCGTCAATGTGAGTTTTCGCGAAGGCAACACCTTCGAGATTTTGAAGGAGTACGACGAAGCGGATCGCCGCTTTCAAATGGTCATACTCGACCCGCCTGCCTTCGCCAAGAACCGGGATAGCTTGGAGGCAGCGCATCGTGGCTACAAGGAAATCAACCTGCGCGCCTTGAAACTGCTCGAGCCCGGGGGCTTTCTGCTGACGTGCTCATGCTCCTACCACATCTCCGAGGCGCTGTTCCTGCAGATCCTCGCCGAAGCCGCAAACGACGCACGCAAAAGCGTTGTTGTTGCCGAGCGGCGGACTCAAGCTCAGGACCACCCGATCCTGCTAACGATGCCAGAAACACACTATCTTAAGTGTCTGATTGCGAAGGTTATATAGATAGACTTGTCTGTATAAGCCGCACAAAGTAGTGGGTTAATTTTGTACTTGACAATAAGCCACTAAGATTTTATCATGCTGTTGCGCTAATAAGCGCCAACTGACTAAGAGGAGGACATCAATGAATTCAATTACTCGCTGGGACCCATTCCGCAACATTTCCACGTTGCAGGACCAGGTCAACCGTCTATTCGAATCTTCGTTCCAGGGCAAGGCCGATAACTCGGAATTGACCGTCTGGGCGCCGGCCGTAGACATCTACGAGACCGAGAATGAGCTGGTGTTGAAGGCCGATTTGCCCGACATCAACGAGAAGGACCTGGATGTCCGCGTTGAGAACAACATGCTCACCATCCGCGGCGAGCGGAAGTTCGAAGAGAAGGTGAAAGAAGACAACTACCTGCGCGTCGAGCGCTCCTACGGGTCGTTCAGCCGCAGCTTCAGTCTCCCGACCACGGTAAACTCCGAGGCCATCAAGGCGCAGTACACCAATGGCGTGCTGACAGTCGAACTGCCGAAGCGGGCGGAGTCGAAGCCCAAGCAGGTGAAGGTAAACGTCACGAACGGGAAGAGCTAAGTTCGTGCAGCCAATGGGGGGGCCGGCCGTTTTGCCGGCCCCTTTGTGTCGTAAGAACGAAAGTGAGAAAATTGCAGCATGGTGCGATTTGACAAATTAACGGTGAAAGCCCAGGAGGCGCTGCAGGCGGCCCAGGAGAGGGGGGGAAACTCCGGGCAGCAGCAAATCGAGCCCCTGCATCTTCTATGGGCGCTCGTTTCACAGGGCGATGGCGTGGTGCCACCCTTGCTCGAAAAGCTGGGTGTGGCCCCGGCGCGTCTCGCCGGCGAGATTGAAAAGCAGATTGAAAAGCTGCCCAAGGTGTCGGGAGTTTCGCAACAGTATTTGAGCCCGGCATCGAACCAGGTTCTCGAGCGCGCCTTCGATGAAGCGCAGCGCTTGAAGGACGAGTACGTTTCGACCGAACACATTCTGCTGGCAATCGCGGCAACGGATCGTGATCCAGCGGGGCAGTTGCTGGTGCGCCAAGGCGCGACTCACGACGCCATTTTGCAGGCAATGACGGCGATCCGCGGCAGCCACCGCGTCACCTCGCAAAATCCCGAGACGACGTATCGCGCGCTCGAACAATACGCCCGCGATCTGACGGACCTGGCGCGGCGCGGCAAACTCGACCCGGTGATCGGCCGCGACGAGGAAATCCGGCGCGTGATGCAAATCCTGGCGCGGCGCACCAAGAACAATCCGGTGCTGATCGGCGAGCCGGGCGTGGGGAAGACGGCAATCGTAGAGGGACTCGCGCAGCGCATCATCGCAGGCGACGTGCCGGAAGTGCTCAAGCCGAAGAGGATCGTGGCGCTCGATTTAGCCGCGCTCGTGGCAGGCGCGAAGTACCGCGGCGAATTTGAAGACCGCTTGAAGGCACTGCTGAAGGAAGTCACCGAATCCGAGGGCCAGGTAATTCTCTTCATCGACGAGCTGCACACGCTCGTGGGTGCGGGGGCAGCCGAGGGCTCTATGGACGCTTCGAACATGCTGAAGCCGGCGCTGGCGCGCGGCGAACTCCGCGCGATCGGCGCGACCACGCTCAACGAGTACCGCAAATACATCGAAAAGGATCCGGCGCTCGAGCGGCGCTTCCAGCCCGTGTTTGTCGGCGAGCCCTCCATTATTGAAGATACGATTGCGATTCTCCGCGGACTGAAGGAACGCTACGAAGTACACCACGGCGTGCGCATCAAGGATGCCGCGATTGTCGCCGCGGCGATGCTTTCGCAGCGCTACATCACCGACCGGTTTCTGCCGGACAAGGCCATCGACCTGGTGGATGAAGCCGCCGCCGGTCTGCGCATGGAGATTGATTCCCTGCCGACCGAGATTGACGAGATTGAGCGCCGCATCATGCAACTCGAGATCGAGCGGCAAGCGCTGCGCAAGGAATCCGATGCGCATTCGCGCGACCGCCTCAAACAGATCGAAAAGGAGCTTGGCACGCTGCGCGAGCAATCGAACGCGCTGAAGGCCCACTGGCAAACGGAAAAGGAAGCCATCGGCCGCATCCGCAAGCGGAAGGAAGAAATCGACCGTTTGAAGACCGAGGAGCAGCGCTACGAGCGTGCCGGCGATCTCTCGCGCGTGGCAGAGATCCGTTACGGCAAACTTTCCGCCGCGGAAAAGGAACTCCAGGCCGCGCAGGATCACCTTGCCGAGCTCCAAAAAGATCACCCCATGCTGAAGGAAGAAGTGGGCGAAGAGGAAATCGCGAAGATCGTCAGCAAATGGACCGGAATTCCCGTGGGCCGGCTGCTCGAAGGCGAGATCGAGAAGCTCGTGCACATGGAAGAACGTTTGCGGCTGCGCGTCGTAGGCCAGGAAACCGCGCTGGCAAGCGTGGCCAACGCCATTCGCCGGAGCCGCTCAGGGCTGAGCGATCCAAACCGCCCCATCGGGTCGTTTCTGTTCCTCGGACCTACGGGCGTTGGCAAGACCGAGCTGGCGCGAGCGCTTGCGGAATTTCTGTTCGACGACGAGCGCGCGATCATTCGCCTCGACATGTCCGAGTACATGGAAAAGCATTCAGTAGCCCGGATGATTGGCGCCCCGCCGGGATATGTGGGCTACGAAGAGGGCGGCCAATTGACCGAACAGGTCCGGCGGCGGCCCTACTCTGTCGTCTTGCTCGACGAAATCGAGAAGGCTCATCCGGATGTGTTCAACGTCCTGCTGCAGATTCTCGAAGATGGCCGGCTTACTGACGGCAAGGGCCGCACCGTGGATTTTCGCAACACGGTGATTATCATGACTTCGAACGTGGGTTCGACGGCAATCTTCGAGCTGGCTGAAAAGGATCCGAAGCAGGCTCGAGAGCATGCGATGGCCGCGCTGCGGGAACTGTTCCGGCCGGAGTTTCTAAACCGCGTGGACGATATCGTGCTGTTCCGTCCGCTGGGCAAGGATCAAATCGAGCGCATTATCGAGTTGCAATTGCGTGATTTGATGAAGCGCGTCGCGGAGAAACAGGTGACACTCAGGCTTACGGCCGCGGCCAAAGCCCTTCTCTTCCGCGAAGGTTACGATCCGGCCTACGGAGCGCGGCCCATGAAACGCGCCATCCAGCGCTTGATCCAGGATCCTCTAGCGCTGAAGATTCTCAATGGTGAAGTGCGTCCGGGTAACGCGGTGATTGTCGACGCGGACTCGAAAAGCGGTGAAATGGAATTCGCGCTAGAAGGGGCCAAGGCCGACGCCGCCTGATACAGGCGCAAGGAACGGACCATGAAGACACTGAAGACCACATTTCTTCTAACTGCTTTGACACTGTTGCTGCTCGGCCTGGGCGAGTCGTTCGGCGGGCAGAGCGGGATGACCATCGCGCTTGTCGTCGCCATCATCATGAATGGCGGCGCATATTTCTTCTCGGATAAGATTGCTCTGATGTCGAGCGGCGCACAGCCGATCAGCCGCGAGCAGGCGCCGCGGCTCTATGCCGTGATGGAAAGGCTCGCGGGCAAGGCCAATCTGCCAATGCCGAAGCTCTTCTTGATCCCGCAGGCTGCTCCGAACGCTTTCGCCACCGGCCGCAACCCTAGCCACGCATCCGTGGCTGTCACGCAGGGCCTGCTCGATCTGATGGACGACGAGGAACTTGAGGGCGTAATTGCCCACGAGCTCTCCCACGTCCGCAATTACGACATATTGACCTCGTCCATTGCAGCGACCCTTGCCGGGGCAATCTCATGGATCGGTTATGCGGGACGCTGGGGATTTATGCTCGGGGGATACGGCGGGCGCGGTGACCGGCGCGGTGGCGGGCTTTCGGCGCTGCTGATGCTGATTCTCGCTCCGTTCGCTGCCTTGCTGCTTCAGCTTGGCATTTCACGCCAGCGCGAATACCAGGCGGACGCCTCTGGCGCCACAATGGTGGGACATCCCTACGGGTTGATTCGCGCGCTTGAAAAGCTCGGCGCATACAACAAGCGAATTCCGATGGACATTCCGCCGTCCACTTCGGCGCTTTGCATTGTTGCGCCATTCTCAGCCGGGCAAGTTCTGTCGGGCCTGTTCAGCACCCACCCGCCGCTGGCGGATCGGATCGCGCAACTCCGAAATATGAACGTCACGCGCTAGCTCGCTGGTCGCGCGGGGCTTGGCGCTTCTTCGGTGGTCGAAGATGTTCCGGGGGCGAGGCGCGCTGGACGGCAGGGACCTCGACTTTATCCATACCCAGAAATCATTACACTCAGGTAAAAATTGCAGGGTTCTCCACCGGAGAAGACCTGAAACCCTACCTCGCCAATTCCTCGTAAACATAGGCAAACATTATCCTTACACTCCGCCAGGCCCCGCTCTCCTCATTTGGTTCCGGGCTTGCTCTTTTCCACCGTGCAAGGGATTCACGGAGGAAACTAGAATGAGCGAAGATAGGCAAGTCATAGTCGAGGACGCGGCTGCACCCCGCTGGGTAGGAATTGTAATTGTCGGACTGGCGGTAGTTTCCCTGGTGGCGTTGGGCGCAGGTTGGACGGCGTCGAACCGCGCCAAGTCACTCGAACAGAGCTTTGCAGCACAGGCCCAGCAGTCTAAGCAGAATGAAGATGTGCTGAGCCAGCGCCTGGCAAAAACGGAAGACACGAACGCGCAACTACAAGGCGAAGTGAGCGTCGTAACCGACAAGATGAAGCTCACCCAAGGCGAGCTGACGCGCGCGCGCGCCCAGGCGAAAAAGATCAAGGAAGAAGATGCCAAGGAGTTGTCCGATCTACAGAATGGCATCACCACCCAACTGGCCACCAAGGCCAGCGTGGATGACGTGAACAAGCTCGGCACGGACGTCACAGGCGTGAAGAGCGACCTGGAAACCACCAAGAACAATCTCCAGATGGCCCGCGGCGAATTCGGCACGCTGACCGCCCGCAACCACGACGAGATTGAAGAACTGCGCCGTCTGGGCGAGCGTGACTATTACGAGTTCACCATCGACAAGAAAAACCAGCGCGAGAAGGTTGGCAACTTGATGGTCGAGCTGCGCGCAACAAACCCCAAGAGGACCCAATACTCGGTGACGATCTTCGTGGACGACCAGCGCCATGAGAAGAAGAACCTTTCGGCCAACGAGCCGCTGTACTTCTTCACAAACGGCACTCGCGCCCCCATGGAGTTCGTCGTAAATTCGGTGAACAAGGACAAGATCGCGGGTTACTTGAGCGTTCCGAAGGTGAATTCGCAGCACGCACAGGCGCCCGCTTCCGGAGCGAGCAACTAAGAACCAAGATTCACGAGAGGGAAGGCTATTGAGGGGCACCCCGGTTCGCCGGGACGCCCCTTTTGTTTTTAGGGGGGTTATTCGGCTTTCTTCAGGGCACGCATCTTGCGGCTCAGAAATCGCTTGGCAAGGGACGGCAGCTTGTCGTGCGTAAGTTTTCCCTGCTCGTACAGCTTCATCTTTGCTTTCGCGGATTTGCGGCGGCGTCGCTGCCGCTTTTGGGCCACGTACCGCTTCTCATTTGCCATTCCATTTCCTCCAAAATAGCGCCACACGATTGTAGCGGAGAAGGAACAGGATGCAAGGCTCCGGTGTGAATCCGCGTGGAAGTTCAAGTAGGATGATCTTGTCATGCCTCCGATCGTCGTCTATGCCAGCCGCATCCTCACGCCGCAGGACGAAATCAACGACGGCATCATCGTCGTCGAGGGCAGCCGGATCATCGCCATCGGCCATCGCGACGAAATCGCCATCCCGACGGGCGCCAAGGACTACGTAGCGACGGGAATGACCGTCGTGCCGGGCTTCGTGGACCTGCACATCCATGGCGCTGGGGGCCACGATGTGATGGAAGCTGATTCCAGGGCGCTCGACCGCGTCACTTCCACAGTCGCACGCCATGGAACCACTTCGATTCTGGCGACGACGGTCACCGCGCCATTTGAGGAGACCTGCCACAGCCTCGAGGGAATCGCCCGCTACATTCGAAAGCACGAAACCCCCGAAGAGAATGCGCATCTCGCGGCTGAGATCATAGGAATTCACCTGGAAGGGCCTTTCATCAGCAAGGCGCGCCGAGGCGTCCATCCGCCGGAAGCGCTCGCGAAGCCGTCGGCGGAAATGCTCCAGAAATTCCTGGCTGCAGCGGAAGGAAGAGTACGAATCGTGACGCTCGCGCCGGAACTTCCGGGCGCGCTCGAATTGATCGCCGCTGCCCTTGCGGCGGGCAATATTGTCGTGGCCCTCGGGCACACCGATGCGACTTACGAAGAAGCGCGTGCGGCAATCCAGGCCGGCGCGCGCCACTGCGTGCACATCTTCAACGCCATGCGGCCTTTCTCGCACCGCGACCCGGGAATCCTCGGCGCCGTCCTAACCGATCCCGACGTGACCGCCGAGATTATCGCCGATGGCGTTCATGTTGCGGGACCCGCCATTCAGGTTCTCCTCGGCACAAAAGGATTCGACACGGTGCTGCTCGTCAGCGACGGCACGGCCGCCACCGGCATGCGCGACGGAACTTATCGCCTCGGGAGTATTGAAGTGAACGTGGAACACGGCGTCTGCCGGAACTCGGAAGGGAAACTGGCCGGCAGCACGCTGACACTCGATCGCGCCTTGCGGTTCATCGTGTCGCTCGGCGTGTCGCTGACGGATGCCGTGCGCATGGCCACGGTTCTTCCGGCGCGGCGCCTGGGCCTCGCGGGCAAGAAGGGCATTCTCGCCGTCGGCGCCGATGCTGATCTTGTAGTGCTGACGCCGGACTTGCATGTCGCGGGAGTAATGACCCGCGGCGCCGGCTTGGTATGATCCGAACGGTATGAAGCCTGATTTCACTCAGTATGGATTTCCCTATCCCAGCAACCTGATCATGGCGTTTGTCGGCGGTTCACAACTGCATGGGGCCAAAGTTCAGGGAACAGACGACACCGATTGGTATGGAGTGTTCATCGAGCCGCCTGTCAAGATGATCGGCCTGGAGCGCGACGAATTCTTCGTATTCACGACCGGTGGCAGGTCCGGTGGAAACGGTCCGCAGGACGTGGACGTGTGCCTATATTCGTTGCGAAAGTGGGCTGGCATGGCCGCGAAAGGCAATCCTTCCGCGTTGCACTTCGTATTCGCGAAAGACCAGTATCGAACCGTATGGTGGGAAAAGATCGTCGAACAACGGAATGTGTTTTTCTCCAAAACGCACATCAAACCATTTCTGAAATTCGCGGACGATCAGATGGAACGCCTTTGTGGACGCAAAGGCCAGAAAAATGTTCACAGAGCGGAGTTGGAAAGAGCGCATGGATATGACACGAAGTACGCAATGCACGTGATTCGATTGTATCTGGAGGCGAAGGAATACATGGAAACAGGCAGGATCACCTTGCCGAATCCGCGCGTCGACTTGCTCGTTGCAATTCGCGAAGGCCGTTACAAGCAGTTCGAGATCGAAGAGATGGGAATGCAACTCCAAACGGAGGTATTGGACGCCCAAGCGAGATCGCCGCTGCCCGAGGCAGTTAGCAAGGATGCCGTCGGCGAACTTATCGCAAATGTTTATATGGACTTCTGGGGATCAGCGCGTTGACTACGGTTTCAGCGGGATCTTCAATTCCTCGGCAAGCTGGTGGGGATCAAACGGGCTGCATGCGAAATAGCGGCCGTCCACTTCAATCGTGGGAACTTTCCTGAGCCCGTTGTTCACGCGGAGAATGAGTTCCTCGGCTTCGGGCGATTGGTCCACATTGACTTCGCGGAACGGGATCTTGCGCTCGCGCAAAAACTGCTTCGCGCGCCGGCAATCGCCGCACCAGCATGTGCTGTAGACCGTAATTTCGGCCATTCCGCTCATATCCTGTACCCGTCCATCTTAGATGCTGCGGCAGGCTTTCGGATGCGCACGCTGTTGATTCGTAGGACACGCCGGTCTGGCGCAAAGCAAGTGTCGAATTCGCCCGGGCGCGCCGCGAAACTCAACTCTTCCCCGCAACTTGCAAACGCACGAGCGCGCGTTGCAAAGCAAGCGAAGCCTGCTGCCAATCCGCTTCGGTGGAACCGGAGCTGGCCTTGGCGAGCTCGGCCTGCGCCCTGTCTCGGGCCGTCTGCGTGCGCGCCACGTCAATTTCTTCGGAACGCTCGGAAACCTCGGCGAGAACGATCACGCGGTCAGGAAGCACTTCGGCATATCCGTTGACGATTGTTAGCTGCCGGATCTCGGCGCCTTTGTGATACGTCAGAATTCCAATGCCCAGCTCCGTCAATAGCGGCGCGTGACCCGGGAGGATTCCGAGATAGCCGTCTTTCCCCGGCATCTCCAATGACTGGACATTCTCGTCCAGCACGTGCCGCTGCGGCGTCACTACTTCGAGTTCGATATTTTCAGGCAGCATGGACTCTCAGATACCGTTGCGCCGGCCCGCGCGCCCGCGACTAAGCCAGCGCGGCCAGCTTCTCCGCCTTCTCCCGTGCTTCCTCGATCGTTCCCACCATGTAGAACGCCTGCTCGGGAAGATCGTCGTGCTTGCCTTCGACGATTTCCTTGAAGCCGCGCACGGAGTCCTCGATTTTCACGTACTTGCCTTCGAGGCCCGTGAACTGGGCGGCTACGAACATCGGCTGTGAAAGGAATCTCTCGATCTTGCGCGCGCGCGCCACGACCTGCTTGTCGTCGTCCGAAAGCTCTTCGATGCCGAGAATGGCGATGATGTCCTGCAGTTCTTTGTACCGCTGCAAAACGGATTTCACAGAGCGGGCCACATTGTAGTGATCCTGGCCCACGATGCGCGGATCAAGAATACGCGAGAAGCTGGCGAGCGGGTCCACCGCGGGATAAATCCCCCGCTCGACGATCTGACGGCTCAAGTTCGTCGTCGCGTCCAGGTGCGAGAATGTTGCCGCCGGCGCGGGATCGGTGTAGTCGTCAGCCGGCACGTAGATCGCCTGCACGGAGGTGATCGAGCCGTGCTTGGTCGAAGTGATGCGCTCCTGCAGCTCGCCGATTTCGGTATTCAGGTTCGGCTGGTAGCCCACCGCGGAAGGCATGCGGCCGAGCAGCGCGGAAACTTCCGACCCGGCCTGCACGAAGCGGAAAATATTATCGATGAACAGAAGCACGTCGAGGTGCTCTTCGTCGCGGAAGTATTCCGCCACGGTGAGACCCGTCAATCCGACGCGCAGCCGCGCTCCGGGCGGTTCCGTCATCTGCCCGTAAATCAGCGCGCAGCGCGATTTTTCGGAATCGCCCGGCACGATAACCTTGGATTCCTGCATTTCGAGCCACAGATCGTTTCCTTCGCGCGTACGCTCGCCCACGCCCGCGAACACCGAAACGCCGCCGTGCTTCATTGCGACGTTATGGATCAGCTCCTGAATCAGCACCGTCTTGCCCACGCCCGCGCCGCCGAACAATCCAATCTTGCCGCCCTTCAGGTAGGGCTCGATCAGATCCACCACCTTGATTCCCGTCTCGAACATTTCGAGGTTGGTGGACTGATCTTCGAGCGATGGCGCCGGGCGATGAATCGGATAGCGCAGCTTGTAGTCGAGCGGGCCGAGATTGTCCACCGGTTCGCCCAGGACGTTCAGCACGCGCCCCAGCGTCGAACGGCCCACGGGAACGGAAATCGGCTCGCCGAGGTCTTCCGCTTTCATGCCGCGCACGAGGCCTTCGGTCGGCTTCATCGCCACGCAGCGGACGCGCCCTTCGCCAAGGTGCTGCTCCACTTCCACTACGATGTCCATCGGCTCCGGCACGTTGAATCCTTCGCTCGTGATTCGCACCGCGTTGTAAATCAACGGCAGATGGTGCTCCGCAAACAGCACGTCCACCACCGGGCCGATCACTTCGACCACGTGTCCCGTCTTCAACTTGTCTGCCATGCTTGACTCCTTGAGATTTAGCCGCCGCCTACGACAGGTCACCGATCACTGATCACCAATCATGACATTGCCGACGCCGCTCCGCCCACAATCTCGATCAATTCCCTCGTGATTCCCGCCTGGCGAACTTTGTTCATCTCGAGCGTCAGCTTGTCGATCAATTCGGACGCGTTCCGTGTCGCGGAATCCATTGCCGTCATGCGTGCCGCATGCTCCGACGCCGCCGACTCGAGCAGGATGCGAAACACTTCCGTCTCGAGGTAACGGGGCACCAGGCCGGCGAAAAGCTCCGCGATCGGCTGCTCGTAGATGTAATCCACTAGGGGCGCGTTCTCTGGAGTGGGCGCATCTCCTCCGGCAGCGTGCTTTTGCTTCGATTCCGGGATCAGCACGGCCGGATCAATGGGAAGCAGCTTCTCCGCCTGCAGCTTCTGCACCATCACGTTCTTGAACTCATTGTAGATGGCATACACCGCGTCCACTTCGTCGTGGCCGTAGAGTTCCGCGATGCGCGCCGCAATCTCCTTCGCGCGCGCGAACTCCACGTTGTTCGACACGTTCAAATACTCGTTCACAATGCTCAAGTTGCGTTTGCGCAGCTGGTCGCGGCCTTTCTTGCCGACAACCATGATCTGGATTCTCTTCGACGCATGCTCGCCCAGGAATTCCACGGCGCGGCGCATCACGTTCGCGTTGAACGCTCCCGCTAGTCCGCGGTCGCCGGTCAGCACAACCACCAGAATGCGCTCTTCGGGCCGCCGCACGAGCAGCGGATGCAGCGGCTCTTCCATGCGCGCCGCCGCCGACCGTAAAACTCGCAGGATCTCCCGCGCGTACGGCCGCGCCGCAAATACACCTTCCTGCGCGCGCCGCAACTTCGCCGCCGCGACGAACTTCATCGCCCGGGTGATTTGCTTCGTGCTCTTTACCGACCGCACGCGCCGCCGAAAATCAAGAAGTGTTGGCATTGGAATCGAACGCTATTTCGCCGCGGCAGCAGCTCCCGTATTCGCCTTGAATCGTTCCTTGAACGCGTCGAGCGCCTTGATCATTTCGGCGCGGATGGAATCATCGATCGCCCTCTTTTCCCGCAGCGTCTTGAGGATTCCGCCGTAGTTCGTGTCCATAAACGGATACATCTCGAGCTCGAACCGGCGGCACTCCGAAATCGGAAGGTCGTCGAGATACTTGTTCGAGCCGGCAAAGATAATCAGCACCTGCTTCTCCACCGGGAGCGGCGAATACTGATCCTGCTTCAGGATTTCCGTCAACCGCTGGCCGCGGGCCAGCTGTGCCTGCGTGGCCTTGTCGAGTTGTTCCGTGCCGAACTGCGCGAACGCGGCCAGGTCGCGATATTGCGCCAGGTCCAGCCGAAGCGTGCCGACCACTTGCCGCATCGCCTTGATCTGCGCGTTGCCGCCCACGCGGCTGACCGAAACCCCGGCGTTGATCGCCGGGCGGATCCCGCTGTTGAACAAATCCGCCTCCAGGAAGATTTGCCCGTCGGTGATGGAAATGACGTTTGTGGGAATGTACGCCGAGATGTCGCCCGCCTGCGTTTCGATCACGGGCAGCGCCGTCAACGAGCCCGCGCCCAGCGCGTCATTCAGCTTCGCGGCGCGTTCCAGCAGCCGCGAGTGCAGGAAGAAAACGTCGCCCGGATACGCCTCGCGTCCCGGAGGGCGCCGGAGCAGCAAGGAGATCTCGCGGTACGACTGCGCGTGCTTCGAGAGATCGTCGTAAAAACAAATTGCGTGCCGCTTCGTGTCGCGGAAATGCTCGCCCATCGCGCACGCGGCGAATGGCGCGATGTACTGCATCGCGGCGGGCTCGGCAGCCGACGCCACCACCACAATCGTGTAGTCCATCGCGCCGTAGTCCGTCAGCGTCTTCACCACCTGCGCGATCGTGGACCGCTTCTGCCCGATCGCGCAATAAATGCAAATCAGGTCTCCGCCCTTCTGGTTGATGATCGTATCCAGAATGATCGCGGTCTTGCCCGTCTGCCGGTCGCCGATGATCAATTCGCGCTGCCCGCGCCCGATCGGAATCATCGAGTCAATCGATTTGATTCCCGTCTGGATCGGCTCGCGCACCGGTTGCCGGTCAATCACGCCGGGGGCGATGCGCTCGAGCGGGTTGCGCTCCTTCGTCAGCACCGGCCCCTTGCCGTCCAGCGGATTGCCGATGGCGTCCACCACGCGGCCGATCATCGCATCGCCAACAGGCACGGACATGATCTTGTTCGTCCGCTTCACGATGTCGCCTTCTTCGATCTCCGTATAGTCCCCCAGCAGCACGGTGCCCACCT